>LXNI01000579.1_pt1 | contig 40668 bp, 33 predicted proteins | sample 809091 | NCBI WGS metagenome assembly LXNI01 (sample SAMN04870527, study PRJNA318959) | sponge metagenome | biome: 01000161; feature: marine sponge reef; material: water | host: Sarcotragus foetidus | place: Greece: Milos, Mediterranean Sea | collected 2013-05-29 | depth 5-7 m
ACTGCGCCCACTGGTCCATGAGCTTGCGGCGCTTGGCGAAGGCGTCGCCGCGGATGTACGACTGTTGCACCGAGTCGCCCAGGCTGTGGGCCAAAGCGGCCTCGCACACCGCCCAGGGGGTGTCTGTCTCCTCCAGCGCCCAGGTGCGGAACGATGCTCGGAAGCCGTGCACGGTGGCCCGGTCGGCGAGCGCGACATCGCGAAGGATTTTCGTCAGGGTCATGTCGCTGAGCGGATGTCCTGGTTTGAGCGGCGACGGGAAGACCAAATCGGAGCCGTCGTGGTAGTCCTTAGCCTCGTCCAGCACAGCCATTGCGGCCTCCGACAGCGGAACCCGGTGCTCGCTCGCGGCCTTCATCCTCTCTGCCGGTATCCGCCACTCGCACGCTTCGAGCTCGATCTCGTCCCAAGTTGCGTTGCGGGTCTCTCCGGAGCGGGCCGCGGTCAACACCAGAAACCGCAAGCACAGCTTGGCCGAAGGCGACGCTTTGGTTTGGTCCACGATGGCGAGCGCGTCGGCGACCTCGGCATAGGGCAGCGACCGGAAATGCGACTGTACCTTGGGCATCGGGGGCAGAGCGCCGTCGATCACTTCTCCGGCGACGTTGAACACGACGTAGCCATGCGCCATCGCCCAGCGCAGCACGGCCCGGATTCGCTGGCGGACCTTGCGGGCCGTCTCGGGGCGGGTGGTCCAGATCGGGGTCAGCGCCCGCAGCACGTCGGACTGGGTGATGCGGTCCACCCTCATGTCGCCGATCACCGGGAAGGCGTGGTTCTCAAGCGACCGCCACCACAGACTCGCATGGCGCTCGCCCCGCCACCGCGGCCGGTTCGCCTCGAGCACCGCCTTGGCCGCGTCTCGGAAAACGGGGGCCTCGCCCCGGCGGTTGTCGGCAACGGGATCGCGCCCGCCGGCGGCGGCGGTGCGGTGCTCCAGAGCCTTGCGGCGGGCATCGACAAGGCTCACCTCCGGCCAGCCGCCCAGACCCATGTCGCGTCGCCGCCCGTCCACAGTGAGGCGCAAGAACCAAGACTTGGACCCGGTGTTGGTCACGCGAAGGTGCAAACCCTGCCCGTCGTGGTATTTCCCCGGCCCGGCTGCCTTGACCTTCGCAGCGGTGAGATGTCCCATCCTGTCCTCCAATCCGTCCCACAATCTGTCCCACACTTTTGGCGGGATTGTGCAGTTAAGTCTGGGCACAGTGTACCATCACGAAGCGACAAAAACCCCGGATACGCTGGGACTTCGGGCACTAACAGGAGCATCCGGGAAACCCCGGCAACATCAAAAGAGCGCCCACGGCAGGATTCGAACCTGCGACCCCTTGCTCCGGAGGCAAGTGCTCTATCCCCTGAGCTACGTGGGCAGTAACTGGGTGAGTATACCCAGCGGGGCATCGGTACCATGTCTCAGTTCATGGCCGACATTCGCACTTCCCTTTCTGACGCCTTGCGCGCCGCGCTCGTGGCCGCGGGCGTCGACCTGTCGGCCGGTTTCTCGGTGGGGCTGGAGCGACCGGCGCGGCGTGAGCACGGCGACTGGTCGTCGAATGCTGCGCTGGCTGTAGCCAAGCAAGTAGAGCGCAACCCTCGGGAGCTGGCTGGGGAGCTGGCCGCTTGGCTGGAAGAGAACCAGCCAGAGCATGTGGCCGAGGTAAGCGTGGCTGGTCCTGGGTTTATCAACTTCAGGCTGGCGCCGAGCTGGCTGCACAGCGTGGTGAGCGACGCGGTTGCCGCCGGTGCCGGCAGCTATGGGCGCCAGAACCTCGGCCAGGGGCGCACGGTGATCGTGGAGTTTGTGAGCGCCAACCCCACTGGGCCGGTTCACGCTGGGCACGGTAGGGGAGCGGCCTACGGCGACGCGGTGGCCCTGTTGTTGGAATGGTGCGGCTACACCGTGCAGCGGGAGTTCTACATCAACGACCGGGGCACCCAGATGGAGCTATACGGCGCCTCTTTGGCTGCGGTCCGGGAGGGCCAGCCGGTGCCCGAGGACGGCTACAACGGCCAGTACATCGTCGACTGGGCTCCAGATATGCCCGCCGACGCCGACCCCCGCCAGTGGGGACGGGAGCGGGCGCTGGCCGACCAGCGGGAAGTGTTGGGCACGATGGCGGTGGAGTTCGACACCTGGTCCAGCGAGCAGGCCCTAGTCGACTCCGGGGCCATCGACGATGCGCTGGGTGCGCTCGACGCCGCCGGGGCCTCTTACCAGTCCGCAGGAGCCCTTTGGCTGCGCTCCAGCGATCATGGTGACGACAAGGACCGGGTGCTCATTAAGTCTGACGGGGAGTACACCTACCTGCTGCCCGACATCGCCTATCACCGCGACAAGCTCGACCGGGCTGGTTCTGAGGGCTTGCTTATCAACGTATGGGGGGCCGACCACCACGGCTATGTCGCCCGGATGAAAGCGGCCATGGCTGCGCTGGGCTGCGACCCAGCCAGCTTGGAGGTGGTGGTTACCCAGCTGGTGCGCCTAGAGAGGGATGGCGAAGAAGTGCGGCTGTCCAAGCGCACCGGCGACCTCATCGAGCTTCGCGACGTGATCGACGAGGTGGGCGCCGACGCCACCCGGTTCACCTACCTGCTCCAGTCGATGGACACCGCCCCCACCTTCGATTTGGCCAAGGCTGCGGCCCAGGTGATGGAGAACCCGGTGTTCTACGTGCAGATGGCCCACGCCCGGGTGTGCTCCATTGCAGCCCGGGCTCAAGCCGATGGGGTGGTGCGCGGGAGCGCCGACCAGGTGGACTTGAGCGTGCTGGTCCACGAGCGGGAGTTGGAGATCATGCGCCAGCTCTCCACATTGGGCGAAGTGATCGCCTCTGCGGCCAACGAGCGGGCTCCCCACCGGGTAACCACCTGGCTGCGGGACTTCGCCGCCGCGGTCCACAGCTTCTACCACGACTGCTACGTGGTGGGCTCTGGCATTCCCCCCGAGCTCACCCAGGCCCGGCTGGTGCTCATCGACGCGGCCCGGGTGGGCCTGGCTGTCGGCCTTGGCACCTTGGGCGTGAGCGCGCCGGAGTCGATGTAGGGGGATGGCAATGTCGGCGCTTCCCCTGAACCTTCTGCCCGACAACGCCTCTGTGGGAGACGACGGACGATTGTCCATCGCCGGGTGCGACGCGCTGGAGTTGGCCGAGCAGTTCGGCACCCCGCTTTTTGTGTACGACGAGGACCACATAAGGGAGCGGTGCCGCCAGGTCCGAGATGCATTCGAGGGTTCGGTGGCCTACGCCTCCAAGGCGTTCTTGTGCCTGGCCATGGCCCGCCTGGTGTACGAGGAAGGGCTCGACCTGGATGTGGCCACCGGCGGGGAGCTGTTTGTGGCCCAGGCCGCCGGGGTGTCCGGCGACCGCATGGTGATGCACGGCAACAACAAGTCGGCCGATGAGCTGGCAGCCGCAGTCGAAGCCGGAGCCGGCCGCATCGTGGTGGACTCGTTTGACGAGCTTGACCGACTTGACGCCCTCCACGCCGCCACCGGCGCCCGCCCCAATGTGCTGCTGCGGATCACGCCAGGAGTCGAGGCCCACACCCACGAATACGTCACCACCGGAGTGGACGACACCAAGTTCGGCTTTACCGCCTCAACCGGGTTGGCCGACGCCGCCATCCGCAGGGCCGAACAGGCCGACTCGGTGGAACTGGTGGGCCTGCACGCCCACATCGGAAGCCAGGTGTTCGAGTTGCGCTCGTTCCAACGGGCGGTGGAGGTGATCGCCGGATTCGCCCAGCCCTACGGCCTCCCCGAGCTGTCGCTAGGCGGAGGGTTGGGCGTGGCCTATGTGGAGGGGGAGTCGGCCCCCACCATCGCTGAGTGGGCTGCGGCTATCGACGAAGCCTGTTCATCGGCCGGCTTTACCGCCCCTGTGAGCGTGGAGCCCGGTCGAGCCCTGGTGGCTGCCGCCGCAGTCACGCTCTACGAAGTGGGCACGATCAAGGAACTCTCCGGCATCCGCACCTACATCTCGGTGGACGGCGGCATGAGCGACAACCCCCGCCCGGTGCTCTACGGCAGCGGCTACGAGACGTTCTTGCCCCGAGCGGCCGACCGCAACCGCGACAAGCCAGTGCGGGTAGTGGGCAAGCACTGCGAGTCGGGCGACCTCTTGGTGCGAGAAGGACAGGTGCCCAGCGACATCGCGGTGGGCGACATCCTGGCCACCCCGGTGACCGGCGCCTACGGCCACTCCATGGGCTCCAACTACAACAAAGTCCTCCGCCCCGCCGTCGTGTTCGCCCGAGACGGCGACGCCCGCCTAGTCGTCCGCCGCGAGACCCACCAAGACCTCCTCCGCAACGACGTTTAGACCTCGAATCCGGCGCTCAAGATGGCGATCTGGATGATTGAGGGTTGGCCGTTTTGGATTAGGTAGCCGCGGCCGGGGAGTGAGGGGAGGGTGGGGCGGGTGGGGAGTTGGATGGTGAACAGGTCGCCGTCGAGGGGGGAGGGTTGGAGCAGGACTCCGGTGCGGGAGAAGCGGATCTCGGCGGTCCAGTGGCCGTAGGCGGTGCGGAGGCGGTCGGCTCGGCCGGCGGCCACTATGTGCAGGCCGGGGCGGCTGTTGGCGCCAAGCGACTTCAGGGCGCCGTCGGGGTCGGAGACTGTCTCGGCGTCGTCGATGAGCACCAGGGTTGGGGACTCTGCTGCGTGTGCAGCGGCGAGTAGCTCACCGACGTCGGTGACGAGATTGACATTGGGGCTCTCAGCCAGCGGCGATCCGTGGTTGGCCAAGGCGATCACCTGCCCACCGCCGTCAGCTGCGAACGCGGCCAACAGTGCCAGAGCTGCGGACCGGCCCGAGCGAGCTGGTCCCAAGATCAGGGCGTGCTCGCCGGGGTAGAGGGTGAGCCCAGTCGGAGTCAGGGAGTCGTCGCTCAGCCCCAGCGGAAGATACACCGGGGAACTCCTCAGGAAGGCCGGGTCCAAGCGGGATGGGTCGACCACCGCGGGCAGGGTCTCCACCGGTGGCGGGCCGTCGGCTTGGGGGTGTTCGGCAGCCAATTCGGCAACGGCGCGGGCCAGCCCGCCTTCGGGCACCGCCACTTGGAGCTCGATTCCCGATGGGACGGAGAAACCCCGGCCGGGTGGAAGCGTGGCCGGGTCGTCCACGGCCACACCCCACTGGCGGTACAGCGCGGGATCGCCCAGGCGGAAGACGAAGGTCTGGGGGGTGGCGGCCTGGAGGGCTCGGCTCACTTTGGACAATTGATCGCTGGCTGCGGCCAGGCACAGGCCGACGGCGGGGCCCTCGGTCCACACCCGCTCCAGCGATGCCAGCAGGCCGTGGTCGGCCACGTTGTCCAGGCTCTTGGCCAATCCGCCCCAGTTGTCGATCAAAGTCACCACCAGCGGAGGGCTCGACTCCCGCGAGGTCCGACCCTGGCCCAATCGCCGGTCGAGCTCGGCTTCCAACCGTCGGATGAGCCGTCGAATTCGGTCGCGCTCGTCTGGACCGACCACCGCTCCGCAGTGGGGAAGTTCCTCCAGCGGTGAGAGTTGCCCCGTGCCGGCCTCAATCGCGTAGAGATGGCATTTGCCGGGCGGGTAGCGGCTAGCCAGGGTTATGGCCAGCGATCTCAGCGCGGTGGTGGTACCGCTTCCCGGGGTGCCGGCAAACAGCACATTGCCTGCATCGGGGTTCCACGACAGGGGGTATTGGCACTGCCGGTTGGGGTCGTCGGCCAGGGCGAACGCCACCCCGGGATCTATCGCCTGGCCGTCAACCGACAGAGCTTTGAGCAAGACCATCGAAGGCAGAGGATCGGGCCAGGGCTGTCGAGGTGGGACACCGCCCCATTGGCCCCAGGCCGAGTTCGCTGCGGCGGCCAGCCGGGTCAAGTCATCGGGGGCCTTATCGTCGGAGACGGCCTCGGGTTCGTCCGCCGGGATGCCGTCGGGGGCGGAGACAACCTTGGCCCCTCGCTGGCCGTAAGTGACCCCGGTGACCAGGGCGCATTGGAACTCCACTAGCTCGCCGGGGCCGAATCGAGCAAAGGCCCGACCCGGCCGGTGTCGGCCGATGGCGGCGGCCACTGGGCTGTCGAGCACGTCGACCGAGTCGGCGACATCCAGCACTCGCAAGGCAATCCGCAGAGCGGTGTTGGTGCGGATGTTGGCACTCACTGCCCCGGCGGGGCGCTGGGTGGCCAACACCAGGTGCATGCCCAGGCTGCGGCCCCGCTGGGCCACGTTCACTAGCGAGTCCATGAACCCGGGCAGTTCAGCGGCCAATGCGGCGAATTCGTCGATGATCACCACGAGCCGGGCCAACGGAGGCCAGGGCGTTCTCGCCCCGGCCTGGGCCAGTGCCCGGTAGTGGGCCACATCGGTGGCTCCTCGGTCCCGCAGGATCTGCTCGCGGTGGCGGAGCTCGGCTTCCAGACAGCGCAGCGCCCGCTCGGCCAGCCGATCATCGAGATCGGTCACCAGTCCAACCACATGGGGTAGCGACGCGCAGGCGTCAAATGCGCTGCCGCCCTTGTAGTCGACTAGCACGAAATTGACCTGTTCGGGGGAGTAGGCAGCAGCCATCGAGGCCACCAGCGTGCGCAGCAACTCGCTCTTGCCCGACCCGGTGGTGCCGCCTACCAAGGCGTGGGGGCCATCGGCGGCTAGATCGGCCATCAGAGGTCCGTGCCCGTCGGCTCCAATGGGAGCGGCCAGGCTGTCCAAGTGCTCAGACTTTCGCCAGCGGTCAGAGACCGTCTCGGCAAGAGCTGCCAAATCAGCGGATTCAGCTGGGTCGTCAGCAGCGGGGATGCTGAGGAGGTCGATCAGCGATGAACGGGCGGGAATACCGGAGTCGGCTCCGGCCTGTTCGGGGTCTTCAAAGCGGGCCAGGACGCGGGCAGCAGAGCGGGCCAGGCTCAAGCTCATCCCGCAGGCCAGCACCGAGGGGAGGGTTTCTTCGGAAAGGGTCAGGTCAACGGTGCCTGATGTGTCGGGGGCCTCGATCACCGCTGTGGCCGAAGCGGGGAGCTGGTCGACGCTTGAGGCTAGAACGATGGCTGAAACCGGCCCGGACGATCCCTGTAGCAGGGGTTGCAGTGGTGGTTTCCTGCCGGTGGCCAGGGCCTCCCCGTCGGCCACGACGAGCAACTGTGGCCAGTGGGCCTCCCCTCGTCGATCCCAGGCTTCGGACAGCTCAGCGGCGATCTCCGCCACTGCGGCGCGGTGGTCGGCGATTAGCAGTGGCCGGCCGAGGGCCGAGTGGGTGGAGTGGGGAAGCCATGCGGTCCACGCCCAAACCGGTGCAGTGACATCATCGGCGGCTACGAACACAGCCAGATCGGCCGGACCGTGGTAGGAGGCCGCTTGAAAGACAAGAGCCCGAGCTATCGCGGTGGTCGCGCCACGAGGACCCACCAAACCCAGCAAACTTCCCGGCCCCAGGTTTACGGCGATGGGACTGTCGGGAAGTGGCCCGAGCTGGTCGAGGCAGGCGGCAACCCCCTCGGCAGGCTCCGCCCCGTCGAAAGCCAGTTCGGGGGCGAAAGGGAGAGGGCAGTGGCCGACGACCAGCGACATGAAGTCCTGGTGGTCGGGCCTCCGCTCCCATAGACGAACGCTGGGTTGACGGACCCGCCGGACTGCCTCACCCAGATGGGGGTGCAGATCCCTGCGGCGGCTGATCTCTGCCCCGTGAGCCGCTTCGGCCGCCTCTTGGAAATCGGAAAGGGACGCTTGGACCTGCCGCCGCGAACGTCGGCGATCGGAGCGGTCGCGGCGACGGTTGTCAAACCAGGTCGCCCCCATCATTAGCGGACTGAGCAGGGCGAACAGGGCCATATAGGGGTGATAGAGCACAGCCATCAGAACACCGACCAACAGAGGTCCCGCCAGCGCGGCCCACCCGAAAGCTGCCGTACGCGGGGATCGCCGAGGTTTCTCGGCCGGCGCCAGTAGGGGATCTGGGGGCCCAGGAAGCACCGGTCGGGGAGGGCGGTTGAAAGAGACCTGGCCAGAGGCGGTGCGCCCCAGAGCCGAGGACATAGGGTTCGGGCGATCGTCGGGGGCGACTGACACTTGAACCAAAGCGCCCCCCAACCGAAGAGGGGTGGACAGCTCCACTGCGGTCGGCTCGCCGACGCCGACTTGAGCGACCACTTGTCCGTCGGCGCAAACCAAACGAGCGTGGTGGGGCCGCAGCCCCACTCCTGGAAGGGTCACGTCGGCGTCAGGGGAGCGGCCCAACGACAGCCCCCCTTCGAGCATGGGGGAGCGGTCGCCGGCACAAAGACCGCCCACCACCTCAAATGTCAACCCAGGCTGGTCTGGTCCCGCACCAGGGCGCACCCCCACATAGGAACCGTCGGTCACCCCCGCCTCGTCGATGCGGCAATCGGCTGCCGCCCACAGTTCGTTCACCCAGAGCCCGGCAACAGGCCGGGGCAAGCCCAGGATCTCGGCTAGCTCACCAACGCTCGCCACGGGGCCGTCGGTGATGCTCACCTCTCGGGCTCCCTCCGGTCCGTCAAAGAGCAGGCGCACGGGCTACTGAGCGGGAAAGGGGTCAGCAGACCCGGTCGATGGCGGGCGGTACCGTCAGATTGAGTCGAGGGCCGCGATGGTGTTCTGGCGCTCAAGGCCGATCGAAGTGGCCAATTCGGTAAGCGCCTCCTGCAACTGCCCCAGCGAAGGCGACCATTGCTCGTGCCAGGTGCCACGGAATCGCTCTGATCGGCTACCCGTCCAAGTAGTTCCCTCCAAAGTGGCAGTCAGGCGGGTGCGGAGGTCTTCCACTTGGCCGGCGAATGCGGTGAACTGCTGTTGAAGATGGTCCATCTCCTCGGTGTTCATGGTCAAAACAGACATGACAGGGCCTTTCGGTCGGCTGATCCCTCGGACAGATCAGGCGGAGCCCACTTGATAGCTTCTGAACATGGAAATATCAAGAAATTTATGTAAAATAGTTATTTAGGACTGTAATTGTCGAAGGCGGCTTTGACCCACGAGAGATCGTCGGCCGCGACCCGGCTGCGGGTCTGGTCCGGGTCGATCCCATATACCCGGGCGGCATTCAGCCCGAGAATCTTCTCCTTGATGCGGCTGGTGAGATCCGGGTAGCCGTGACGTTGTCGCAACTCTTCAGGAATCTGAAAGGCCCGAAAGGCGTCGATTAGGGGTTGGGGCGATCCGTACCAAATCGAGTCGCTGCCCCACAGCACATTGTCCTCGCCGACCGCATTGAGCAGCTTCCCGATCACGTGGGCTGCTTCCCGGGGTCGACGCAACAACACATACCAGGTGCTGCCCAACTCGGCGTAGACGTTGTCCCCGGGCCCGATTCCGGCATCTTCCAGGCTCTTGATCAGGCGGTCGGTGCCAGCGGGGACATCGCGGTCATAGGGGCCTTCTTCCTCGTCGCCAACCGGTGTCTCATAGCCGGAGTGATATACGAGGAAATCAATCTCGGGAAAGCTGGCCGCGGCTGGACCGATGTCAGCCGGCGAACCGGCGGGGGCCAGAGCGCTTATGCCTTTGTGGGCGCAAACGATGCCCACCCCCAGCTCTCGGCTTCTCTCAAGAAACGGCATTCCGAACTCTTCGTCGTCGAGTCGCCACCCCGGCTGATCCCCCCACCCTTGGATGGTGTAGACCTTCCATCCCGCAGGCGTGTTGCGCTCTTTCAGCGTGTCCAGCCGATCCAGCTCACCCGGTGCGTTGGGATGGACGATTGAGTGGTTGATGAGCCGGCCGGTGCCGGCCAATCGATCGATCAGCTCGCGGGTCGCGGCAACCTCTGGGTTGGTGAGAATGCTGTGGTGGTCGTCGCCGGGCGTGCAGCTAAGCACTGCGGCAGCAGTCTCGCTCTCTAGGAAGATGTGCCGCAGGTAGTTGCCGAGGTCGAGATGGGTTTCCGGGTCAAGCCCGTCCCACCGGTCAGGGGCGACGTTGCGGATGAACCACATGATTCCCTCAACGCCAGGGGCGCGGGCACGATGGCGAGCAATGTAGTGCGTCTGAACATCGATCACGAGCTCATTGCCACCGAATGCCGCGTCGGCGGCTTCCGGATCGGTCTCGGCCTGCGGATCCACAATGTAGTAGCCCTTGCCCCACGCTCTGTCGATGGCCCGCAGCGCGGTTGCCGTTCCCCGTCGGCTCGTTGCGTACTGGTGCTGATGGCCATGCGTGTCACCGGCGGCCTCCGCCCGGGACACTGCTTGTCCTATGGCCCACCGATCACGCTTGGACCAAGCCACAGGGCGGTACTCGTCGCTGCTGCGATGCTGCAACAGCACCGGGATCGGCAGAAATCTGTGAGGCGCGATGCCTATCGAAAATAGCTTGCTTGCATTCCAAGTTCTCGCGCTTCTTCCCGCTGAGCCGATTGGGCGGCAATCTCGACCCGGGCGGCATCGGCATATAGCTCGTCGGCTCGGGCCTGGAGGCGGCGGGCTACCTGCTCGATTTCGTAGCGCATTCGAACCAGGTGGGAGCGCAGGTGGTGGAGTCGGAGACGGCTGGCGTCGGCCGCGGCCGATTGCCACACGGCCGGCACGTGCCTGGCCTTCGGCTGATCGAGCACATGGTCGAGCCCGCGCCAAACCAGGTCGACGTCGGCCCGCACCCGCTCGCAGGACGCGGCCTGCTGTCGAAGGTCGCTGGCCAGCGAGAACAGCTCATAGGACAACATTAAGCATCTAAAATATATCTTTATACACGAAAATCAACATAAACCACATGGGGCCGGAAATCTTGTCAATCGGGTCATACTGACCCGGTACGGTGGAGAAGGTGAGCGACTCATCTCGGAAGCGAATCGGCGTGGGCGTGCTGGGCTGTGGAAACGTCGGGTCGGCGCTGATCGGGCTGTTGGAGGAACAGCACATGGTCATCGCTGAGCGCACCGGCCTCGAATTGGATGTGGCAAGAGTGGCAGTCCGCAGCGCATCGCGTGACCGAGATGTGGTCTTGGCCGACGGTGTGCTGACCACCGATGCCGCCGCGGTGGTGAACGATCCCGACGTGGACGTTGTGGTGGAGCTGATCGGTGGGATCGAGCCTGCCCGGGAGCTGGTATCGAGCGCTCTGAAGCAGGGCAAGCCAGTGGTTACCGGCAACAAGGAGCTGTTGGCCAACTACGGCGCCGAGCTGTATGCCGCAGCTGACACCGCTGAGGTAGATCTGCTGTTCGAGGCCGCCGTCGGAGGGGGGATACCCCTTATCCGCTCGCTGCGGGAGTCGCTGTCGGCCGAGCCGGTCCGTCGGGTCATGGGCATCGTGAACGGCACCACCAACTACATCCTCAGCCAGATGACCGAACACGGCACCAGCTACCACGATGCCCTGGCCGACGCGCAGTCGCTGGGGTACGCCGAACGGGACCCGACCGCCGATGTGGAGGGATTCGACGCCGCCTCCAAGGCATCCATCATCGCCACGGTGGCCTTCGGGGCCCGGGTGCTGGCGGGCAGCGTCTACCGAGAGGGCATATCCAGCGTCGGGCCCGCCGACATCGCCTTTGCCCAGAGGCTGGGATACGTGATCAAGCTGCTGGCCATAGCCGAGCGGGTGGGCCATGTCGACGGCAAACCCGAACTGGCCGTCCGGGTCCACCCGGCGATGGTGTCGGCCGACCATCCGCTGGCCTCGGTTCGAGACTCCTTCAATGCAGTGTTCATAGAGGGCGACGCGGTGGGGGAGCTCATGCTGTATGGCCGGGGCGCGGGCGGGCGGCCGACGGCCAGTGCCGTGCTGGGCGACCTGATCGACGCGGCCGGCAATTGGGGCCGGGGCACGTGGACTCCCATTGGCGGCCTGGGCGAGGCGGTCATCTGCTCCATCGACGATCTGGAGTCGGAGTTCTACATCAATATGGAGGTGTTGGATCGGCCAGGCGTGCTGGCCGCGGTGGCCGGGGTGTTTGGCCGCCATGGTGTGAGCATCCGCTCGATGGAGCAGGAGGGCTTGGGCGATCAGGCGCGGCTGGTGTTCATCACCCATGAGGCGACCGAACGCGACGTGCAGGCCACGCTGGGCGATCTCCGCGAGCTGGATTCAGTACGGGGTGCGCCCGGGCTGCTGCGAGTCATCGGCCAGTGAGGGCGACCTGATGAATTACATCAGCACCCGGGGAAGAGCCCCGGTTTTGTTGATCGGGCCAGGATCGTGAGCCTCAAGTACATCAGCACCCGGAGAAGAGCCCCGGTCTTGTTGATCGGGCCAGGATCGTGAGCCTCAAATACGTCAGCACCCGGGGCCGGGCCCCAGTTTTGGACTTCGGCGACGTTTTGCTGGCTGGCCTGGCCGCCGATGGAGGGCTCTACGTTCCCGACCAGTGGCCGGAGCTTTCCCCCGAAGCGCTAGGCGGACTCCCCGGCCGGGGTGACTATGCCGATCTTGCCGCTGAGGTGATGTGGCCGTTCGTGGACGGGGCCTATCCCCGGACCCGGTTCGACGAAATGGTGCGGGACTCCTACGCGGAGTTCGACCATCCCGATGTTGTGCCGATGGTGGAGTTGGGCGACGGGCTGTGGCTCATGGAGCTGTTTCACGGCCCCACGCTGGCCTTCAAGGACATCGCCCTTCAACTGGTGGGTCGCCTGTTCGACGAAGAGCTGAAACGTCGGGGCGAGCGGGTGACCATCGTTGGGGCCACCTCGGGCGATACCGGTTCGGCGGCCATCGAGGCGGTGCGCGACCGGGAGAACATTCAAATTGTGATTTTGCACCCCCACGGACGGGTATCGGAGGTCCAGAGACGGCAGATGACCACCATCGACAGCGCAAACGTCCACAACGTGGCCATTGAGGGCACGTTCGACGATTGCCAAGATCTGGTGAAGGCAATGTTTGCCGATGCTGCCTTCCGGGCCGATCAGCGTCTGTCGGCGGTCAACTCCATCAACTGGGCCCGGGTCATGGCCCAAACCGTGTACTACGTGGCCGCTGTCACCCGGCACGGCTTGGATCAGGTGTCGTTCTCGGTACCCACCGGCAATTTCGGCAATGTGCTGGCCGGTCACGTGGCCCGTCAGATGGGGCTGCCCGTGGATCGCTTTATCGTGGCCAGCAATCGCAATGACATCCTGACCCAGTTCTTCGCCTCCGGCTCGATGGCCATTTCCGAGGTGCATCCAACGATGTCGCCGAGCATGGACATCCAGGTGTCGTCCAACCTTGAGCGGCTGCTGTTCGAGCTGCTCGACCGGGACGGGATTCGCACCGCCGAGATGTTGGAGGACTTCCGGGCTACCGGCGAGATGCGGATCGACTCCCGCATCTCCTCTGAGTTGGATAGGAACTGGTCGGGAGTCCGAGTGGACGAAGACGAGACCGCCGCCTGCATTGCCGAGCTCTACCGGGACACCGGCATGATCATCGACCCCCACACTGCGGTGGGTATGGCCGCCGCCCGTCGCTCCCGGCGCGACTCCGACGGAGCCATTGTGGTCTTGGCCACCGCTCACCCGGCCAAGTTCGGCGACGCGGTGGAGGCGGCAATCAGGGTGCAGCCCCCCATGCCCCCGGCTCTGGACGTCCTGGCCGAGCGCCCTGAGCGCTGCACACGCCTGGCCAACGACCTGGCAGCGGTGAAGGCCCACGTAGCCCAGTGCTCGGGTCATGGCGTCGGATAGCAGCCAGCCCAAGATGGTCTGGCAGAATCGAGCGTCGTGAAGTACGTGGTGTGCATCCCCGACGGGTGCGCCGATTTGCCAGTGCCCGAGCTTGACGGGGCCACGTCATTGGAGGCGGCTCACACCCCGGTTTTGGATTCGCTGGCCGCCCGAGGACAGATTGGGTTGGCGCAAGTCATTCCCCCCGGCATGCCAGCAGGCAGCGACGTGGGCAACATGTCCATCTTCGGTTACGACCCCGCCCGCTATCACACGGGGCGCTCGCCCATCGAGGCCGCAGCTCTGGGACTCACCCTTTCCTCTGATCAGGTGGCCTACCGGTGCAACCTCGTCACCGTTACCGAGGACGGGATCATGGCCGACTTCTCTGGTGGTCATCCCGATTCGGAGCAGGCTGCCGAGGTGATCGCGGCCCTGGACACAGAGTTGGGCGGCGAGGTCAGCTTCCATGCCGGGGTTCAGTACCGGCATACGCTGATCGCCCCGGCCGAGTGGGCCGACGCGGTGTGCACCCCACCCCACGATCTCTCTGATCAGCCGATAGTGGGCCCCAGCGGTCCCGCTGGTCCCAAGCTGGCCGCGCTGGAAGAGGCCTCCCGTTCGATCGTGTCCCGCTTCGGCCTGAAGGCCAACCGCATTTGGCTGTGGGGTCAGGGCTTCCAGCCGGAGATGCCCTCTTTCCGGGAGATGCACGGGGTGGAGGCCGGGATGGTCAGCGCAGTCGATTTGGTGCGGGGGATCGGGGCACTCACCAACATGTCGGTCACTGATGTGGCGGGGGCCACGGCTTGGTACGACACCAACTACGAGGGCAAGCGGGACGCAGCCCTGGCCGGGCTTGCCGCCGGCGCCGACCTGTACGTGATCCATGTGGAGGCCAGCGATGAAGCCGGGCACGAGGGCAATGTGGCCGAGAAGGTCAGGTGCCTGGAGAACTGGGATCGGCGCATCCTCGCCGGTTTGGTTGACGGACTCGACAAGATGGGGCCTTGGCGGCTGCTGCTGCTCCCCGACCACGCCACGCCGTTGACGCTGAGGGGCCACATCGACGATCCGGTTCCCTACTTGCTGGTGGACTCGCAGGTCGACGGGCCCGGTGGTGTCTACACGGAGCGGGGCGCGGCCTCCTCTGAGGTGGTGCCGGGCCACTGCCTCATGGCGAAGCTGCTGGCTCATGGCGAAACTGCCAACTGAAACCTGACCGGCCAAAATGGCCAGAGGGTTGCCAGTGGTTGAGGATTGCGGTATCCTGCCCGGCGTTGGGATTGCGGGATTGCCCGCAACCCTACGGGAAGCCTTCAGACCGCTCGGTCGATTTCGACATTCTTTTTGTCAGCGTCCCGGTGGTTAATGGCTGCTCGAATTATGCCGTCCGAATTCGCGGTCGGTGTGCCTAACAAAACGAAGTGTCCCCTCAGTTGTGGCATTTCAAGGGAGAATCGTGAGCGTAGAGACCACTGAGCTCTCTCGGTCCAAACTTCAGCGCAAAGACCGGGCGCAGCTTCAGATCATCGCAAGGGCCATGGGCGGGCGCCCAGATGCCAAAGCCCGCAAAGCAGACATCGTGGACATGATCCTCGAGCTTGCTGGCATCAATGCCGACGGCGACGGCCAGGGCGCGCCCGACCCAGCTGGCAATGGGTCCGCCCCTGCTCAGGCGAAAAGCGCCGAGGATGCTATCGACAAGGAAGAGCCGAGCGAAGAGGCCGAGGAAGATGCCGAGCCGGCTGAGGCCGTGCAAGTCGAGGATTCAGAGCCTTCGATCACCGGGGAAGATGAAGACCGGCAAGAAGAGCCGACTGAGGAAGCCGCCGCCGAGGAGAAGGCCGATCGCGGCCGTTCCGACCAGGACCGTGGAGAACGCCAAAATCGGGATCGCCAAGACCGGTCCCGCCAGGATGGGGATCGCCAGGATCGGCCCCGCCAGGACCGGGATCGCCAGGACCGGTCCCGCCAGGACCGGGATCGCCAGGATCGGCCCCGCCAGGACCGGCCTCGCCAGGATGGGGATCGCCAGGACCGGCCCCGTCACCAGGACGACCAGCCTGAAGCCGGCAACCGCCGCCGTCGGCGCCGGGGACGCAACGAGCGCGACCGCCCGGATGAGCCTTGGGAAGGCGATCCCATAGCCATCTCCGGCTATCTGGACCTAAGGGACGATGGCTACGGCTTCTTGCGGATCAAAGGCTTCCACCCCAGCAAGGACGACGCCTACGTGTCGGTCAAGCAGGTCCGCCAGTTCGGGCTCCGCAAGGGCGACTACATCACCGGTGGTTGTCGGCCAGCCACCCGCAACGAGAAGAACCCGGCCCTTTTGCACATCGACAGCGTCAACTCTGAGCCGCCCGATTCGGTCAAGCAGCGCCCCAAGTTCGAAGACCTCACCCCGCTGTTCCCCGATCAGAATCTGCGGTTGGAGCGAGTGGACGACCCGTCCAACATGACCTGTCGGATCATCGACCTCCTGTCACCCGTGGGCAAGGGGCAGCGCGGCCTGATCGTGTCTCCCCCCAAGGCGGGCAAGACCACGATCCTGAAGGAGATCGCCCGGTCGATTGAACTCAACAACCCTGAGGTGCACTTGCTGGTGCTGCTGGTGGACGAGCGGCCTGAAGAGGTCACCGACATGCGGCGCTGGCTGCTGCGGGGCGAGGTGGCCGCTTCCACCTTCGACCGCCCGGCCGACGAGCACACCCACGTGGCGGAGATGACCATTGAGCGGGCCAAGCGCATGGTGGAGCGGGGCGAGGATGTGGTGATCATGCTCGACGGCATCACCCGCCTGTCGAGGGCGTACAACCTGGCTGCGCCGGCCACCGGGCGCATCATGTCCGGCGGTATCGACACCGGTGCCCTCTACCCGCCCAAGAAGTTCTTCGGCGCAGCCCGCAACGTGGAGGAGGGCGGCTCGCTCACCATCTTGGCCACTGCGCTGGTGGAGACCGGATCGCGCATGGACGAGGTCATCTTCGAGGAGTTCAAAGGCACCGGCAACATGGAGCTGCGCTTGGACCGGCATATCGCCGAGCGGCGCATCTACCCGGCCATCAACGTCGACGCCTCCTCCACCCGCCACGAGGAGCTGTTGTTCGAGAGACGCCAGCTTCAGCAAGTGTGGAAGCTGCGCCGGGTGCTCAACGGCCTCTCCAGCGACGGCAATGGGGGCGGGGCAGCCGGCTTGGAGCTGTTGATGGACCGCCTGAGGACATTCCCCAACAACGCTGCATTCCTTGAGGAAGTGGCGAAGGGCCCCGCCGGGGTGTGAGGCTAGGAGACGCATGAAGCCCGACATCCATCCCGATTACCGCCTAGTGGTGTTCCAGGACACCTCCGCGGGCACGTCCTTCCTCACCCGGTCCACCATTGAGACCACCGAGACCGTCGAGTGGGAAGACGGCAACGAATACCCCTTGGCCAAGGTGGGGATCTCCAGCGCCAGCCACCCATTCTTCACCGGACAGATGACCATCGTGGACACCGCCGGACGGGTAGAGCGCTTCGAGCGCCGCTACGGCCACCGCAAGCGCTCCTCCAAGTAGACCTGGCCAGCGTCACCTCGCGAATCCATCCCCGCCGCCCCCTCGGGCCAAAGGTAGGTTGACAGCATGGAGGTGAATTCTGCCTATGAAGAGCTAGAGGCGGAGTTCAACGCGCTCGAGGAGCGGCTGGCCGACCCAAAGGTGCTGGCTGACCGGGAGGCCTATACCGCGGCGGCCCGGCGGTACAAAGAACTGGAAACCAAGGCAGCCTGCATTCGGAAGCTACGGGGTCACCGGGAAGACATTGAGGCGGCCACCGAGATGTTGGCCGAGGCCGATGCCGACGAGCGGGAGCTGCTGGAAGCAGAGATCGAGGATGCTGCCGCGGCCGCAGAGGCGCTGGAAGCCGAGTTGGCCGAGCTGATGGCCCCCAAAGACCCCAACGATGGCAAGAACGTGATTGTGGAGATCAAGGGGGCCGAGGGAGGTGAGGAGGCCAACCTGTTCGCCCGCGATCTGTTCGACATGTACTCGGCCTTCGCCGGGCAGAATCGCTGGAATCTGGAGATGATGAACGCCCAGGGCTCCGACATGGGGGGCTACACCGACGTGGTGTTCATGCTGCGGGGCGAGGACGTGTGGAGCAAGATGAAGTTCGAAGGCGGCCCCCACCGGGTGCAGCGGGTGCCGGTCACCGAGTCGCAGGGCCGGGTGCACACGTCGTCGGCCACCGTGTCGGTGCTGCCCGAAGCCGAGGAGGTGGAGGTCCAGATTGAAGAGAAGGATCTCCAAGTCGACGTCTATCGCTCGTCGGGGCCGGGGGGCCAGTCGGTGAACACCACCGACTCCGCGGTCCGCATCACCCACAAGCCCACTGGGATGGTGGTGTCGATGCAAGACGAGAAGAGCCAGCTCCAGAACCGCAACAAGGCCATGGCCGTTCTGCGGGCCCGGCTGTTACAGGCCGAACAGCAGCGCCGCCAGGACGAGTTGTCGGAGCAGCGCCGCGGTCAGGTGGGCGGCGGGGGCCGGTCGGAGAAGATTCGCACGTACAACTTCAAGGAGAACCGTGTCTCCGACCACCGCATCGGTCTGACCCTCTACAAGCTCGATCGCATACTGGCCGGTGATCTGGACGTGGTGGTAGACGCCCTGGCCGAGGCCGAGCGCCAAGACCACTCATTCGGGTCGTGAGCTTGGCCGCCCAGCGCGTCGTCTGGGGCGATGTGGCGGCCGATGCCGCCCGACGCTTGGGCCGGGCGGGTGTGGCCGACTCCGACGTGCAGGCCCGCCGAATGGTGGAACAGGCCTCGGGACACGAGGGCAGCGAGTACTACGTAGGGATGACCAAGGCACCTGCCCAGCGGCAGTTGGCCTATCTCGACTCGATGCTGGCCCGCCGACTGGCGGGGGAGCCGTTGCAGTATGTGCTGGGCCGCTGGGGGTTTCGGGGTTTGGACCTGATGGTGAGCCCCGCGGTGCTCATCCCCCGCCCTGAGACGGAGACGTTGGCCGGGCTGGCCATCGCCGAACTGGCCCGCTGCGATCCATCTGTCGGCGTGGTTGTAGACCTGGGCACGGGCAGCGGGGCGGTGGGGCTGGCGGTGGCCTCCGAGTGCGAGACGGCCCGAGTGGTGCTGACCGACGTTTCGGCCGATGCGCTGGCCGTGGCCCGGGCCAACCTGGCCGGGCTGGGCCGGGCGGCGGTGCGGGTATCGGCCTTCCAGGGATCATGGTATGAGGCCCTGCCCGAATCACTGGTTGGGCTGGTGGACGTGGTGGTGAGCAACCCGCCGTATGTGCGCGATGACGAGGCCCTGCCTCCCGATGTGGCCGACTGGGAGCCCGAACTGGCCCTGCGGGGCGGGCCCGACGGTCTGGACGGGGCCCGCCAGATACTGGCCGCTGCCGGCCGGTGGCTTAGCCCGGGGGGTTCGGTGCTGCTGGAGTTATCGCCCGATCAACTGGACCGGGCCGCGGCCATCGCGTTGGGCGGCGGGCTGTTGGTAGAGGCGGTCCACGCTGATTTGGCCGGTCGAGACCGGATTCTGCAATGCCGGAGCCAATGAGCATGGGCGGCCCTGCCGAGCTGGTGGAGATCGCCGCGGCCGAGTTGCGGTCGGGGCGGGCGGTAATCATCCCTACCGACACGGTGTACGGGCTGGCCGCTCTGCCCGAAAACGTGGATCTGCTGTTCGAGCTCAAACAGCGTCCTGCCGACAAGGCAGTGGCTATCTTGGTGGCCCGCCCGGCCGACGCCGAGAAGATGTTCGACCCGCTGCCAGCCACCCGTCGGCTCATGGAGAGTTGCTGGCCGGGGGCGCTCACCATCGTCCAAGACGGCTGTGGCGTGCGCTGTCCCGATCACCCACTGGTACAGGCTTTGGCCTCAGCGGTCGGGCCGATCGCCACTACCAGCGCCAACCTGAGTGGCCAGCCCACACCCGACACCGCAGCCGAGGCCGCGGCCGCATTCCCGGCCGTGCAGTTGGTGATCGACGGCGGCCAGCTCCAGTCTCCGCCCTCTACGGTGGTCGAGGTAACCGAGGCCGGGCTTTCCATCCTTCGTCAGGGGGCGATTGACGTGGAGGGGATCGTCGAATGAGCCGGCCCGAGAGCCCGGCTTCCCGGGGTCGCAAGACCAACTTGGCTCTGCTGATCACCCTGTCATTGGCCTTGATTACCGGTGGTGCCTCATTCTTGCTCGGGAGCTCTTCCACGGCGTGGCTCGTTACCGTGCACGGCGTGCTCGGCTTCGTCGTGTTGGTTCTGGCCCGTCCGAAGTCACCGGTTGTGCAGCGCGGCCTCAGTCGCCGCCGTCCCAACCGCTTCGCCTCGGTGGCGCTGGCCACGATGGTCACTGGTGCTCTGGTCACCGGATTGATCCACACGCTCGACATCTGGGAGCCGTTCGGCTTGTTGTCGCCCATCGGTCTGCACGTCATATTCGCCATCGGTGCCGTGCCACTGGCGATGTTGCACGTGGTGACCCGCCCTCAGCGGGTCCGCCCAATAGACCTCTCCCGGCGCACTTGGCTTCAAGCGCTGGGAGTGGCCGGGATCGCATTGGGGTTTCGCTCGGTCTTCGACCGATGGGCGGCGGCCGACCGGCGCTTTACTGGCTCGCATGAGGTGGGCTCGGGCCAGCCCCGGCAGATGCCGGTAGTGCAATGGTTTACTGACTCGCCGCCTCATATCGACCCTGCCGACTGGGTGCTCCGCCTGCGGGGATCGGTTGACCGAGACGTGGACTACCAGGAGCTTGCGGCCCACACCACTACCAAAGAGGCCACTCTCGACTGCACCAACGGGTGGTACAGCACTCAGGATTGGACCGGGGCGATGCTGGCTGACCTTCTCGGTCCGGGCGCCACTGGCCGCAGCCTGGAGGTGCGCTCGGCCACCGGCTACACCCGCCGGTTCCCCCTAGGCGACGTCGACAAGATGATGTTGGCCCATCAGCTGGGCGGAGAGCCGCTGTCGCGAGGCCACGGCGCCCCGGCTCGCCTGGTAGCCCCCGGTCGGCGGGGACTCTGGTGGGTGAAGTGGGTGACCGAGATCAGAACCAGCGACCGCCCCTGGTGGTTGCAATCGCCGATCTCGTTCACCTAGAGGTTTGGAAGTTGCCCAAAAAGAGTCATTATTCACCTAGCGGCTGGGTAGATTGACGCTATGACGCGAATCGCCGCTGGGGCCGACCACGCTGGAGTGCAGTTGAAGGAAGTGCTGGTTTCTCATCTGCGGGAATTGGGACACGAAGTGGTGGATTGCGGCACGCACGGCACCGACCGGGTGGACTATCCCGACTATGGCGAGGCAGTAGCCCGCGTGGTGGCCGGGGGCGAGGCCGAACTGGGATTGTGCGTGTGCGGCACCGGAATCGGAATAGCCATGGCGGCCAACAAGGTGCCCGGCGTGCGGGCGGCCACAGTGCACGATGTGACGTCAGCCCGGTTGACCCGTGAGCACAACGACGCCAACGTGATTTGCATGGGAGAACGGCTGATCGGCGCCGAAGCGGCCCGCGAGGCCCTGGACGCATTTCTTGGGGCTTCATTTGAGCAGGGCCGCCACGTTTCCCGGGTGGCCAAGATCGATGCCCTGTTGCCCAAAGAAGAGACAGCGCAGTGATGTGGCCCGACAGCAGCGGCGATCCGGTGTTCGACATGGTTCGCCGCGAGGTGGAGCGCCAGAACACCACGGTGCAGCTCATCGCCTCGGAGAACTTCGCCTCGCCCGCAGTGCTGGCCGCCACCGGCTCGGTGCTCACCAACAAGTACAGCGAGGGATACCCCGGTCGCCGCTACTACGGCGGCAACTTGGTGATCGACGAGGTGGAGTCGGTCGCCCGCGAGCGAGCCACCGCCCTGTTCGGCGCCGACCACGCCAACGTGCAGCCCCATTCGGGGGCCAACGCCAACGTGGCCGCTTACCTGGCGGTGCTGGAGGCGGGCGACACCGTGCTGGGCATGAGCTTGGACCATGGGGGTCACCTCACCCACGGCTCACCGGTGAACATCAGCGGGCGTACCTATCGGTTTGTGGCCTACGGCGTAACCCCCAGCGACGAGCGCATTGACTACGACCAGGTTCGCGATCTGGCCCTTGAGCACCGGCCCTCGCTCATCGTGGCTGGCGCCACCGCCTATCCCCGGATCATCGATCCCGCGCCGTTCCGCTCCATAGCCGACGAGGTGGGCGCCCTGTTCATGTTTGACGCGGCCCATATCGCTGGGCTGATTGCCGGCGGCGTTCACCCCAATCCGGTGCCCCATTCAGACATCGTCACCTTCACCACTCACAAAACGCTGCGCGGCCCCCGAGGGGGCGCCATCTTATGCACTCAGGATTTGGCCCCGGCCATCGACAAGGCCCTGTTCCCGGGACTCCAGGGCGGACCTCTGGAGCATGTGATCGCGGCCAAGGCGGTGGCCTTCGGCGAGGCCGCCACACCCGAATTCGCCGACTACGCGGCCCGCATCGTGGAGAACAGCGGTGCCCTGGTGAAGGGCTTGGCCGAAGAGGGGTTCCGCCTGGTTTCGGGAGGAAGCGACAACCACCTGTTGCTGGTGGATCTGCGGGCATTCGACGACGATCTCACTGGCAAGGTGGCCCAAGAGGTGCTCGACCGGGCGGGCATCACCCTCAACAAGAACACCGTGCCCGACGATCCCCGCTCTCCGTTCGTGACCAGCGGAGTGCGCATCGGCACCCCGGCCACCACCACCCAGGGCATGGGCCCGGCTGAGATGGGCCTAATCGCGGGCATGATCGGCCGGACCCTGCGCCAGCGAGACGACGAAAGCGCGGTGGCCGAGGTCCGATCCGAGGTAGCTGGCCTTTGCGGTCGGTTCACCCCCTATTCGTTGGCCGGATAGGCAACCGAGAGGGCGCCTGCCAACGCCATGGCTCCCGGTCTTGACAGCTATCTCATTGTCTTTGCCGTAGCCGCGGGGGTCACGCTGGCGACCACCCCGGTGTTCCGCCGGATAAGCGAGCGCCTGGGTTTCATGGTGGAGCCCGACGCCCGCCGAGTCCACGAGCGCGCCACCGCAATGCTCGGCGGCGTGGCCATGTTCCTGGGCTTTCTTTCGGCTATGGGCACTGCTTGGTTGCTCAGCGATTTCGACGTGGTGTTCGCCACCCCATCAGAGGCAGTGGGAATCGTGATCGCTGGGCTGGTGATGATCGCTTTCGGCACCTACGACGACGTGAGGGAGATGTCGGCGCCGGCCAAAGTGGCGTCGATGGTGCTGGCGGGCAGCATCCTGTCGTTCGCCGGGGTGACCGTGCTGAATCTGAGACTGCCGGTGCTGGACGCGCTGATTCTGTCCCAAGACCTGGCATTCGTGGTCACGGTCTTGTGGTTGGTGGCCATCGCCAACGCCATCAACTTGATCGACGGCCTCGACGGATTGGCCGCGGGCATAGTGGCCATCGCCGGGCTCACGTTCTTCGTGTACTCCGTCAAGCTCACCGATGAAGAGGTTCTGTTGCCCAACAACATCGGGCCGCTAGTGGCGATTGTGGCCAGCGGGGTGGCGGTGGGCTTTCTGCCTCAGAACTACCATCGGGCCCGCATCTTCATGGGTGACGGCGGGGCCTACTTCTTGGGCACGCTCTTGGCTGCCTCCACCGTCTCGGTGGGGGGGCGCAGCAGCGAGCCCTTTGCCGGCCAAACCTACTTTCTGTTCGCCCCCATGCTCATCCCGCTGATCATCTTGGCGGTTCCCGTGGTTGACGTGCTCTGGGCGGTGCTGCGGCGGACTCGGGCCCGCACCAGCATCACCGCCCCCGACAAAGAACACTTGCACCATCGGCTGATGAGCCTGGGGCACGGCCACCGCCGCAGCGTGCTGATCCTTTGGCTGTTCACCGCCTTGATGTCCACCCTGGTGCTGTACCCCACCTATGCCGGGGAGGGAGAGGTGATCATCGTGCCCGTGGCTGCGGTGCTGGTGTTGATGCTCTACACCGTTTTCCACCCCATCCTGCGCCGTCGCACCCCCTGATTGGCTCTAATCGGCTTTTCGGGCAGGCAGCCTGATGATTTGGCCCCGTAGCCTGGTTCGCGAAACCATTTCGGCGAGGCCGATCCACTCGCCATAGGGGCCCAAGCCGTGCCAACTGCAATGACGCAGAATCGCCAGTTTCACAACCGCCAGAGCGCGGGAGACGCCCTTTCCATCGCCTTCGAGTTGGTGGCCACCCCGGCGGTATTCGGCTTCTTCGGCTGGCTGATCGACGGAGCGCTGGGGACGACGCCGATCTTCACGCTGGTCTTGTGTCTGCTTACTGCTTCCTACACCTCGTGGAAGGCCATGAGGGCCTACAACGAACGCATGGAGGCCTACGACCGCAACCTGCCCAGCCGGCGGGCCGAGTCTCAGCCGGAGTCCGCCGATGGCTGAGCAGGCCGCTCAGATGCCGGCAATGGGCGAGGAGGCCCCCGAGCGGGCCTTGGCCCAAGACATGGTTCGCCGGGGGCTGATCGGCGGCCCAGTGCTGGTCGGAGTGTGCGCTGGGGTGTGGGGGTTCGACGGCCTGTGGTCGAGCGGCTACGCCCTCGGGCTGATCCTGGTCAACTTCTGGCTGGCCGCCTCGCTCATCACCTGGTCGATGCGGATTTCGCCCACCATGTTGATGGCCGGAGTGATGGGCGGATACTTCATCCGCCTGGGAATTCTCACCGGGGCCTACTTCCTGGTGAGAAATACCGGATGGTTTGAGGCCCTGCCGTTTGTCATCACGCTGGTCGCGGCCCATATTGTTCTGCTGGTTTGGGAGACCCGGTATGTCTCCATGTCCCTCGCTTATCCCGGCTTGAAACCGCAAGGAGCCACTCAGTGAACGTGTTTGCCCTGGACTTCCCCCCGGTCTCGCACCTGTTCGTATGGCCCGACTTCTTGTTCACCGACACGCCCGTGGCCCTCAACAAGACCGGTTTGATCTATATCGCCGCGATGTTGCTCACCGCCGGGCTGTTCTGGGCTGCGGGGCGACGGCGAGCGCTGGTGCCCACCGGGGCGCAGACGGTGGCCGAGGCGGGGATCGAGTTCGTTGAGAACAGCATCATCATGCAGACCATCGGCCCCGACGGCCGCCGGTATCTGCCCTTCTTGACCACGCTGTTCTTCTTCGTCTTTTTCAGCAACATCTTCGAGGTGGTCCCGTTCATCCAATTCCCGGCCAACTCGAGGATGGCCATTCCGCTGGCCTTGGCGCTGGTGGTGTGGGCCATCTACCACGTGGTGGGCATCCGGGCTCAGGGCTTCTACCACTATTTCAAGGGCGCGCTTTTCCCGCCGGGCGTGCCCAAGGCGCTCTACGTCTTGGTGGCCCCCATCGAACTGCTCCAGATCCTGTTGATCCGCCCGCTGTCGCTGGCCATCCGGCTCTGGGCCAACATGGTGGCCGGCCACCTGCTGCTGGTGACCTTCGCAGTGTTGTCGGCCGCTTTGTGGGGAACCTTGTATGTACCCGCAGTGCTGCCGTTTGCCGCACTGATCCTGCTCACCGCCTTTGAGATCTTCGTCTCGGCCCTCCAGGCCTTCATCTTCACCATTCTCACCGCCGTGTATATCGGCGGATCCCTACACCCCGAGCACTAGGAGACATTTACCTTGCTTGCACTTATTTCCCTCCTTGCCCAGTTGACCGGTGACGGTGAAGCGGGCCTAAGCGCCATCGGCGCGGGCCTTGGCTACGGCCTCGCCGCCATCGGCCCCGGCGTAGGCATCGGCATCGTGGTGGGCAACGCCATCACCGCCATGGCCCGCCAGCCCGAGTCGGCCGGGGTGGCCCGGACCACGATGTTCTTGGGCATCGCCTTTACCGAGGCGCTGGCCCTCATCGGATTCGTCGTCTTCATCCTCCTTCTCCCATGAGCAAGCGGCTATGGGCCGCGGCTGCCGTAGTGGTGGCCGCGGTCGCGCTCAGCGCGTCGGCGGCCAACGCCGCCGGAGAGACGGTGGGCTCCTGCATTTTTGATGAGCTGGGAGAAGCCCAGTTTGAAGGCATCGAGGGTGACGGCTTCGCCGCGGTCAAGGAACTGAAGACCCAGTACAAGGCGGGCGACGCGCATGCTGAGGAGCTCAAGGAGGACTTCGAGAAGGATCTCGAAGGCTGCCTGGAGGCGCCCAACCCGATCATCCCTGAGCTCACTGAGATCATCTGGGGCGGGGCGGCATTCATAGTGCTGTTGGCCCTGATGAAGTGGAAGCTGTTCCCGGTGGTGAAGAACCTCATGGAACAGCGCACTCAGCGGATCCAGGACTCCCTCGACGACGCCGACCGGGAGCGGGCTGAGGCCGCGGAGATAAGGGCCCGCTACGAAGCGGAACTGGCTGACGCCAAGGCTGAGGCTGCCCGCCTCGTGGACGAGGCCCGGGAGCAGGCCGCCGCGGTACGGACTGACCTCCAGGCCCGGGCCGAGGCCGATATCGCCGATATGCGAGAGCGGGCCGCGGCCGACGTTGAGGCGTCCAAGCGCCAAGCCATCGCCGACTTGCAGTCGGAGGTGTCCGACATCGCCCTCGGCGCGGCCGAGGCGGTGCTGGGCCGCAGCTTGGAAAACCCGGAGATGCAGCGCCAGCTGGTCGATGACTACATCGCCAGCGTGGGCGCTGGTCAGGACTGACTCGATGGCCGAGCGATCTGTCAGCTACGCCGACGCCGTAGCCGCGGTGGCCAGGGCCGAGGGCAACCTCGACGTGGTGTCTGACGAGCTCTTCCGCGTTGCTCGGGCGCTGGAGGGCTCCGATGAGCTGCGGATGACGCTGTCCGATCGGCAAGTCCCCGCCGCTCGTCGCCAGCAGATCGTGGAAGACCTGCTGGGCGGCCAGGCGTTGGAGACCACCACCGCGGTGGTGTCGATGATCGTGGCCGCGGGGCGGTCTTCTGATCTGATCGGCATCGCCCAAGAGGCGGTGGAGATCAACGCCCGAGACCGGGGCCGCTCGGTGGCCGAGGTGCGGACTGCGGTGGCGCTGACCGATGACCAGGCTGGACGGCTGTCGGCCGCGCTGAGCGCGGCCACCGGTCATCAGGTGGACATTAAGGTGATCGTCGATTCCAGCATCATGGGCGGCGTGGTGGCCACCATCGGCGACGAGGTGATTGACGGATCGGTGCGCCACCGCCTGAGCCAGCTTCGGGACACCTTCTAGTCCGATGCGATTGATTTGATGAACGTTTCTTACCGAGGAGAGCAATGGCAGAGCTGACCATCGACACTGGCGCTATCGCCGAGGCCATCCGCCGAAACCTGGAGGGATTCCAACCCGAGGTCGAATTGGCCCAGGTGGGGCGGGTCACCGAGGTGGGCGACGGCATCGCCCGCATCTCCGGTCTGCCCGGCGCGGCGGTGAACGAGATGCTGGAGTTCGAGAACGGGACCATTGGCTTGGCCCTAAACCTCGACGAGGATTCCATCGGCGCGGTGGTGCTCGGCGAGGTGGACGAGATCGAAGAGGGCCAGGCCGTCCGCTCCACCGGCGACATCCTGTCGGTCCCGGTGGGCGACGCCCTTTTGGGCCGGGTGGTGAACGCCCTCGGCGAGCCGGTGGACGGCAAGGGCCCCATCGTGGGCGCCGAGACCCGCCGTATGGAGGTGCAGGCCCCCGGCATCACCGGTCGCAAGCCGGTGCATGAGCCGATTCAGACCGGCATCAAGGCCATCGACTCGCTCATTCCCATCGGCCGCGGCCAGCGGGAGCTGATCATCGGCGACCGCAAGACGGGCAAGACCACCGTGGCCATGGACACCATCTTGAACCAGAAGAGCCAGGGGGTGAAGTGCATTTATGTGGCCATCGGCCAGAAGGCCTCCACCGTGGCCCAGGCGGTGGCCACGCTGGCTGAGCGGGGCGCCATGGAGTACACGGTGGTGGTGGTGGCTCCGGCCTCCGACCCGGCGCCGTTCAAGTACCTGGCTCCCTACGCCGGCTGCGCTATGGGCCAGCACTGGATGGACAACGGCGGCCACGCCCTGGCGGTTTACGACGACTTGTCGAAGCAGGCCGAGGCCTATCGGCAGATGGCGCTGCTGTTGCGCCGCCCGCCGGGACGTGAGGCCTATCCCGGCGACGTGTTCTACCTGCACAGCCGACTGCTCGAGAGAGCCGCCAAGCTGAGCGACGAGCGGGGGGCGGGCTCGCTGACCGCGTTGCCCATCATCGAGACCAAGGCTGGCGACGTATCGGCCTACATTCCCACCAACGTGATCTCCATCACCGACGGACAGATCTTCTTGCAGGACGACCTGTTCAAGTCGGGGGTGCGGCCTGCGGTGGATGTGGGCATATCGGTATCCCGGGTGGGCTCCGCTGCTCAGATCAAGGCCATGAAGACCGCAGTGGGAACGCTAAAGGCCGACCTCCAGCAGTTCCGCGAGCTCGAGGCCTTCGCCGCCTTCGGCTCCGATCTGGATGCCGTGTCCCAGGCCCAGCTCGACCGGGGCTACCGCCTCACCGAGCTCCTCAAGCAGGGTATTCAGACGCCCATGCCGGTGGAGGAGCAAGTGGTTTCGCTATACGCCGGCACCCGGGGCTACCTCGACACCATCCCCGTCGAGGACGTGGCCCGCTTCGAGTCGGAACTGCTGGAATGGGTCCGGACCCGCAACGCCGGCCTGATGGCGGCGGTGGTGGATTCGGGCGCAGTGGACGAAGAGGGGCTGGAGGCCGCGATCTCGGCCTTCGCCGCCCAGTTCGAGTCATCGGCCGAGCCCGAGGGCGATGAGCCCGACGCAGAGGCCCAAGCCGCCGCAGAGGCTGGTGTGGTCGACGCCGACCACACCCTTCCCGAGACCGACATCCAGCGGCCCGAGGAAGACTGATCTATGCCGGGTGAGCACCAGCAGGCTCATCGCCTAGTGGCGAGCCGTTGCCGGAGTGGTGAGTAATGCCCGGCGGACAAGAAAGGGCGCTACGCCGACGCATCTCGTCGGTGCAGTCCACCAAGAAGATCACCCGTGCCATGGAGCTGATCGCCGCCACCCGAGTGGTCAAGGCCCAGCAGCGGGCCCACGCCGCCCGTCCGTATTCGACCAAGCTGACTAGCGTCATCGAGGACGTGGCCGCCGGAGGGGCTGAGGCCTCCCACCCGCTGCTGGAGCGCCGGGAGGCGGTGCGCCGGGTGGGGTTCGTGGTTATCACCTCCGACCGGGGCTTGGCCGGGCCGTACAACAGCTCGGTGATCAAGGCCGCCGAGCGGGAGCTGATGGACGCCCAGACCAAGGGGCGCGACTACTCGCTGATGCTCATCGGCAAGAAAGGCCTGGACTACTTCCGGTTCCGCAACTACCGGATCGACGAGTCCTTCACCGACATGAGCGACACCCCCACCTACGACGATGCCCGCCAAGTGGCTGAAGTGGTGGCCGACCGGTTCGAATCAGGCCACATCGATGAGGTGATCCTGGCCTACATGGAGTTCTTCACCATTGGCACCCAGCGGGTGGCGGTGCGGCGCTTCCTGCCGCTGGAGAGCATCGATGTGATAGCCGCGGCCGGCTCCGGCGAGTTGCGGGCCGCGTTCGAGTTCGAGCCCTCTCCCGAGGGTGTCCTGGAGTCGCTTTTGCCCCGGTATGTGGAGTCGAGGCTGTTCTCGGCCCTGTTGGATGCGGCCGCCTCCGAGCACGCCAACCGCCAGCGGGCCATGAAGGCGGCCACCGACAACGCCGAGGAGCTGATCACCAAGCTCACCCGGGCCATGAACCGGGCCCGCCAAGACGCCATCACCACCGAGATCATGGAGATCGTCGGGGGTGCCGAAGCCCTTAAGGATGAGGACGATGACGGCGAAATCGCCGAGCTCCTCGCCACCGCCAACCAGTAGGAGTAGGAAAACAGATGTCGGAGAACCTCAAAGACGGCCGGGTTGTCGCAATCGCCGGCCCGGTGATCGACGCCGAGTTCCCCCCGGACGCACTGCCGGAGATCAACACCGCCCTTGAGTTCGATGTGAACGTCGACGGGGAAATCGTGACCGTGAAGGCCGAGGTGGCCCAGCAGATCGGTAATGCGCGGGTGCGAGCCATCGCCCTCAAGCCCACCGACGGCCTCACCCGGGGCACGGTGGTGCGAAACACTGGAAAGGGCATGACCGTGCCGGTGGGCGACGTCACCCTGGGGCATGTGTGGAACGTGGTGGGGGATTGCCTCGACACCGACCGCAGCACCCTGGACGTGGGCGAAGAATGGGAGATCCACCGCCCCGCGCCGTCGTTCGACTCCTTGGAGCCGTCCACCCGCATGTTCGAGACCGGCATCAAGGTGATCGACCTGCTCACCCCCTACAAAGAGGGCGGCAAGATCGGCCTGTTCGGCGGTGCTGGTGTGGGCAAGACAGTGCTCATCACCGAGATGATCAACCGGGTGGCCACCCAGCACGGTGGCGTGTCGGTGTTCGCCGGGGTGGGCGAGCGCACCCGTGAGGGCACCGACCTGTTCTTGGAGATGGAAGAGTCGGGCGTCTTGGACAAGGCCGCCCTGGTGTTCGGCCAGATGGACGAGCCGCCTGGCGTGCGGCTGCGGGTGGGCCTGGCCGGGGTGACCATGGCCGAGTACTTCCGCGACGTGCAGAACCAGGACGTGCTGTTGTTCATCGACAACATCTTCCGGTTTGTGCAGGCCGGCTCAGAGGTGTCCACCCTGTTGGGCCGCATGCCCTCGGCGGTGGGCTACCAGCCCACACTGGCCGACGAGATGGGCGAGCTCCAGGAGCGCATCACCTCCACCCGGGGGCGGTCCATTACCTCATTGCAGGCGGTGTACGTGCCAGCCGACGACTACACCGATCCGGCGCCGTTCACCTCGTTCACCCACTTCGACGGAACCACCGAGTTGAGCCGCGATATCGCCGCGCTGGGCATCTACCCGGCGGTGGACCCGCTGGCGTCAACGTCGACCATCCTCACTCCTGAGGTGGTGGGGGACCGCCACTACGGCGTGGCCCGCAGGGTGCAGGAGATTCTCCAGCGCTACAAGGAGCTTCAGGACATCATCGCCATCTTGGGCCTCGACGAGCTGTCGGAAGAGGACAAGGTGATTGTGTCCCGGGCCCGCAAGGTGCAGCGGTTCCTGTCGCAGCCCATGTTCGTGGCTGAGGTGTTCACTGGCATGGGTGGGATCTTCACCCCGGTGAACGAGACAGTGGACTCGTTCGAGGCCCTGGTGAACGGCGACCTTGACGACCTGCCCGAGCAGGCCTTCTTCATGGTCGGCGGGGCTGAGGACGCCCACCGCAAAGCAGCCGAACTAGAGGCCCAGGCGGCCTAGCTGTGGCTGAGGGTTGCGAAGCGTTGGAGCCGAGGAAGTAGCGATGGCCCTGACCGTAGAGCTCGTCTCCCCCGAGGAGATCGTCTACACCGGCGAAGCCGAGATGGTGGTGGCCCGCACCACCGACGGAGAGATCGCGTTCCAGCCCGGCCACGTACCCTTCCTGGGCGTTCTGGTGCCCAGCGAAGTGCGGGTGTACACCACCGAAGGCGCCAAGACCACTATCGCCGTGGAGCGGGGCTTCGTAGAGGTCTCCCACGACAACGTCGCCCTGTTGAGCGACACGGCCGTTTTGGCCTAGCCGCTAGTCTCGGGCCTCATGGTGCCGCTACGGGGGTCGTTGAGGTGAACTCGACGACTGTCCACGATCAAATGCGGCGGCTCCTTGATGCCGGACAATTTGGACGCCTATTCCGGGAAGTGTTGTTTTGGCACAGCCCGCCTGATGGCCAGCGGGAGGACCGTCCACTGAGGGGGGTGAATCCTGCCCCCGACGGTGACGACGATGGGATGGTGGCTCGAGCGGTGGCCGAGATGCGCGGGGTCACGGTGTGGTCAGTGACCTGCGTCCAAATTCCCACCCGGGCAGGCCAGCATCGAGTGGTTAGGGATCTGGGGAAGCAGTCGAGCGACCGATTGGTGGTGTTCATCGCCGGAGGCGAACAGCTTTGGCTGTGGCCCGAACAGCGGCCCTCCGGCACCGGCAATCGGCTAGTCGAGCACCATTACCGGAGGGGTCGGGGCAATGACGCTTTATTGCAGCGGCTGGAGCGGGTTCGGTTCACCGTGGCCGAGGGCCGCACGCTCACGGGCCCGCAGGTGCTCAACCGAGTCCGCCAGTCGTTCAATGTGGAGAAGGTGACCAAGAGCTTCTACCAGGAGTTCCAAAAGCACCATCAGAGTGTTACTGCTGGCATTGAGGGCATCCCCGAAGGCCGCAGCCGTGACCGGCGTTGGTATGCGTCGGTGCTGTTAGATCGGCTGATGTTCATCTACTTCATTCAGCACAAGGGGTTTATGGCCGGCGATCCCGGTTATCTGCGGAACTGCCTGGGCAAGGTGCGCGACCACTTCGGTACCGACCGGTTCTACGCGTTCTTCCGCGAATTCCTGCTGCCGCTCTTCTATGAGGGACTGGGGTCGTCGCCGGCCGAGCGGGCCTGGGACGCGGTGACGGCACAAATCGCTGGCGATGTGCCCTATGTGAACGGCGGACTCTTCGAGCAGCACGCGCTGGAGCGTGACTACGAGGTGCAGATTGCCGACGCGGTGTTCGAGGAGTTGTTCGACTTCTTCGACCAGTGGCGTTGGCATCTCGACGAGAGCCTGACCGGCGCGAACAACGAGATCAATCCCGACATCTTGGGGTTCATCTTCGAGCAGTACATCAACTACACCGACAAAGGCCAGAAGGAGAAGGGTGCCTACTACACCAAGCCCGACGTCACCGGCTATATGAGCGCCTCGGTCATCATCCCCGCGGTAGTCGACCGTCTGGTGGATGCCGGTCTGGAAGATCCGTGCGAGCTGCTGTCAGGCTCTGGGGCGGGCTATCTTCACGACAGCCTTGGATTTGGAGTGGGCAAGCCCTTGCCCGATGGGGAACTCCCACCGTCTGAGTCTCCCGACGACTCTCTGGATCTTGCCCTGCCCGGAGAGCGGTGGTGCGATGTGACCCACCGGCGGAAACGACACGCCGAGTTGGTGGAGCTGGTGGACTGCGGCGGGGTGAACGGTATCGACGATGCGGTGACCGCCAATCTGAACTTGGCCGACCTGATGGCCGACTATTTCATCCAGCTCGCTTCTGCCGAAGAGTGCCAGAAGGCGTTCGAAGTGCTGCAAGGGCTTACAGTATGTGACCCGACAGTGGGATCCGGGGCGTTCTTGCTGGCTGCGCTTGACGTACTCGACCCCATGTACACCGCGGTATTGAATCGGGCCGATGAGATTGCCGCGGGGGGGGGGGGTCAGTGCCCCGTTCCTGGAGGAGGCCCGAGCCCATCGCAGCGACCGCTATTGGCTGCTGAAGACCATCTGCCTCAACAATCTGTACGGCGTCGATTTGATGGGCGAGGCCGCGGAGATTGCCAAGCTGCGCCTTTTCCTGAAGCTGGCCGCCCAACTCGACGACGCAGAGCTCATGGAGCCGCTGCCCGACCTGGACTTCAACATCAAGTCGGGCAACCTGCTGGTGGGTATCGCCGACCCCGACGATGCCCAGCGACGATTTGGCGCCTCCCTGCTGTCGGCGCCCGGTTTGGCGACGGCTGAGGAAGCAGCCCAGCAAGCCGCAGAGGCCTACGACGCATTCGCCGCCGCCCAATTGACCGAGACGGCCGACGGGGCTACCCATTCTTCGGCCAATAGCGGCAAAGCACAGCTGACCGCTCAGATCGACGCCGCTCGCAACCTGGCCGATGACGCCCTGTACGACCTGCGCGACGAGTTGGTCGGCTTCGACCAATGGAGGGAATCGCACAACCCGTTTCACTGGTTCGCAGAGTTCCCTTCGGTATGGCGAGACCGCGGTCACGGACGCGGCTTCGACGTGGTCATCGGCAACCCGCCTTACGTCAAGCCCAGCGCAGTAGACGAATACACCTGGCAGGGCTACGAAACACAAAACTGCCCCGACCTCTACGCCGTGTGTGCTGAGCGAGCCTCCACCCTGCTCAATGGACAAGGCCGTTTCGCCATGATCGTCATGCACTCGGTTTGCTTCCACAAGGGCTTTAAGGTTCTGCGGAACTACTTGACCGGTCGTTTTCCATCGCTCTGGGTGTCCTCTTACTCTCGCATTCCAGATGGCTTGTTCAGCGGCTCGGCCCGGGTTCGAAACTCCATCATTGTTGCTGCTCGCTTTGGAAGCAGCGGGCTGTCCACTTCGCGGTGCCGTCGCTGGCTGACGGAGGGTAGGGGGAGCCTGTTCGGCACGCAGCAGTACGTAAGGATTAACGCTGAACTGTTGAGATGCGGCGGCACATCACAGTGGCCGTTTCTTGACGATCGTGAAGTTACCGGTGCTCTTGCAGGGATGGTCAAGGATTGTCGGCCGCTAGAGGGAGTCCTAGATCGCAGTGGAACGCACGTAGTGGGCTACAAGACAGTTGCCCAGTATTCCCTCGGCATCTATACCCAAGAGCCACCGACGGTGAACTTGAGTACTGGAATGCCAGCCGCCACAGCTTCGGAAAGATCGAAGTGGTTGTACTTTGGAGAGCAAATTCATCGAAACTTGGCATTCATCGTTCTGTCTGGTCGTTGGTCATATCTGTGGTGGTTGGCCTATGGGGACGAGTTCCATGTCACACGGGGTGTGCTTGCCGCACTCCCGTGTGACATCGAACGGCTGGCTTCCGCGGCAGTGTCGGGGGGCTCGCCCTCCGACACCCCGTGTGACATGGAACTCGTAACTCTAGTCAATGACCTTTTGGCCTGGTCAGAGCTATTACAAGGTGAGATACCCAAACATCTGAAGTGGAAGGCTAATGCTGGCGTGAACGTGGGCCGCTACGACCTGCGTGTACCGGAGTGCCGGGCCATCACCGACGAGGCTGATTGGTTGCTGGCCCAGGCGTGGGGGTTGACTTGGGAGCAGTACGAGGCGGCGGGCAATCTCCGAGATCGGATGACGTTTGGGCACAAGGACGACTGAACTATGCCCCGCGTTCTGGACAATCTCACTGCCGATGACGATGACTCGCAGATGGAGGCGGCCCTCGTGGCCACATTGTCAACGGCGCGGTCGCTGGACGCGGCGGTGGGGTATTTCAACTTGCGGGGTTGGGGGCTGATCGCAGATTGGGTGGCCGCCTTGCCAGGTGAGATGGGTCGAGAGGCAGGTAGGAAGGCACGGCTGTTGGTGGGGATGACAGAGAATCCCCAAGAGGAAATGCGGCGCCTGTTGAGCACCCTGCCTGCTGCCGAGCCCGACAGCGAGATGGCGGGAAAGCAGTTGGACAGCACCTTGGAAGAGTTCCGAAGCCAGCTCCAGGTGGGCTTGCCGACTCCGCGCGACGAGGCCGCTCTGCGGACCCTGAGACGCCAGATTGAAGACGGCGATGTCGATGTTCGCCTGTATCTGCGCGACCGACTCCACGCCAAGCTGTATTTGGCCCATCGGGAGGATGTTCCTGTACCCCGCATCGGCTACGTGGGATCGTCCAACCTCACTCGGGCCGGCCTGCGGGAGCAGGGCGAGCTAAACGTGGATGTAACCGACACTGACTCCACTCAGAAACTGGCCGATTGGTTTGCCCAACGGTGGGACGACCCGTTCACGGTGCCGGTCAATCCCGAGTTGGTGGCGTTGCTGGACGAGTCTTGGGCCGCGGAGACCCCGCTTGATCCTTATCTGGTGTATCTGAAGATGGCTTACCACCTCTCCAGTGAGGCCCGGGAGGGGCTGATCCAGTTCGGGCTGCCCGCTTCGATGGCCCGCGAATTGCTGAAGTTTCAAGAAGCTGCGGTCAAGATTGCTGCCCGTATCGTGACCGAGCGGGGCGGGGTGATGATCGGCGACGTTGTGGGTCTGGGCAAGACCATGGTGGCCACCGCCATTGCCCGCCTGCTTCAGGAGGACAAGGGGTGGGAGACGCTGGTGGTGTGTCCCAAGAATCTGGTGCCAATGTGGGAGGCGTACATGGGGAAGTACCGGCTTCACGGCCAGGTGATGTCGCTGTCAACGGTCTCCAGAGACTTGGAGAGGCTCCCTCGGCACCGGTTGGTAGTGGTAGACGAGTCCCACAACCTCCGCAATCCCAAGCGCAAAGATCACGAAGCCTTGCGTCGGTACATTTCCGACAACGACTCCGCTGCCGTGCTGTTGTCGGCCACTCCCTACAACAAGAGCCTGGAAGACTTAGACGGGCAGCTCTCGCTTTTTCTGGACGATGCCACGGAGCTGAGCGTCCGCCCCGAACAGGCCATCAGGGAGCTTGGAGGAGACGAGTTCGCTATTCGCTGCGAGGGGCGCACAGCGTCGCTGGCCGCATTTCGTCTGTCGGAGCACCCCGAAGACTGGCAGACCCTGATGTCGCAATTCATGGTGCGCCGCACCCGGCGATTCATTGAGGAGAACTACGCTCGTGCCGATCGCTCGGGTCGCAAGTATCTGACCTTTGGCGACAAAAGCCGATTCTATTTCCCCGAGCGGTTGGCCCAGCCTATCGAGCGGGCAGTGTCCGAAGGCGACCCGGTGGCCCAGATGCTTTCGGATGAAACCCTGGATGCGGTGAAGTCGCTCCGCTTGCCCCGCTACGCGATGTACGACCACCTGACCGCAGATGCCCTTGCTGCTGCTTCCGACGACGCTGAGCGGGAACTCATCGCCGACCTGCTGCGTTCGGGCCACGGGAGTGTGGCGGGATTCAACCGGGTGATGATGTTCAAGCGGCTGTCTTCGTCCGGCCCGGCGTTCTTGGCCACGCTCCGGCGTCACCGACTACGCGACCAGGCGACTCTCCACGCGTTTGAAAGCGGCATGCCGGTGCCAGTCGGCTCAGTGGACAAGGCGGTGTGGGCTGGTCGGTCAGTTTCCGGCGAAGACGAAGGAGACGACGGACTGTTCGGCGACCAGGACCTCGACATCTCCCCAGGGGATGCCTACGCCCGGCTAGCCGCCAAGAGCCCCAAGCAGGTGCGGTGGCTGTGGGCCGACTGCCTGAAGGACGAATTCGCCACCCATTTGGAGCACGACATTGCCATCATCGACCAGATGTTGACCCAGTTTGGGCGCTGGGAGCAGGCTGCTGATGGCAAGATAAGCGTGCTAGCTCGGCTGTTATCGAATGATCACGCTGACGAAAAGGTTTTGGTGTTCACCGAATATTCCGACACGGCCAACTATGTGGCCCGATCGTTGCAGCAGCGGGGGGTGGACGGCGTGGCGGTGGTTACTGGTGAGACCGGTGCGGCCACGGAATTGGCTCGGAAGTTCTCACCGGGGTCTCACCCATTCGGCCTTCGCGATGGTGAGGAGGAGTTGCGGGTGCTGGTGTCCACCGATGTTCTGTCTGAGGGGCAGAACCTCCAGGATGCCCGCATCGTGGTGAACTACGACCTTCCGTGGGCCATCGTGAAGCTGGTGCAGCGGGCTGGCAGGGTGGATCGGATCGGCCAGGAGTCGCAGACTGTGTTGCTGTATTCGCTGATGCCCGCCGATTCCTTGGAGTCGGAGATTGAATTGCGAGAGCGCATTCGGGAGCGGTTGGGGGAGAACGCCAAGCTGTTGGGCTCCGACGAGCAGTTCTTCGGCGACAATCGAGAGAGGGAGGTTGTCGCCGGTCTCTACGACGAGCATTCTGAGTGGGACTTGGGGGGCAACGAAGATGTGGACCCGGTATCAATGGCCTACGAGGTCTGGAGGACTGCTGAGCAACGCCACCCCGAAATAGCCAAGAGGGTGGCGGCCATGCCCGACGTGGTCTATGCCACCCAGTTGGCCAAGCCTGGCAACGGGGGAGGGGAGTCTCGCACTCCGGGATTGGTGGTTCACTCGCAGACCGTGACCGGCTCAGATGCGTTCGCCTTCGTGCGCCGCAGTGGGGAAGCCCACCGGATCAGCCCCCAAGAAGCCCTCCGACTGGCCCGTTGTGAGCCCGACACCCCGGCGCGCCTGCCCCAGGAGGGCCATCACGACATGGTGGCCGCTGCTTTCTTTGGCCCCTTGACCGCGCCGCCGGAGAAGACCGCAGTGGTGCCAACTGGGGTGCGGGGCCAGTGCTACAACAAGCTGAAGGCTCATGCCTCCCACCCCCAACTCAATCTGCTGGTGTCAGAGGATGATCTGAATTCCGCTCTGGAGGATCTGCGTCGGTTTCCTCTGCTTCCCACCACCATGCAGACTCTCTCTGGCGCTCTAAGAGAGCGGTCACCGGCTGACTTGGCTGATCTGATTGTCAAGCTCCACAAAGACGACTTGCTGTGCGCCTTTCCCGATACCGATTTCGCCCGCCGCGAGCCTCGGGTGATCTGCTCGATGGGCTTCGTCTAGGCAGTTGAATCTGAATTTGCCTGAGAGAGCTATCCGGCTGCGAAATAAGCGGCATGAGCCAATCGTTTGGTGGGATTCTCAATCAACCCTGAAACTAATGTGAGTGATGTTGCTTATGTTCAATTCATATTCAATATCTTACAAGATGTTCTCGCATATACCAGTTATTTCAGGGGGTTGTTGTCACTGGGGTCGGTATACTTGCCTGTATGGAGTTTAGGCCCCTTGAGCAGGGGAAACGGGCTGGTTGCGAGCCTTGCGGGCCGGTTTGGCCGGAGGCGGTTGATGTTGATGTCCTGTCGCTGTTGGAGCTGCGTGAGCGGCTGGGTGTGATCAAGAAAGCCGAGGCTCGGCTGGCCGCTATGAAGACGGCAACGCTGGCTGCGTATGCCAGCCGGGGAGGCGAGGGTTTGGCGCGGCGGGTTGCTCTGGAGGAGCTTCAGGCTTCTAAGCAGCAGGCCCGCCGGGAGGTGGAGACGGCTTCTCAGCTTTCGCAGGTTCCTGAGACTCTTGATGCGCTGGGTGCGGGTGAGATTCCCGAGGCCCACGCCAAAAAGATCGCCAAGGCCGCTTCTGAGGGTCCGGTTGACGAATCTGTGTTGGTGGAGGCGGCCCGACACGAGGATTTCGGAACTTTCTCCCGCACGTTGCGCGACCACCAGCACGAGCAGTCGGGCGACGACGGCAAGTCGTTGATGGCCAAGCAGCGGGAGCGCCGTTCGTTTAGTTTTTTCAAGTCTTTTGACGACGGCATGTTCGTTTTGAACGGGCGGTTCGACCCGGTTGCGGGGAATCGCATGGAGGCTGCGCTGGCCGATGAGGTGCGCCGCCTGCGAAGCGACAGCGACGCCGGCGATCAGACCGGGTTCGATCAGCGGATGGCCGACGCCTTGGAGAATCTGGTCTGTGCTGACACCACCGACCGCAGGCCGCAGGGCGCCACTTTGATCTTGACTGCTGAATGGGACGCGCTGAACCAGAAGCTGGCCGGTGCCCGCCTGGTCGACGGAACGCCTTTGCCGGTGTCTGAGGCTCTGCGGCTGGCCTGCAACGCCGACATCGTGCCCTCGGTGTTCGACACCAAGAACCAGGAACTGTGGGTGGGGCGCAAACACCGCCTGGCTACCGAAGCCCAGCGGGCTGCGCTGATCATCCGCGACAAGCGCTGCATAGGCTGCGGACGATCAGCGGTGTGGTGCGAGGCTCACCACATCGAAGAGTGGCTTAGCGGAGGCCGCACCGACATCGACAATCTCGTGCTGGTCTGCAAGAGCTGTCACCACAACATCCACGACGACGGCTGGGTTGTGCACCGAAAACGAAACGGCGATTACGAACTGAGACCACCGCCCACCCCCTACGCCGACCTCCCGCCTTGGCCGGCACGCTCAGAGCCATCACCCGCCAAATCGCAATCCACCCCCGAGGCCCTCAACGAAGCCTTCCCCGAAGTGGGAATCACCACCTGGCAGCCTGAGAGTTCCAAACAACTGCTCTTGAACTGACCCAGGTGAACTGAGCCAGCGCTCCCAGTTCGGTTGTGTCGTCCTTTTTTTGGATGGTTCCCTGGGCCTGTGCTGGGGCGCCAACCGCGAACTCGGCAGTCGCTGCGGCACCGAAGTCTCAACCGGCCTCATCTGACAGATCGGAGTGGACGAGTTGAGGGGCAGTTGGTGCTTGAACTCTGATATGGGCAGCGGCAAATGCCCACTACCGCTACGGAATCAATGCGGCAAAACGATAGCTTGGCCGGTGCGAATCAAGATGCAGTGCGCCCAATGGGAGGGCTGGGAATGGGTTTGGGTAGGACTAGGGAGCCGCGGTGGGAGCGGGCGTTGGTTACTGGGGCGTCGACGGGGATCGGTCGGGCGATGGCGGTGCAGTTGGCCGCCGCCGGGGTGGACTTGGTGTTAGTAGCCCGCAGCGGCGACCAGCTAGAGGAACTGGCTGCTGAGTTGCGAGCCAGCGGGGGGCCATTGGACGTTGAGGTGATGGTGGCCGACTTGTGCGACCCCGAGGGATTGGCCGCTGTGGAGAAGCGGGTGGTGGCCGAGGAGGCGCCCATAGACCTGCTGGTGAACAACGCCGGATTGGGCTACGAGGGTCCATTTCACGCTCAAGACCCTTCTGAGGTGTGGGAGACCATTGGGGTCAACGTCACGGCGCTGGTGCGTCTGACCCACGCCGCTCTGAAGACGATGGTCGACAGGGGGCGGGGCCATGTGATCCTCGTGTCGTCGATGGCTTCGCTTCAGGGCATGCCCATGACCGCGGTCTACTCGGCGACCAAGGCGTTCATCACCAGCTTTGGCGAGGCCGTTTACGAGGAGCACAAGGGTACCGATGTGGTGGTAACCACCGCATTGCCCGGGCTGACCCGTACCGAGTTCCACGAGCGGGGGCGCTGGAACCTGGACAAGTGGCCTTCAGTGGGATGGCAGGATGCCGACGAGGTGGCCGCTGAGACGCTGGCGGCTGCGGCCCGATCTCGGCCCGAGGTGGTGACCGGGCGCATCAACCGGGTTCTCGCCGCGCTGTCGGGCATTTCTCCCCGACACATTCGTCGGACACTGATTGGCCGGGCCGCTCGCCGCTCCTGGCCGGAAAGCTCGTGACCTTTAGGAGAAGAACATGAGGACAAGACGGCGAACCCTGGCCATTGTTGCCCTCGTTTTGCTCTTCGCCACCGCCTGTTCGAATGATGATGCTCCGCCCAACGCGTCGACGCCTGATATCACCGCCGCGCCGAACACCGATCCTGTTGGGCCCGAAGCTCCCGGGCCGACGGCTGCACCGGCCGAGCCAACTGTTG
>LXNI01000580.1_pt1 | contig 40640 bp, 27 predicted proteins | sample 809091 | NCBI WGS metagenome assembly LXNI01 (sample SAMN04870527, study PRJNA318959) | sponge metagenome | biome: 01000161; feature: marine sponge reef; material: water | host: Sarcotragus foetidus | place: Greece: Milos, Mediterranean Sea | collected 2013-05-29 | depth 5-7 m
GTGAGCCCTTCCGTTGTCGCACCAGTTGTTTCCCGCTCTTGTTCGCTGTCGCTCACGGGCCGCTCGGGCCACGGCTTCGCCTATCGGCTCAGCCTCTTGGCGAGAATCCTCAGCGTCGGGTGCTGCCGTCAGGTAGAACCGCACTGCGGGCGCTGCTCACCGCCGTCCGCGTCCCATCTCCGACTAAGCGAGGATGCCGTGCCGCTCACAGTTTCGCCTGATGCCTTCGAGGTTGTCACCGACCCCGCCGCTGCGTTGCCGACTGCTGCCGCCGACCGGCCGGTACGCAGCGATGCCCTCGACACGCTGGGGGCCACGCCGAACTACTTGGCGGCCAGCGGCTTTGACGGCTCTGCGGGCAGCACGGCACTCATGGCCGGCATTGCCGGCACTGCAGACGACACGATGCCCATCGCCGTCGGGCTCGGCGCTGAAAGTCTGACTGCCGCCGATGTCCGCACAGCGGCGGCGAATCTGTGGCGGGCAGCGTCGAAGGTCGACTCGCTGACCTCAGCGTTGGCTGCAGTCGCGGCCGACGACCTCGGCGCCGATGTTGCCCTCAGCGCGGTGGCCGAAGGCATGCTCCTCGCCTCGTACGGGTTCAACGAGCACAAGGGCGATCCGCCCGATGATGATGCGCTCGATCGCGTCGTGCTCGCCGTGCCCGACGGCACCGACACCGCGGCTGCGCTCGCTCGTGCCGCGGCGGTGGCCGGCGGCATCGCCCTGGCCCGCGATCTGGTCAACCAGCCGGCCGGAGCGCTCACCGCGAGCGGACTCGCCGACGCTGCCGTCGAGGCCATCGAATCGGCTGCCACAGCCACTGATCCGGCGGCGGGCACTGCGTCAGTCGAGGTGTGGGACCGCGAGCGGTTGGCGTCGGAGCGATGCGGCGGGCTGCTCGGCGTCAATGCGGGTTCGACGGAGCCTCCTGCGCTCATCCGCATGCGCTGGCAGCCGACCGCCACGCCGCGCGCCACGGTTCACCTGGTCGGCAAAGGCATCACGTTCGACACCGGTGGGCTCAACCTCAAGTCCTTCGAAGGCATGGAGTGGATGAAGATCGACATGGGGGGCGCCGCTGCGGTCATCGGGGCGATGAGTGCCATCGTCCGATTGGCACCCGACATCGCGGTGACCGGCATCTGCTGTTGCACCGACAACCAGCCCGGCCCTACGGCCACCAAGCCCGGGGACGTGCTGCGCATCCGCAACGGCAAGACGGTCGAAGTGCTCAACACCGACGCCGAAGGCCGGCTCGTCCTCGCTGACGGACTGTCGCTTGCCGTCGAGGAGGAGCCCGACCTGGTCGTTGACCTCGCCACGCTGACGGGTGCCTGCATGGTGGCGCTGGGCGATAAGTACGCCGGGCTCATGGGCAATGACCCCGCGGCGATCGAACGCGCCCAGGCTGCGGCGCGCGCTGCTGGGGAACGTCTCTGGCACCTGCCGCTGCCTCCCGAGTACCGCGAGCAGCTCGACTCGCCGATCGCCGACTTGCGCAACATCGGCAAGAACCGTTACGGGGGCACGCTCCACGCGGGACTGTTCTTGGCGGAATTCGTCGGCGAGACACCATGGGTGCACTTCGACATCGCCGGGCCCGTGCGCACCGATGCCGACGCTGGCGAACTGGCCAAGGGGGCGTCGGGCTTCGGCGTGCGCACGCTGGTGGAGTTGATCTGCGGCTGGTGACGGGCCCCGCCGTGCCCTCGAGCCGGCGACGGCGCGAACGCAGCCAGAGGGGCTAGGTGCGGCGAGGGGCGCGCGGCCGCACGCAGCGTTCCGCCCACGCCCATGCGGTCGCCTCGTTGGCGGCGCTCGGCGCCAGCCCGAGCGTCACGAGCCGCTCGGCGGACTCGTGCAGACCGTGACCGAGCGCCAGCATGCAGATCGCGAGCAGCCGCGTCTCGCCGACGGAGAAATCTGCATGACCGTCGATCCGTGACCAGTGTCCGACTTCCTCGCGCAATTCCGGCGGCATCCGCATCTGCAGCCGGCGGGGCACCGGTGGCACCCGCGTGCGGACGATCAGCACTGCGTCGTCGTCGAAGTGCGCCATGTCGAACATGCCGCAGCGTTCGATGGTTCTCATGAAGGTGCTCTGACGGCCGCCGCGGTGCTGCAGTCCCAATCGCCGGGCGGTGGAGTCGAGGTCCAGGCGGAGCTCCTCGCCGGGCGCCAGCTCGTCGAATTCGCGCGCGAGCAGCCGCAACAGCCATACGGCGCTCGGGCCGAGAATCGCAACCCAGAATCGCTCCACGTAGATCGAGCGCGGATCGTGGCCGCGGCGCCGCAGATTGGGATCGTCCCACGGCCGCACCCGAAGGACATGCACTGGATCACCCGACGAATCGTTGAACGCTGTGGGGCTTAGCTCGGTCTCGGCGCCGCCAACCAGCCGCAACGCGGCCGCAGCGGACGGATCAGGCACCGTTCGACTTTGGGGGACGTCGTGTATCTCATCAGCTCGCACGGGTGCTCTCCTTCTCGACGGCGTGCCACGTTGGGCCGCGGTTGTTGTTCGTTGCCGAACACATTCGTGTATATCGAAACATACTAATACAACATGAAACATGCTGTAAATTGAACCTCGCTCGTCAGATCAGGCCGCTTGCCACGAGAGTCCGCGTCGATGGGTGAACCGTCTCGCTGCCGCACCAGTTGTTTCCCGCTCTTGTTCCCGATTTCCATTGACTCGGCGCTCACGGGCCGCTCGGGCCACGGCTTCGCCCTGTGTTTACCGCTCTAGCTCGCTTCGCTCGCGGGCCGCTCGGGCCCGGGGCTCAGCCTTTAAGCCAGACTGTGACCGATGAGCCCAGCCGAGAAAGTCCCAGCGTCCGATTCGAGCACCGACATCGATGACGACGTCCGAACAGTGGCGGGATGGATCGACGAGGCGAGCGCCGTCACGGTGCTCACCGGCGCCGGGATCTCCACGGACTCGGGAATCCCAGACTTCCGCGGCCCCAATGGCGTGTGGACCAAGAACCCGGCCGCCGAGAAGCAGGCGACGCTGCAGAACTATCTGGCCGATCGCGAGGTACGGGTGCTGGCCTGGCGGGCCCGCCTGGATCACCGAGCGTGGGGCGCCGAGCCCAACGACGGTCACCGAGCCCTCGTGCAGTTGGAGCGTCGCCGCAAGCTGGTGTCGCTGCTGACGCAGAACGTGGACGGTCTGCATCACGACGCCGGGTCCGATCCGGACAAGATCGTGGAGGTGCACGGCACGATCCGTGAGGTTGCGTGCTTGGAGTGCGACTACCGCGACGAGATGGGCACCGTGCTCGACCGGGTTCGGCTCGGCTCCGACGACCCGCCCTGTCCCGACTGCGGGGGGATTCTCAAGAGCGCCACGATCAGCTTCGGCCAGCAGCTCGTGGCGCGAGATCTCTTGCGAGCCCAGATCGCAGCCGAGAATTGCGATCTGATGCTGGCCGTGGGAACGACGCTGGCCGTCTATCCGATCGCTGCGGTGGTACCGACGGCAAAGTCCGCAGGCGCGCGAGTGGTGATCGTCAACGCCGAACCCACCGAGATGGACCACCTTGCCGACATGGTCCTGCGCAAGTCCATCTCGGAGGTCCTCCCCCGAATCTGCGGCGGCACTCCCCGCCAGCGTTCGGCGTGACCAATTCCTGACCAACTGGCTGGCGCGTAGGGGCTGAGAATCGCGACGCGTGTGGGAGAACACACCGCACGTAACTAAAACCTGACCTGATAGGTAGGATTTAGGTCCTGAGTCTGGTCTGATGACTGGGCGCTCCCGAACGCGACTACTTGGGAGGCCTCTGATGCCCTCGTTCCGCGAACTGCTGACAGCGACAAAGCGCGAGATCACCGAGATCGACACAGCCACAGCGGCGCAGTGGATCGCAGACCGCGAGCCCGTCGTGCTCGACGTGCGCGAGCCCGACGAGTACGAGCAAGGTGCTCTCGCCGACGCGATCCACATTCCACGCGGGCACCTCGAAGCTCAGATCGAGAACCGGCTGCCCGACCACGATGCGGAGATCATCATCTATTGCGCCGGCGGCGTGCGTTCGGCGTTTGCTGCGAAGACGCTTGCCGAGCTGGGCTATCCCAACTCCGTGTCCATGGATGGCGGTTTCGGCCGCTGGAAGGACGAGGGCCGCCCCTGGTCCACGCCGGCCTCGCTCGGTCCCGAGCAGCGAAACCGGTACCAGCGTCACCTGCTGCTGCCCGAAGTGGGCGAGGCCGGGCAGCTCAAGCTGCTCGACGCCAAGGTGCTCATGCTCGGCGCAGGCGGCCTCGGCTCGCCCGCCGCGCTGTATCTGGCTGCTGCCGGAGTCGGCACCATCGGCATCATCGACATGGACGTGGTGGACGAGTCCAACCTGCAGCGCCAGATTCTCCACAACGTCGACCGTGTCGGCGATCGCAAGGTCGACTCGGCCAAGAAGACCCTGACCGCGTTGAATCCCGACGTGAACGTGGTCACCTACGACACGCGGCTCGGTGCCGACAATGTGCTCGAGATTCTCTCGGGCTGGGATGTGATCGTGGACGGCGCGGACAACTTCCCGAGTCGCTACCTGCTCAACGACGCATCGGTGAAGCTGGGCATTCCCGTGGTGCACGGCTCGATCTTCCGCTTCGAGGGTCAGGTCACTGTGTTCGACCCGAAAAACGGCCCGACCTACCGCGACTACCTGCCCGAGCCCCCCCCGGCTGAGCTGGCACCGTCGTGCGCCGAGGCCGGCGTGCTGGGCGTGCTGCCGGGAATCGTGGGCTCGATCCAGGCACTCGAGACCATCAAGCTGATTCTCGGGACCGGCGATTCGCTGTCGGGCCGCATCGTCGCCTTCGACTCGCTCGAGATGACCTTCCGCGAATTCCGGTTGCGGCCCGACCCAGCCAACGAGGTCACCTTCGCCAATCGCGAGCGCATCACCGTCAGCGAGCTGGACGGCCTCTGCAGCCCCACGCTGAGCTGACCGGCCCCACCAGGGCCGCGACGACAGTGAGGCTGGGGGGCACCGGTACGCTGCGGAGCCATGGCCCAGAAGCGCTTCGTCGTGATCGGCGGTGGCCCTGCGGGCCACTCCGCAGCCACTTACGCAGCGCGCTATGGCGCCGATGTGACGCTCATCGAGCGCGACATCGTGGGCGGCTCCGCGCACCTGCGCGACTGCGTGCCGTCCAAGACCATGATCGCCACCGGCTCGGCGCTCAGCTTCGCTGGCCATCTTGACGAGTTGGGGCTCGCCAATGTGTCCACGTCGGTCGACACCCCGCACCTTCGCCAGCGCATCGGCGACATAGAGCACCGCCTCGCAGACGTCGCCCGGCAGATGCTGGTCAGCCAGGGCGTGCGCATCCTGTCGGGTTCAGGCCGCCTGCTCGGGCCCAACGAGGTCTGCGCTGACACGGCTGATGGCGCGGTCGAGCTGTCGGCCGACGTCGTGGTGCTGTCGACCGGCAGCCGCCCCCGCATCCCCGAATGGGCGCCGATCGACGGGGAGCGGATTCTCACCACCCGCGACGCGTACCCGCCCGCCGAGCTTCCAGAGCATCTCGTCGTCGTGGGTTCGGGGGTGACCGGCGTGGAGTTCGTCCACATGTTCACCTCGCTGGGCTCGCAAGTCACGCTGATCGTGAGTCGTCAGCAGGTGCTGCCGCACAAGGACCCTGAAGCCGCTGCAGTGCTGGAGCAAACCTTCAGCGACCTCGGCGTGGCCATGCTCAAAGGGGCGCGTGCGGTGAGCATCGAGCGCGAAGGCGACGCTGTCGAAGTCGTCTGCAGCGATGGGCGGACTGTGCAGGCGTCGCATGCGCTGATTGCGATCGGATCGATCCCCAATAGCGACGGCTTGGGGCTGGAGAACACCGACGTGCGCGTCGACGACGAGGGGTACGTCGAGGTCGACCACAACCTGTGCTCGTCGGTGCCCAGCATCTACGCAGCGGGCGACCTGTCGGGCAAGTTGCCGCTCTCGTCGGTCGCCGCCATGCAGGGCCGCAAGATCGTCGAGCACGCGGTGGGTCTGCACGAGTCCCGCCCGCACCGCCATCTCGACTACGACAAGGCGGCATCGGCCATCTTCACCGAACCCGAGATCGCCGATGTCGGGCTCGCGGAAGCCGAGGCATTTGCCACGGGCCGCAAGATCCGCGTCACCAAGGTGCCCTTCGGCGCAAACGCCAAGGCACTGATCGACGAGAATCCCCGCGGCTTCGTCAAGATCGTCTCGGACCCGCTGACCGGTCAGGTGTTGGGCGGCTCCATCGTGGGCCGCCACGCAGCCGAGCTGATCTCGGTGGTGGCTCTTGCCGTCAGCGCAAACCTGCGGGTCCAGGACATCGCCGAGAGCCTGTTCGTGTATCCGTCCCTGAGCGAGGCCCTCTCCGAGGCAGCTGAGTGAGCCACCGCAGTCGGCGCACTCGCCTCGTCCTTGTCGCGCTCGCAGTGCTGACCCTCATTGGGGCAGTCGCGACCGGTGCATCTGCATTTGTGCTGCTGCAGCTCGGACGGATCGAGCGGCACGAGTTGGCCGGCGTCCTGACCTCCGCCCCCCGCCAGCCCGTGACTGCGGCCGACGTGGTGATCGACCAGCCGACCTCGATCGATGCGAATCCTGACAGCGAGACAGAAGCGGGCGCTGACCGCAGCAGCGAGGGCACGCGCGGCGACGGCGTTACCTCGGTTGTCGACCCGGATTCACAAGCGGAGTCAGCAGGCGCCGTCGACCTCTCCGCCGGTGAGCCGGTGCTGCCGGGTGGCTCGACTGGGGAGAACTACCTGCTGGTCGGCACCGACAGCACCCTGGGACTCGCGCCCGACGATCCGCTGCGCGACGGTCATTCGGACTACAGCCGGCTGGCAGACGTGATCATGGTGCTTCGTCTGCGAGATGACGGCACGGTGGCGATGATGTCGATCCCGCGCGACCTGGCGGCGGAGATCGCCGGCACGAGTGATATCGCCGGCACCGGTGTCGTCGCCAAGATCAACAGCGCGTACAACCGTGACGAAACCACCGCAGCGCGTGCTGCTCGCCTGATCGACACGGTCGAGGAGAATCTCGGCATCACCCTGCAGCACTTCGTCGAAGTGGATTTCCAGGCGTTCTTGCGGTTGGTCGATGCAGTCGGCGGCGTCCAGATGACCTTCAGCCGAGCGTTGCGCGACCAGCCGAAAGAGAACGCGACGGACCCGACCGAGAGCCGAAGCGGGTTCTTCACCAGTGCGGGCACCCATCTCCTCGATGGCCGCCAGGCGCTCGCGTACGTCCGCAGTCGCCATCTCGAAGAGCAATCGGCCGACGGGACCTGGCAACGGCACGGTGTCTGGAATGATCTCGCCCGCAACGACCGCCAACGCGACTTCATGCGCATCGCCGCCGAGCAGGCTGCGCCCGGTCTGCTGGCCAACCCGATCAACCTGCTCTCGATGCTGGATATCGCGGCTGACCATCTGTCCACGTCAAACACGCTCAGCATCGTGAGCGACGGTCGGAGCCTCGCAGACAAATTTGCGGGGATCGACTTCGATGGCGACGTTGAGGACTACAAGCTGAAGCTGGTGGACATTCACGAGCCCGTGAGGTGGTTGCTCGGGCTGGACCCCGAGCGCGCCGAGCACAACCAGCGCGTGCTGGACGTGTTCGCGGGCATCGGCTGGGACGACATCGTCGAGTCGCGCGTGAAAGTGCAGGTCACCGGCACCGGACGGCACCGGCTGGCAGCAGAGTTGGTTGAGATCGGCTTCGACGCGCAGGCTGCGGGGGAGATGCCAGAGGGCATTTCGGAACCGCCGAGGAACACGGTGGTCTACCTGGCCCCGGTGGGACGGCTTGCCGCGGGCCTGCTGGCCAGTCACCTGTTGCCTGTGCCAGAATTCGCCGGCTATGCCGAGCTCGACGCAACCACGGTGATCCTGCACATCGGCGACGAGCCGCCTCGCACTGATCCCGGTTACCGCAGGGTCGACGTGCCCGCCGCCGAACAGCTGGCTCCGTGAGCGCGGCATCACCCCAGCACCGCATCCTCGTTGTCGGCGCCGGCTACGTCGGCCTCACGACGGCTGCGTGCTTCGCGCACCTCGGTCACGACGTCATCTGTGCCGACATCGACCGTGCCAAGGTGACGTCGCTGTCGGCGGGTGTCGTGCCGATTCGCGAGGCCGAACTTGATCGACTCGTTGCTGAAGGCATCGCCGAGCGGCGCCTCCGCTTCGTGATCTCGGCCGAGACTGTCGCGGCCGCGTGCGACTTCGCCTTCATCTGCGTGCCGACACCGCTGCGAGACGACGGCGAGACCGAGCTCAGCTACCTGCTGGCAGCGCTCGATTCGGTGGCATCCCGCCTGCAGCCCGGCTCCGTCGTGGTGACCAAGTCGACGGTGCCGGTGGGCACCGCTCCCAAGATCGCTGCGGCGCTGGGGCGAACCGATGTGGCGCTGGCGTCGAATCCCGAGTTTCTGCGAGAGGGGTCGGCAGTCCACGACTTCCTGGCACCGGACCGCATCGTCATCGGGGCCGACGACACCTCAGTGGCACGCCGGGTGGCGGCGCTGTATGCCGGCGTGGAGGCGCCGGTGATCCTCAGCGATCCGACATCGGCCGAAACCGTCAAGTACGCGGCAAACGCCTTCCTGGCCGCCAAGGTCTCATTCGTGAATGCGCTCGCAGCGGTCTGTGAAGCCGTGGGCGCCGACGTCGACACCGTCCTCGCAGGGGTAGGCACCGATCACCGCATCGGCTCGGCGTACCTCCAGCCCGGTCCCGGCTGGGGCGGCTCATGCCTGCCGAAGGACACTCGCGCATTGGTGTCGGTCGCCCATGATGCGGGTTACGTCTTCGACCTGCTCGAAGGGGTCATCACGGTCAACGAGCAGCAGCTCGAGCGTGTGGCCGACAAGGTCGCTCGCATGGCCGCCGACGGACCAGGCGGTAGGTCCGATCCGGGCGCTGATGAGGTGGATCAGCGTTCCTGCAATCTCGACGGGGTCACCGTGGCCGTGCTGGGCCTGACGTTCAAGGCCGGGACCGATGACCTGCGCGGTTCCCCGGCGCTGCGGGTTGCCGAACGGCTCAGTGCTCGTGGAGCGCGCCTCGTGGCGTACGACCCGGCGCTCGCCGATCTCGATGATCGTCCCGACATCGCCGCGCAGCTGCCGGCGGCCCTCACCGTGAGCGGCTCGCCCTACGACGCCCTCGCCGGTGCGGACGTGGCCGTCGTGCTCACTGAGTGGCCCGAGTTCGCTGACCTGGACTGGGAGCGGGCGGCTTCAGTGATGGATGCAGCTCGCATCGTGGATGCACGCAACTTGCTGGATCCAACCAAGCTTCGCGCAGCGGGCTTCGTCTACGAAGGTCTCGGCCGCCGCTAAACGCCGGTAGCTTGTCGCCCCGTATGGCGAGATCAGCCGCTGCCAAGAAGGTTGCCAAAGCAGCGAGCGCTGGCGGAAGCGGTAGGAGCTTTCGCCCCCGGCGCGACATCCTGTTTCCAGCGGCGATGCTCCTCGTCGTCGCACTCGGCGTCGTGCTGATTTTGGTGGCCCGCAACGAACGCTCTGCGAATGCTCCCGCGGGCCCGCCGCGCCTGGGCGATCACTGGCACTCGCTCTACGCGATCTACGACTGCGACGACTTCGTCTTCGACCTGTACCCCAACGACGTCGAAGACCAATCGGGCATCCATACACACGGTGACGGGCTCATCCACATTCATCCGTTCCACACCGGCGTGACGGGCCAGTTCGCCACGATGGGCGCGTTCATGCGCGAGATCGAGGTCGAGTTGACCGACTCGACGCTCGAGCTGCCCGACGGGACCGTTCTCGATGAGTCCGGCGAGGGCTGTGCCTCACCTGATCCCGACAGCGACGACCCCGACGTTGCCGAGCCGGGAGCGGAGCTGCGCATCATGCGCTGGGAGACTCTCCAGGCCGAGAAGGCGCTGGCGTTCACCGATGATCTGCGCGACGTGCGCTTCTTGGACGATGGCCAGATCTTCGTGTTTGCCTTCGTCCACCCGAGCATCGACAACGCTGACATTCCACGACCTGACGACGCCTTCCTGCGCTCCTATCTCAATCTGCCGCCTGAGGACCAGCCCCTCATTGACGGCTCGACCGAAGAGGGACCCGTGCTCGACGACGGGGGCGAGGGCGAGCCAGCCCAGGGCGATGTTCCCGAAACCTCCGAACCCGCCGAAACGTCCGAGCCGGCCGAACTCCCCGAGCCGGCCGAGCCGGCCGGACCCCCCGAGCCCGTTGCCGAAGAGAACTCGATGGGATGAAGGCGATCCTGCTGCTGGGTGGATTCGGCACCCGGCTGCGTCCGCTGACCAACGACACCCCCAAGCAGATGCTGCCTGTGTGCGGGCGTCCGATGATCGAGTGGGTCTGCGAGCACCTGTACCGGCATGGCGTCTGTGAGGTGGTGCTCTCGCTGGGCTACCGCGCTGAGGCGTTCACCACTGCCTACCCCGACGGGCGTATTGGCCAGCTCGCATATGAGGTGGCAGTCGAGCCTGAGCCTCTCGGCACGGCGGGCGCCGTGCGATTCGCCGCCGAGGCGAGCGGCATAACGGGGCCGTTCTTCGTGCTCAACGGCGACGTCTTGACCGACCTGGACTTGGGTGCCCTCGCGAGCTTTCACCGCGGTTCGGGCGCCGAAGCCACCATCGCGCTGCAGCCGGTCGCCGATGCGACGCCATACGGCCTCGTGGTGACCGATACGTCAGGGCGGGTGCTGTCGTTCTCCGAAAAACCGGACCAGGGCTCGCTGCCCGCCGCGCAGCCGCTTCCCGAACGACCCACGATCAGCGCTGGCAGCTACGTGCTCGACCCAGCGGTACTCGATCGCATCGCGCCCGACCGGCCTGTTTCCATCGAGCGAGAAATCTTCCCCCAGATCGTCGCGGACGCAGCGTTGGCTGCGCTGGTGTCCGACACGTACTGGCTCGACACAGGTACGCCGCAGCAGTACCTGGCGGCAAATCTCGACATCGTCGAGGGTCGCCGCCCTCATGCCCGACTGACCAGCGGTACCGCCGCAGCGCCCGTGGGCGTCCATCCGACCGCGCGCATCCAGACGTCAATCATGGGATCGGGGTGCCAGATCGGACCCGATGCCGTCGTGCAGCGCTCGATCCTGGGAGACCGCTGCCGCCTCGACGCCGGAGCCGTCGTGATCGATTCGGTGCTCGGCCCCGACGTCGTCGTCGGTGCTGGAGCCCTGCTCAGTGAATTCGCGGTGGTCGGCAAGGGGGAACAGGTCGCTCCGAGCGCCGTCCTGCGCGCCGACCGCCGACCGCCCCCGGCCTGGAGCGATAACGGATAGGACCAGATGTCATAGCTGCGGAGGCGGCAGGAGACTCTGCGACGTTGCGACCTGCCGGATCGCGGGAGCAGAGGGTCATGCCGCCTCCGCAGCGGGCGCACCTATCTACGGGCGCGCCTATCTAGCGGAACAGGTCTTCCGCTGGCTCGCGGATGATCTCCGAACGCACCGAAGCGCGCCTCAGCCAGCCCGGGTCGACGCCCCGCACGATCGCAACCGGCACACCCCGAGCCTTGCCGCACACCAGATCGGCAGCGGAGGCGATCTCGTCGGCCACGCACACTTCGGTGACCATGAGCTCGCGGCCCAGTGCATCGTTGGTGCCTTTGAGATCGACGACCGCAGCGATGCCCGCGCATCCGATGGCCACGTCGGTGACGCCGCGCCGCCACGGACGCCCGAATGTGTCGGAGATGATCACCCCGACGGTGCAGCCTGACAATGCCCGGATGCGGTCACGGATCTTGTTGGCGGAACGGTCGCTGTCGTCGGGGAGCAATGCGGCGTAGCCCCGCTCGACGTTGGACAGATCGATTCCTGCGTTGGCGCAGATGAATCCGTGCTTGGTCTCGCTGATGATGAGATCGCCACGCCGACGCAGGATGCGAACCGACTCGCGCTCAACCAGGGGCTTGTGCGACAGCGGGTCGTCGGGATCGATCTGTTCCATTGCTCCCTCGGCCTTGGAGACGATCTTCTGCGTCACGACGAGCACGTCGCCATCAGCCAGACCGGCGGGTGACGCCTCGCAGGCACTTGCGATGACCGCTCCGAGATCGGCGCCGAGCGTGATCTCGCCGATGCCTTCGACGGGGTGCAATTCGATAGTCACGTGATTCCTCTCGCGCTTGCGGCGTCCAGCGTTGCCCGGGCCAGCGAGGCCGCACGGTCCGGGTCGGCCATGATCGTGTCGGTGACGACCGGGGTCATACCTGCCTGTGCCACTTCGGGAGCGAGCGCGGCATCGGCGTGGTCGATCACCAGGGTGCCGGCGAAGCCGGCGTAGAGCCGTGCGACGCCGACGACGCTGGGCTCGTGGCCCAGCTCGCGCATCATCGCGCCGGCAGGCCCTTTGATCGCTTCACCGCCCACGATGGGCGACACCGCGATGACACTGCCCCGGCGGCTGCTCAGCGTCTCGCGCACGTGCGGCACGCCGACGACCGGGCCGATCGAGACGAAGGGGTTCGACGGCGCCACGACGACGGTCGCTGTATCTCTCAAGGCATCGAGCACACCTGGCGCTGGCTTGGCGGTATCGATACCAGCGAAGCGAATCGAGCTCACAGCGATGCCGTGCTGGTGGGCGACGAAGTACTCCTGAAAGTCGATCTCGGCGGCCCCGTCGGGCTCGGCGGGGGTGATTCGGGTTGCAATGGCGTCGTCGCTGACCGGAAGCAGTGTCAGCTCGAGGCCGAAGCTGGCAGCGATCTCAGCGGTCACCTGTGACAGCGATGCGCCCTCGCTGCGGCGCTGTGTGCGGAAGAGGTGCAGCGCGAGGTCCAAGTCGCCGAGCTTGAACCAGTCCTGCCCTCCCAGCCGCCCCAGCTCGGTGAGCACTCGCCACGTCTCGCCTGCCCGCCCCCAGCCGGTCTCGGGATTGATCTGGTTGGCGAGCGTGTACGTGACGGTGTCGAGGTCGGGACTGATGTTCAGACCATGCAGCGTGAAGTCGTCGCCGACGTTGACGATCGCTGTGACGTCGGTCGCTTGGCGGACGCGCAGCAGCCCGCGCAGGAACCGGGCTGCCCCCACCCCGCCGGCGACGACGGCGACGCGGTCAGCACTGTCGCCGTCGGTCCGATTGCCCGCGACTGGTCGTTCGGTGTCCGACACAGCCAGTGACGCTAGCGAGCCGACATCACGCCTCTGGCGGGCAGTCCGAGCCCGTTGCCGAGGTCTGCTGCCAGAACGCAGGCACGAGAACTGCGGCGAGGCGTCCGTCCGATGCCGAGATCCCGACAGAAGCTGAGAGACTGACGGCAGTGGCTGCGCTCGAGGGTGTCGCCCAGGCGCTGGGCGTCCATACGCCGTAGGCATCGCCGTCGGCCCGTGCCTGCACCTCATAGAGCGTCGCATTCGGCAATCCGGTGATCGCGACCGGCGAATCGACGTTTCGCATCGTCGTCCACGACCCGCCCGCCGGCCGATATCGCACGCGGTAGCCCGACGGCCCGGCGCCGCCGACGGTCGTCGGCGGCCTCCAGCTGACGACGAGTCCGCGGTCGCGGGGGACGACCGAGAAGGCGCGGGGCACTCCGGGTTCGTCAGTCCGCGGATCGCAGTCGCGGTTAAGGCCTCCCAGAGCGTCGATCGCTGCATCAGCGGCCGAATTGGTCACGGCGGCCGGCCCGCCGAAGATCGCCAGATCGACCGTGCCCGCATCCGGCGTCGGTCCCCCCAGAAATTCGCGCGTGATGTCCGGCAGCGTGGGCTCGGTGAGCAGGAGGGGTGCTCGTGACCGACCCAGCAGCGTCCCGCCGACCAAGGCATCGGGGAACTTCCAGCCGTCTGCGAGGCCGAATTCATCGGTGTCGAAACAGCGATCGGTGAGAGCCTGGGCGATCACGACCGCTGTCTCGAATCGGTCCTGGCCCCACAGACGCTGCACCTTGATGTCAAGGTCGGTCAGCTCGGCTGCCACCGACTCGGTGACGGCTGCGGTTCCGCCGGCGATCACCACTTGTTCGATCTCGTAGTCTCCGACGAATTCCTCGACCGCGGCGGACAGCCGGTCCGGCCTGGTGAGCAGCACTGGATGCGGCCCAAAGAAAGCCAGCGGAGCCAGCGCCAGTGCATCGGCAAACGTCTCTCCGGTCGCGAGCAGTGCCGTGCGGGCGCCGTCTCCGCAGAAGTCGCCAATATCGTCGGCATCGATCTCACGCGCGATGTTCGTGACCGTCTGGTACCGGTCGGCGCCCTCCAGCCGTTCCGAAGTGCCGTCGACCAAGGCTGCCAGAGCATCCTCGACATCGTCGGAGATGGACTCGGTTCCCCCGACGATGATGATGTCGGTGACGCGGTGATCGGAAATGAAGTCGCGGGTTGCGCTGTGAAGCTCGTCCGGCGGCGACAGCAGGATCGGGGCGTTCAGCAGACTCGACAGAGGGGTGGCCGCCAACGCGTCGGCGAAGGCTTCGCCCGAGGCCACGATGACGGTTTCGAACGAGCCTGACCGGGCAGCGAATTCAGTTGCAATCTCCGCCGCAGTCTCGTAACGGTCGGCGCCCGACAGCCGCAGCGAGTCGACCCGTGATGCGGCACCGGCCAGCTGGCCGATGCCGACGATCGCTGCGGCGGCCAGCAGCATCGCCGCCACAGCGGGCCACAGCAGGCGACGCGGGCGCAGAGCCATCCGCGGCACCGTACCGGAACCCGCTGGCAATGCGAGTGAGCCCCCGAGTCCCGGCAGGGTGACTTCACACCGATGCCGCTGCCCCGTACCCTGAACCGAGACGCCGAGGTCTCCTGGGCGGGACACTGCCGGTTCGCCGGGTCGCCCGCCACCCGACCGGCCCCGACAGCTGCCGCACTTCAACGCCCGCTCTTCATCCACCCGAACCGGAGCCGACCCGTGCCGACGGCCTTCATCACCGGAATCACCGGCCAAGACGGCCAGTATCTCGCTGAGTTCCTGCAGGGCAAGGGCTACCGGGTCGTCGGTCTCATCACGGGCCAGCACAATCCGCGCTCAGAGACCATGGCAGCAGACTTGCCCTACGTCGAACTTGTGCCCGGCGACCTCGCCGACCTCGCGTCTCTCATCGCTGCACTGGAGTACACCCAGCCCGACGAGGTGTACAACCTGGGCGCGATCAGCTTCGTTGCGCTGTCGTTCAAGCAGCCCGAGCTGACGGCCAACATCACGGGTCTGGGCGTGCTCCGGCTGCTCGAGGCAATCCGACTCGTGGGCGGCGTGGACAATCCGATCCGCTTCTATCAGGCCTCCTCCAGCGAGATGTTCGGCAAGGTGCGCGAGACCCCGCAAAACGAGCTGACCCCCTTGCATCCGCGCAGCCCCTACGGCTCAGCCAAGGTGTTCGGGCACAACACCACCGTGAACTACCGCGAGAGCTACGGGCTCTACGCGTGCAGCGGCATATTGTTCAACCACGAATCGCCGCGACGCGGTCTCGAGTTCGTCACACGCAAGGTCACGAATGCCGTCGCGCGCATCAAGCTGGGCCTGCAGGACGAAGTGGCGCTGGGGAACCTGGAGGCCAAGCGCGACTGGGGTTTTGCGGGTGACTACGTCGAAGCGATGCACCTCATGCTGCAGCAGGCCGAGCCGGACGATTTCGTCATAGCGACCGGGCAGACCCATGCAGTCCGCGACTTCGTCCAACTTGCCTTCGCAGCCGCAGGAATCGAGGACTGGGAGCGCTACGTCCGCATCGACCCTCGCTTTTTCCGGCCCGCAGAGGTCGACCTCCTCGTCGGCGACGCATCCAAGGCCAGGCGGGTCTTGGGCTGGGCGCCGAAGATGCCTTTCGGGGAGCTCGTGGAGTCGATGGTCGCCAACGATCTCGAGATCGAGCGGCGCAAGCTGAAGTGAGGTTCCGGAGTCTGCGCATCGGTGCGCATCGGCACCGCCGAGGCCCCCTCGGCGTGATATCCGACCGGTGCTGCCCGGCGGCGGGTACCACTACAGGGGTGCAGGTGCTCGGGTCCCCAAGCCCCCCCACCGCGACGCTCGGCCGGCTCACGCAGGCGGTTGTCGCTGCGGCCGTGCTGGTCGGCGTCGTGGGCGTCGGCATTGCGCCCGCCGCAGCACAGGCGAAGAGTCCGGGACTGGCGCCCGACGCCATCAGCGTGCACGGACGAGGCTGGGGTCATGGCAACGGCATGAGCCAGTGGGGCGCTCTGGGGTACGCGACCGAGCATGGATGGAGCGGCGAGCAGATCGTGTCGCACTTCTACGGTGCGACTTCGCACGGACCGACATCGATCACCGATGTCGCCGACCGTGACGTCTGGGTCCACCTGACACTCAACGATCGACGCGATCTGCTGTTGACGTCCGGCACGAGTTTCACCGTCGCAGGCCAGGACTTCGATGCGGGTACGGTTGCTCGCATCGGCGTGAGCGGCGGCGCATTCTGGATCCGCTCCACGAGCGGATGCGGTCAGCGCGGCAGTCTGGTGAGCGACCGCCTGCCGCCGTCGGATCGCCGCGGCGACCACTACATCGAAGCACTGCCAGCCAGCGACGACTACTCGGCCGACGACACCTCGGAGATGCTGACGGTGATCTACTGCGATGCCGCGAGCCCTGCGGTCGAGTCGATGCGCGTTGCGTACCGCGGGACGGTGGGCATCGTGGACCAGGGCGGTCCGTTCACCTTCAACCGGCTGCCGCTCGAGCAGTACCTGCGCGGTGTGGTGCCGCACGAGAGCATCCCCGAGTGGGGTGCCGCGGCGCAAGGACGGGGGATCGGGGCGCTCGAGGCCCAAGCGATTGCGGCGCGCTCATACGTGCTAGCGCTCTCGGACGTGCGCACGTCGAACGGACGGTTCACCGACACATGCGACAGCACTGCGTGTCAGGTGTACAACGGCGCTGCCCGGAGTGGACTGCCGCTCGACCACGGCACGCGTTACATCCATTCCAACACCGCAATCGGCAACACTGCCGGTCGGGTAGTCCAGCGAGCCGACGGTGCGATCGTCCTCACTGAGTTCCACGCTTCGAGCGGCGGATGGACAGCGGACATCGACGAAGGCTCGCGTGTCGAAGGCGTCGAGGATCTCGGCGATGGCGTCGAGGGCAACAAGCGTCATGTCTGGCAGACCAGCCTCCGACGCGCAGACATCGAGTCCGCGTTTCCAAGCATCGGGAAGCTTGTGTGCATCGAGGTCAGCGAGCGCAACGGAAACGGCGCATGGGGCGGGCGGACACGCGGCATGCGATTGGTCGGAACGAAGGGCGTGTGGGAGCAGACATGGAACAGGTGGTCCCGCGACCCGTTCCGCAGGGCATTCTCGTTGTGGTCCGATTGGTACCGTTTCCCGCAATTCGAGCAGTCGGCGCCATGCCCGGACGGCCCGGTGCCCGAAGCCGATCCCGACCCCGACGGCGCTGCGGTGGGCTCACCCGGACTCTGGCTGTTGAAATCGGACGGCACCGTGCTGGCCGATGGGGCCGCGCGGCACTTCGGCGATGGCACTCGGGCGTCGTCGACGCGGTTCGTCGCGATGGCTGCGCACCCCGACGGCGCCGGCTACTGGTTGGCGAGATCTGACGGCGACGTTCAGGCCTTCGGGGACGCCGGCCATCATGGCGATGCAGTCGCCGTGAGCCTGGCCGATCCCATCGTGGCGATGGCTGCGCACCCCAGTGGGGACGGCTACTGGCTCGCTGCATCTGACGGCACGGTGATTGCGTTCGGCGCCGCCGGGCACTGGGGCGCCATAGCCCATCTGACCGTGGCATCGCCAGTGGTCGACATCGAGGCCGCGCCGAGCGGGGACGGCTACTGGCTGGCACTCGCGGACGGCCGGGTCTTGGCTTTCGGCGATGCTCATGACGCTGGTTGCGCCCCCCTGCTTCGTTCCGGAAGCAGCGCCATCGGTCTGGCGGCTGAGCTTGGGGGCGAGGGCTACTGGCTCGGGGGGGCGAACACGGCGGTGCATGCCATGGGGACCGCTCGACATCATGACGACCGCGCGGACCGCCCGAACCGCCTGCGCGCGGTCGCCGTCGCGGCGACGGCCTCCGGCACGGGCTACTGGCTCGTGTGGAGCGACGGCACCAGCTTCAACTATGGCGATGCCCCGGACTTCCGCACGAGCCGCGCCGGTCCCGGAGTAGTCGCCGCCGAATCGGTGCGCTAAAGCGCCGCGCCAGCTGTGACCCGTCCATGAGCTCGCCGACCTCGGAGGAGATGCCAGCACCTGCTGCAACCGAGCCGGCGGATTCGGCACCCCCGCCGGCGGTCGCCGCAATCGTCACGGCGCGGTCGCAGTGGTCCGACACCGAATTCACCTTGCGGGCACTGGTCTCACAGGAGTATCCGCGGCTCGCCGTGCTGGTGTTGTGCGACCCAGACGGTGAACAGGGCCAGCGGGTCCGAGAGCTGTTTCCCACCGCCGCAGTCGCCGATGCGGTGTCGTCTCGAGCAGGTCGCGGCCACCGAGCCCAGCGCGGGCGAATGGGCGCGGTCAACAATCGGGGGGCATCGCTGGTCCGCGGAGCGGACTACCTCCTTTTCCTCTCCGGTCGCGTCGCGCTCGCGCCCGACGCCATCAGCCTGCTCATCGAAGATGCCGAGAACGTCCCGGGACGGATCGTCGGCGTCGCCGGCCCCAAGCTGCTCGACGCCGAGGACGGCTTGACGCTGCGCGATCTCGGTGGCACCGCGGATCGCCTTGGAGTCAGGATTCCGGTTGCCGGCCCCGACGAGCTGGATCAGGAACAGCACAACGAGGCCCGTGACCTGTTTGTGGCGCCCACCGAGGCGATGCTCGTGCGGGAAGACATCTTCCGCATCGTGGGCGGATTCGATCCGGTGCTCGAAGGCGACGGCGCCGTGGTCGATCTGTGCTGGCGCATCCAGCTCTCGGGCGCACGGGTCCGGATCGTGCCGTCTGCGACCGGGACCCTGCGGACCGGTCCGACCGCCCCACACCATGGGCCCTCGGCACGTCAGCACGAGCACCGGGCCCGGCTGCGCACCATCTCGAAGTGCTACGGCTGGGTGCACCTGCTGCCAGCGGTGGCGCTCGCAGTCGTGCTCGCGGCAGGCGAGGTGTTGTTCGGGGCGCTACGTGGACGGTTCGCTCAGGCCTCCGACGTGGCGCTGGCGTGGCTGTGGAACGCGCGGCACATCGGGGGCACCTTGGCGCTGCGAGGTGCCGCCAAGCGGTACCGGCGGGTGCGAGACGTGGATCTGCGGCGACTGCAACAGGGCGGCTCGGTACGGGTCGCCGACTGGTTCCGCTACCGCTTGAGTCCCGAAGGAGGACTGGCCGCACGGACCACGATCGACGAGAGCATCCTGGGCACCTGGCGACGCAACGCGCATCGAACGGTGTGGGTGGTCTGGCTGGGCGTGCTCGGCCTGATCATCTTCGGTTCTCGTCACCTGCTGACCGGCGGGATTCCCGCATACGGCCAGTTCACGGCATTTGCCGACGTCGGCACGATGGCCGGGGCGTACCTGGACGGCTGGCGCGACAGCGGGGTCGGTGCAGCCGGGATCGGTCATCCGGCGCTGGGCTTGCTGGGCCTCGGTGGAACCGTTGTCCTGGGCGCAGTCGGTCTGTTGAGGAACATTGCCATCTGGGGTCTGGTGCTCACAGGCCTAATTGGCATGTGGAAGCTCTGTGACACTGGGTCGCCCCGAGACGGACCGAACCGCAACGGCCGATTGGTCGCTCTGGTGCTGTACGCCGCATGCCCGCTGCCGTACAACGCCTTGGCCGGCGGCCGCTGGGACGTGTTGTTGGCCTACGGAACCGCGCCGGCGATCGTGCTGCTCGCGAGCCGACTGGTCGGCGCTTCGCGAGCTCCGCGATCACGCGACGGAAGCCGGCGCGCCACCGTCGCCAGGGTGGCGTCGCTCGCCTTGCTCCTCGCCGTGGCGGCAGCGTTCGAGCCGTTCATGCTGGTGCTGGCGTTGGCTGCGGGGCTGGCGCTCGCGGTCGTCGAGTTGCTGCGGGGCGTGGTACGCCGCGAGCGGCTCGGTGCGCCGGTCGCCGGCTCGCTGCAGGTCGCGGTCGCGGTGGCGCTCGCCGCAATTGCGCACCTTCCCTGGCTGATCGAGTTCGAATCGTTGCGGGCATACCTCGATGTCTCGCTCGGCAGCCGCACGCCGTCGACACCGTCGTCGCTGGTCGAGCTGCTGCGCTTCCAGACGGGCCCGCTCGGCGAATTGCCGCTCAGTTGGGGTCTGATGGCTGCCGCGGCGATGCCTCTGCTGGTTGCGCGCGGCGGGCGGTTGTGGTCGTCGGTCCACGGCTGGTCGGTGGCGCTGGTCGGTTTCGCCTTTGGATGGGTCATCGTGGCCGGTTGGGCTGACACCCTGGCGGACGGCGTGGGGCTGGGACACTCGATTGCGGAGGTTTCGCTGGCGTTCGGCGCCGTCGGCCTGTGCTGGACAGCGGCGACGGGCCCCGCAGCTCTCGCCGCCGCCGGCGGCGACGCACCGCCTCGGACGCGCAGCGCGTTGGTCTTGGCGAGCGGCATTGCTGTGGGCGCCATGGTGCTCCCGACAGCGTGGGCATCGATCGACGGCAACTGGTCGGCACCGAGCTTCGACCACCGAGTGCCACTGGGACTCGTCGACGACCGCGGTGTCGGACCTGACTACCGGGTCCTGTGGCTCGGCGCTCCGGAGGTCTTGCCGCTGCGTGGTACCGATCTCGGCGTCTCCGGACTCGCTGCTGCGACGTCAGTGCGGGGCTATCCCGATGTCCGGCATGCGTTTGCGACACCGCAGACCCCCGGCAGCGAACGCTTGGCCGACGCCGTTCGGGTCGGGCTGGCGGGTGACACGCTGCGACTGGGACGGCTGCTGGGATCATTCGGCATCAGGTATGTCGTGGTGGTGGAACGCTCTGGACCCTCCTATACCGACGGCTGGGACCGGCCGCTACCGCCTGCGGTGTCAGAGGCGCTCGCTTCCCAGATCGATCTTCGCCCGCTTGCAGCCGACCCGTCGGTCCAGGTGTTTCGCAATGAGGCCTGGTGGTCCTCGCGGTCACAGTTCGAACGGCCGATCCCGACGGGCTTCGCCACCGACCCGGTGGACCTCGTGGTCAGCGATTTGACCGACGGCATCGGTGTGTTCACCGATTACCGGTCCGCCACAAGCCAGCTCGGACCGGTGGGCATCGGCCCGGTGTTGGTAGCCGAGACCTACGACCCCGGCTGGCGCCTCGAGATTTCTGGTGAGCGGACTGAGCCGACCTCGGCTCTGGGTTGGGCGATGCGCTTCGACCCACCCCAGGGCGGCCAGGCCGAATTGCACTTCGAGCGATCGAGCGCCGCGGCCTCCCGGATCACCGCCCAGGTGCTGATCTGGCTGGCGCTGATCTGGGTGGCAATCGGCCAGCCCACCCCGCTCGCAGACCGCTTCTCTGCCCTCGTGCGGAGAACGGCGCGGGGATCGCAGCGGCGCAGCGCTCCCGGCGGCACGGCGGTGGACTCATGAGAACGGCAAGGGTGTCGCAGCGGCCATGAACGTCCTGCGTTGGCTTCCTCGGCTGCTGATCCCGCTGGCAATCGCGGCGGCGCTGGTGATCGACGCGCGCGACGACCGAACGCCGCTGTCACCCGCCGTCGAGGACCCTGAAGCGCTGACGCAGGTTGTGGTTCCGCCCCCCGATGCGTTGACGTCGAGCTGGTTCTGCCCCGTCGTCGGCATGCGGGCACCTGTGCAGGGCTTTGGAGAGATCACCTCAGAGGTACTGCTGACGAACATGACCGCCGAGACGGCATCGGTGTCGATCGAATTCCGTGGTCGCACGACCGGTCGGCAGTTTGTGACCGCAGACGTGGCACCTCACAGCACCGGAGTTGTCACCACTTCGGATTACGTGCGTGACGAGGTCATCGGGGCCTTGGTGGAAGCCACTTCGGGCGGGCTGGCCGTGACGCGGCGACTGGTCTCCCCGCTGGGGGTCGACGAGGCTCGCTGTTCGAGCACGCTGGCGCCGAACTGGTTTGTCCCCGTCGGCGACACCCAGGCCGATGCGTTGGGCGTGTTGGCAATCATGAATCCGCTGCCGCGCGATGCGATCGTCGACGTCACGTTTGCGTCGGAAGCGGAGTTCGGACCGTTCGTAGCGCCCGCGTTGACCGGCGTGGTGGTACCGGCGTGGAGCACGGTTGCCGTCGATGTCGGCGAGCATGCCCGCCGCCGAGACGTCGTGGCCGCATCTGTCAGGGCCCGTACCGGCCGCATCGCGGTGGATTCGTTCGTGGCCTACGACGGGAGTGTCGGGCGGCGCGGCCTGGCTGCGGAGTTGGCGTCCGTGGCCGCCGGCGACCGGTGGCTCGTGCCCGTGGCCGGCATCGATGACCGGACACATCTGTGGTTGCGGGTCTTCAATCCCTCTGACGGCGTTGCGGAAGTCGCTGCGTCGGTCGCGTCCCACGACTCTCGCAGCGACCGTGTGGCGTTTGCCGTTGCATCGCACGATGTCATGGAGCTGAAGGTCGAACCTCCAGGCGAACTGGCACCCGGACTCGCGACACTGCTCGCGCCGGCCGGTGCCCCTTTCGGAATCGCCGTCGAATCACAGAACGGCGTTCCCATCGTCGTGTGGGCCGAAACACTGGTCGGCAGCGCTGCCAGCCCGCTGACCGACATCGGTGCCGCATCCGCCAGCGTCTCCGCTGCTGGGGACACCGCAGTTCCGGATTCCGGCGGCGAGTCCACCACGGTGGTTGCGCAAACGGGCGGTACTGAGGGTGCTGACGCGCCGGTGGGCGATGCTGCGTCCGACGAAGGCGATGACGAATCGCCAGTCGAGATTCTGCCCCCGGTGCACCGAGCACAGTCGGGTCTGGCGTTCGTGCCCGGCATCGATCGCACCAGCGACCGGTGGCTCGTGGTCATCGCTCCCGAATCGGGAGGCGAGGCATTCTTGACGATCATGACCGATCCACTCGCGGCAGCCGACGGGGATGGCTCGCAGGACGGTGATTCATCGGTCTCGACGAACAGCGATCGCCGCGTGGTGGTCGGAACGCTGGGCCGCGAGACCGTCGCCCTCATCGACGTGCCAGCATCGGGCGTGGTCACGCACCGGCTGGCGAGCGGCACGGCCCGTCTGCTCGTCTCCGACACGCCGTTCGCGGTGCTGCTGTGGCAGGCACGGAGCGGGAGTGAGGGGCTGAGCGTGGCTCACCCGCTGGTGTGGTGAGGGGCTGATGGAGCGTCTCATCATCGCTGCGCTGCTGATCGTCGCCGCGATCGCAGTCGCCTGGCTGCTCCAGTGTCGCCGCGGCGCACATGCTGCAGCGGTGCCACGGTCCGAACTGCCTTCGGCCGTCGACCTCGGTGCGGTGGGCATAGCGGTCGGCCCGGCGTTGGTGGTCTTCACCGAAGAGACCTGCCGCACGTGTGCGGCAGCGCTCGCCGTGGTGCGCGGCCCCGCGGGTGCGGGACTGCCCGTCGCCGAGGTGTCCTTCGGCAATGATCGAGAGCTGCATCGTCGCCACGGCATCGACACCGTGCCCACGACAGCGGTGGTCGATGTCACCGGTCAGGTCATCGACGGCTGGGTCGGCAGCGTGGATCTGTCTGCACTGGCGGCGGCACTCGCACAGGTGGTGCGGGGCCCCGAGCACTCGCAGGGTTAGTCGGCGACGTGAGGCGGGGGAGCCGTTCGCTCGATGAGCGGGACGTCGGGCGCAGCGTCGTCGTCGGTAGCGACCGGTTCGTTTGCGTCCGATTTGGCTGGGGTCTCGAGCTTCCCGTTGCTGGCCGCGTCTGAGCCATCGGGCGTCGGCTCGGCCACGAGCGCCCCGATCTGGGAGCCCGTAACGGTCTCATGTTCGAGCAGGGCAGCCGCGATCCGATCCAGCGCAGGGCGGTGATCGACGAGCGCTCGGCGCGCACGATCCTGCTGCGTGCGCAGGATCCGTTCGACTTCCTCGTCGATGACCCGGGCGGTCTCGTCGGAGTAGTCACGCCCCGACACGAGGTCTTCGCCGAGGAACACCTGTGCGTGCGATCCCCACGCCATGGGCCCCACGCGGTCGCTCATGCCCCACTCCGAGACCATCTTGCGGGCCAGCTCTGTGCCCTGCACCAGGTCGTTTGCGGCTCCGGTCGAGGTCACGCCGAACACCGTCTCCTCGGCCATGCGGCCGCCGAACAGCACGGCCAACCGGTCTTCGATGTATTCCTGGCTGTAGGCGTGGCGTTCCTCAGGCAGCTGCATGGTGACGCCCAGCGCCTGGCCGGTCGGCAGGATTGTCACCTTGTGAACGGGGTCGGCATGCGGGAACAGCGTGGCGATCAGTGCATGGCCGCCTTCGTGATAGGCGGTGACTTCCCGTTCGCGTTCGGAGAGCGCCACCGACTCGCGTCGCTGGCCCATCAGCACTCTGTCGCGGGCCGCCTCAAAGTCTGCCTGTGCGATCGTTTCGGAGTCGCGCCGCACGGCGTGCAGCGCCGCTTCGTTGACCAGATTGGCCAGGTCGGCACCGCTCATGCCGGGAGTGCCCTTCGCCATGGCCTCGAACAACACGTCGTCGTCGGTCTTCTTGTCCTTGGAATGCACAGCCAAGATCGCCAGCCGCTCTGAGTACTCAGGCAGCGGCACAACGACCTGGCGGTCGAACCGGCCGGGGCGCAGCAACGCGGGATCCAAGATGTCTGGCCGGTTGGTCGCAGCCATCATCACGATGCCGCCGCTCTCCTCGAATCCGTCCATCTCGGCCAGCATCTGATTGAGCGTCTGCTCGCGCTCGTCATGCCCGCCGCCGAGGCCTGCCCCACGTTTGCGGCCAATCGAGTCGATCTCGTCGATGAAGATGATCGCTCGGCCCATCTTGCGGGCGCTCTGGAACAGGTCGCGCACGCGGCTGGCGCCGACGCCCACGAACATCTCCATGAAGTCTGAGCCGGTCACTGACAAGAAGGGCACTCCGGCCTCTCCTGCCACAGCCCGGGCAATGAGCGTCTTGCCGGTGCCGGGAGGACCGACCAGCAGCACGCCCTTGGGGACCTTGGCGCCGATCGCCGTGAAGCGCTCGGGAGTCTTGAGGAAGTCGACCACCTCGGTGATCTCCTGCTTCACGCCGTCGTACCCGGCAATGTCGTCGAACTTCGTGGAGGGGCGCTCGGTGGTATAGGTCTTGGCCTTGCTCCGGCCGATCGACATGATCCCCGACATCTGCCCCTGAGCACGTCGCTGCATCCACCAAAAGAGCAGGAAGATCAGGCCGAAGGGCAGCAGGAAAGGCAGCAGGCTGACCAGCAGATTGGGCCGGTCGGTGTGGAATTCGATGGACACCCCGCGCTCGCGCAACAGGGCGAGATCGGTCTCGGGCAGCTCGAGGGGACCTTCGGAAGAGAACGTCGAGCCGTCGATGTACTCGCCGCTGATCTCTCCGGTGCCGTTCGTGATCGTGACACTCTCGACGCGTCCCTCCGACACCTGCGCGATCAGACCGCTGTAGTCGACGGGATCGCGATCTTCATTTCGCAGCAGGCCTGGCAGGAACATCACCGACAGCAGCACCATGGCGAGCAACCAGATCGACCAGCGGGGCCAGCGTTCGTTTCGCCGGCGGGTCCCCGGTGTTCCCGACGAGCTCGGCTGCGGTGGGTGGTCGCTCGCGTTGTCGTCGGGTGGCGCGTCGGGAGGTTCGCTGGCGCGCGGCTTGCGCGCCCGGGAGTGCCGCTCGCCCGAGGGCACCTCAGATGCCATGTGTTCATGCTATGGCGGCGCTCCGCTGACCAGTAGCCGCGAGGTGTACACAGCCCCTGAGCGCAGACGATCAGGACCCTTTCGGCCACTAACCTGCGCGGGTGGCGGCACTGACCACGCGCCCGTGGCGCTCGGGGGCGGTGCTGCGAGCGTGGGTCGAAGCCGCGGTTGTCGTGACGAGTTGCGCGGCCGTCGTGTGCTGGCTCGATCCGCTCGGGGTCGTCTCGACGGCGACGCCGACCGGCGGCGATATGGGCGCCCATGTCTGGGGCCCGGCGTACTTGCGGGACGAACTGCTGCCAGCGGGCTCGCTGCGCGGCTGGACGCCCGAGTGGTACGCGGGCATGCCGGCGATGCAGTTCTACATGGTGCTGCCGTACCTGATGATCGTGGCCGCAGACCTGGTGCTGCCGTTCGGAGTGGCCTTCAAGCTCGTCGCGATCAGCGGTGTCGTCTCGATGCCGGCCACGGCTTGGTTGATGTGCCGGCTGGCGGGCTGGCCGCGCCTGCTGCGGATGCTGGCGCCGGTGGCGGCGCTTCTGTTCGTCTTCGACGTGAACTTCACGATCTACGGCGGGAACGCGGCGTCGACATTGGCAGGGGAATTTGCCTTCTCGATCGCGCTGTCGGCGACGCTCGTGTACCTCGGCATGCTCTGGCGCTCGCTCGAGCGGGGCACTGGGCGCGCACGGGCGAGCCTGGTTCTGGCCTTCGTGGCCCTGTGCCACCCCATCCCGCTGGCCTTCGCGGTGGCTGCCAGCATCTTGATGGTCGCGGTGCGCAGCCTGCATGCGTTGCCTGATCGCATCGGCCGGGTCGGGGCGATGGGCACCTCGATCGCAGCGGTCATGCTGTGGGCCGCCGTCTGGAATATCAGCGAGTCTCCGCTGGCTCGGCTGGCCGTACCGGTCGCGGCGGTCATTGCGCTGGTGGTGGGGGAGTGGCGGCGGTCGTGGCATGCGCTCGTCATCGGCCTCGTCGGCGGAGCATTGTCGGCGTTCTGGACCGTGCCGTTCGTTGCGCGACGAGCGTTCTTGAACGACATGGGCTGGGAGCGGCTCGACTCCGTGCGGGAGCACCTGTTCTTCACCGACGAGATCGGCGGCGACGGGACGCACCACAGCATCACCTGGCTGCTCGTGCTGGCAGCAGTCGGTGCCGCAGTCGGTTTCGCACGCTGGTATCGCCCGGCGATCACGTGGACTGTCATCGCCTTCACGATGGCCATGGGTTTTGTCCACTGGCCCCAGCACCGGCTGTGGAATGCCCGGATCCTGCCCTTTTGGTACCTGGCCGTGTACCTGCTGGCGGCGATGGGTGTCTGGCTCATCATCGAGGGGCTGACCCGTGCAGACACGAACCGCCCCGACGGCAACGGAGCTCACCTCGCCGCAGCAGCGCGCTGGGTGCGCATGCTGACCCCGGTTGTCGCGCTGGTTGCGGGAATAGGCCTGCTGGCACTGCGATTCGGCGACATTCCCGGAACCAGGCTGAACGCAAACGGGGACTACCGCTGGGGCCCGTTCACGGTGTCAGCGGACGACCGCAATTTCGTCCGCGGCTGGGCGCGGTGGAACTTCCGCGGCTACGAGGGACGACCGTCATATCCCGAGTACCACTCCTTCGTCAGCGCCCTGAGCGATGTCGGCGATCGTTACGGCTGCGGGCGATTGCTGTGGGAGTACGACCGAGACATCGTGGGTGCCTACGGCACCCCGATGGCGCCGATGTTGCTGCCGCACTGGACCGACGGTTGCATCGCCTCGATGGAGGGTCTCTACTTCGAATCGTCGCCGACGGTGCCGTTCCACTTCCTCATGCAGTCGGAGCTGTCGGCGGCGCCGTCGCGTCCGATGCGCGGCCTGCCCTACAACGCCCTGAACTTCGCACTCGGCGTGCCCCACCTGCAGATGTCCGGCGTGCGCTACTACGCAGCGTTCAGCCCCGAGGCCACTGCGGCGGCACAGGAGTCGGCTGACTTGCAGTTCATTGCCTCGGCGGAGCCATGGTCGATCTACCTGGTCGCCGACAGCGACGTGGTGTCTGCGCTGACGTTCGAGCCCGCAGTTGCACCCGATGTGTCTCAAGCCGGGCGGGCATGGACCGACCCGGCGGCGATCTGGTGGAACGACCCCGCGGCATGGGACGTGCCGATTGCGGCAGCGGGGGCCGAGCATTGGTCGCGGGTGTCACTGCTGCCGCCACCTGGCAGTGCGGGCGCGCCGGGTTCGTTGCCGAGATTCAGCGCGGCTCCACGGCGAGCGCTGCCACCGGTGCACATCGCCGACGTTGCCATGGGTCAGGACTGGCTGTCGTTTTCGGTGGATCGAACCGGGGTGCCGGTGCTGGTGAAGGTGTCGTACTTCCCGAACTGGTCGGTCAGCGGCGCCGAGGGCCCGTACCGGGTGACTCCCAACTGGATGGTGGTGGTTCCCACCGATTCCCACGTCGAGCTCAGATATGGCGCCACGGCGGTCGAGTACCTCGCCTGGCTGGCAACGCTGCTCGGCGCAGTCGCGCTCGCGCTGGTCGCCGTGCGGCCCCCGGCCCGTTTCGGTCGCTCGCCCGCGGTGCGCGGCTTCGATCCCGAACGACAGGCAGCGGAGCTGGGCCCCGCGCCGCCCGAGGTGTCGGTCGTTGTGCCGGCCTACCAAGCTGCGCACCTCGTCGGTACCGCCGTGTCGGAGATCAGCGCAGCCCTGCGTCGAAATGAGGCACTTCACGGCCGACTTGAGATTGTCGTCGTTGACGATGGTTCGACCGACGGCACAGCAGAGGCGGCCCGGCGGGCCGGGGCCGACGTCGTGGTGTCGTCGGAGGCGAATCGCGGCAAGGGCGCGGCGGTGCGCACGGGAATGCTTGCGGCAAGCGGTCGCTTGCGTCTGTTCACCGACGTGGACCTGGCCTACCCGCCCGGCCAGCTCACCGAGCTCGTCGATGCACTCGACCGCGGGGCGGATGTGGCGCTCGGGAACCGGCGCCATGCCGAAGCGCGCACCATCAGCCCTGCGGCGCCCGCTCGCGCGATCGCGAGCCGGATGTTCAACGCATTCACCCGCCTCGTGCTGCTCCGCCGCTACCGCGACACGCAGTGTGGCTTCAAGGGTTTCACCGCTGAGGCTGCGCAGGAGATCTTCAGCCGTGCCGTCATCAACGGCTTCACCTTCGACGTGGAGGTCCTGTACCTCGTCGAGCACCTCGACCTGACATCGGTCGAGGTTCCCGTCGCCGTGGACCATTCAGCGGACACCACCGTCCGGCTGGTCGCCCAGTCGCTCAAGGTCGTGACCGATATCTGGCGTATCCGTCACCGCGCCGCAGCGGGCGCCTACGACACGCCCCGAGCGCCACAAGAGCTGAACCGAAACGCACACTCCCTATAGCGAATGCACAGTCGCTATAGCGGCGGAGGCGGCAGGAAACTCTGCGACGTTGCGACCTGCTGGATCGCGGGAGCAGAGGGTCCTGCCGCCTCCGCCGCGGTCGCGCTCTTCGACGCTCGGGCCCCGGCTTCGCCTATCGGCTCAGCCTCTAGGCCTGGGCGTCTTGAACCTCAGCCGCCGGACTGCTGGGCGGGCTCTTTGGGTGCGGCCTTCGCTCGTTGCTCGCGACCACGGCCATGAGCGGAGCGGGCCGTGATGAGCCCGGAGTCCGCTCCTTCGGAGCCGCACGGTGCCGAGAGCGAGATCGCGGAACCGTCACGCCGCTGGGGCGCTGCTGAGAGAACAGGCCCGCTTCATCTAACAGCACCCGGTCCTCGTATTCGTCGAACCACAGTGCTTCGGGGTTCCGGCCGACGATGGTGACTTTGCCCCGGTCTGGGGCATGGGCCGGATTGCGCAGGACCTTGAAGATCACCACGCCGTCCTCGGCACCCCGCAGGCCGGCAATCGGCCCGTCGGTCACCGCCGAGACTTCCGTCTTGCCCTTGTAGTGCACGATGGTCAGACGGGCGTGCGATTCCACACCCGACAGTCCGCGTTGCGAGTCGTTAAGAAGCTGCCATGCGGTCTCAATGGGCACGTTGAACGCCTTGTAGGCGACGATGTTCCTTCCGCAGAAGAAGTAATGGTTCTCGACACCGACGCTCTTGAGCGTGCGCTGGAGGATCCGCAATGCGTCGGCGTCGTCGTTTACGCCTGCGATGATCGGAGTCTGGTTCTCGACGCTGATCCAGCCGCGTTCAACCAGCGAGTCGACCGCTCGCCGGGTGTTCTGACGCCACTGAAGGAATCCCTTGTCATCGGCGATGTACTGACCATCAGGATCTTTCAGCAGGAATTCGTCTGGATGGTTGAAGTGGATCATGAACCGCAGCGAAACATCCGGATAGATCTCGTGAAAGCGATCGATCATCGCAAAGAAGGCTTCGTCGAAGCGGTCCGGGTAGAAGGCCAACTCCTTAGTGCCCACGCGGATGGCTTCGGCGCCCGCCTCCGCTAAGGCCGTGAACCATGCTGCCAGCTTGGAGTTCGGCAGCACCATAGGGTCGCCGCCTGACAAGAGAACCTCACGCAGCTTCGGCCTGCCGGTCTCGGGATGAGTTCCCCCGTTTGCCGCAACGGCGTCATTGTGCGACCGGATGTACTCGGTGATCTCGCCGACTTGCGCAAGGCCCTTCTTCTTGACTGTGCCGTCGGCGCGTTCAATCTCTTTGCGCCCAATCAGTTCCTCGCGATAACAGAATCTGCAATGAGCTGAGCAAGTGGAAATAACGTAGAGCAGCGCCATTTCATACTTGTGTAGCAGTCCTTCTATTGGGCTGTAGTCAAGTTGATTCGCCGGGTCTGGATCGCCTTCGAGATCTGTCGTTTCGTCTGGTGAAGCCTTTACCAGTTTTTGTATTGCTGAACTTGACGTAGCCATTTCGAAATAGTGGCGGGTCAGCTTGACGGGCATCCTTGCTTCAACATCACGTTCAGTTCCGCGTAGTTGGCCTAAGTCGTCGAGCTCTTCCTTGCTATAAAAGTTACGGAATTCCTCGGGCGCGGAGCCACTCATGAAGGGTTCTAGACCATTGACAATCTGACGGTCGTACCTGGGGTTCTCGACCTCGTCAAGTACCAATTGTTCACGTTCTGTTGGCTGATATTTCCTTTTGATCATCGCCTCGCTCGCTCGCTTCAGGCAGGTTCGCATCCCACTCTCTGAGACCACCCTAGGGAAACGTGGGTGCAAATTGCAAGGGCGTTGCCCGCAGCAGCCGCGCACTGCCGCGCGGAACTACCCTCTTCGCGGCTCCAAATCGAGCGCGAAATTCGAGCTTCGATTGCCGCAGAATCGTGCGAAATCAGGGGTCTCGCGGCGGCCGCAGAGGGCGTTGCGAGACGCGCGGCTTAGGCTTCCGCAGCACTATGGCGGACAGTATCGACCCTGTGCCAGAAGACGTATTGCGTGGCATCTTCAAGGCATATGACATACGTGGCATTTGTCCCGCCGAGCTGAGTCCGTCGGCCGCGCGCGGAATCGGCCACGCCTTCGCTGAATGGTCCGCAGCCAAGCAGATCGTGATGGGGCGGGACATGCGACCAAGCGGCGTTTTCTTGGCCGACGCGTTCGCTGAGGGAGTCTTGGCGGCCGGGGTCGACGTCATAGACATCGGACTGGCCTCGACAGACCTGCTCTACTTCGCGTCCGGCCATCTGAACATGCCCGGAGCGATGCTCACCGCTTCGCACAATCCGGCGGCCTACAACGGCATCAAGCTGTGCGGGCCCCGAGCAGCGCCAGTGGGTGCCGACACCGGACTCGCCGAGATAGCGGTGCGCTCGACGCGGGGTGCCCGCTCGCTCGACGGCGGGGGCCGACGCCGCACTCGTGACCTGCTCGACACTTTTGCAGCACACGTCCGTTCGTTCGTCGACGTCGAATCGCTTGCACCTTTGCGGGTGGTGGCAGATACGGCCAATGGCATGGGGGGCTATGTGCTGCCGGCGGTGTTCGAGCCGCTGCCGTTGGAGTGGGAACTGATGTACGGCGAACTCGACGGCACGTTTCCCAATCATCCCGCCGATCCGATCCAGCCTGAGAATCTCGTCGATCTCAGCGAGCGCGTGCTGAGCACCGGCGCCGAGGTTGGGCTTGCGTTTGACGGCGATGCCGACAGGGTCTTTCTCGTGGACGAACGCGGCCGTGCCGTCAGCGGATCGCTCCTCACGGCGCTGGTGGCCCAGGCGATGCTGCGTCGCAGCGGGCCGGGGCCGATCCTGCACAACCTGATCTGCTCTCGCGCCGTGCCTGAGGCGATCACCGAAGCGGGCGGTCAGCCGCTGCGTACTCGCGTCGGACACAGCTACATCAAGGCCGAGATGGCTCGCACGGGGGCGGCTTTCGGGGGCGAGCACAGCGGCCACTACTACTTCGCCGACAACTTCGGGGCCGACTCCGGCCTGATCGCTGCGCTGATTGCGCTCGAGCAGCTGAGCACGGCCTCGGTGCCGCTGTCGGAACTGCTGGCCCCTCTCGACCGGTACGCATCCTCGGGCGAGATCAATACCCCTGTCGCCGATATCGACGAGGTGGTGCGTCGGGTATCGGAGCACTTCGCCGGCCTCGCGCAGGATCGTCTCGACGGTCTGACGGTCGACGGCGGCGACTGGTGGTTCAATCTGCGGCCTTCCAACACAGAGCCGCTGCTGCGGTTGAATCTCGAAGCGCCCGACACTGCGGCGGTGAACGAACGGGTGAGTGAGATCAGGACGCTGCTGGCATGATCGCCGCATGGATTCGCAACCGACGCTGCGCGGCTGGCTCTCCAAGCACCTCGCGGACCCGCATGGGACTTGACCCCGCGCTGGCGCAAATCCTGGCCTGCCCGCAGGACAAGGGACCGCTCTATTTCGTGGCGGACGAGGATCTGCTCTACAACCCGCGCCTCGCGCGTGCCTACGCCATCAACGACGGGATTCCGGTGCTGCTGATCGACGAGGCTTCCGCCGTCGATCCCGCCGCCGCCGCAGCGCTGGATGCGCGCATCGCCAGCGGCGAGCTCAGTCCGACGTTCGACCAATGACCGACGGCTCGCAGGGGCCGACTGCCGGAACCGGGAGGTGCTCGTGATGACTCCGACGACGGGTTCAGTGGAATCCGGCATCGACACGATGGGGATGGCGGCCGCGGTGGCCGGACTGCCGGCCCAGATGCAAGACGCCTTGGCCGCGGCCGAAGGTGTGAGGGGCCCAGCGTTCAGCGGCCCGAGCGACGATGCGCCGATTTCGAACGTGATCGTCATGGGTATGGGCGGATCGGGCGTCGCCGGAGACATCATCTCGGCGCTGGCGGCGCCCCAGATGCGCGTCCCCGTAGCTGTCGCCAAGGGTTACGAGTGCCCTGCGTTCGTCGGCCCGCAGACGCTCGCCATCGCGGTCTCGTTCAGCGGAAACACCGAGGAGACGCTTGAGGCGGCCACGACTGCTCACGACGCCGGTGCCTCGATGATCGCCGTCACTGCCGGCGGTCGGCTGGCTGAACTGGCCGCAGAATGGGGGGCTCCGCTGTACGAGGTGGACGCCAGCATCCCGATGCCCCGGGCCGCGGTGGGCGCCATCTCGGTTGCGCCGCTCGTGGCGCTTGAGCGAGCCGGTCTGCTGTCGGGCGTCGCCGATTGGGTGCGCGACGCGGCGAGTCAGCTGCATGTGCGCCGGGACAGCGCCGGAAGCGATGCCGGCCCGCCCGAAGCCGTCGTGCGAGCGATCGGCGAGGGCGAGATGCTGCCGGTCTTTTACGGCGGAGGGGCGCTGGGGGCCGTTGCTGCGGGTCGAGCCAAGGCCCAGATCAACGAGAACGTCAAGATCCCTTCCTACGCCAGCGCGATGCCCGAGCTCTGCCACAACGAGCTCGCAGGATGGGATCTGGCAGGCCCGCCGGACGACGGCTCGCCCTTGGCGGTGATCGCGCTGCGGCACGGTTTCGAGCACCCCCAGACCCGGCGACGCTACGAATTTGCTCGTCGCGTCCTGGAAGGAGCCCGCACAGCGGTGCCGTACTGCGAGTTGCACGCGTACGGTGACGGCGAGATGGCGCAGCTGTTCGACCTCATTTTCCAGGTTGACATCCTTAGCCTTCGCATTGCCGCAGCAGCCCAGCGCGATCCTGGGCCCATTGGCGTGCTCACCGACCTCAAGGAATACCTTGCTCAACAATGATTTTGAGATAGCCGATCTCAGCCTGGCGCCAGCAGGACGGCTTCAGATCGAGCTAGCTGAGACTGAGATGCCCGGGCTCATGGCGCTGCGTGCGCAGCACGCCGATTCCCGGCCCTTAGCAGGCGCGCGGATCACCGGCTCACTGCACATGACGGTGCAGACCGCCGTACTGATCGAGACGCTGACAGATCTGGGCGCGCAGGTGCGCTGGGCGTCGTGCAACATCTTCTCCACCCAGGACGAGGCCGCGGCAGCAGTCGTGGTGGGGCGCGACGGGACGGTGGACAGCCCACAGGGCGTGCCCGTGTTCGCCTGGAAGGGCGAGACGCTCGCTGAGTACTGGCACTGCAACTACCGCGCGCTGCATTGGCCGGACGGGCCCGGGCCCACGCTGATCGTCGACGACGGCGGCGATGCCACATTGATGGTTCAGCTCGGTGCCCGCTACGAGAGCGACGGCGGCGTCGGCGAGCTCCCATCCGAAGGCCCCGGTGCAGCGTCGCCCGACGAGGTGGTGTTGCACGGCTTGCTCGCCGACCTTCGACGGACCCACTCAGGCCTGTGGACCGAGATCGCGGCCGGCGTCCGCGGGGTCTCTGAGGAGACCACGACGGGGGTGAACCGGCTCTACGAGATGGCAGCGCGCGGCGAGCTGACCTTTCCCGCCTACAGCGTCAACGACTCGGTGACGAAGTCCAAGTTCGACAACCTCTACGGCTGCCGACACTCGCTGCTCGACGGCATCAACCGGGCGACCGACGTGATGCTGGGCGGCAAGGTGGCGTTCGTGGCGGGGTACGGCGATGTCGGCAAAGGGTGCGCGCAGGCGCTGCGAGGCCAGGGCTGCCGGGTCATCGTCTCCGAGATCGATCCGATCAATGCCCTGCAGGCCGCCATGGAAGGCTTCGAAGTCGACCGACTCGAGAATGTGCTGGGCATTGCTGACATCTACGTCACTGCCACGGGCAACCGCGACATCATTTCCGCTGAGCACATGTCGCGAATGAAGCACCAAGCCGTCGTCGCCAACATCGGGCATTTCGACAACGAGATCGACATGGCGGGCCTGGCTGCGATGTCCGATGTCCAGCGACGTTCGATCAAGCCGCAGGTCGACGAGTTCGTGTTCCCGGGCGGGAACTCGGTGATCGTGCTGGCCGAGGGCCGCTTGGTGAATCTTGGTTGCGCTACCGGGCATCCGAGCTTCGTGATGTCGATGAGCTTCACGAACCAAGTGCTTGCTCAGCTCGAATTGCATGCACGCGCGGAGGAGCTTTCCACCGATGTTCATGTGCTTCCGAAGCGCCTGGACGAGGAAGTGGCCCGCTTGCACCTCGACAAGCTCGGGGCCAAGCTCACCCGGCTGACGTCCGGACAGGCCTCGTACCTCGGCCTGGACGTCGACGGTCCCTACAAGGCAGACCGTTACCGCTACTGAGACCGAAATTCGCTTCGAGAGCGAGGGGCGACGCCTCTACGGTCGCGTCGGTGCTGTTCGAGGTGCGCTGTCCCGGCTGTGAGGCACTCGGGTGGTGTCCCTGCGCCGGGTGCATCGAGGCGCTCGCCGATCCTGAACCAGCGTGGATTGCAGGTGCGCAATCGGTCGCGCTGCTGTTCTCCCACGACGACGTCGGGCGCGAGTTCGTTCATGCGCTCAAGTACCGGGGCGAACGGGCCATTGCCCGCTGGCTGGGCGACTCGCTGGCGTTGGCACATCTTGCCGCGCGTGACGTCCCCGCAGCGATTGACACAGCAGCGATTGACACAGTCACCTGGGCGCCGACGACCGCAGCACATCGGCGCGCGCGCGGCTTCGACCAAGCCGAAACACTGGCCCGCAGCACGGCTCGGGCATTGGGAGTGCGTCCGGCGAAGCTGCTCCGGCGCCTCGGTTCGGCAGCGCAGTCAGGCGCCAGCCGCGAAATGCGATTGGCAGGTCCTCGCTTCGAAGGCCGCTCGCGCGCTGGCGGATGCCGGGTCCTGCTCGTGGACGACGTGGTCACCACCGGCGCCACGCTGCGAGCGGCAACGGCTGCGCTGGTGGGTGCGGGGGCACAGGCTGTCCATGTGGCAGCGTGTGCTCGACGGGGTCGTGACCGCGTCCCCGCTGCTGCCTAACATGGCACTCCCTTCAGTTCGAGCAGGCCGACAACCGCCGTGCGCCTGCTCAGAAAGCCGAGGCGATGCAAATCACCATCACGGGTCGCAAAGTTCAGGTTCCCGACGATGTTCGGGCCGCGGTAGAGCGGAAGATCGGGGCGCTAGATCGATTCGTCGCTGGGCTGGATCGTGCCGAAGTGGTATTCCGGGAGGAGAAAAATCCGCGCATCGCTGAGCGGGAGCAGGTGGAGGTGACGCTGCTCGGCCACGGTCACCATGTGCGCGCCTCGGTCGCTGGTGTCGATCAGCACCAGGCGGTCGATCTCGCAGTGGGCAAGCTCGGCAAGCAGCTGCGCAAGCTCAAGACCCGCGTCGTGCGCCGGCACCGTCCCAATCTGCACCGCGACGAGGCCCATCATCCGCTCGCCCGGCTCGAGAACGACCTCGTCAACGGTGCTGCGGCGCCCGAGGCGGCGCCAGGGCCTGATGATCCCGAGTGGGTGCCCCGCATCGTCCGCCGCAAGACGTTCGACTTGGAGCTGATGGATCCCGCCGAAGCTGTGACTCGCATGCAGCTGCTGGACCACGATTTCTTCCTCTTTGTGAACGCGGAGACCGGCAAGCCCGGTGTGGTGTATCTGCGCTCAGACGGCGACGCGGGCCTCATCGAGATCGACGACTGAGGGCCGGGCTGCGACAGAAAATTCTCGGCTCTGGTGTCGGGGGGCAGCGGTAGCCTGCGCTCGTGGCTCTGTTTCAGCGCGTGCTCCGTGCCGGGGAAGGCAAGAAACTGCGCCTGTTGGAGCAGTTGGCCCCCGAGATCAACGCTGTCGAGCCGGAAGTCGAGCGCCTCTCCGACGAAGGGCTGAGGGCTCGCACGGGCGAGTTTCGAGCTGAACTCGACCGCGGCGCCGATCTCAACGACATCTTGGTGGATGCTTTCGCGGTCACCCGCGAGGCGGCGCGACGGGTCATCGGTCAGCGTCACTACGACGTGCAGCTCATCGGCGGCGCGGCGCTGCACTTCGGTTGGGTGGCCGAGATGCGCACCGGTGAGGGCAAGACGCTCGTGTCGACCTTGCCGGTGTATCTCAATGCGCTTGCCGGCAAGGGCGTCCACGTCGTCACCGTCAACGACTATCTGGCCGCCCGCGACGCCGAGTGGATGGGGCGCATCCACCGCTTCCTGGGTCTCGATGTGGGGCTCGTGGTGCCCGGCCCCTACGACGCTGCGCACAAGCGTCGCCAGTACGACGCAGACATCACCTACGGCACCAACAACGAGTTCGGATTCGACTACCTGCGCGACAACATGGCTCCGTCACGGGACGCTCAGGTCCAGCGGGGGCACAACTACTGCATCGTGGACGAGGTCGACTCGATCCTCATCGACGAAGCCCGCACACCGCTCATCATCAGCGGCCGGGTTGCCGACGCCGCCAAGCTATACCAGCAGTTCGCACGGATCGCTACGACGATGACCCGCGACGTCGACTACGAAGTCGAGGAAGACAAGCGCAACGTGGCCGTGCTCGAGCCGGGCATCTCCAAGGTCGAACGGGCACTCAACATCGACAACCTCTACGACGAGGTCTCGGCCAACCTCGTCCACCAGATGAACGCGGCGCTGCGGGCCAAGGAGCTCTACCGCCGCGACAAGGACTATGTCGTCTCGCACGGTGAGGTCAAGATCGTCGACGAGTTCACCGGCCGCATCCTCGAAGGGCGCCGCTGGAGCGAGGGCCTCCACCAGGCGGTCGAGGCCAAGGAGGGGGTGGCGATCAAGGAGGAGAACCAGACGCTCGCCACCATCACGCTGCAGAACTACTTCCGCCTCTACGACAAGCTCGCCGGGATGACCGGCACCGCCACCACCGAGGCAGCGGAGTTCAATGGCACCTACGGGCTTGACGTGGTGCCGGTGCCGACCCACCTGCCCGTGGCGCGGGACGACCAAGGCGACCTCATTTACAAGACCGAGGCGGCCAAGCTCGAGGCCGTCGTCGACGATATTTTCGAGCGGATCGGCACTGGCCAGCCGACGTTGGTCGGGACGGTCAGCGTCGAGAATTCCGAAAAGCTGTCAGCCGCGCTGGAGCGCCGAGGCATTGACCACAACGTGCTCAACGCCAAAGAGCACACGCGCGAGGCCGAGATCATCGCGCAAGCCGGCCGGTTGGGCTCGGTCACCGTGGCCACCAACATGGCCGGCCGCGGCGTCGACATCCTGCTCGGCGGCAATCCCGAGGGGATGGCGCGCCGCGACCTGCTGCGCGAGAAGCTCGATCCCGACGATCCAGCCAACGCAGCAGACCTCGCGGAGCGCGCGGAGCGCTACGAGCCCGAGTGCAAGGTCGAGGGAGACGCCGTGCGCAAGCTGGGCGGCCTCTACGTGCTGGGCACCGAGCGCCACGAGTCGCGACGCATCGACAACCAGCTTCGTGGTCGTTCCGGCCGCCAGGGCGATCCAGGGGCGAGCCGCTTCTACCTCTCGCTGGAAGACGACCTGATGCGCCTGTTCGCGACAGGCGCCGTGAATTGGGTGATGGACCGCACGCTGCCCGATGACGTGCCGCTCGAGGCGAAGATGGTCACCAAGGCCATCGAGCGGGCCCAGAACACCGTCGAGCAGAAGAACGCCGAGGTTCGCAAGAACGTTCTCAAGTACGACGAAGTGATGAACGAGCAGCGCAAGGTCATCTATACGCGGCGGGAGCAGATCCTCGGCGGCGATGACCTGCGCACCGAATCGCTGGGGTATCTGCGAGATGCCGCCGAGGCAGCGGTGCTGGATCACTGTGCGAGCGAGGTCCCCGCCGAATGGGACATCGACGGGCTGCTGGCCACCATCGGTACCTATTGGCCCACCGAGCTCACGGCCGCTGAGCTCTCAGGCGATCAGCTATCGCGCCAGCGCGACTGGAACGTCGACGACGCGGTCGAGTTGGTGTGCGCCGACGGTGAGCACCACTACGAGGCGCGTGAGGCCGAGATCGGGCCCGAGGCGATGCGCGAGGTGGAGCGCCAAGTGATGCTGCGTCTCATCGACCAGCGCTGGCGGGAGCATCTCGCCGACATGGACCATCTGCGCGAGGGCATCCACCTGCGCGGCATCGGCCAGAAGGACCCCGTGGCGGAATGGCAGCGCGAGGGCTTCGACATGTTCGGTGCAATGCTCGAACGTGTCTACCGCGACTTCGTGACCTACGTGATGCACGTGCAGATCGCGCCATCGCCAGTTGACGGTGCAGCAGCTTCCGGTGCTGCGTCGGCGACGGCCGGACCTTCGGCTTCGACACCTGCAGGCGGCACAAGCCAGACGACTGACGTGCAGTACACGGCGCCAGACCTCACTCCTTCGACGGTTGGAGCCGGCAACGGGGCAACCGAAACCGGTCCCGCACCGTCGGCGCCACGGGGCCCCAGCGGTCCGTCGCAGTCACGTCGGCTTGCCGCTGCGTCGGCTGGCACCGTGGTCAAGACGGCCCAGGAAAAGCTGGGCCGCAACGATCCCTGCCATTGCGGATCGGGCCGCAAGTTCAAGCACTGCCACGGCCGCTGAGAGGCTGAGCCGTCACGATGAGCCGAACCTTGAGCGACCTTGCCGACGCGTTGGCCGACCTCGATCGGCGCGTGGCCGAGGCACATCAATACTTGGGGATCGACGAGGCGCGCACCACCGCAGACGGACTGGAGGCTGAAGCCTCCGAGCCGTCGCTGTGGGACGACCCCGACCGCGCCCGCGCGGTCACGACTCGGCTGTCACGTGTTCGCGACGACATCGAGCGATGGGAGCGGGCACGCGCGGACGTCGAAGACGCTGCAGCGCTGGCCGAGCTGGCAACTGAGGAGGGCGACGCCGACCTGCTTCCCGAGATCGACGAGGTTGTCGAAGCGGTCGAGCGCCGGCTCGCTGACATCGAGCTGATGGCACTGTTCAGCGGCGAGCACGATGACAACGACGCGGTGTGTGAGATCAACTCGGGTGCTGGGGGCACCGACGCGTGCGACTGGGCCGAGATGCTGCTGCGCATGTACCAGCGCTGGGCCGAACGCAACGACTTCCGCGTCGAGCTGACCGAGGCCACCGACGGGGGGGAGGCCGGCATCAGCTCCGCAACCTTTCTCGTCAGGGGGCGACATGCCTTCGGATTCCTCGCGGCCGAACGGGGTGTTCACCGATTGGTGCGCATCTCGCCATTCGATGCGCAGTCCCGCCGGCACACGGCGTTTGCCTCCCTGAAGGTCGTCCCGTTCTTCGACGAGGTCTCCGATGAGGTGCCGATCGACGAGAGCGAATTGCGCATCGACACGTACCGCTCGTCTGGGGCGGGTGGTCAGCACGTGAACGTCACCGATTCCGCCGTGCGCATCACGCACCTGCCGACGGGCATCGTCGTGGCGTGCCAGAACGAGCGCAGCCAGCACCAGAACAAGGATCGGGCTATGCAGATGCTGGCGGCCAAGCTCGCCGATCTGCAGCGGACCGAACGCGAGGCCGAGGTAGCCGCGCTGGCAGGCGAGCAGCGCGATGTGGCGTGGGGCAGCCAGATTCGTTCCTACGTGCTGCACCCGTACCAGCAGGTCAAGGACCTGAGAACCGGATTGGAAATCGGCAACGTGGATGCCGTGCTTGACGGTGAGCTGAACGGTCTGATGGAGGCGTGCCTGCGCTGGCAGCGCTCTCAGCGGGGAGC
>LXNI01000581.1_pt1 | contig 40638 bp, 33 predicted proteins | sample 809091 | NCBI WGS metagenome assembly LXNI01 (sample SAMN04870527, study PRJNA318959) | sponge metagenome | biome: 01000161; feature: marine sponge reef; material: water | host: Sarcotragus foetidus | place: Greece: Milos, Mediterranean Sea | collected 2013-05-29 | depth 5-7 m
AAGACATCGACATTACATGGCTACTAGATGCAGCCGCAAATCAACGCCTGAAGCCCGTAAACCCAAGCCCCGCAACAACTATCCGCCTCCCACACCCGCTGAAGGCTCAGAACTTCGGGCTAGTCTCGCTTAAAGGGAGGTGCAGGCATGCCGGACTTTTCGTTGTCCACGCTGTCGGGCAGCACTCTGCTGGAGGCGGCGGGGATACTGCTGCTGTTCATCGGCTTCCTCTTCGTGGGTTCGATCGTCCTGCCGGGACGGCGGGTCGCCGGGCCGGAGCTCGAAGGAGAAACGCGCGTCTACAAACTGAACGGCCTCGCGCTGTTCCTGGTCACCGTGATCCTGGGAGTCGTCGCCCAGGTCTCCGGCTGGTTCTCCTTCTCGGTGCTCCACACGCACTTCGTCGCTCTGTTCGTCATCGCGAACGTGTTCTCCCTGGCGGTCTCCGGCTGGCTCTATCTCCGGGGAGCCCGGGCCCGGAGTGCCTCGGCGGGAGATGGTCGGAGCTTCTTCATGGGCTCGGAGCTCAACCCGACACTCTTCGGGGTCGATCTGAAGATGTTCAGCTACCGCCCGTCGCTCATCGGCCTGGCGGTGTTCAACCTGTCGTTCGCCGCCGTCCAGTACGAGATCTACGGCGAGGTGACGCTGGCGATGGCCATCTACCAGGCCATCACGTTCGCGTACGTGTTCAACTACTTCCAGTTCGAGTACGGAATGGTCCACACCTGGGACATCATTGCCGAGCGTTTCGGGTTGGGGCTGGTCTGGGGCGACTACGTCCTGGTGCCGTTCTTCTACTGCCTCTCCGGTTGGTGGCTGGTCCACGCTTCGGACACCCTGCCGCCGGTCGCGGCGGTCGGAATCGTCCTGCTCGCCGCCTTCGGCTTCTGGCTCTTCCGCGGCGCGAACGAGCAGAAGCACCGCTTCAAGCAGGATCCGAACGTGAAGATCTGGGGCCGCCCCGCCGAAACCCTGGACGGACGTTTGCTGGTTTCCGGGTTCTGGGGCAAGGGACGGCACCTAAACTACACGGGCGAGATCTGCGTGTACTTCGCGTTCACGCTGACGACCGGGTTCGTGTCCTGGGTGCCCTTCCTGCTGCCGGCGTGGCTGACGGGACTGCTGCTGCACCGTTCCCGGCGCGACGATCGGCGCTGCCGCGCCAAGTACGGGGAGTTGTGGGAGCGCTACACGAAGCGGGTGCGGTACTCCGTGCTGCCGTTTGTTCGGTAGGGGGTGAGGCCGCCGGAGTTGTAGCTGTCGCCGCTCCGCGGCGCGTCCTTTTGGCCGCCTTCGGCGGCGAGCCGGCGGGGACGCCGGCGCACCCAGTGAGTAGCGTTGTACGTTTGCGCTGGCCCCCGCTGGACGCGAGAAGGGCGCGGCCTTGCGGCCGCGCCCTTTGAAGACTTGGTAGCGGGGGCAGGATTTGAACCTGCGACCTTTGGGTTATGAGCCCAATGAGCTACCAGACTGCTCCACCCCGCGTCAGGACGGAAGATCGTGGCATAGCGCGGGTGAGGTGTCAACCCGTGACGGGGTGGGATGGCGCCCCGTCCCCTGCGGGTCGATCCGGCTTCCAGGCCGCTCCTCGTATAGGCTTTGTCCGTGTCGGCGACGCCTCCAGACCGGCTTGGGCGGCTGCGTGAGCGCACGAATCGTTGGCGGGAATGGACTCAGCGGTCGCTGTCGACGCTGATCGGTCTTGGGCTGATCCTGGTTCTCCTGTTGCTCGCCAAGGCAGGCACCGAGAACTACGCGGAGCTTGAGGAGCTTGCGGAGCGGGAGGCGGAGCTCGAGTTTGAGCTCGAGGAGGCGGCGCTGCGGGTCGGCAGCCTGAGACGCACGCTCGTGCTGCTGCAGGACGATCCGGTGGTGCTGGAACGTCTGGCGCGCGAAGAGCTGGGCCTGGTGCGACCGGGTGACACGGTCGTCGTCTTGCCGCGGACGGACGACTGATCCAGCTCTGACCCGGTGTCCGCGTGGCGTGAACTCCGCCGCCGCGTTCGGCGCGGCGGCGACTACCGGGAGCTGGCGGCGGCCGCGCGCGCATCGGTCACGGGGCTTCCGGTGCGCGCGGCGTCGGTGGTGTTCGAGCTGCTGGCCGAGGAACGCGGCGCGGCCCAGCTCGTTGTCGTACCGAGCGAGAGCGAGGTGCTGGCCTGGACCGAGGGAACCCGGCTGCTCGGGCGCCGGGACGGGGCGCGGGTCGTCGCCTTTCCGTCTCCGGCTCTGACGCCCTACCAGCAGGCCGAGGCCTCGTTGCAGGTACGGGCCCAGGAGAGCGTCGCCTACGACGCCTTGCTGGGCGCTTCGCGGGCCACCGTGGTCTGCACGCCCCGGACCCTGTTCCATCGTCTCGCCGAACCGCGGGCTTTCCTGGAGTCTGTCGTCGACCTCCGGGTCGGTGAGGATGTTCTCCTGGAGGAGCTTCTGACCCACCTGGTTTCGCACGGCTACCGGCGCGCCGATCTGGTCGCGGCGGTGGGCGCGGTGGCGCAACGGGGCGGCGTCTTCGATCTCTTTGCCCCCGGCGAACCGCGGCCGGCGCGACTCGACCTGTTCGGGGACACGATCGAGAGCATCCACCGTTTCGACGCTTCGACGCAGCGTTCCGAGGAGTCGGTCGAGTCGTTGCGTCTGCGGCCCCTGACGCCCTTCGCGGCCGCGCCGGAGCAGGCCGCCGAACTCGCCCTGGTGCTGCTGGAGGAACGGGGTGACGATCTGGCGGAACCCGCGCGCACGACGTTGCGGGAAATGGTGGAGGGGGAACCCTTCCCGGGATGGGAGAAGTACCTGCCGCTGTTGCAGCGGAGCACGAGTCTCGGTGAGGTGATGACGGATGCCACGGTGGTCGTGGTCGAACTCGACCGGGTGCGGCGGGAGATCGAGCAGCACACCGAAATGCTCTGGGACGAGTACGCGAGACGGTCCGACGACGGTGACATCGTCGCCGAGCCCGAGCGACTGACGGTGCCCAGCGCCGAGGTGCTCGACCTCGTCGAAGACGCGGCTCTCCGGATCGGCGGCGCCCTGGACGAGCGGGCCGGCAGACGAACCCGGATCGACTTCGGCGGTGTCGCAACGGATGTCCTGATCGATCAGCTTCCCCGCTTTCCGCGCGAAGTGGAGACTGCCGCGGCTCGCGGCGACGACCTGTGGCTGGTCGCGCGGGCCGGGCGTCACGAATCGCTCCGCCAGATACTCGGCAATCGCGAGATCGACTGGGATGGAGGCGCGGTGCGCCTGGTTGACGGCGAACTGGGACGCGGCTTCCGGCTGCCGTCGGCCGGTCTCGTGCTCTTCGGCGAGGGGCAGCTCTTCAGGCGCCGGGCGCCGGCGCCCCGCCGCCGCCGGATGGGGCCCTTCGTGTCGGGCCTCGGTGACCTTCGGGTCGGCGAGTTCGTGGTTCACGAGGATCACGGCATCGGCCAGTTCCTGGGGCTCAGGACACTGGAAGGTCCGCCCGGCGACGGGCCCGAAGTAGAGGAGTACGCGCCTCGCAGGAAGTCGCGCGCGGTAGAGGTCATGGAAGTTCTCTACTCGTCGGGCCGCACGCTGCTGCTGCCGTTGACGCGCCTGAACGAGATCGAGCGCTACAGCGGCATCGACGGGCTCGCGCCCCGTCTCGACCAGTTGGGCGGCAGCAGTTGGGCGAAGAAGAAGAGCCGGATCAGTCGCAGCCTGAAGGCGATCGCCACCGATCTGTTGAAGCTCTACGCGGAGCGACGGCTTGCCCGGGCCGTGCCGATGAACGAGGACAGCGACCGCCAGTTCCAGTTCGAGAGCGCCTTCAGCTACGAGGAGACGCCGGATCAACTGGAGGCGGTGCACACGATCAAGGAGGACCTGCGCCGCGAACAGCCGATGGACCGGCTTCTGTGCGGCGACGTCGGCTTCGGCAAGACCGAGGTGGCGATGCGGGCCGCGTTCAAGGCGGTGGACAACGGACTGCAGGTCGCGGTCCTGGCGCCGACGACGATTCTCGCCGATCAGCACCTGCGGGTCTTCCGGAGGCGCTTCCAGGGCTTCGACTACCAGATCGAGATGGTGTCCCGGTTCCGTTCGGCGGCCCAGGTCAGGAAGATCCGGGAGCGTCTGGCGGCTGGCGAGATTCACATTCTCATCGGCACCCACCGGCTGCTGAGCCGCGACATCGACATGCCCTGCCTGGGCCTGGTGATCATCGACGAGGAGCAGCGCTTTGGTGTTGCCCAGAAGGAACGCCTGCGCGAGTTGAAGCGCAACGTCCATGTGCTGGCGATGTCGGCGACGCCCGTGCCGCGGACGTTGCAGTTGTCGCTGGCGGGAGTCAGGGACCTGTCGCTGATCGAATCGCCTCCACGGGACCGGATGGCGGTCGAGACACGGGTGTTGCCGTTCTCGGGCGACCTCGTCCGCGAGGCGATCGAGTTCGAGGTCGAGCGCGGCGGCCAGGTGTTCTACGTGTACAACCGGGTCGAGGACATCGAGGGCATGCTCCGCTATCTGCGTGAACTCGTGCCGGGGCTCCGGATCACCGTCGGTCACGGCCAGATGGAGGAAGCGGAGCTGGGCAAGCGCATGCGGGCGTTCACTGCCGGTGAGTACGACCTGTTGCTCGCGACGACGATCATCGAGAACGGGATCGACATCCCGAACGTGAACACGATGCTCGTTCACCGGGCGGATCGATTCGGTCTGGCCCAGCTCTACCAGCTACGCGGTCGGGTCGGCCGCAGTGATCAACTGGGCTACTGCTACCTTCTGGCGCCCCCGGACACGGTGCTCTCGGAGGAGGCGCGCAAGCGACTCGTCGCCATCCGGGAGTTCACCGAGCTGGGCGCGGGTTTCCGGATCGCGGCTCGCGACCTGGAAATCCGGGGCGCCGGCAACCTGTTGGGAGCGGAACAGAGTGGCCACATCGCGGAAGTGGGAATCGAGACCTACATGAAGATGCTGGAGCAGACGATCGCCGAACTCCGGGGCGAGGCGCCGGCGGACAGGCCGTCGGCGTCGATCAGCCTGCCTGCGGCGATGTCGATTCCGGAGGACTACATCGGCGAGATCTCCCTGCGTCTCGAGATCTACCGGCGTCTGGCGGACGCCGACGAGGATCCGGAGACCCTGCTGGCCGAACTGCGAGACCGTTTCGGGCCGCCGCCGGAGGCGGTGCATGCTCTGATTCGCGGCGCGGAACTGAAGCGGATCGCCGAGTCCCTGGGCGTTCAGTCGGTTGCGCACCGGGGCGACCTTTTGACGGTTCGACTTCGCCGCGACGCGAACGTCGATGTGGACCGCCTGATCCACTTCGTTTCCGAGCGGGAGGGCGCCAGCTTTACCCCGGATGGGGTCCTGACGCTTTCCGGGATACCGGGGCCGCAGGCTCTCGAAGTAACGCTCCAGCTCCTGCGGTTGCTGTCGGGTGAACCGTTGCCGCGGCTCGCCGGTTCGGAGACCGTCCATTGAGTGGGCGGCTCGAGTCGCGAGTGAGGTGGCGGGTCTGGACCTGTCTCCTGCTCGGAATGGCCCTGGGCTGTGGCCTCGGCAACCTGCCGGAGGGAGTGGTGGCGCGAATCGGCAACCAGGCCTTTCACTATGAGGACTTTCACTACGAGGACTTTCGCGGCTACGTGGAAGAGTCCCTTGGCGATGACGCTTCGCGCTTTGGCAGCGCGGTGCTTTCCCGCCTTTTCGAGCGCTTCGTCGACGACCGGCTGCTCGTTCATCTTGCCCGGGAGCGCGGGCTCGTGGATGGGGAAGCGACGGTCCATCAGGCCGCGATGCGGTTGCTCGAGGTGTCGCCGCCGGTCGTGTCGTTGTCGGAGATCGAGCGCTACTACGCGGAACACCGGAGTGACTTCGCGCGGCCGCCGCGCGTACGCCTGCGCCAGATCCTGGTCCAGGATCGCGCCGCCGCCGAGCTGGCCCTGGCGGAACTCGAAGCTGGTGTGGACTTCGGCGAGGTGGTGCGGCTGCGGTCGATTGGCCCCAGCGCGCCGTCCGGCGGCCTTCAGGGCGAACTGTCACGCGAGGATCTTCCGCCGGCACTTGCCGAAGTCGTCTTCGAGCTTGACGAGGGAGAATGGAGCGAGCTGCTCGAGGCCGACTACGGCTTCCGTATCTTCCAGGTCGAGCGCCACCTGCCGGAAGAGACCCTGACGCTCGCTCAGGCGACGCCGGGGATAAGGACTCTGTTGGAGGAGGCGCAGGGCGAAGAGCTTGTTCGAGCAGCCGCGGCGGAAGCCCGGCGGGAGTACAATCTGCGCGTCGCGGTGGAGCGGCTGCCCTTCGAGTACAACGGCGAGTTCGCGGATCCGGCCGCCGGAGAATGAGGTAGAAGAGGATGACTCGACGCAACTCAGGCAGGTCACGGTTTGCCGCGCTCAGCATTGCAGGCCCGTTCGCCGGCTCCCTGGCGACCTGGCTGGTGTTGGCGGCTCTCCCCGTGGCCGGGCAGTCTTCGCCGGGCGCGGAGAATCGCGTCGTGCTGCGGGTCAACGACCGCATCGCGACCCTGTACGACTACGAGAGGGCGGTCAACGAGCAGATTGCCGGCGTCCGGAACATGCCCGGGCTGACGGAGCAGGAGCGGCAGGAGCGGGTCGCCGACGCGGGCCGCTTCGTCATGAAGGCTCTGTTCGAAGAACTGCTCATCATGTCGCGGGCGGACCAGTTGGCGGTCGTCATCGACGAGAGCGACGTGGAGGAACAACTCCGCGCCACCAAGGAACGAGTCGGGTTCGACGACGAACAGTTCCGTCAGGCACTGGCGCAACAGGGCATGCGGGTGGAGGACTTCCGGTCGCAGATCCACAAACAGTTGCGAGGCAACGTGGTCCGCGGCCGGGAGGTGGCGCCTCGGGTGGTTGTGGAAGACGAAGACCTGCGCCGCTTCTACCGCGAGAATCAGGAGCGTTTCCGCATTCCGGAGCGGGCCCGTTTCGAGGAGATCGTCGTCCTGGAGGCTGTCGTCCCGGCCGATCGTGTGGCGCCATTGGCGGCGCTGGCGCGTACGCGGATGATGGCCGGCGGCACGGCCGCCGAAGTGGCGGAAGGGCTTGGCGAAGGGGTCACGGCAGTCGATGTCGGTTGGGTCACGGCGGGCGATCTCGCGCCCGCCCTCGATGCCGTCGCCTGGGAGCTCGAAGTCGACGGCGTTGCCGAAGCGACCGCGGCTCGCGGCGGTTTGCATGTTCTGAAGATGCTGGAGCGTACGCCGGCGACTGTCCAGCCGTTCGAGGACGTCCGCGACGCGATCCAGCAGGAAGAACGGAACCGGCTGTTCTCCGAGGAGTACGACCTCTACATGACCGAACTCGCCGATGCCGCCTACGTCGTTGAGCGGCTTCCCGAAGAAGCGAAGGGATACCGGCCCGTCGAGTCGCCTTCGCTCGACGCCGACGCGCTGGGACTGCTCGCCCCGTTCGCTCCCGGCGCCCAGGCGCCGGAGGTCGAGGAATCTCGTGGCGAAGCGGCCGAGGAGTCCGCCGAAACGGCCGAGGAGGTCGACGGGCAGCCCTGACGTTCAGCCGGTCGCTCGCGCTCGGTTGCTCGTTCAGCGTCTTCGCGTGGTCGCCGCGGCGTTTGGTCCCGTCCAAGTGGAGCACAGTGGTCGAAAGTAGCGAGAATAGGGGAAAAGTGGTAACATCGCCCTTCTGAGCGTCAGGTTTTGTGGGTATTTGGGCCCACCTGACCCTTCAGGACGTTGCGATGTTCCGAGGGCATGCACTAGCAAAGGTCGACGCCAAGGGCCGCCTGAAGGTCCCAAGCGTGTTCCTGCGCCCGTTGCAGGAGCGTTTCGGTTCCGACATCTTCGCGACTTCGCTGAAGGGCGACTGCGCCTGGCTCTACCCCCTGCGGCTCTGGGAACAGGAGGAGGAGCGAATGGCGGGCCTGCCCGCGACTCACAGGCTGCGTCGCAAGTGGGAGGCCCGGATCAGCTACTTCGGCCAGCAGAGCCGCCTCGACTCCCAGGGGCGGCTGATGGTTCCGGTGAAGTTGCGCGCCACGGCGGGGATCGAGGGCGAAGTCGTCATCTTCGGTCGCCCGGACCGGCTTGAGGTCTGGAACCTCCAGCGGATGGAAAGCGACCTGAACGCGGATCCCTTCACCGACGACGACCTGGACGAACTGACGGACGATCTCGAGGCGCTGAATGCGTCTCGCAGCGGGAGTGTCCAGTGATGTGGGATGTCAAGTGATGTGGATGGCGACGGCCAGAAACTCCGGCACCAGCCCGTTCTGGTCGGCGAGACCCTGGGCTTTCTCGCTCCCGAACGCGGCGGCTGGTTCGTCGACTGCACGGTCGGCCTTGGCGGTCATTCCGCGGAGCTCCTCGGACGCTTCCCCGACGCGCGAGTGCTCGGCATCGACCGCGACGAAGAAGCCCTGCAGCACGCCCGGCGAAGGCTGCGCGAGTTCGGTTCGCGAGTCCTCCTCGTGCACGGCAACTTTCATTCGATCGACGAGGTCGTGGCCGGGGCGGGCATCGGGAAGCCGGCGGGAATCCTCGCCGACCTCGGCGTTTCGTCATTGCAACTGGACCAGCCGGGTCGCGGTTTCAGTTTCCGGCACTCGGGTCCGCTCGACATGCGGATGGATCAATCGACTCGATCGGCAACGACAACAGCGAGGGACATCGTGAACCTTGAATCCCAGAGCGTGTTGGAGACCGTGCTCCGCGACTACGGCGAGGAGCGCCAGGCGCGCAGGATCGCCAGAGCGATCGTGGAACGTCGCCGCCGAAGTCCGATCGAAACGACGGACGAGCTGCGGGATCTGGTTCACGAGACGGTCGGGGCCTCCAGGGTGAGGCGCGGCCGCCGCGTGCCCGGGGGCCGGTCGATCGATGCCGCGACGAGGACTTTCCAGGCGCTTCGGATCGCGGTCAACGAGGAATTGTCCGGATTGGGGGCGTCCCTCGAGCGGGCGGTGAATCTGCTCGAGCAGGACGGCCGGCTGGTCGTCATCTCGTACCACAGCCTGGAAGACCGGATCGTCAAGCACCGGCTTCGGGCGAACGCCCTTGGCGAGGTCGATCCGATCACCGGGCGTCCGTTCGCCGAGACGCGGCTGATCGAACTGATGACGAAGAAGCCGATCCGGCCGCAGCCGAGCGAGGTGCAGTACAACCCGCGGTCGCGGTCCGCCCGCTTGCGCGCGGCCCGGAGGCTGTAGCGACGCGGACTGGATTCGTGAATTGTGAAGACCGGTTACAGCGTCAGCAAGGAGATCGCGAATCCCTTCCTCGTGCGCCAGCGCGATCCGGGCCGGCTCCGCGGCTTGTGGCGGCTGGTCGCGATCGTCCTGCCGTTCGCCGCCGCGGTGTTCGCGTACACCTGGGTGCACGAACAGGGCCTCGAGGCCGGCTACCGGATCGAGGCGCTCGAACAGCGCCTGGAGGATCTGCTCCAGGAGGAGCGTCTGCTCGAGTTGGAAGCCACTCGGCTCACGCGGCCTGAGCGGCTGTCGGCGCTGGCCCTGGAGCAACTCGGCATGGCGCCACCGACGCTCGACCAGATGATCTTCCTGAACTCGGAGAGTGCCTCCCTGGTCCGGGCCGGAACAGTGTCGGAGGCCGCGCAGTGAACGCGCTCGGACCTCGCGCCAGAGGCGTCCGGCGTCGCTACTTCGGAAGGTTGGTCATCCTGGTCGCGTTTGCCGGTGTGTGGATGGGCGCGATCGGTTGGCGGCTCCTGGATCTGCAGATTCGGGACGCCGACACGTACCGGGAGCGCGCGGCGCGGCAGCAGCGCAGCGAAGTCGTTCTGAACCCCAAGCGCGGGACGATCTACGACGCGCGGCGCAGGACGATGGCGGTGTCGGTCGAGACCCGGACGCTCTATGCCGAAACGGCCAAGGTGGACGATCCGGCGTCGCTGGCTGCGACGATTGCCCCGCTGGTGGGCCGCTCCGAGGAGAGGATCGAGGCGTTGCTGCAGAAGTCGGGGCATGTGCCGCTGGCGCGGAAGCTCGACCGCGACGTGGCCGACGGGATCGATCTGACCGCCTTTCCGGGCCTCTACTTCCTGGCGGAGAGCAAGCGCGAGTACCCGATGGGCTCGCTGATGGCGCATGTACTCGGCTTCGTCGGAACGGACCGCAGCCTCGCGGGGCTCGAACTCCGGTACGACGACGAGGTCGCGGGCGAGGCGGTCAGCCGGCACGTGCTCCGGGACGGCCAGCAGCGGCTGGTCGTCGTCGCCGGTTCGCTGGGCGAACCGAAGGCGGGAGCGGACCTTCACTTGACGATCGACGCGACGATCCAGCACCTGGCGGAGCGGGTTCTGCGCGAGACGATCGAGTCGTGGAAGGCGAAGGCGGGCAACGTGGTGATTCTGGCGCCAGAGGATTCTGCGGTGCTGGCGATGGCCTCCTGGCCGGCGTTCGACCCGAACCAGTTCGGCGATTTCGGGCCCGACGAGCGCCGGAACCGGGTGATCCAGGATTCCTACGAGCCGGGCTCCACGTTCAAGACGATCACGGCGGCGGGAGCGTTCGAGCGGCAGGTGGTTCACGCCGACCAGATCATGGACTGCGGCAACGGCTTCATTCGCGTCGGCAAGGCGCGAATCAGGGACCACAAGCCGTTTCCGGAACTCACCTTCCGCACGGCGATCGCCAAGTCGAGCAACGTCTGCGCGATCAAGGCCGGCCAACTGGTCGGAGGCGAGACGCTTCAGCAACTCATCGCGGCCTTCGGGTTCGGTGCCGCGACCGGCATCGACATCGGTGGGGAGCATCCGGGCATCGTGCCGCTAAGGGTCTGGGATATCGAGACGACGGCCTATGCCTCGTTCGGTCACGGCCTGGCCGTGACGCCCCTCCAGCTAGCGAACGCCTACGCGGCGATTGCCAACGGGGGGACGTGGAACCAGCCTTACCTCGTCAGAGCCCTGGAGCACGAGGGCGAGACGGTCGACGCCCGTCCCACCGGTCGTAGCCGGCGCGTGATCTCCAAGTCGACCGCGTACCAGGTGGTCCGTCTGCTCGAGGAAGTGGTCGTCAGCGGTACCGGCCGCAACGCCGCCATCGCCGGCTACCGGGTAGCGGGTAAGACGGGGACAGCGGAGAAGTCGGACTCGGGCGGCTACTCGGAGACCGGGCGCGTCGCCGGTTTCGTAGGTATCGCTCCGGCCCGGGCGCCCCGACTGGTCTGCCTGGTGATGATCGATGAGCCGACCGTCGCGACCGGTGGCGGCGAAGTCGCGGCGCCGGCCTTCCAGCGCATCGTCAGCGAGGCGTTGTTCTACCTCGGTGCGACGCCTTCACGTCAGCCGATGGGCTGGAGCCAGCCGGTGTGGTTGCGGCCGGCCGAGCCGGCGGAGATCAAGGTCGCCAAGGCGGCCGGCGAAGAGGAGGACAAGGGGGAGGACACGGAGACGGAAGGCGAGTTGTGGACGGCGAAGGCTTCGGGTTGATGAGACTCGGCGACGCGATCGCCGATCTGCCGCTGCGGTCACCGCTGGGCGCCGCCGCCGACACAGAAGTCACGGGCGTACAGCACGACTCCCGGCGCGTTGTGGGCGGCGACGTGTTCGTCGCCTGGCGAGGCGAGCTCCACGACGGTCGCGTCTTCGCTCCGGACGCCGTGGCGCGGGGCGCCGCTGCGGTCCTGGCGTTCGGCCCGCCGCCCGCGGCGTCCACCGTGCCGTGGCTGGAGGTCGACGATCCCCGCGCCCGCATGGGTCATGTGGCCGCGCGGCTCTACGGCCACCCGGAACGGGAGCTTCTCACCGTCGGCGTCACCGGGACGAACGGCAAGAGCACGACCTGCCAGTTGATTGGCGCCTGTCTGACCCGTTCAGGTCGGTCCGCGGCCGTGGTGGGAACACTCGGCCGCACTGTCCACCGGCCAGGTTCCGCGCCGGCGGCCTTCGAGTCCCTGAGCCGGGCGGCCGAGGATCGCACCACGCCGGAGAGCAGCGATCTGTTCCGCATGTTGCGCCGGGCCGTGGACCTGGGCGCACGGTCGGCGGCGATCGAGGTCTCGTCCCATGCCCTCGACCAGGGGCGGATGAACGGCATGGAGTTCGATGCCGCCGTGTTCACCAATCTGACCAGGGACCATCTCGACTACCACCCGTCGCTCGAGGCCTACTTTGCGGCCAAGCGCCGGCTGTTCGCGCTGCTCCGGTCGGGCGGCAGGGCGATCCTCAATGTCGACGACGAACACGGCCGTCGCCTGGCGGCGGAGCTCGGAGACGGCGACCGAGTTGCGCGGTTCAGCGCTTCCGGAAGCCGGGCCGCCGAGGTGCGAGTGGTCGGCGCCGAGCTCGATCTCGCCGGCGTTCGCGCCGAGGTCGAGACGCCCGCGGGGACGATCGCGCTGAACAGCCGTCTTCTGGGCAGGTTCAACCTCGAGAATCTGACCGCGGCGGTTGCCGCTTCCTGGGCGCTCGGTGTCTCCGCAGAAGCCGTTCGCGACGCGGTGGCCGCCCAGCCGCCACTCGCGGGACGGCTGGAGCCGGTGGACAGGGCTCAGGACTTTCCGGTGCTGGTCGACTACGCCCACACGGACGGAGGGCTGCGCGCCGCCCTCTCGGCGGTGCGGGAGCTCAGCGATCGGCGCATCGCCGTCGTGTTCGGCTGCGGCGGGGACCGCGACCGCGGCAAGCGGGAACTGATGGGGCGCGCGGCGGGAGAGCTCGCGGATCTCGCGATCGTCACCGACGACAACCCGCGAAGCGAGGAACCGGGACTCATCCGCGCGGCGATCGTTGCCGGCCTCGACGCCGTTCGGGGTTGCGCCTGCGAAGTCATCGCGGACCGGCGCGCGGCGATCAGGCGCGCCGTGTCGGTCGCGGGCACGGAGCCCGGCTGGACGGTCCTGATCGCCGGCAAGGGCCACGAGGCGACACAGACCATTGGCGACCGCAAGGTGCCCTTTCGCGACCGGGATGAGGCGGAGGCGGCCCTAAACGCACTGAACCGGGAGTTCGAGGGTGAGACGGCCCCTTGCTGATGCGGTCAGGATGATGAACGGCTGCCTGATCGGTGAGGTTGAACCCGGGGCCCGTTACCGGGGCGCGGCGATCGACTCGCGCCGGGTCGAGGGCGGCGAGCTGTTCTTCGCGCTGCCGGGTGAGCGGACCGACGGCCATCGCTTCGTGGCCGACGCCCTTGCGGCGGGCGCCGTGGCCGCCGTGGTCGCCGTGCCGGTCGACGACGCGGGTGGCCGCCAGATCCGGGTCGACGACGTGACCGCCGCCCTCCACGATCTGACCCGGGACCATCGCAGACAGCTGAAGACCCGGGTCGCGTCGGTCACCGGCTCGGCCGGCAAGACGACGACCAAGGACCTGCTTGCTCTGCTGCTCGCCGAGTGCTGGCGGGTTCACAAGAGTCCGGGCAATCTGAACAACCTGCTCGGCTTTCCGCTCACCTTGCTTGCCGTGGACGAGGACTGCGAGTGGCTGGTCGCGGAGATGGGGATGTCGGCGCCCGGCGAGCTGGCCGCGGTCAGCCGGCTCGGCCGGCCGGACGTCGCGGTGTTCACGAACGTCCGTCCGGCGCACCTCGCCGGCTTCGAGCGGGAGGGTGGCGCAGCCGCGGGCGTGGAGGCGATCGCGCGGGCCAAGGCGGAGGTGCTCGAGGGCCTTGCCCCCGACGGCATCATCGTCGCGAACGCCGGCAACCCCCACGTCGTGGGCCTCGTTGAGCGATACCTGGCCGCATGTCCGGAGAGCGGTCGTACCGGGGCGACCGAGCGTGTCGTCTGGTACGAGGTGGCGCCCCCGGCCGGCAAGACTCCCGTTGCCGAGGTGTCGGCGCGCGACCTCGAGCCGCTGGACGCGGCGCCGGGAACGCGCTTCCTGCTTCGACGGGGCGCCGAATCCGCGATCGTCGAGCTGCCTCTGCACGGCCGGGTCAACGTGGAGAACTTCCTGGCCGCCGCGGCCTGCGCCCTTCGCCTCGGCGTGCCGATCGAGCGCGTTGCCGCGGCCGCTCGACGGCCGACATCCGCCGCCGGGCGGGGCGAGGTGGTCGTCCTGTCCTCGGGCGCGACCCTGGTGGACGACTCGTACAACTCGAACCCGGAGGCGGCAGAGCTTGCGCTTCAGGCCGCACGGCAGCTCGACGGCCGGCGCCACGTGGCGATCCTGGGGGAGATGCTCGAACTCGGGAGCGCCGAGCGGCGCTACCACCGGGAACTCGGCAGGGCCGCCGCCGATCTGGGGTTCGACCTGGTCGTGGGCGTCGGCGGGTTGGCGAACGATCTCGTCGCGGCCGCGGCCGAGGGCGGCGCGCGGACCGTCTGGTTCGAGGATGCGGAGGCCGCGAGCGCCGGTACGCCGGCCCTGATCGGGGACGGCGACGTCGTCCTCGTCAAGGGTTCGCGCGGTTCGGCCCTCCAGCACGTCGTCGGGGCGCTGCGGCGGGAGAGGGCGAACTGATGCTGCTCGACCTGCTGCTGCCGCTGGGCGAGACGATGGCGCCCTTCAACGTCGTCCAGTACATCACCTTCCGCTGCGCCTGCGCCGCGGTGACGGGCGTCCTGCTCAGCCTGGCGCTTGGTCCCAGTTTCATTCGCGCCGCGCGGCGCCTCTCGATCGGACAGACGATCCGCGAGGAGGGTCCGGAGCGACACAAGAGCAAGGCTGGCACCCCGACGATGGGCGGCCTGCTCATCCTCACGGCGGTGATCGTGCCTACGCTGCTGTGGGCGGACCTGTCGAACGTGTACGTCTGGCTCGCGGTCGGCACGACGATCGCACTCGGCGCGGTCGGCTTCGTCGACGACCTGCTCAAGGTCCGGCGGCGCCACAACGAGGGCCTGGGCATGAAGGCGAAGTTCGGTCTGCAGCTTGCCGTGGGCGCGGCGCTCGGCGCCGGCCTGGTCGGTCTGACGGATCTCGACCTGAACCTGAGTTTCCCGTTCTTCAAGACCCTGCTGATCGAACTCGGGCCGTTCTACATCCCCTTCGTCGCCATCCTCATCGCCGGTTCCTCGAATGCGGTGAACCTCACCGACGGCCTCGACGGCCTGGCGATCGGCGCGACCCTGGTAGCGGCGGCGACGTACGCGATCTTCGCCTACATCGCGGGCAACTCGATTGCCGCGGGCTACCTGCAGGTGTCCTACGTCCCGGGGGCGGGCGAGGTCGCGATCATCTGCTCCGCCCTGGTCGGGGCCAGCCTCGGCTTCCTGTGGTTCAACGCCCATCCGGCGCAGGTGTTCATGGGCGATGTCGGCTCACTCGCGATCGGCGGCACGATCGGCGCGGTTGCTGTGCTCTCCAAGCAGGAGCTGCTGCTGGTACTGGTCGGCGGGCTGTTCGTGCTGGAGGCGCTGTCCGTGATCGTCCAGGTGGCGTCCTACAAGATGACCGGGCGCCGCGTCCTGCGCATGGCGCCGCTCCACCATCACTTCGAACTCCGCGGCTGGAGTGAGAACCAGGTCATCGTGCGGTTCTGGATTCTCGCCGTGCTCTTTGCCTTTCTCGGGCTGTCGACGCTCAAGTTGAGGTAGTGGCGTTGGTCGAGTCGAGCAGCAGCGTGTCCCCGACCCCGGCGCCGCCGGTTTCCGCGTGGCGGAGAGCGCTGGTCTATGGGCTGGGCCTTTCCGGCGTCGCGGCGGCGCGGGCACTGAGCGATCGTGGTGTCCGCGTGGCCGCCGCGGATGGCCGTTCGGCCGCCGATCTCGGGTCCGAGGCGCGGGAACTCCTGCGGACCGGACGGGTCGAGACGTTGCTGAACGAGCAGGCCGCGCTCCCGCCCGATCTCGACGCGGTCGTCCTGAGCCCTGGCGTGCCGCCGAACCGGCCGTTGCTGCGGAGCGCCCGGTCGGCGAAGACGCCGGTTCTTGCCGAAGTGGAACTCGCCTGGCGCCTGTTGGAGGTGTCGGCCGCGCCGACGGTGGTGGCGATCACCGGCAGCAACGGCAAGAGCACGACGACCGCGCTCACCGGCGCCCTGCTCGAGGCGGCGGGTTACCCGGTCGAGGTCTGCGGCAACATCGGCACCCCGCTTTCCGCTCGGGTCGACGGACCGCCCGGGCGGGTGTTCGTCGTCGAACTCTCCAGCTTCCAGCTCGAGGCGATAGACCGGTTCCGTCCACGGGCGGCGGCGCTTCTGAACATCAGCCCCGACCATCTCGACCGCTACGACGGCGTGGCGGAGTACGCGGCCGCGAAGGCGCGCATCTTCGGCAATCAGGCGGGCGGAGACATTGCCGTGGTGAACGGCGACGACTCCGAAGCGCGACGGCTGGGGAGCGACAGCGAGGGTGCATCGGCCCTGGTCAGGCGGCGCTTCTTCTCGCGTCTGCGTCAGGTCGAGGACGGTTGCTACCTCGACCGTGATCGCGTGATCGAGGTCGGGCCCGACGTTCGGCGTGAGCTGTTCCGGCTCGACGATCTGGCGCTGGATGGGTTGCACAACGTGGAGAACGCGATGGCGGCCGCTCTGCTCGCGTCGGCTGTGGGCGCCGACCCGGCCGGTTTCGCGCCGGGTCTTCGCGGTTTCGGGGCTCTGCCCCACCGGATGCGACTGGTCGACGTGGTCGACGGCGTCCGCTACTACAACGACTCGAAGGCAACGAATCCCGCCGCGTCGACGCAGGCGCTGGCCGGTTTCGGCGAAGGCTCAGTTCATCTGATTCTGGGTGGCCGGGCCAAGGGAGAGGGCGCCGACTTCGCCGAACTCGCCGCGATGGCGGCGACAAGGGCGGCGGCCGTCTACCTGATCGGCGAGGCCACCGAGGCGATCGCCTCCGTGTTGTCCGAGAGCGCTGTGTGTCAACGCTGCGGCTCGCTGGAACGGGCGGTCGAGGCGGCGACCTCAGCCTCGACCAGCGGCCAGAGCGTGCTGCTCTCGCCGGCCTGCGCCAGCTTCGACCAGTTCGAGGACTTCGCCGACCGTGGCCGCCAGTTCGAACGTCAGGTCAAGGCTCTGGCGGCCGGCGGAGGAAGGGGCAGCGATGGCTAGGAAGCTCGCCATGGACAAGGTGCTCTTCACCGTCGTCGTCCTGCTGGTTGTCGGGGGGCTGGTCATGGTCTATTCGGCCAATCCCCCCGATCCCGACGGCGGCTTCAAGCGGCAGTTCGTCACCCAGTTGGCGGCCGCGATCGTCGGCCTGGGCGCGATGCTGGTGCTGATGAACATCGACTACCGGAGTTGGGCCAGACCGTCGTTGATCTACGCCGGCCTCGGCGTCTCGCTCGGGCTGCTCGGCATCGTGCTGGCCTCGCCGCCGATCAACGGCAGCAGCCGGTGGCTGTCCCTTGGACCGGTGACGTTCCAGCCGTCCGAGTTGGCCAAGGTCGCCGTCATCCTCTTTCTCGCCTACCAGATTCACCGTTGTCCCGAGGGGGTCAGTCAGCCCCGGGTCCTGGCGCCGTGCGGAGTCGCCGTCGGGCTGGTGACCCTGCTCGTGCTGCAGGCCCCGGACTTCGGCAGCGCCGCGCTGATTCTCGGGATCTCGGCGATCATGCTGTTTCTCGCGGGTCTGTCCTGGCGCTGGCTCGTGCCCGGGTTGCTCGTGTTCCCGGCGCTCCTCGGGCTCTTCATCTGGTCGGAGCCCTACCGCGTGGAGCGGGTGCTGGGCTTCCTTTCACCGGAGAACGACCCGTCGGGCAACGGCTTCCAGGTGCTTCAGTCGCTGATCGCGATCGGCTCCGGCGGCGTGACCGGGCAGGGTCTGGGGGAGAGCGCCCAGAAGCTGTACTTCCTGCCGCTCGCGAGTTCCGACTTCATCTTCTCGATCGTCAGCGAGGAGTTGGGGTTGATCGGCGCCGCCGCGGTCCTGGCCGGTTTCGTCGTTCTTGCCTGGCGGGGCTACGTGGCCGGGCACAACGCCCCGGACAACTTCGGCCGGTTCCTCGCCTGGGGACTGACCTCGGCCGTGCTCATCCAGGCCCTCGTCAACGTCAGCGTGACCGTCGGGCTGGTTCCGGTCACCGGTACGCCGCTGCCGTTCCTGTCGCACGGCGGCTCCTCCCTCGTCATGACCCTGGTCGCGTGCGGCCTCCTCCTGAGCGTTTCGGAGCATGGATGAGCACTCCCACTCGCCGCCTCTCGGTGGTCTTCTCCGGCGGCGGAACCGGCGGCCACGTGTTCCCGGGTCTGGCGGTGGCCGAGGAACTGCGGCGCCTCGGTTGGCGAACGGCGTGGATCGGACGCGGGCGGAGTCTCGAAGAACGACTGGTTGCCGCGGCCGGACTGGACTTCAGACCGCTGCCGGCGCGGCCGTTCGTGGACCGCGGCGCCCTGGCGCGAGCGATCGCCCTGGGTGTTCTGGCGGGTTCCGCGCTGCGCGCCGCCGTGCTGCTGCGCCGGCTCGGTGCGGCGGTTGTGTTCGCCACCGGTGGCTACGCCTGCGCCCCGGCCGCGCTGGGGGCTCGACTGAACGGAACCGGCCTCTATCTTCTCGAACCGAACGCGCAGAGCGGCGCGGCGAACCGGCTGCTCTCGCGGTTCGCCACCGAGGCGGGAACTGCCTTCGAATCCGCCGCGCAGCAGTTGGCGTGCGAGGCGCGGCTGGTCGGGGTTCCGGTGCGCCGGGCCTTCAGCCTGGTCGGCGAGCCACGGCTCGAGGGCGACCGGACGCGGGTGCTGGTACTCGGCGGCAGCCAGGGCTCGGATGCTCTGAATCGCCGACTGCCGGGCCTGTTCGCCCAGGCCTCGCGACGGGCAGCCATCGAGGTGACGCACCAGTCGGGACCTTCCCGAGTCGACGACACCCGGGACCGCTACCTGAGTCTGGAGGCGCCGTCGCTGCGGGCAACGGTCGAGGGGTTCATCGAGGACACGGCCGGCGCGATGGCGGCTCACGACCTGATCGTTTCGCGGGCGGGTGCGGTGACGGTCGCCGAGGTGGCCGCGGCCGGCCGGCCGGCGGTCTACGTTCCGCTGCCGCTGGCGGCGGGGCACCAGCGCGGCAACGCGCAGGCGATGGTCGATGCGGGGGCGGCGATCCTGGTCGAGCAGGACGATCTGCGGAGCGAGGCGGCCGCCGAGCGATGCGGGCGCCTGGTCGCGGATCGAGGACGGCTGTCGTCCATGGCTCGGGCGGCGCGCGCCCACGGCCGGGGCGATGCGGCACGGATCGTCGCGGAGCGCGTCTGCGCGATCGCGGCCGCTTCCGCCGGCGAGAGGAGGCGCTGATGCCGCTGTTCCTGCGCACCGCGGGCCTCGAACGGATCCACTTCGTCGGTATCGGCGGCGCCGGAATGAGCGGCATCGCCGAGGTCCTGCTGAACCACGACCTGGGCGTCAGCGGCTCCGATCTGGAGGCGAGCGAGACCACGCAGCGGCTTGTCGAGCTCGGCGCGTCCGTCTTCGTCGGCCACTCGGCGTCGAACGTGGAGCACGCCGACCTGATCGTCGTGTCTTCTGCCGTTCCCTCCGGCAACGAAGAGGTCGTAGAGGCGCGCCGGCGCGGCGTTCCGATCGTGCGCCGAGCCCAGATGCTGGCCGAGTTGATGAGGCTCAAGTACGGCATCGCCGTGGCGGGCACGCACGGCAAGACGACGACGACGTCGCTCGTGGGCAGTGTGCTGACCGACGCGGGCCTCGACCCCACCGTCGTCGTCGGCGGCCGGCTCCGGGTGTCCGGCACGGGAGCTCGCCACGGCAAGAGCGACTACCTGGTCGCGGAGGCGGACGAGTTCGACCGCAGCTTCCTCGATCTGGCGCCGGTGATCGCCGTGATCACGAACATCGACGTCGATCATCTGGACACCTACCGCGACCTGGCCGACATCAAGGACGCCTTCGTGCGCTTCGCCAGCCGGGTTCCCTTCTTCGGCCGGATCATCGCCTGCGTCGACGATCCGAACCTGAGGGACATGCTGCCCCGCCTCGCGGATCGGCGCATCGTGACCTACGGCTTCGCCTCGGAGGCGGACCTGCGGGCCCGCGACTTCGAGCCCACTGCCTCCGGCGTGCGCTTCGAGGTCGTCGACTCGGGCGCGGGCCGCCTCGGTGCGCTTGCACTGCCGATGCCTGGTCGACACAACGTCCTGAACGCGCTCGCCGCGGTGGCCGCTGCCCGCGCTGTCGGGCTCGACTTCGAAACGGCCGCTCAAGCGCTTTCCGGCTTCTCGGGCGTCCACCGGCGCTTCGAGCTCGTCGGTTGTTGGCGAGGAGCGACCGTCGTGGACGACTACGCCCACCACCCGACCGAGGTCGAGGCAACGCTGCGGGCCGCTCGCGAGGTGTTGGAGATCGGGCCGGAAGGGGGCCGGCCGCGGCGGCTTCACGCCGTCTTTCAGCCCCACCTGTTCAGCCGGACGCGCGACCTGGCGGACGACTTCGGCCGCGCCCTGCTGCTGGCTGACAACGCTCTGGTCACCGACATCTATCCGTCCCGTGAGAAGCCCCTTCCCGGGGTGGACGGGAGTTTGGTCGTGGCGGCCGCCGCCGGCAGTGGCCACCCCAGCGTCCAGGGCTGCGGTCCCTGGAAGTCGGCGCCCGAGCGCCTCGGCTCGGCGGTCCGCGAGGGAGACATGATCCTCACTCTCGGCGCAGGGGACATCTACCGGTTGGCCCGACTGCTCGTGGCTGACGGGGAGGAAGGAACATGAGCCGCGGCAGGACCGGGCGATCCTTCGTCGGGCGCCGGCCCGTGCGCCGTGGTCGCGCGCGGCCTGTCGCCTGGTTTGCGATGGGCGTTGGCAAGGTGCTTCTGGGCGTGGCGCCGGTCGTGACTGTTGGCGTCTGGCTGGCGACGGCGCCGGTGTTCAAGCTGAAGCCCGATATCGGGGTCGAGACCGGGGCGCGGGTGTCCGAGGAGTGGGTGCGCGCCCGGCTTGCCGGCCTGGTGGGACGCAACCTTCCAATGCTCTCCCTGGAGGACGCCGCGGCGCGGCTCGAGCACGAGTGGGTGCGGGAAGCGAAGCTGGTGAAGAACCTGCCGAACCAGCTCGACGTACGGATCGTGGAACACGAGCCGGCGGCGGTGTTCGAGTCCGGAGATCGGTCCTGGATCATTGATCGTGACGGCAGGGCGATCGTGGCTTGCGAGCGCGCCGCCGATCTTTGCGGCGGCGGTGCGGCCACCGGCGCCGGGAACACCCTGATTCGGGTGTCGATTCAGAGCGCGCTGCTCGGGGAGCGTGTCGGGGAAAGTCCGGCGCGGAATCCCGGTGTCTCGGGACTCGCTTCGAGGGACGTCTCGGGCGAAGTGCTCGCGCGGACGCTGAAACGGGCCATCGACGTGTCGAGCGAGGTGAAGTCGTTCGACTGGGGCCGCGAGGTGTTCGCGGTCGGGGTGCTGAGCGACGACGACGACTATCTGTTCGAGCGCAGCGGCCGGCCGGCGACCGTCCTGGTCCGCGAAAGCGATCTGACCGCGAAGGGCTCGGTGTTCGAGCTGCTCGAAGGGGCGATCAGGGAACACAGCGATCCCGAAGTCGTCGATCTGCGGTTCAGGGACCGGATTGTGCTGTCGACGGAAGCGCCGGGTAGCGGCGGTTCCGCCGACGGAGTGAAGGATGGAGATCCCTCTTAGCAGGGGAGGACGAGACGATGCCGAAAACAGACACGCGTTTGGTAGCCATCGATGTCGGCTCGGCGAAGGTCGCCGTGCTGATCGTCGAGCGCACCGAGATCGATGGGAAACCCGGCCTGAAGGTCGTGGGGGTTGGCAAGGCGCCCAACCGCGGCACGCTCAAGGGCCACATCGTGAACATCGACGCGACGGTCAAGTCGCTGCGGCGGGCTACCGAGGAGGCCGAGGTGATGGCGGGAACCGAGATTTCCCGGGCCTTTGTCGGTGTCGGCGGCAGCGATCTGCGCTCCGCGAACAGTCACGGCACGGCCTACATCGACAGTAGCGACCGAGGCATAACCCGCGCCGACATCGATCTGGTCCTGAACGCCGCCCGGGACGTGCCGCTTCCTCCCGACCGCGAGATCCTGCACGCGATCCCGCAGGAGTTCGCCGTCGACGACCACGGCGGCATCGCCGATCCTCAAGGGATGCTGGGCAGCCGTCTCGAGGCCAAGGTTCACCTGGTCATGGGGCACGCGCCGCGAACGAGGACGCTGGTCCGATGCCTGAACCAGGCCGGCGTGGAGGCGGCGGAGGTCGTGTTCGAGCCGCTGGCGACGGCGGAAGCGGTCCTGCTCCCCGATGAGCGCGAGCTCGGCGTTCTGATGCTGGAGATCGGATCCGGCACCTGCGGGTTCGCCTTGTTCCACCAGGCGGAGGTCCAACACAGCGGCGTCCTCCCGTTCGGTGCGAGCCACTTCACGGCCGACCTGGCATCCGTGCTGCGAACCTCCTTCGCCGGCGCCGAAACGTTGAAGCTTCGCGACGGCTGCTGCCTCCCCGGCCTGGTTGACGGCAACGAGGGGGTCGCGGTGCCGACCGTGGGGGGAGGCGCGAGCCGGACGATTGCACGGGCGCGGCTCGCCGAGATCCTGCAGGCGCGCGCCGAGGAGATGTTCCATCTCGTCCAGGTCGAGATGGAGAAAGCGGGCTGCGCCGACCAGCTTCGGGCGGGAATCGTCCTCACCGGCGGCGGTTCGAAGCTGGCCGGTCTGCCGGAACTTGCCCAGCAGTTCTTCTCGTGCGACGCGCGGTACGGGGTGCCGATCGGTTTGGTCAGCGAAATCGAGGGTCTTACCGATCCGACGTGGGCTACCGCGGCCGGTCTGGTGCGCTACGCCGTCGCCGGAGAGCAGGCCCGTATACCGCTTGCACGTCAGGCGTCCACCCGCGGAGTGCGCGGGGTGATGGGCAGCCTGCGCCAGATGTTCAACGATCTTCTCTGATCTTGAGTTACTGAACCGAAGGGTTCGAAAGGAAGAGTGCCATGATTCTGATGGAAGAACAGCAGCCGGCCGCGATGGAGCCGATGATCGATGAGGCGACTTCCTCCGAGGAGAGCTTCGGCCCGGCCAAGATCAAGGTCGTCGGTGTCGGCGGCGGCGGCGGCAATGCCGTGAACCGGATGATCGCCAGCAAGCTGAGCGGCATCGAGTTCATCGCGGCAAACACGGACCTGCAGGCGCTCCGCCGCTGTGAGGCGGAGACGAAGCTGCAGCTCGGCCGCAAGATCACGCGTGGCCTGGGGGCTGGGGCCGACCCGGACATCGGTCGCAACTCGGCCCTGGAGGACACGGACAAGATCCTCGATGTGTTGGGCGGCGCCGACATGGTTTTCCTGGCGGCGGGACTCGGCGGCGGGACCGGCACTGGCGCGGTGCCCATCATCGGTTCTCTGGCGGCGGAGGCCGGAGCGCTGACTGTCGCGGTGGTCACGAAGCCCTTCGTGTTCGAGGGCCGGCGTCGGATGCGGATCGCGGAGCGCGGCCTGGAAGAGCTGCACAAGGCGGTCGACACGGTGATCGCCATCCCGAACGAGCGTCTGCTGAGCTTCGTTGATCGGGGTACGGTGCTCTCGGAGGCCTTCCTTACGGCCGACGATGTTCTGCGCCAGTCGGTTCAGGGGATCAGCGACCTGATCACGATGCCGGGCGAGGTGAACGCCGACTTCGCGGACGTGCGGGCCATCATGTGCGGTCAGGGGATCGCGGTGATGGGTACCGGCGTGGCGTCGGGCGAGAACCGGGCCCTCGAGGCGGCTCAGCGCGCCGTGTCTTCGCCCCTGCTCGAGGACGCCTCGATCGAAGGCGCCGGGGGCTGCCTGATCAACATCACGGGCGGCAACTCGCTGACGCTCCACGAGGTCGCGGAAGCGGCCCGCATGGTCACCGAGGCGGTGGATTCGAACGCGAACATCATTTCCGGCCTGGTGGTCGACGAGACGATGGAAGACGAGATGAAGGTCACCGTGATCGCGACCGGCTTCGCCGAGAACCGGCAGCCTCGGATGGACGGCCTGGAGTCGCAGCCCGCGGGCGTCGGGACGGACGTGGCAGCGGATTCACCGGATGGTCTCCCCGCCGCCGGCCAGGCGGAGGACGCGGCTTCCGAGGGGGTCGCGGCCGAGGACCTGGACTCGGGCGACGCAGACTTTCGCGATCGCCTGCTGGCCGAGCGCCACAAGATCGATCCGGGCGGCTTCGGACCCAATTGGAGGAACGTCGACGACTACGACATCCCGACGGTGCTGCGCAAGCAGATGGACTGACTGCTCGGGGCCGTCGCTACATCCGCTCGGGCAGGGGAACGCCGAGGATCTCGGCCAGGGCTTCGAGGGAGCGCACGAAGATCTGCGTGGCGGCAAGCCGCGCGTCACGTAGATCGGTGTTCTTCTCGTGCAGGATGGGATGCCGGTGGTAGATGGCATGGAACTTCTGCGCCAGGTCGACCGTGTGCCTGGCGATCAGGGAGAGTTCCAGCGTGGCTGCCGCGCGTTCGACGGTGTCCTGGCACCCCGAGGCGAGCAGCACCAGGTCCCAGAGGTCGTCGGGCCAGGCCTCGGACGGGAGTTGCGCGGCTCGCGCTCCGCCGACTTTCCGGGGCAGGCCCTCTTCCGCCAGGCGACGGCGGATGTTCCTTGCGCGCACGATGGAGTACTGAAGGTACGGTCCCGTCTCGCCCTCGAAGGCCGTGGCTTCGTCGATGTCGAAGGCGATCACCCGCGTGGTTGTGGCCCGGGCCATGAAGAAGCGCAGCGCCGCGGTCGCGATCTGGCGGGCCAGGAGCTCGTCGTCCCGGTCGGCCGTGCCCTCGGTGTCGCCGTCGCCGCGACGGGCGGCGATCTCGGCCCGGCTCTTCGCCTCGAGCTGGTCGAGCAGGTCGTCCGCCTTGACGCCGATACCCTTGCGACCTGACATCTCCAGCACCGCGTCGCCGCTGAAGCCCAGTTGTTCGGCGGTCCGGGCTGACAGGGCGACCATCTCATAGGCGAAGTGGATGCTCTGGCAGGCCTGACTGGTGTGGCCTAGGGCTTCAAGACCCGCGCGGACGATCCGCTGGAGGTAGGCCTGGCGGGCGTCGATCACGTTGATCACCCGGGTAGCCGCGCCGAACGCTGGCGCCTGCTCCGTGCCGGCCTCCGCGGTTTCCCACAAGGGTTCCTCCCGGCAAGGTTCCTTCCGGCAGGGTTCATCCCGGCGAGGTCCTTCCCGGCGAGGTCCTTCCCGGAAGTGGTCGTACTCGAAATCGCGGCCGAGGAGGCCGAACTTCCAGAGTTGGTAGGCGATGTCCTTGCCCACGTAGGTCACGGTGCCGTCGGACCGCACGATCACCTTGTCCGGGTCCTCCAGTCCCTGGAATTCCTGGCTCTCCGAGAGAGGCATGACCCAGCAGCCGGCGTTCTTGCCGGTTTTCTCGAAGCGGACGGCGCCGCTCTGCTTGAGTTGCTCGAAGGCGGCGACGAAGAAGTCCAGGCGCAGGATTTCGCTTTCGCGCGTCAGGAGGTCATAGTCGATGTCGAGGCGGTCCATCGTGGCGAGGTGGCGGCTGACGATCCGTCGGGCGACCAGGCGGCCGGCCTCCGCCCGCCGGCCCCGGCCCGATTCCAGGGCGTGAAGGGTGCGTCGCCGGAGCTCAAGCCGTTCCGGGTCGTTCCCGTACCACCGGCCGACCTCGCTGTAGACATCCCAGCAGGTGTAGTCGAACGGTTCCGGCAGGGCTTCGATGTCGGCCACCGAGCAGCCCCGCAGATCGAGGAAGCCGACCACGACGTCGGCGACCTGGACGCCGGTGTCGTCGATGTAGTTCTGGACTTCGGTCGTGCGTCCCAGACTGCGGAGCGCGCGCGCCAAAACGTCGCCGAGAACCGCGTTGCGCAGGTGGCCTATGTGCGCCGCCTTGTTCGGATTGATGTTCGTGTGTTCGACGATGACCTTGGCGGGCTGACCCTCGGTGGAGGAGGGCCGCAGGGGAACCGCGTCGAGCATCGCGGCCGCGAACGCGGTCCGGTCGAGGTGGAAGTTGACGTAGCCCGGGCCTTCGACGGTGACGCGGTCGAACCCGGAAGGCAGTTCCAGAGTCTCGATCAGGCGTTCGGCGATCGTCCTTGGCGCCTGGCGAAGCTCGCGCGCGAGGTGAAGCGCGCAGGGACTGGCCAGGTCGCCCAGCCGCCGCTGGGGCGGCACTGCCACGGTCGGGTCGTGGTCGACTCCGAAGGCGCGGGAAAGGGCGCTTCGCAGCGCGTCGGCGACCAGGGATTTCCTGCGCTGCAGCATCGGAGTTCGCGGAGTGTACCGGAGGAAAGCCCGGCCTCCGGTAGCATGTTCGATGATCCAGGAAGCGCCGTGAACGAGAACCGCCATAGCCCCGTCCGGCCGGTCCTGCTCCCGGCGCAACCCTGCACCGGGCTGGTGCCGTGACGGGTCACAAGCGGCCGCTGCCGCCGACCGCGCCGGAATCCCTGACGGCTCGTCGGGTACTCGTCCTGGCGCCCCACTACGATGACGAGGTGCTGGGGTGCGGCGGCCTGATCCTGCAACTCGCCGCGGCCGGCGCGAAGGTCGTCTGTGCCTTCATGAGCGACGGCTCGGGCGGCGCGGAAGGACCGCCGGAGGGGGTGACGAGAGAACACTACGCCGACCGGCGGAGGGCGGAAGCGGATGCGGCCGCCAAGGTACTCGGCATCGACAGCGTGGAGCATCTCGGCGCGCGCCACGGCTTGAGGGATGGCGCCCTGACATCCTCGCTGGACCAGTTGACCGGCCATATCGAGGCGCTGCTCCAGGAACACGGACCGGACCTGCTTCTCTTGCCCTCGCCTCTGGAAGTGACGCCCGATCACCAGGCGACGTTTCGGGCGCTCCACGAGGCCCTGATCAACCGGCGGCGAAGGCCGCCGGTGGCGAGCGAAGCGCCGGCGCGCCAGGACGACGACTCGTCGCCCGGCGATCTGACCCTGCGGGTTCTCTGCTACGAGGTGAACCACCCCTTCTATCCCGATCTGCTTGTCGACGTGACTGCCGAGGTGGATTCGGTCGCCGAGGCGATGTCACGCTACCTGAGCCAGTTGGAGCGGCACGACTACATCGGTTCCTGTCGGGGCCTGCGGCAGTACCGGGCGCTCAGCCTGGCGGATCCGTGTCGCTACGCCGAGGCCTACTGCCGATTGAAGGTCGGCGATTTCACCACCCGGAGCCCCGCGCAACTCATCGCATACCTGGGAGGGGCGCCCTCCCTGGTCGAGGTCGCCTCGCCACGGCGGGTGTCGATCGTGGTCCGGACCTACAACCGGCCGGGGCGGCTGGTGGAGGCGCTGGACAGCCTGGCGCAGAGCACCTGGCGCAACGTGGAACTGGTTCTGGTGAACGACGGTGGCCAACGCCCCGACGTGGCGGAGGACTTTCCGTTCGAGGTGCGCAGGGTCGACCTGGAGCGCAACCGCGGCCGGTCAGCGGCCGCGCAGGCGGGCGTTGAAGCGGCTTCAGGCGACTGCATCGGCTTCCTCGACGACGACGATCTGCTGGCCCCGGAGCACCTTGAGACGCTCGCTCCGCTGTTGTCCGGCGACGTGGAGGTGGCCTACAGCGACGCCGCCGTGGTCAGCTACGAGCCGGGGACGGGCGGTTGGGTGGAGTGCGGTCGCCGGCTCCCCTACAGCCGGGACTTCGACCGGGGCATCCTGCTGCTGGACAACTACATTCCGTTTCACACCGTGCTCGCGACGCGGGAGGCGGTCGAGCGGGCCGGTCCGTTCGATGAGTCGTTGCCGGTGTTCGAGGACTGGGACTTCCTGATCCGGCTTTCCGAGACCTCGGACTTCGTTCATCTTGCGCGGACGACCTGCGAGTACCGTCACTTTCTGGGCGGCGGCGGCGGCGCGCCGGGCGGTCATGCCCTGGGTGGGGCTGCTTCGGAGCGCCATGATTTCGAACAGATGAAAGCGAGAGTGCTCACGAAGCATGCGGACAGGCTCGCCCCGACGGTTCTGGCCGGAGCCGTGGCGCGGATGCGGCGGGATGCCGTGTTGGCGGGAGAGGCCGCGCGGGCCCTGATTCGCGAGCAGGCGAGGGAGATCGATGACGTCCGGCACTACCTTCGCGTGGGCGAGGAAGAGGCTCGTCGGCTCTATGCGCGCGAGAAGGAACTGGAGCGTTTGATCGAAACGATGAAGTCGACCCGCGTCTGGCGCATCCACGAGCTGCTCCAGTCCCGACGGGGCCCGGGGCCCCGGTCGGGCGCCGGCGGAGACGCCGGCGGATGAGCCGCGTCGGGTTGCTGTGCAGCGAGGCGCTCGGAGAGCGCGCGGCGGGAATCGGCATCCGCTATCTCGAGATCGCGCGCCGGTTGCCGGCCTTCGGATTCGAAGTCGTCCTCGTTTCGCCTTGGCGCTCGGACCGCCCGCCCGCCCTCGCCAACGCATCGGTGGAGGTGCACCGCTTCGATTCCGCTCCGCTTGCGGAGCTGTTCGCCGGCTGCGCGGCGGTCGTGGCCCAGGGACAGTTGGCGAACGATCTGCTGGAACAGTTGCCTGACCTGCCGGCGGTGATCGACCTGTACGACCCCTTTCTCGTCGAGAACCTGACCCACTTCGACAGCCTCGGCCTCGACCCCTACCGCAACGACCACCGGACCTGGGTGCGGCAGCTCTCCGGGGGCGACTTCTTCCTGTGTTCGTCGGCCGAGCAGCGCTCGTACTACCTCGGCTTTCTCACCGCGCTGGGACGAGTCAATCCCCATCGCTACCGCGACGACCCCGAGTTGACCGGCCTGATCGCCGAGGCCCCGTTCGGTGTGCCCGATCCGTTGCCCGGGTATCGGCCCCTGATGCCACCGCGCGCTGAGGGAGAACGGCGAATTCTGTTCGGCGGCCTCTACGACTGGTACGACCCGGAGCCCCTGCTCGAAGCCTTCGGCCGCCTGCCTGATCCGAACGCGAGGCTCCTGTTCGTGCGCCAGCCGCCGGGCGCTCTCGCTCCGCAGCGGCTGCTGGCCGAGGTCGAGGCGCGCAGCCTGCGGCTGGATCCGGAGCGCATCCAGTTTCTGGACTGGGTTCCCCATGAACGTCGCTACGACCTGCTCCGCGACGTGGACGCCCTCGCCGCCTGCCACCAGCCCGGCCTGGAAACGGACCTGTCGCTGCGCACGCGCTTCGTCGACGCGCTGGCCGTCGGGTGTCCGGTGCTGACCACGGAAGGCGGAACGGTGCCGCGGCTGCTGCGGGATTGGGACGCGGGCCTGGTCGTTCCCTGTGGCGATGTCGAAGCGCTGAGTGACGGTCTTGCCGACCTGGTGGCGGGCGGCCCGGCTGTCGAGGCGCGGGCTCTCCGTGGTCGCGAACGGACATTGGCGGCGTTTTCCTGGGAGCGCAGCCTGACTCCCCTGGTCGCTTTCCTGTCGTCGCCGAAGACGGATTCCACGAAGCGGGAGTTCTCGTTCCAGCCGCGCACCGCGGCTCCAGACGACGAACTGGGCTTCCGGCTGCGGCGCTTCATTCGGACGCGGCTGGTCGGCGCCCCCGCGACCGGCAGAGGATGAGCGGGCCGGAGACTGGCGGCGCGGTCGGCCGGAACAGGGTCGACAGCGTCGACGTGCTGGTCGTGAGCTGGAACGGCCGCCACCACCTGGAGACCCTGTTGCCGGCTCTGGAGGGACAGCAGGATCCAGGCGTCGCGGTCAGGATCAGGGTGTTCGACAACGGATCGACCGACGGCACGGTGGAGTGGCTGTGCTCCGCGCACCCGACTGTGGAGGTCGTGGAGAACCCGGTCAACGTCGGTTTCAGCGCCGCGAACAACAGGCTTGCCGAGCGCAGCAGCGCCGATGCGCTGGCGCTCGTCAACAACGACACCCGGCCGCGGCCGGATTGGCTCGCCGAACTCGTTGCGGCGCTGCGTGAGGCACCTCCTGACGTCGCGGCCGTCTCGGGCTGCATCGTCGACTGGGAGGGCAGCCGGTTGGACTTCGGCCGCGGCGTGATGACCTTCGATGGCCACGCCTTCCAGCTCGACTACCACCGGGCTCTGGAGGAGGTCACGCCGCCGACAGCGGGGAGTGAGCTGCTCTTTCCCTGCGGCGGCAACATGATCGTACGCCGCGACCGCTTCGAGGCGGCGGGCGGCTTCGATGAAGACTTCTTCGCCTATCTCGAGGATGTCGACCTGGGCTGGCGCTTGTGGTCCGGCGGAGAGCGGGTGCTCTCGGCGCCGGAGGCCGTGGTCCACCATCGTTCGATGGCCACGAGCGATCTGCTGGGAAACGCCTTTCGCGGCATGCTCTTCGAACGCAACGCCTACCTGACGGCTTTCAAGAACTACGACGCCGACCTGTGGCCTCAGTTGATGCCGGCGGTGCAGATGACGCTGCTCGCCCGTACGCAGCACCTGCTCGCCCAGTGCAATCCAAACGGCGAGCAACTCTCTCTCGACCCGTTCGGCTCATCGCCACAGGACGGCCACGGTCCCGTCGCCGCAGAGGGCGGCAACGGACCGGTGGGGGACGGGGTTGCGAGGCGCCGGTGGCCGATCGTCGGTATCGGGCCCCGCACGGCCTGGCGCCGCGCCCGCGCCGCGGTGGCGCTGCGCAGCCGGCTCGGCCGTCTGCGGCGGCGCATCGGGGGGGTGCCCGACCGGGTGCCGGCGGTCGTCGACGAACGGACCCTGGCTCAACTGCGCGCGGTGTCGTCGATCGTGTCTCAGCTCGACAGGGCAACGAAACGCCGCCGCGTCGTTCAGGCCCGGCGACAGCGGCCGGACCGGGAGATCTTCGAGCGCTTCCCCCTCTACCTGGTGCCGACCTATCCCGGCGACGAGCAGTTGTTCCGAAGCGACGGGTTCGAGGCCCTGTTGCCGGAGGGACTCGCGCTGGTTCGGCGCACGCTGGAGGAGGTCATGGAGGTCGAGCAGTGACCGGACCGCCAGAGTGGAGCGTGGTGATTCCGACCTTCAACCGCCTGCCGGCGCTCCGTGAGGTGATCGACGCACTCCACCGGCAGGAGGGACCGCGGTTCGAGGTGATCGTGGTCAACGACGGCAGTTCGGACGGTACGGCGGACTGGCTGGACGAACAGGCCGCCGCCAGCGACGCCGGCGGGACCGGGCTTCGGGTTCTGCACCAGCCGAACCGGGGACCCGCCGTGGCCCGTAACCGGGGTGTTGCGGCGGCTCGTGGCCGGTGGGTGGCCTTTCTCGGTGACGACACCGTCCCCGCTGCGGGATGGTTGGCGGCCCATGCCCGGGCTCAGGAGGGAGAACTCGCGCGGGAGATTCGGTCCGCGGGAGGATGCGTCGGAGTGATCGGCAGGACGGATTGGCATCCTCGGATGCGTCGCACGCCCTTCCTCGACTACATCAACGAGCACGGGCTTCAGTTCGGATTCGCCCTGATCGAGGATCAGGACAACGTGCCGTTCAACTTCTTCTACACCTCGAACCTGTCGGTCGACCGGGAAGCGATGGCGGCGGAGCCGTTCGATCCGGCGTTTCCCTTCGCGGCCTGGGAGGATGTCGAGGCCGGCTACCGGCTCACGGCGCATGGCCTGCGGCTGCTCTACCGGCCCTCGGCCCGCGTGGCGCACGACCATCCAACCGATCTGGCGCGGTTCGCGCAGCGGCAGTACCGATCTGGCTACTGCGCGGTCGTGTTCTTCCGCCGCCACGAACAGCTCGGGCCCTTTCTGGGGATGCAGAACGGCCAGCCCCCCCTGGCGGGAGGCGCCGGGGAGCGCGCCCTGCTGTGGGCCCAGGAGCGGCTGGCGCGCGCGTTGCAGGGAATGCCGTTCAGATTGCCCCGGCTCTGGGAGAAGACGATGCGACACTACTATCTGGAAGGACTGAGGAACGGCTGGTCCGACGGCGCCGGTCTGGACCAGGGAGGGACGTGATGAGGGGACACGGATGCACCACGCTGGTTCGTCGCGCGTCGGCGCCGGCGATTGCCTTGCTGTTGGGCCTTGGGCCGGCCGGGGGAGCGGAGGCGACCCCGGGAGCTCATGATGCCGTGGCCGGGATCGCCAGGGCGGCGGCCGTTTCGGTGCCGGTCGCTCTCGAAGCCGGCGACCGGGGTGAGCGCCGGGAAGGCGCCCGCAAGAGAGGCAGAACCCGGTCGCGGGCGATCTACCGTCCCTACTACGGCTCATTCGGCTGGTACGGGGGCTTCGGTTCGTTCTGGCCCTACTACTTCTCTCCGTACGGTCACTACGGCCCCTACGCCTGGGGACCGGAGCGGGCCGGCTTCGCGGTGCCCAACGCGGGCGCGTTGGATATCAACACGAAACCGAAGAAGGCATCGGTCTACCTCGATGGCGAGTTGATCGGACGCGTGGGCGCGTTCGACGGTTTCCCCCGGTATCTGTGGCTGCGTGAGGGAAGCTACCGGTTGGCGATCTTCATGGAGGGCCATGTCACCCTGGAGCGGAACATCAGCGTTCGCCCCGGCGTGGTGATCAAGATCGACGAGGACCTCGTCCCCGGTCAGGCTGTGCAGCCGCAACCGGCGGCGCCTTCACCCGCCGCCGCACGGACTGCGCCTGCCGGCGAGTCCTGGAGAGTCGAGAACCGCGGCCAGCCGATCGATCAGGATCAACGCACCACGCCGGCACGCCTGACGGTCGAAGTCCAACCGACCGACGCGGTCGTGTACCTGGACGGGCGACTACTGGGCAGCGGCGCCCAACTGGCGAATCTCCATTCGCCCCTGATCATCGATCCGGGCACGCACCGCCTGGAGGTGACACGCCCAGGCTACGAAGCGGCGGTGCGCGCCTTCAACGCGACCAAGGGCGAGGACGTGTCGCTTCGCGTCGAACTCCGGCAGCAGGAGTGACGTTGGTGAACGGACGGAAAGCGCCGCCGCTCCGCGGCGCGTCGTCCGCGGGTCAAGAGACCCGCGGCTACACTCCGTTTGGACATAGAGAAGTTGCCATGCTACCATGATTTGTTGTGGCCCAAGAAATCGCGAGCCCTGCGCAGGCGCCGGCCGGTGCGCCGGCCTGGCCCGCGGCGCGCACGGTTGAACCACACCGGGTCCTGATCCCTTCACCGCTCGGTCCTCTGGGACTCGAGTTCGTCGGCCGGTCGGTGACGCGTTTGGTCATTGATCCGGCGGACGCAGAGAAGGTCCTGTTCCCCACCTTGGGCGCGGTGGAGACAACGGAGTTCATGGACGAGGCGCTGGGCCGGCTTTCCGAGTACTTTGCGGGCGCCCGGCGCAACCTCGACCTGCCCTACGATCTCGACCGGATCGGGTTGGACGCTCTTTCGCGCCGGATCTTCGAGGAGACGGCGCGGATTCCCTATGGTCTGACCCGCACCTACCGCAACGTGGCGACATCGTCGGGCCGTACGGGGGCCTATCGACTGATCCGGTCGAAGCTGATGGCGAACCCCTTGCCGATCCTCGTGCCGTGCCACCGGGTCGTGCCGCGCCGTAGCGGCCCTGGTTCCTACATCGGCGGCGCCAAACGCAAGGCCCAGCTACTCGCACTGGAGCGAGGCAACGCGGCGGGCTAGCGGGGCGGGGCGTTCCTCGCGTCCGCCCAGATCGCCTCGAGGGCCTGATCGAAACTGCGCCGCGGGCGCCAGCCCAGAGCCTGGAGGCGACTTGCGTCGCCGCAGAGGACGGGAACGTCCGCGGGTCGCAAGCGGTCGGGATCCTCGCGAATCTCGGTCGAAACGCCGCTGATCTCGATCAGTCGGCCTAGCGCCGAGGCCAGCTCGACGGCCTCGCCGCGCGCGACGTTGTAGGCGCGGCCCGGTTCGCCGCGCTCGACGAGGAGGGCGTAAGCCTCCGCCCCGTCGTCGACGTGGACGAAGTCGCGGCGCGAAGTGAGGTTGCCGACGCGAAGCAGGGGCTCCTTGCGCCCGGCGTCGATCTCGGCCAATTGCGCGGCGAAGGAGGGGAGCGCGAACTGGACGCTCTGGCCGGGGCCGATCAGGTTGAAGGAGCGCGCGGCAATCGCGCCCTGGTGGAGGGTCAATCGCTCGACGGCCGCCTTGGTCACCGCATAGGGAGACCGGGGCCGCAGGGGGCGCTCTTCCCCGGCCGGAAGTTCGTCCTCGGGCACACGGCCGTAGACCTCGGCACTCGAGGCGACGATCAGACGGCAGGAGTCGGAAAGCGCGCGCGCCGCGGCGGCGACGAATTCGGAACCCTCCACGTTGACCCGGTAGTAGTCGTCGATTCGTTGCCAGGAGGCGCCCACATCCGAGAGTCCAGCAAGGTGGACGACCGCATCCGGCTTCTGCGCCCCGAGGACCCGCTCCACCTCGCCGCGGTCGCAGATGTCGAGTTCGACCCGATCGCACCCGTCGCGAAGCGAGGCGGATAGCTGGAAATCGGGCGGGGCGGTCCCGGGGGCATGGCAGGCGACGACGCTGGCGCCGCGTTCGAGGAGCCGGGGCACGAGGCGTCCGCCGACGAAACCCTCGGCGCCGGTGACGAGCACGCGGGTCACGACTCGGCCTTGCCTTGCCGCAGGCGGTCGAGGTACGCATCGAGGCCGGGTCGCCAGCTCTCGGCCTCACGGTGTGCCAGAGCCTCGAAACGCGCCGTGTCCAGGACGGAGTACGCGGGGCGAACGGCCGGGCGGGTCAGCTCGGAGGACGAAATGGGAGCAATGGGCACGTTCAGTCCGAGGGCCTCGGATATGGCGACGGCGAAACCGTGCCAGGACGTCGCGGGCGTGTTGCAGTAGTGGACGATACCGGAGGCGCCGGCTGCGTCCAGATCGACCAGCGCCCGCGCCAGGTAGGGGGCGTAGGTTGGACAGCCGATCTGATCCGACACGACCCGCAGGGACTCGCCCCGGCCGATGCGCGAAGCGATCGCGGAAACGAAGTTCCGACCCTCGGGGCCGAAGACCCAACTCGTGCGGACGACGAGACCGCCGGCCTCCAGAACACCTCGCTCGGCACCGAGCTTCGAGCGGCCGTAGGCGGTTTGCGGCGCGGTGGCGTCGCTTTCGCGGTAAGGCCGCCGGCCACGGCCGTCGAACACGTAGTCGGTGGAAACCTGGATCAGGCGGCAGTCGGACGGTAGAGCCGCGGCCAGCCGGCCGGGGGCGTGGCCGTTGACTTCCATCGCGAGTTCGAGGTCGCTCTCGCAACCGTCGACATCCGTGTAGGCGGCGCAGTTGTAGACGGCACGGGCCTTGAACCGGGCGGCAAGCTCGGCGGTCGCCTCCGTGTCCCGGAGATCGGCGCGGGCGCGGTCGGCGGCGAGGACTTCCGTGTTCCGCCGACGCAGTTCGTCGGCGACCTCGCGTCCGAGCTGGCCCGCTGCCCCCAGCACGAGCGCCCTGGGAGCCTTGCCACCGGTGTGGGCGATCACAGCGTCTCGCTCTGGCCGCCCGTGATGTCGAAAAAGGCGCCGACGCTCTTGAGCGTGACCAGCAGCCTGTACTGGGTGTCTGTGCGCAGGGTGGTGCGGAAGTTCGCGACCTCCAGGCGGAGTCCGAAACAGCAGCCCTGGTAGTCCATGACGTGGCGCTGTATCTGCAGGAGTCTCTGCTCGATGTCGTAGCTCACCATGCTGTTCAGGCGCAGCTTGCTCGGGATCAAGACCAGGCCGGCCGAGACTTGTGCGTGGTGGCGGCGCGTTCTGTCCAGTTCGGGGTTGCGACGCACGGCCCAGCGAAGGCCGAGCGAGCTCGTGTCGCCGACTCCGAGAGTCGCCGAGATCCCGGTCGACGAGAACTGGGAGAACAGGGTGTCGTAGAGCGCGTCGAAACGGATGCCCGTGCGGCGGGACGGATTGAACCGCAGCAGGGTGCCGATCGGGCCGTTCTGGCTGGTGAGGGAGCGGTCGAGCGAGCGCAGCAGGGGTTTCTCGCTGTCGAGCGACAGGTCGCGGAAGAACTCGACCGAGAGGATCTCGAAGGCGCCACCCTGTTCGGGGTTGGCTGGCTTGGCGAGCAGGCGGTTGAACAGGCTGAAACGGGCGACGTTGCGTCCGCGCAGGTTGTCGACCTCGTCGAACAGCGGAATGCGAAGACGATCCTCGAAGTCATCGAAGTAGGCGTAGACGACACGCGGTTCGATCACATGCTTCATGCGGGAGAAGCGCCCGCCTTCCCCGAGATCGAAGATGCGTGAGAACCCGGGGCCGACGATCTCGGCCTGAGCCGTGGGGACCAGCCGCATCAGATCCTCGCCCCGGAAGTCCGTGTCCGTCATTGTGGCCTGACGTTCCTGGGCGGTCATCAGGCTGTCGCCGTACCAGGTCAGGTGGCCGCCGGCGGTGAGCGACAGGGACAGCCAGGTCGCCAGCGGTATGGGAACGCTGATCTCCGGTTCCAGATTGGCGCGCGCGTAGCGGCCCACGCGTCGCGCTGAGCGGTTGGTGTCGAGATAGTGGAGCGAGCTCTTCACCTTCACGTAGAGGGGGGACTCGCCCAGGCGCGTCGAGCGCAGCTTGTACTCGATCTCGGGCAACTGCCGGAGCTTGACTGTCCGGTCGGCCGTGATGAATGTCTTGCGCTGGTCGAACTGGACGTTGAGGGACTGGTTGCCCCAGTTCCCGCTGATGAAGGCGGTCGAGTAGAGCTGGCGCCGGCTGTTCCGGTCGACCCGGCGCTCGAAGTCGCGGAAGAAGTCGAAATCGGACACGTCCTCGACCCGGACCACGCCGCGGAAGCCGCCCGGCAGGTCGTTCGACACGTGGTTCCAGCGCACCCGCCAGCGTTTCTCGCCCCGCTCCGCGTCGTCGATCAGGTAGCCGTCGAAGGTGCCCTCGGTGCCCTGGGTCGGGTGGTAGCGGAACTCGGTTCCGAGACCCCAGAAGGATTCCTCGGAGAACGAGTTCTCGGCGCCGGCCGGAGCTCCCGCGTAGAGGTCCACGTTGAAGGTAGCGTCGTAGCTCCTGTTGATTGCCCAGAAGTAGCCGAGCCCGAGAGAGGGTCCCCGGCGAGTGGAGAAGCCGGGCTTCGGCATCAGGAAGCCGCTGACCCGGGAGCTCTTCACCGGCCACAGCATGTAGGGCATGTAGACGACCGGCGCGTTCTTGACGCGGAAGGACGCGCCGCGGGTCTTCGCGTAACCGCTCGCGTTCACGTCGACCTTCCTGGCGCGGAAGCTCCAGTCCGGAACCTTGCCGTCCGTGGCCTCGCAGGCGGTGAACTGGGCGTCGAGGATCGTGAAGCGCTCGTCGCTGAGTTTGTGCACCGCACTGCCGGTAAAGAAGTAGTCGGTGCCCAGGTTGCCCTCGACGTCGAAGACCGAGGCCGTTTCCGTCCTTGGGTCGAGTTCGAGGCGAGACCCCCGGAGGACTTCGTTGCCCCGCATGAGAACGACGGACCCCTCGGCCCGGATGTGCTCGGTCTCGTCGTTGTAGAACAGCGTGTCGCCCCAGGCCCGGTAGTCGCGAAGGCGGACCGAGAATCCTCCCGACAGGGTGTGTTCGCCAGCATCGTCGATCGGGCCCTGCATGTCGCCGGCCCAGCCGGTGAGTTGGCCGCCCCCGGCCTCGTCCTCGATGCGGAAGGAGAACGTGTTGGCGCCGGGAGGTTTCGGTGGGCCGGGGTCGGGTGGCTCTTCGGGGACCGCCGCTTCGGCGATTGGTTCCTCTTGTTCCTCGCCGCCCGTCTCAGCCGCCGGATCCTCGACCGGCTGAGCATCGGCCACCGGCTCCTGCTCCGGAGGCGGTACTGGCTCCTGAGCCGACGCCGGGGCGATCAGGGAGAACCCCAGCGCCAGTGCGACGGTCAGACGTGCGAAGTCATGAAGGGTCGATGCGAGCACTGATCTGGACCGTCTCCATTCGTGGCATGGTAGCAATTGCCATGCCGGTAGGAGGACCAGTTGACAGGCGTTGGGGCACAGCTTCAGAGTGACCTCGCTGTGCGCTTCCTCGGCATCGACATCGGCGAGAAGCGTGTCGGTGTGGCCGAAGGGGACTCCCGAGTCGGCATTGCGCTGCCGCACTCGACGCTGCGGCGCACGAGCGACCGGCAGTTGATCGCGGAGATCAAGGCGTTGGCCATCGAGTCCGGCACAGACGTTCTAGTGGTCGGCGAGCCCCGACGCCTGGACGGCTCCGTGGGCCCCGCGGCAGAGAGGGCGCGGGCGTTTGCCCGCAAGCTGGGCAAGGCCTGCGCACTGCCGGTACGGACGGTAAACGAAGCGCTCACCTCGGTCGAGGCCAAGCGCCGGCTTCGGGCGGCGGGTGTCGATCCACGCAAGCATCCGGAACGGATCGATGCCACGGCCGCGCAGATCCTCCTGCAGGAGGAAATGGACCGGGAGCGCGGATGACGTCCAACCGCCCGAAGCGCCGCCGCCGGCGTCTGCTCCTGTGGTCGGTTGCGGCGGTAGTCGCTGCGTTCATCGTGCTGGGGGCGACCGCTGCCGGCCTGGTCGCCTGGGTGGAGCGGGAACTCGAGCGGCCGCGGGGAACGGAGACCATCGAGCTCACGATCGAGCGCGGCGCGCCCGTGACGTCGATCCTCGAGCAGTTGGAGGCGGCCGGTGTGATCGGCGATCCGCTGATGGCCCGGTTCCACCTCGACTACCGGCGGCGCGGCGTGACCCTGCAGGCCGGCGAGTACCGGTTCGAGCAGCCGATGAGCACGGTCGACGCCCTGGATCGCGTGATCCGCGGCGAGGTCGTGACCTGGCCGGTCACGGTGGTGGAGGGCCTGACCCTGCGTGAGACGGCCGAGCGGCTGGCGTCCGAAGGCTTCGGCGAGCTCGACGCGTTTCTCGCCGCGATGGCTTCGCCGGCGCTGATCGCCGACCTCGACCCGGCCGCTGAATCCCTTGAGGGTTACCTCTTCCCCGACACCTACGCGTTTCCGCGAGGCACCGGCGAAGCCGACATCGTGGAGGCCATGGTCCGCAACTTCCGCCGCCGCGTCGAGGAGTATCTGGACGCAGCGAGCGGCCAGGGCCTCGACCTGCGGTCCCTCGTCACGCTGGCGAGCATCGTCGAGAAAGAGGCGGGCGCGGTCGAGGAACGCCCCCTCGTGGCGGCCGTCTTCCACAACCGGCTTACCCGCGGAATCGGCCTCTACGCCGACCCGACGATCATCTACGCCCTGAAGATGGCCGGCACCTGGGACGGCAACCTGCGCCGGCGCGACCTGGAGCTCGATTCGCCCTACAACACGTACGTCCACCCCGGCCTCCCGCCGGGTCCGATCTGCTCACCCGGCGAGCACAGTCTGCGCGCCGCAGCACGGCCCGCCGACGTCCCCTACCTGTACTTCGTCAGCCGCAACGACGGCACCCACGTCTTCGCCGAGACACTCGCCGAGCACAATCGCAACGTCGCCCGGTGGCAGGTCCGCTACTGGCGCGAGCGGCGGGCGGCGGAGCAGTGAGATCGGAAGAGCGCTACCACGACAGCGAGAGCCGTCTCGGCCCGGACAACGTGAGTCCGCACGCCTTACGCGGCGTCAGTGCATACTGGAGACAGCCCTCAGCACCCGTCCATCCTGGTCGGTCAGAACCGCGCACAGGATGTCGGCGAGAATGATCCTCGAGACGGCGGTTACGTCTCGTGGGTCCCGTACCGTCGGCCGCCATCGCTTCTCTGCGACCGCCATGTATGGCGGCCGTGGACGAATGACGATGCCGGCCAGCATCGTGGACTTCACGGATCTCGCTGCTACGCGTGGCGCCGGTACCGTGACTGCCGGCGTTTCGAGCACGACGCCGTGCCTTTCCTGCCTGACAACGGTATCTGTCTCCCATGATCCGGCAGCGTCAACGATAGTTCCGGGAAGAACACGGTCGTAGACCGAGTAGCGTTCCCTTGTGACGACCAGAACGTTCTGCGTAGCTCCGAACGCATTCGTGCCGACATACTCGTCTTTGGCGGACTCCGACTCTGTCAGCCCAACGGACAGTCGCTGGTCGAAGCTGTTCGGCAGTGCTGTGGCGTTCGACACACCGTCGATTATGTCGACACCGTCGGCCAGATTGTCCCAAGCGTAGCGAGCAATGATGAACGCCTCCGTGTCGGCGTCGTACGTTGCGTACTCGGAGTCGAATGTCGCTCGTACGGCAACGATCTTGTCGGCCGGGTGGCCGGCCAGCGCCTTTCTGGCTTCAAATTCAGCAGTCGTCTCGAACTCGTCCTTCGTCAGTGCTCGCCGCTCAAGCGACTCCCAGAGGGCGCTTGGAGCCGTGACGTCAATGGTCGTGCCGGACAGGCTCGCGCAGTCGCTCGGCCTTTCCAGTCGGTCGAGTACTGCACGACTAGGGCTCAGTGTCGGATTTTGCGGCTCCTGCCCGTTCGAGGCAGGGGTCAGGAGCATCAAGGGCAGAACCGCTACGACGAACCTCGGTCCCGCGCCGTTCCAGGCGAGGCCCCGCGGGCAGGCGGATCTGAACCACAGAGAGGGCCTCGGCCGGAAAGTCACCGCTTGGCGTCCTCTGTCGAAGTACGGATTTCGGACGTCTGCGGCTCGATGCGGTTGGCCGGATAGCGCACGTATGTACGCCCGGACAGTCGTTGGACCTCCCGGAGGTGCCGGAAGATGCCTTCGACCGTGTTCCCGTGCTTGGCGGCGAGCCTCTCGCGAACGGCCCGAACCTCGGCGACGATTGGGTCGTCGTGGGAAGTCACTCTACGATCTCCAGAAGTTCCTCAGGTGTACAGATTGCTGGCGGCCGGTAGCCAGCGCGGCGGCAAGCTCGCTCGATCGCTGTCCGAGCGATCACGTTCGCGATGTGCCTCAGATTCCACGTTACCAAGTAGTCGATGCTGTTGGAGACCGCAATGGCGACGTGGGCGGCGTCTTGGCTCGCCTGGCGCGGCAGAGCGCCTAGCAGCCCGTGGTGAAAGTCGGCCAAGCGGGATAGTATGCGTTCATGTCAATGGGCAAGGGTCGGGATCGCAGCAGTCAGGAGCCGTTGTGGGTAGCGGGCTCGGATCTTCCTCGTAGC
>LXNI01000582.1_pt1 | contig 40610 bp, 32 predicted proteins | sample 809091 | NCBI WGS metagenome assembly LXNI01 (sample SAMN04870527, study PRJNA318959) | sponge metagenome | biome: 01000161; feature: marine sponge reef; material: water | host: Sarcotragus foetidus | place: Greece: Milos, Mediterranean Sea | collected 2013-05-29 | depth 5-7 m
CCCCCCCCCCCCCCCGAATCTGAGCAGAACGCACGCAACATAGGCGCAGGCCGCCTCACGGCCTCGCTGCCGAGACCCGACGCTTCGCTTGGAGGCGCCGGATGAAGGTCGACTACCGAGACCCGCGGCACGAGCGATTGCCGCACATCGTCCGGTTCTCGGGAGGCCGCTCGTCAGCCGCGATGACCTTCCTGCTGGCGGAGACGGGCGTCCTCCGGCCCGAGAGGGGTGACGTCGTCCTGTTCGCCAACACGTCCGCCGAGCACCCGGGAACATACGCATTTTCGGCGGAGTGCAAGCGCCGAGTGGAGCAGCACTACGGTATTCCATTCCTTTGGTACGAGTTCTGTACCGTCGAGGACGCTTGGCGGGGCTTCTACCGGCGAAAGCTCTCCTACCGCCTGGTCGATGCGGCGCCGGTCGAACAGGAGATTGCGCGCGGCTACCGCTCAAAGGGCGAGGTCTTTGAGGAGTTGCTGTCGTTCCAGGGAATGCTGCCGACGCCGATGGCGCGCACCTGCACGTCGAAGCTGAAGCTCTACCCGCAGCACCTGCTGCTGGCCGAGTGGCTGGGTTGCGGCAACGGCCCCGCACACGACGGCCACCATGCGGAGCAGCCGTTCATGACCGCCGACGCCGCGCTTCGCCTCTATCGGAAGAACCGCGGCAGCGCGAGCGAGGACAGCTATCGGGAGCGTGTCGCCTGCATGATTCGGAGGCCGCCGGCGCGGCAAGCCCAGCGATGGACCGACTTCACTTCGCCATCGTCGAACAGATGGGCGGACCGGGAGTGGGCGCAAGACCGCCAACGGCTCGTCGAACTCTGGGGGCGAAACGCCGCCCAGTTCGTGACCCTCTTGGGCCTGCGCGCGGACGAGCCCCGGCGCGTAGGGCGGGTCATGTCCCGATCCTTCTACGCCGAGGACGCCCCCAGACGCCACTGTTCCGTTCGCACCCAACCACCTGGCGAACGCCCCTACTTCCCTCTGTTCGACGCGGGCTTCGGCGCGAAGGAAGTCCGTGAGTACTGGAGCGGCCGGGACTTCGACCTGGCCTGCCCGTCCCACGCCGGAAACTGCGTCTTCTGCTTCATGAAGGGAACGGAGCAGTTGGCGCGAGCATCCCGGACCGAGGACCCGCTGCGCGAGCAGGGACGACCGTCCGACATTCGCTGGTGGGCGGCGATGGAACGGAAGTACCGCCGGGAGGCGCCCGCGCGAAACGGCGAAGGCACCTCCCGGTTCGGTTTCCTGGGCGTATCGGGCCCGACCTACGAACAACTGGCGGCAGGCGATTCGGGTGGCCGAACCCGGTTCTCGAGCGGGACACCCGCCTGCGACTGCACGGACTGAATGGCGGACCTGCACTTTCCCCGCACCTGGAAGTCGGAAGGCCTCTCGGTGCAGTCGATGGCCCAGCACGACGGTTCCGCCGACCCCGTCGTTCGCGAGCTGCTTCAGAACTGCCTGGACGCGGCACGCAAGGCAGGCCGGGCGAACCGCGAGAGCCCTCTGCGTATAGCCCTGACGATTCGGAAGTGGCCGGTCGAGGAGTTGCCTGGCATCACTGCGTTCAGGCGCGCATTCAAGGCAGTACGACGGAACCTGCCGGACGGCGGAGACACACCAGCCGCCGCCGAAACTGTCCGACGCATACGAAGAGCCCTCGACAGGGAACAGGCGACAGTCCTGTTCTGCACCGACAACGGTCACGGACTGAATCGGGATCGAATGAGGGCGATCCTCGCGGAGGCGCGCGGCGACAAGGGAGACAACAGCTCGTTCGCGGGCTCTTTCGGCGTCGGACACCTGACGGCATTCGCCGCCTCCGACCTGCGCTACGTCCTCTACGGAGGCTTGTCGAACGAGGGCGTCTGCGTGAGCGCACACGCGATCCTGGCGTCCCACTTCGATGAGGGGGCGGGCTGCCACCGAGCCGGCGAAGGCTTCTGGACCGACGATCCCGAACTCGACCTCCACTCGTGCGGCTTCCCGAACGAAATCCCGCCCCTCCTGGAGGACGAAATGGGCGAGGTAGCGGGCGCACAGGAGAGCAGTACGGGCACAGTGGTCTGCATTGCGGGCTTCAACAACTTCCGGGAAGCCAACGAAAAGGCCGCCGCCAACGAGATCGTCCGCGTCGCGGCCACGAACTTCGTCGCGGCCATCGCACGCGGGGAGATGGAGTTGGAGATCCTCGGGGAATCGAGCAATGTCGAGGAGAACCTCAACCGGACGACGTTGAAGGACCGTCTCGAACGCCACTCGAACCAGCAGCGCAGCCGCCGCGGCTCGGGAGGCGGCTGGCTGCCAGGCGCGCAGGCGTTTGCAGCATGGCAGACGCTCGAGCACGGGAGGAGGCTGGACGAGACGGAAGCAGGTGTGGAGGTGCGCTTTCGGCCCCTGACGGATCAGCCTGCCGCCCGCTCGCGGGTCAACGTGTTCCGCAACGGCATGTGGATCACGAACAACGCTCCCGAACTCCAACCGAGCAGCTTTGCCGGCACGAAGCCGTTCGACGCGGTCGTCCTGCTCGAGGGCGGCGGCCTGTTCGATCTCGTTCGGGCATCCGAAGGTCCCGAACACCGAGGGGTCGACCTGAAGCGGCTGAGCAAGGCGAAGCGCAGTGCGCTGGTTGCATCCTTGAAGCAGTTCGCGCAACGCCTGCGCGACGATGCCGGCGACGCGGCCGCCGGAAACCGGTTCCGGCCCAAGGGCTTTGCCGTGTTCGAGGGTCGCGAACTGCGGGCGGCCGAGCGGCTGCGCCCCCTGAGGCACCGGCCAGGCAACGGAGAGAAGAAGGCTCGCGTTCCCAGCGCGGAACCTGAGCCAGGCCCCAAACCAGGGCCCGGCGAACCGAATCCCAGAAGTCCCAAACCGGGGCGCGCCCTGTCGGTGCGAGCCGCTTGCCGCCCGTTGCCGAACGGCGACGGCCAGGTTGACCGGGTGGCGATCAATCTCGAGGTTCGCGACCGCCGTCTCACCGAGGCATCCGAGCTCGGGTTCCGGCTGCGACAGGACTCGGGCTCCGATGCATCCTGCGAGCAGCCGTTCCCGCCGGACTGGCTGGACCTCCGATCCATCGAGATCGTGGATGCCGCACCGGCTGGCGAAGGCGAGAACGCCCCGGTCGGGCCATCGAACGGAAGCGTCAAGGAACTCTCCCTTCCGGTGGGCGTCTCGCGGATCATCGTCAATCTCGGCAAACCGCTTCGCGACACTCGCGGGCTTCGGGTCGACCTCGTTCACCGGAAGGCGGAAGCCTGGACCGACTCCCCGGAGACGCCGTGATCCCGGTGCTGAACCAGGACGGTTCGAGCCTCGACTGGAAGTGCGCCGCCTACCACGTCGTCGTCGAAGTGAACGATGTCGGCGCGGTCGTCACGCACAAGCTGAGCAAGGCGCCCGAGTTGATCGGCCTGATCGAAGTCGGCGCCGCCGGCTACGCCGTCGAGGTGCGCTGCCCACGGACGCTCTACGCCCGAACCTGGGTGAGCGGGGAACCGCGGCTGGCAGTGTCCTGGGACGACGCCGATGTGGACGGGCAGATCTTCCTCTTCCCCGGTGTCGTGACTCTGAGGGAGACGTCGCTTCCGACCACCGGTTTGATCGACCTCTGGGAGGAGGATCAGGTCCAGGCGCCGTCGGGCGCATGGCTCGCCCGCGGCGTCGAGTTCGCCGCGAAGAACCTCGCCGCGGCGCTGATCGAGTTCAGCAGGAACGAGTCGCTCGAAGAGGGAAGAGTGAAGGTGGAGGAGGACACGAGCGGCGACGACGGCCACTTCCTCGTCGAGCTTGCTCCGGATCTGTATCAACGGGCGGTAAGAGGCGACCGGGACATCCAGGTGGCCGGGCTGATTGCCGCGTTTGCGAAGCTGCCTGGGTCTTCGCGCTTCGACGAAGACTCCGACAGTCCGGTTGCTCGAATGCTCCGAGCCCGCCTCGCGGAAGCTGGAGTATCCACATGGGACGACAGCGACGCCTGGGACCCTGCATTCGCCGCGACCACGATCGAGCGGTTCCATCCGGCGCCCGGCGAAGACAAGGCAGCACCTTGACGGGGGAAGCGAACGTCGCCGCCGCCGACCTGGCGAAGTCCGCATCCTGTCTCGCTGACGATGAGTTTCGGAAGCGCTATGGCAAGTGGTTGGCGAACCTGACCTGGATCGCCAGCGAACACCGCAACCGGAGCGACGCGGAACGCGAGCACCGGCATCAGCAAACCGTCAGTCGTCAACGTGAACTGCGCCGAGCCACCAGTACCGGTCCGAAGGAAACGGCTGCCTGGCTCCGGGAGCAGCTCGGCCTGGAGGCACGGGGTGCGCTCACGATCGAGGCCCCGCCGCTGCCCCGGCCGCTGACCGCCGACGAGTTCATCGAGCCGCCGTTCGAACTGGAGCGGGAGATCGGGGCTGCGCTCTCGGCCAAAGTCGCCATGCGAGACGCCGCCCGGCCCCGGTTCTGGCTGCTCTGCCACATCGCATGGCTCGAACGGGGCGACATTGGCGGCGACGTGCGAAGAGCCCTCTGCTGGAGCAGCACCGCGGCCGGCAAGACGGGCGAAACCGATCAATTGGAGGCGGAGACCCGCAACTTCCTGCGCCGTACCGGCGGGATCGAGAAGGTTCGCGGCAAGGTATCCGTGCTCAGCGACTGCCCGCTGGCCCGCGCCTGGTGGCGCTACCGCCTCGCCTGCAACGCGGCTCTCAAGGCAGGCGACGGACAGGTGCTGCAACCGGCGGATGCACACCGTTGCCTCCATCACAGCGGCCCGATATGGGAACGACTCGTGGGCCTGAGCGTGAAGCGTCTGACCGTGATCAACCACGACCGGGCTCGCGCCGCCATCGTCTCGACACTCGTTGAGGTCGTCTCCAGGGCATCGCCGGACGGCAAGATCGAATGGAAGACCAACCACGTCGCGCAAGCGGCCCGGGGACTCGGCCGGGAAGCGCTCGTTCGCTCCCTTGAACATGTCGAGTGGCCCGAACTGTGCAGAATCGTGGAGAACGCGACCGCGGAGTCCGAGGGCATCGACGCGTGACCGCCGACCAGCCTCCGCCTTGCACGCCGCCACCGACCGGCAGCCCCTGGGGCGTCGCACCGACGCCGCTCGCACCGCTCGCCTACCGTCACCACTACGGCAGCCGCCGGGCGGCTCGAGACCTGCGCACCGCCGCCGGCCGGCCGGACCTGATGCTCCGTCATCTGCATGCGGGCTTCTGGGAGGGCGCGCCCTGGACTACCGCGCCGCCCGGAGCGTTCAAGAGCCTTCGATGGCAGTTGGCGCAGCTTCCCGTGCCCCAGGAGGCCGTCGTCCTGGCCGCCGGCACACGACTCGAGAAGATCTTCGCTCTGCCTCTGGATACACGCTCTCACAATATCGCTCGCAGGGTAGGCGACAAGGAGGGGCACGGCGGCCAACTGCGGCGAACGCTGTTGGCAGCCGACGTGCTCGCCTACCGCAGTGCGGGAGTCATGGTTCTCCTTGACCTGCTTGCGGTCGTCGAAGGAACCCTCGAAGATCAAGAGCCTGCGGCGACCGCCGGCGTAGAACGCGCCTCGCCCGACCCGAGAGAGCACCCGGCGGACGCCGCCGCTCCCATGCCCGAACCGCTGGCGGCCTTGCTGACGGCATCCGCAGAGTTCCACGGCGCCACGACCCTGGGCGAAGCGCTCCACGCAGACCTCGGAGCGCTGGCCGAGAAGACCGGGCTCGCGACCGAGCTGCGCCTGCTCGATTTCCACTCACTCGGCCTTGCCAATCGCGGTGGCCACGCAGCCGGGCTGCTGCGACAGGTCGAGTCCCTGCAGTCCGAACTCACGCCAATGGCGGAGCTGATCCTCGAACGCCGGCTGTTCCGACGCCGGCCGGAAACGCTGGCGTCGCTAGGCGAGAAGCTCGGGGTCACGAGGGAGCGTGTCCGCCAGGTGGAAGCCAAGCTGAAGAGAGACATCGAGCAACGTCTCGGGCAGCGCACCCGGATCGTCGCTGGCGCGGTGGCCGAACGAATCGCCCCGATCTCCCGGCCCGAAGAGGTCGACCGGCAACTTGGCGACGTCTTCGAAGGCCGGGAGCAAGTCGCGGTTCCGCTCGCCTGCCGGATGCTCCGGCATCGGCTCGGCTACCGCGCCAATGGCGAGCTCGAGTTGAACGAAGACGCCGCCAGGGCCGCGACCAAGCTTCGCGGATTCGCTCGCGAGCACCATGACGACGCCGGTCTGCTGAACGAGGAGACGCTTCAATCCCGGCTGCCCGATCCGTCATGGACGGTGCACTGGGACCTCTTGGTCGAAGTCTGCGGTTTCCATCGAATCGACGGCCTCCTGGGGCTCCGCAACACGAAGAAGGCTCGGGTCAAGGCCGCTGTCCTGAACATCGGCCGCGTCGCATCCAGAGAAGAGATCGCGGCCAGGTGCGGCCTCGCCCGACAGCGCACCGTCAGCTACCTCTCGGCACTGCCGTCGGTCGCTCGGGCAGACCCCACGCGCTGGGGCCTCAAGGACTGGATCGACGACGTGTACGAAGGCGTCGCGAACGAGATCCTGCAGCGGATAGACGAGGACGGCGGCGCCACCCGCGTCGAGCGCGTGCTGGACGAACTCCAGCGTCTGTTCGGCGCGACCGAAGCCACCGTTCGCGCATACCTGGCTGCGCCGCAGTTCGAGGTTCGGAACGGTTGGGTGCGTCGAGCGGACGTCTCGGCGCTGCGACTGCGCCCGCTCGACGACGCGGTCGACGGTCGGGATGACTTGGGAAGACCGTGGTGGGGCTTCCCGGTGAAGGCGGACTACTTCAAGGGCTACAGCCTGGCTGGCCTGCCGGCGGAGATCGCCCGCGAACTCGGCTGCCCGCCGAACGGGCGCATCGAGGTGCGGCTTGCCGAGCCGGCGAACTGCCGACCGTTGAGTCTGAACTGGCGCCTCACGTCTCTGACGGGACCCAATCTCGGGTATCTGTCCGGACCGCTGGAACGCCTGCGCGCCAAACCCGGCCACCGCGTTCGCCTCATCCTGCGGGAAGACGGCGCCGTCGAACTCCGCCCGGACGATCACCTCGACGCACCTGGCGATCCGAGGCCGGGGGCGAGCCACACCGTGGACATCATCGAACGTCTCAAGCAGAGACGCCAGGTGCTGTAGCCCCACCGAGGACGAACCGTGCTGGCCGACGAAGCGACTCTCGAACCGCGTCTCTACCGCCTGCCCGACGACCCGGTGGCGGACCGCGTGCTCATCCCTGGATTCCGATCGGCCACGTCGGTGCGGGGCGCGTTCGGATGGTTCGCCGCCGGCTGGATTCGACAACTCGCGCCGGGACTCGCCCACTACCTGAACCGGGACGACCCGCAGCCGATCGAGTTCACCGTGGCGCCCCTGCACTACGAACCGGAACTGAAGGCGATGAAGAAAGCCCAGACAATGTCGGCGGAGCAGGCAACGGAGCAAGTCGCGCACCTGTTCGTGAACGGGCGCATCGACCGATCCGCATTGGGCCGGCACGCCCTGGACTGCCTGGCCTGGATGCTCGCCAGCGGCCTCCTGCGCCTGCGGGTCGCGGTGCCGGAACCAGACTCGAACTTCCACCCCAAGATGTGGCTCTTTGCCGACGGGGACGACCGAGTGCTGGCCCGCGGTTCCGGCAACGCCACCGGGATGGGCGTAGCCTCGGGTATCGAACAGATGGACGTGGATGTCTCCTGGGTCAAGGAGAGCCGCCAGCGCGTTCTGCAGGGCGAGCGCATTCTCAGCGACTGGTGCAGCGCGCGCGGGGCCGGTATCGCGGAGGTGGTCGATCTTCCGGAGGCGCTGACCCGCAGGATTGTCCGGGCGGCGCCGACGACGCCTCCCGGGCCCGGCGATTACCAGGCGGCGGCCGGCCAGGACGGAAACCCGCGTTGGGCGGTGGACGCCTGGCAGCAACTGGACGATCGCCTGCGCAACATCCGCGGCCGCGGACCGGCGCCGCAACTCGAGATTCCACCGTGGCTTGAGTGGGAGACGGGCCGGTACGCGCATCAGAAGGACGCGGTCGACGCCTGGGAGGGAGAGCCCGAGCCCGAGCGCGGAACTCTGGCGATGGCCACGGGGGCCGGAAAGACGCTGACGGCTCTGATCTGCGCCTCCCGGGCCCAGGATCGCCTGCCCGAAGGCTCGCCCTTCGCGGTGGTCGTGGCGGCGCCATCGAGACCTCTTCTGTTGCAGTGGAAGGACGAGATCGCAAAGTTCGGCGTCACGGCGGAAACGTCGACTCTCTCCGCCAACACGAACGCCGCCCTGACGAATCTCCTCCGCGGACTCGACGCGGGCGGCGCTCGCGTTGCCGTGGTGACGAACAACCTGCTCTGCTCGTCGTCTTTCCAGCGAACACTTGAGGCAGGGCTGCGCGGGCGGCCGTCGCTGCTGATCGCGGACGAAGCCCACCGGCTCGGCGCGAGAGGATTCGTCAAGAGGACACCAGACTTCTTCGAGCGGCGTCTGGCCCTGTCCGCTACGCCGGAGCGCCAGTACGACCCCGATGGAACCGAGCGCATCTTCGAGTTCTTCGGCCCGCCCGTCTACGAGTTCGGTCTGGACCGCGCCATCGGCTTCTGCCTGGTTCCGTACGACTACCACGTCCACGCCGCGACTCTGGACGACGACGAAATGGACGAGTTCATGGAACTGACCCGCAAGATCGGCGCGGCAATGGCCGACGCCGAGAACCGCCAGTCGCCTGACGGGGAACGGGCGGCGCTGGACGGCCTGCTGTTGAGACGGCGGAGAATCGTCGAAACGGCGGAGGCGAAGATCCCCCTGCTGAGAGCCGTGCTGGAGCGGCGCGGACCACGGCGGATCAAACAGGCTCTGATCTACGCGTCCGCGAAGAACCCCGAACAGTTCGAACGCATCGGCCAGGTGCTGTCCCAACTCGGGATTCGTTGGGCGCCGGTTACCCAGGAAACGACGGCGCGACGGTCGAAGCTCGAAGGCACTCTGGCGGCGTTCCGTACCGGTGGACTCCAGGTGCTGCTGGCGAAGAAGGTGCTCGACGAAGGAGTCGACATTCCGTCAATCCGCGAGGCGTACATCGTCGCGTCATCCACAGTCGAACGGGAGTGGGTGCAGCGCCGCGGTCGAGTGCTTCGTCGTCATCCGGGAAAAGAGTACGCGGTCGTGCACGACTTCCTCTCCCTCCCGGAGACGGAAACCGTCCGGATGGGCGACCAGCCTCTCAAGCGGCTGGTGCGGAGAGAACTTGAGCGTTCCCTGGCCTTCGCGGGGCACGCCCGGAATGCCGCGGGCGCCCAAGGCGCGATGGCCTGGATCGAGCGAATCCGCGAGGCGTACTGGCCGAGCCGCAACCGTCGCGGCAACCGGTTGGCGGGAGCTACCGACTACATGGGAGTTGCGCCAACGCTCCCACAAGGGAGAGACGCGAGATGAACAACATCGACCGGGTGGCCGCGGAGATCCGCCAGCGCGCGGAACAGGAGTCGGTCGGGGGAGTAGCCGCGGACGAGTTCGTGGCCTTCCTGCTTGAGGTCGTGAACGTCGAGGACCTCCATTCCCGCCGTCCACGGAACGTGCAGAAGGAGGTCGACTCCATGGTGCGCGAGTTGGCCAGGAAGCAGGCCGGAAGCAGGCGGATCGCGGCCGGAGACGGAGAATGCTGAAGTTCAAACGCATCGAGATCCGCAACTTCGCCGTCTTCGAGCAACTGGAGGTCGAGCCGTCGACGGACCCGGACCGCCCGCTGACGGTCATCCGCGCCGAGAACGGATCGGGCAAGACGACCTTCCTGCGCGCCGTCCTGTGGGGAATGTACGGAGAGAAGGGGCTGCCCGGAGCAAAGCCCGAGCTCTACTCCGTGCATCCTGCCTGGTGGCGCCCGAACGAAGGGGGAATCCAGACGACGGTCACGATCGAACTCGAGACCGACGGCTCCGACCGACACGATCCCACCGCTGGATCCAGGACGGACGCCTACCTGCTCAGCCGGTCGGTCACGACAGTCAGACGCGATGCGGCCCGCAACGACGAGCCGGACTTCGAACGTCGCGACGAGATGCCCTCGCTGATGAAGCGGGTGGATTCGGGCGCCTGGGAACCCGCAAACGTGGGCGTAGCCGCGGCCGTTCAACAGTTGCTCCCCTGGGACCTCCGCGACTTCTTCGTCATGGACGCCGATCAGGCGGCCGACTTCGTGGGCGGCACGGAGAACCGCCAGATCAGCGTCCACGAGGTCGAAAGGAAGACGACGGGCGCCGTCCGAAGCCTCCTTGGCATCGATGTCTTCGAGGCTGCGGCGGACCGCCTGCGGAAGGCTGCGCGCAACTTCGGGAGCGAAGCGACCAGGGCGGTCAAGAACCACAAACTCGACGAACTCCAGGGCCAGCAGGATCGCCTGGAGGATCGCGTGGAACAGATCAAGGAGGAACTGGACGAAGCGCAGGAAGCCGCCCGCGACCTCAAGGGCCGGCTGGACGACTGCAGTCAGCATCTGAAGGAGGAACTCCTCCACCAGGGCGCGTACGAGTCCCTGGTCAAGCTCAAGGACGAAGCGCTGAAGAAGCAGGAGAAGTCCCGCAACGCCCGTCGTGAAGCGGCTACCGGTCTGGCGGGCAGTCTTGCAGACGCCTCCCTGTTCGCACCCCTGGCATCGTCAGCCCTGATCGAAGTCGAGGGTGCGCTCAAGCCTCTTCACGAAGCCGGCAGGATTCCGTTGAAGCACATCGGCTTCGTTCGGCAGCTCCTCGAGACGGGCGAGTGCGTCTGCGGCCGAAGCCTGGGCGCCGATACGGACAGGCGCTGCCGGGTTGAGCAGGAACTTGCTCGCGCGGCCGAACGGGAGGATGAAGCCGAGTACCTGGGTCGGCTCTACGAAGCGGCCGCTCACCATCGGACAACACGGACGCCCGTGGACTGGTCCGAAGGCAAGAAACGGCTCTCCGCCGACATCGCGCGCGCGAGCGCTTCGGCAAACGAAGCCAGCCTGGAGCTTCGGCATGTGGAGCAGAAGCTCGACGGGATCGATCAGGAGAAAGTCCAGGTGCTTCGCGCAGAAGAGGCCGCGCTCACGACACAGTTGGAAAGGAAGCAGCAAGCTGTCGGCCGCCACGAACTCCAGCTCGAGACGATGTCGAAGTCCCTCTACGGCCTGCGCAAACGCGTCGAAGACGCTCAGCGCAGGGACTCCGCGGCGGCCGACAGCAGCGCCGCCCGAGACCTCGCGAGCCTGGGCGCCAGGATTCTCGACGACTCGGTCGCCGAACTGAGGAGACGGCAGGTGAGGGATCTCTCCGATCGGATGAACCGGCTGTTCGGCCAGATGGCCGCGAACGTCACGGACGCCGATTTCGAAGACGCGGAGGAAGGCCGCGAGTCCGTCCGCATGATCGCCCGCGTGGGCATCCGGCCAGTCGAGGACCGCCAGGATCGCTTCGGGATCTTCGCCCTGAACCATCGCGGCCGGAGCATGCCGCCGACCGAGATCAACGGTGCCTCGCGCCGAGTACTCGCCCTGTCCTTCGTTCTGGCCCTCTGCCAGGAGTCCCGGACGCACGCTCCCCTGATCGCCGACTCCCTGCTCAACTCGATGTCGGGCGCAGTGCGGCGCAACACCCTGGACGCCACGGTGGCGAACTCGGAACAGCCGATTCTGCTGCTGACCGGCTCGGACCTGGAGGGAGAAGCGGAGGCCACGACCGTCCAACGCTTCGGGGGCGCCGTCTACACGCTCACCGGCCAGTGGGACGCGGTTGCGGCGACCGGGCGCGGCGGCGATGTCGTCCGACAGGCTTCAAGCAATCCCAACGTGGCCGTGCTCTGCCAGTGCGGCCCGCGCCAGTTCTGCGACGTCTGCGAACGTCAAGGCCAGGGCGAAGCCGCCGGCTGGTCCAGGCGCACCGGAACCTCCCAGCGAGACGGAGACCGCTCGTGAGCTACTTCGAACCAAAACTGAGAGCGCAGGCCCATACCTTGGCGTTGCCCAAGGCCCTGCGCGACGATGTGAACCGCTACGTCCAGAGCCATCGACCGGGCGCGGATCCAGAGCAGGCGCCGTTTCCGCGACGGCTCGATCTCTGGGCCTACGGGATCTTCGCGGCTCTGGCGATGGAACTCGAACCCGAAGATGAGGCCAAGGCGAGGCAGACCAGCTACAAGTTCAAGGACACCGCTTCCGTGAACATGTCGCCCGAACTCTGCGAGTTGCTGGCCGTGGTGGCCGCCGCCGGCCTGGGGCCCGAGGACGAACGGGTGACCGAACCATCCGAGATCGTCAGGTACGCCAACCGGTTGGCCGCAGCCGGTTGCCCGGTCGTGATCGCCGAACTCAACAAGGTCGACCTTCGTCTGACTCCGCTGGAGAAGATGGTCCGCTACGCGGAATCGCTGCTCGAACGAGTTCACCCAGGAGAAGCACCTACCAACGGCGGCGATCAGGGGGCTCAGAGCGCCCTGCTGTCATGATGCCCGAATGCGAACCACGTTGACCGTAGACATTGACCCGGATGTCCTGGCTGCGGCCAAGGCTCTGGCCGCTCGACGGCGCACCAGCTTGGGCAGCGCCCTGTCGGAATTGGCGCGGCGAGGACTGAGAAGTACCCGTACCGTCCAAGACGAGGGAAACGCTACGGTGTTTGCCGCCGCTCCCGATGGCAAGACCATCACCAGCGAGGACGTGCAACGGTCCCTGAACGACTGGCCGTGAGAGAAGAATCCCCATCGCGAACCAACCCCGCCTCAACACCCAACATGACGCAGGACAGGACCCGTCATGACCGCTGACGCCAAGGGCCGCGAGCTCAAGGCCGACCTGAACGGCTGTCTGGAGGAGGTTGAGCAGGGCACGACTCTCCACCTGATGAACGGCGAGCACCGGATCCCACGGATCGTGCCGGGGCCCAGGACGTCCGAATCGGCCCAGGAGGTCGTCATTCTGCCGGGCACGGGCAAGCTGAGAGACATCAAGCCGGCGGCGCGCCTGCGCGGCGAAGGCAGCATGACGGACATCGTCAGAGAGAACCGACGGTGACTTCTTCTCAAACTGGACCCGTCGTCAGGGTTGGAAGGGCCCGTCAAGGCCCATCACCTCGCCCAGGATCGCCCAGAACTTCCGCTTTCTCACGTCTTCTTCCCGTATGGCCTGGAAGTAGGCGTCGTGGTCGTCGAAGCCCCGGTAGTCGTCGATCCTCTCCGCCAGACCGGCGCAGGCCAGAAGCTGCCGCGACGCGTGCCGATACCGGGACGATCGCGCGCTCCCGAGCGTGAAGTCGATCATGGCCCGCAGGGCAAGGGTCGCGGCCAGTGGATAGTCCGGCGCCAACGCCGTCGCGGCGCGGTTCAACAGCCTGTAGAAGTCCCCGTGCAGCTCACTCGCCCTCTGCACGACGAGGTCGGCCGCTCTCGAAAGGTCCGGCCAGGCCAACAGGAACCGCAGGGCCGTGTGCACGTCCCCGTAGCCGGCGGCGTGGTCCAGAGCTCGCGCGGTGGTCTCGCCCGCCTCGGACTCGCCCAACCGTTCCAGGTGCGCGCGCAGATACTCCCGGTCCAGTTCCTGCTCGAAGATCGTCCAGCGCAGAGCCTGAGCTTCTTCGCCGCGGCCCAGGGCGTCAAGGACTTCGATTCGAGTCTCGCGCCACTCCCGATCGGGCGCCGGCCAGCCGTCCTCCCCCTTCAGACGAGCGTCCTCGAGGGCTCGCAGAGCTTCCCGAGCCCGGCCGGCGTCGAGCAGGCGACGGGCTATCTCGGCCGCAAACACCGGTACTCTCCTCTGCCGCTCGTCGTACTGTTCCATGAAGGCGTCCACATCGCTCCGGGCATCGGCTATGTCCCTGAGCGCCTGGGGAATCGCATACGCGAGCAAGACCGGAAGCTCATCATCCTCATCGTGGCGCACCGTCGCCCGGCCCCAGGGACCGGCGACGACGTTGTCGGGTGCCTCGCCTACCGCATCAACGCCCTCCTCGTCCCGCAGCGCCAGCACCTTCAGGCGAAGATGCTCCAGGCCCGACTCTCCCAGGCCCGAAGCCACTTGGCCGATCAGACCGTCGTACTGCCCGAAACCGTTCCGCCAGAGAGCATGGAACGTCTTGTTGGCGAGCTTGATCGGGTCGGGCTGGGTCGCGGCGGCGGCCCGACCCAGGTCGGCGAGACCGGAGCGGAACACGTCGCCGACCAGGCCGTAGCTGTCGTCGCAACGGTCAAAGACGCGTTCGGCCAGGCCCATGAACCGCCACAGCAGTTCCAGCGCCAGGCCCGGATCCCGTTCAGCCACATGCTTCCGGATCGCATCCCGCTGCTCCTCCAGATCATCCGCCACGCTTGACGAGCGGGAACGGGGCACGAACTTCCTCGCCCGGCCGATCGCCGCCAGGCGCTTCCTGATCTCGCTGGCCGCCGCTCCGGGACCGTCCGCCGCGGCTATCTCCAAGCGCAAACGGCGCTTCGCCAGCGCATCGTGGGCGCTGGCGTCCGCCAGAAGCTCCGCGAGCCTTCGAGCTCCCAGAGCCTCCAGCGCAGCCACATCGATCGGGCCTCTGGCCGCCATTCGGTGTCCCTCCCTACGTCCCGCCCCGTCAACCCGGGACCGTCATGGGATGATTCGATGGCGGGCGGAGTGTAGCCTCAACCTGCTGATCGTGGCGGACGCCAAAACCGCTGCTCGAGCTCGACCACTACAATCAACTTTCCCCGACGAGTCTCAGTTCATACGAGTTCGCCACCGAGAGGCGCCCAAGCTTGGCGAGCATCTCGAACGGATCGCTCCCGTCGATCTTCTCGGCCTCCATCACTTCCTGCACGTCCTTCCGGCTGGCAGGTGGAATGCGTACTTCGAAGAAAGGCCAAAGAAACTTGGCCCGGTAGTGCTCCGTCGTCTCCGGAAAGGCCGAAATGGGCGCCCCCAGGTAGCCAGGCACATAGTTGAAAACGTAGTCGCCTTCGTTCAACGAGAGTTCGCCAACCAGTTCCGGGGGATCGCTGTGCGTTCGGCGATAGACCTGAACCCGCTTGCCCGTGGCCGCACGCTCGGCGGCATGGGCACGCCCAACTCCCCACGCGGCCGATTTCAACAAGGACGAGAGGACCCTCTTCATCGTTTGATCTCCCTGGCCAGACGGGCCAGCCGTACTTCCAACAGTTCCATGATGAAGCCGATGCGCACTTGAGTGATGATCCGCCGGAATCTACGTTGGAGCATGAACTCGATCTCGGCGAGCCGAACGGCCCCCAAGACCTCGCGGATCCCCGGCAGCAGAGGTTCGCGACGTTCCTTGGCGATCCAGGCCACCAGATCGAAGTGACTGATCCTGCTGCCGCCGTCGATTCCGAGAATGGGCCGCGAACGCTCCGCGTATCGCTCCAGGAAGCGCTCACGCCCGAACTTCGCCGACTTCGCCAAGAGGTCCGCATCCGAGTGATCTCCGAAGAGCCCCCTAGCCGTATCGAACAGGGGAGCGAACCGCGGAACACCGTCGCCTGACTCGACTGGCGCCAACACGCCCCAGTTCATGGCATGCCGGTCCGGGGCGCCCACGAAAGCGTCGAAGGCCACCATCTTGGCGAGCCCAGTCTCGAGACGTGAAGGTCCATCCAAGTTCCGCAGGTCAGGATACACGACGTTCAGAATCTCCAACACGTTGTCCACCGTGTAGAAGTCCCTCTCCGTTCTCTTGTCGCCAAGCCCGAACGTACTCGCCACGTCCTCAGCCGTCGTGCCGAAGTACGAGCCAGCCAGCTCAACGCCATGTCGAAGCTCGTACTGTCGGCGGTCGACGAAGTCGCGGGACAAGAACCTTACATCGTACGCCTTGGCGCGTCTCGCCGTGCCCGAGTCTCCACCATCCGGGATACGGACGAGCCGCGACTTCGCCATCTTGACCGGCAGCATCGCGCCGATCTTCGAGATGATCTCCTCCGTTACGCACTCCCGCGCCGCTGCCGAGAAGCGCCCCTTCTTGGCGATGAACCCACTGGTGGCGAACAGCAGCGGGTCTTGTTCTGCCCCCTCGCTCTTCGAGCGTTTGGGCAAGCCATAGGCCAGATAGTCCTTCGGAACCGCCCCGGCGAGGGCCACTTCCCGCGCCGAGAGGAGCCGCCATCCGCTCGCCGGCAGGACCGGGATCGCGTGTACGTTGATCTCGACTCTGCTTGGCGTGGCCCGGAATCGGGGCTTCTGACGCTTCCTCACTGGCGAGGAACAACAACGCGGCGGCTGCCCGGCGCCGCTACTCCACCCGAGACAACAACCACCACTTCATCGTGGTCGCGACGAGGTCGGCCGCGTCCTCCTGGACGAAGTGGTTGGCGCCCGGCACGGTGACCAACGTCAGGTCGCTGTCCAGCCAGTCCCAGGTGTTGTTCAGGCCGTCCGAGTGGAGCGCCGTGTCGTCCAGGCCATGGAACTGGAGCACCGGCATTCCCAGACGGGGCAGCTCCTGCCCCGGCGCCTGGCCGATGCCGCCACCGCCTTCGCGCGGGTAGTTCTGCTTGTAGTAGGCCAGCATCGCGTCGAAGTCGGAGCGCTCGAAGGCGGCCTCGTAGTGCTTCTTCGCTTCGGGATCCTGCACCCAGAACGCGAGCGTCTGTGGGTTCATCGGCATCCCGAAGAGGATGTCCGGGTCGCTGGCGCTGCCTTCCTGGAACTTGCGGGCGTAGCCGCTGTTCGCCTGCTGCTCCTGGTTGTTCGCGAGTTCCCGGGCCATGCCGTTCGGATGCGGAAGGTTCAGGATGATCAACCGCTCCGTCATCTGGGGCACATGAAACGCGAACTGCCAGGCGACCGCGCCGCCCCAGTCGTGCCCGACGATCGTCGCCTTGTCGCGGCCCAGGTGACGGATCACCGCCGCGACGTCGCCGACCAGGTAGCGCATGTTGTAGTTCTCTTCGCCGTCGGGCGAGTCGCTCTTGTTGTAGCCGCGCTGGTCGATCGCGACGACCTGGAAGTCGCTCGAGAGCGCCTCCATCTGGTGGCGCCACGAGTACCAGAAATCCGGGAAGCCGTGGATCATCACGACCAGGGGACCCTCGCCGATCGTCGCGTAGTGGATCTTCACGCCGTCGGAGTCGGCGTAACCGTGCTCCACACGGTCCATCAGGTCACTGCCCATCGCCGCTCCCCCTACCGATGCCAACAGGAAGGCGCAGGCGGTCACCACCGCCAGACGCCGTCGATTCGTCCGTTCGCCAGCTCGCCACATCTTCGTTCTCCTTGGTTGCTCGGTGCGGGAAAGGTGCCCGAGGGATTGTACGCGCCGAAACTCAGCCTGTTTCTCCCGGCAGCGCAAAGGCGATCAACTCCGACGGCGCCCCGCTGCCGCCTACGGCGAGGACCACGTACTGGCGGCCCCCATGCAGGTAGGTCATCGGCGACCCGCCGACGCCGGCCTCGATCTCCACCGACCACACCGTCTCGCCGGTCGTCTTGTCGAGGGCCGAGAAAGTCGACGGCTCGAAACGCCAGTCGCGGCTCGCAGCGATCTCGGCGAGCGCCGCCGCCTGTTCTTCATCCACCACGGCCAGCTCCTCGAGCGCCGAGGACTCCAGGTCCATCGACTCGGCTTCCATCTCGGCGTCCGGATGGACGGTCGCCTCCAGTCCCACGAACAGCAGCTCCGGCGTCAGGAGCACGTGGGCGCGCGAACCCGAGCCCATCGGCGCCAGGTCCAGATCGCGTATCGCCGGATGTCCGGTCGGTCCTCGTCCCAGCGGCCGCATCCACTCGATCTCGCCCCGGTTCAGGTCGTACGCCGTCATGCGCGAGTAGGGCGGTTTGACGATCGGCAGGCCGAACGGACCCGGCGGGCTGGTCTGGATCGAGCCGATGTAGTCGAAGGACGACCGGTTCGGATCCGGCTTCTTGATCGTCAGCACGACCGGCCGGGTGAACGACGGTACGTAGAGCCGTCCAGTCTCCGGATCGAAGGCGCCGCCGGGCCAACTCGCGCCGCCGCCCCAACCGGGCACCTGCCAGGTCCCCCGCAGCGACGGCGGCGTGTAGAGCGGACCATGGTCGTACCGCTCCATGATCTCCTTCGCGCGGGCCAGGATCTCCGGCGTCAGGTCGAGCAACTGGCCCTCGTGCATGCCCTGACGCTCGTAGGCCGGCGGCTTGGTCGGGAACTTCTGGGTGGGCGCCGACCGCTCGCCGGGTACCGTGCTCCGGGGCACCGGCCGCTCCTCGATGGGCCACACCGGATCGCCGGTGCTGGCATCGAAGACGTAGACGAAGCCCTGCTTGCTGAGCTGCGCGGCCACCTTGATCGTGCGACCGTCGACCTCGATCTCGCCAAGAATCGGCGGCGTCACGAGGTCGTAGTCCCAGAGGCCGTGGCGGATCGCCTGGAAGTGCCACTTGCGCTCGCCCGTGGCACAGTCGAGCGCCACGAGGCTCTCGGCGAACAGGTTGTCGCCCAGCCGGTGGCCGCCGTACCAGTCGTTGGTCGGCGTGCCGAAGGGCAGGTAGACGAGCCCGAGGTCTTCGTCCGAGGTGATCAGCGTCCACACGTTCGCGTTGCCCGTGTACTGCCAGGAGTCGTTCTCCCAGGTCTCGTGCCCGAACTCCCCCGGCTCCGGAATCGAGTGGAAGGTCCAGCGCAGCTCGCCAGTCACCGGATCGAAGCCGCGGACGTCTCCGGGCGGCGCGTCGGGATGGTTCGGCGCATCCGAGATCGACGCGCCGACGATCACGGTGTCGCGGCAGACCATGACCGGTGAACTCACGGCGTAGGCGCGCCGCCGCTTCACCTCGCGTCGCAGTCCTGAGATCAGGTCGACCGCTCCGCCATCGCCGAAGCTGCCGACCGGTTCGCCCGTCAACGGATCGACGGCCAGGAGCCTCGCGTCGCCGGTGCCGTAGAACAGCCGCGCCGGCAGCGCGTCAACGCCGTCGGCGGCCGGTCTGCCGGGCCAGTAGCTGGCGCCCCGGTGAACGAAGCCGAGGTTCGTGGGCCGGCCCGCGTCGTAGGACTCCGGATCGTAGACCCACTCCGTCTCGCCCGTCCCCGGATCGAGCGCGGCGACCTGGCTCAGGCCGGTCGTCGCGTAGAGGCGATTTCCGATCTTGATCGGCGTGACCTGGTGGCCGCCGGGCTGCATCCGGCGGCTCCGCAGCCGCCGATCTTCCGCGACCGCAACATTGTCAGGTGACGACCAGCGCCAAGCGATCTCGAGATCGCCGACGTTGCCCGCGTCGATCCGGTCGAGCGGCGAGTAGCGCTGCCCGCCCTTGTCGCCCGTGGTCACGGGCCACTCGCTGTCCTGGGCCGCGCCCGGAAGGGGGACAACAAGGCAGAGGGTCGCCACCAGAACTACCAGCCGCGTTCCCGGGTTCATCCGACTCCTCCCGCTCAGTCGCTCACGCGTTGACGTAGACCTGCTCAGGCATTCACGTCGACGACCACCCTGCCACGAGTCTGGCCCGCCAGGATCGACGTCGCCAGTTCCTCGATCCTGCTCATCGGCTCGACCGACGTCATCTCGGACAACAGGTCGACCGGAAGCTCCGCCGCCAGCCGGCGCCACGCCTCCTGGCGCTGCTCCATCGGCGCCATCACGGAGTCGACGCCCGCCAACACCACGCTGCGCAGAATGAACGGATAGACGCTCGACGGCAGGTCCATGCCGCCGGCCAGTCCGCAGGCGGCCACACAGCCGCCGTACCGGGTCTGGGCGATCAGGTTCGCCAGCGTCGAGGACCCGACCACGTCGACCGCGCCCGCCCAATTCTCCCGGCCGATCGGCCGCGGCTTGGCGGACAGCGTGTCGCGAGCGATGAAGTCGGCCGCCCCCAGACTGCTCAGGTAGTCATGTTCCGCCTCGCGCCCGGTCGAAGCGATCACCCGGTAGCCGGCCCGCGCCAAGAGCGCCACCGCCACCGAGCCCACGCCACCGGCGGCGCCGGTCACCACGACGTCGCCGCTCTCCGGCGTCACATTGTGGTCCTGCAATGCCATGACGCACAACATCGCCGTGTACCCGGCCGTGCCGATCGCCATCGCCTGCCGGTTGGTGAATGCGTCCGGCACCGGAACAAGCCACTCCGACTTCATCCGCGCCCGCTGCGAATAGCCGCCCCAGTGGCTCTCGCTCAGGCCGTAGCCGTTGACCAGTACGCGGTCGCCCGGCGAGAAGGAGTCCGAAGCGGACTCCGCCACCGTTCCCGCCAGATCGATGCCGCAGACCATCGGCACCGACCGGCAGATCGGCGCGGCGCCGGTGATCGCCAGTCCGTCCTTGTAGTTCAGGGTGGAGTACTCGACGTCAACCAGCACGTCGTGCTCGGGCAGATCGCCCAGCGTCAGGTCACGCAGGCCGGCCGTGTGCTGATCGTCGACCTTGTCGACGACGACGGCTCGAAAGGTGTCGCTCATTCTCGGAGTTCCCTCAGTGTCTGGATTCAGGCCAAGCGCTGCAGAACGTCAGAAGCCGGCCAGAGGGCCGGCGCACCCAGTTTCTGCCGCGGTAGGCCCGAGGGTTCTATCATTCCGCCATGACTTCCACGATCTCTCCAAGCATGCTTCGCATGACGCCGATTCGACTGTTCGTCGCCGCCCTTCTACTCACCGCGCTCGCCGTAAACCCCGCCACCGCCAACGAGCGGGCGCGGATGACGCCTGCCGCCGCCGATCCCGCCGAAACCTGGCCGCAGTGGCGAGGGCCGAGTGGACAGGGCGAAGTTGTGGGCAGCGGCTATGTCGACCGCTGGGGCCCGGAGGAGAACGTCCGCTGGAAGGTCCCCGTACCGGGCAGCGGCAACTCCTCGCCGATCGTCTGGGGCGATGCGCTGTTCCTGACCACCGCCGAAGCGGCCGGCGCCAAGCGCTCGGTGCTCGCCTTCGACCGGGCTACCGGTGAGCGGCTCTGGACCACCGCGGCGCCCAATGCGAACCCCGAACGCGCCTACCCCAAGAACGGACACGCCTCCTCGACCCCGACAACCGACGGAGAGCGGGTCTACGCGTACTTCGGCAACCACGGCCTGCTGGCGCTCGACATGGATGGCGAGATCGTCTGGCACAAGTCGTTCGGCGAGCTGAACGCATTCCATGGCACCGCCTCGTCGCCGCTATTGCTCGGCGACCGGCTCATCCTCGTCCAGGAGCAGCAGCGCGCCGAGTCCTTCATCGCCGCATTCGACCGGAGCACCGGCGAAGAGCTGTGGCGCACGGAACGGGAAACGCAAGTCGGCTGGAGTTCGCCTGCCGCCGTCTCCGTAGTCACCGACGACGGGGAAGAGCGCGACGAGATCGTCGTCAACAGCCAGCACCACGTGATCGCCTACGCGCCCGAGGACGGCCGTGAACTGTGGCGCGCCAGCGGCACGACCTTCGAGGTCATCCCGAGCCCCGTGGTCGGCCACGATCTGCTCTTCAGCACCTCCGGCCGCGCCGGCCCGACCCTTGCGATCCGCCCCGGCGGCAACGGCGACGTGACGGAAAGCCGGATCGTCTGGAGCGCGGCGAAGGGATCGCCCTTCGTCGTCGCGCCGATGCTCGTCGGCGACTACCTCTACATGGTCAACGACATGGCGAGCGTGATCACCGTCTACGAGGCGAAGGCCGGCGAGGTCGTCTGGCAGGAACGCCTGGGCGAACGGATGCGCGAGGGTTTCTCCGCCGCCCCGGTGGCGTTCGACGGCAAGGTCTTCTTCACCAACGACAACGGCGAGACCTTCGTGATCAAGGAGGGGCCGGACTTCGAGCTTCTCCACGTCAACCGGATCGGCGAACGGACGATCGCCTCACCTGCCCTGGTCGGAGGCGTCTGGTACATCCGCACCGACGCGCATCTGTGGGCGATCGCGGGCGAAGCCGGCTAAGGGGTTCAGGGCGCGGCGTACCCGATCCCGGAACAGGCCGGCGTCGACGTCGCCTTCGACACGGCGAGTCCGGCTAAGGGTTCAGGGCGCGGTGCACACGCGCCACCTCGACCATGTAGCCGCGGTTCGGCAGCGACGCGGCACGCTCGATCGCCTCGGCGGCCTTCTCCGCTTCGCCGATCAGTTCGTAGTAGAGCCCGAGGTAGAGATCGGCGTAGAAGCGGGCGCCCACGCCCTCCGCCGTCGCCGCCGCCTCGACCTCCTCGACCGAGCCCTTGCCCCGGAACAGCGCGTCGATCTCCTTCATTGGCCGGCGCGCGTCCGGGCCGACGGGAAGCATCGCCTCCTGAGCGGCCTCCAGACCGTCCTCGGCGGCCACACAGAGCAGGTGCCACACCGCGTTCTCGACGTCGTTCGGGTTGACCAGGCGGTGGCCCTCGAACTGGCCGCGGCACTCGGCGAAGCGACCGGCGTAGTAGTACGAGATGCCCCGCTGCCACAGGTACGGGTCCTGGGACGGCTCGAGGGCCACGACCTCGTCGAAGTCCTCGATCGAAGCCTCGATCTGACCGGCCTTGAAGCGCGCCGAGCCGCGCAGCAGGTAGAGCTGCCAGTCGCGCGGCTCGACTTCGAGCGCCCGGTCGTAGCCGGCGATGGCCGCCTCGTAGTCGCCCCTGGACTCGTGGAGGCTCGCCTGACGGACGAGCATGCCGGCGCTGGGTTCGCCGTGGTGCTGCTGTGCTTGTTGCGCCCAGCTGCCGGTGGCGATGCCGACGAGGCACACGGCGACCGTGGCCACCCTGACTGCCCTGCTGAGAGCTTGCGCAGCGGAAACTGGGTGCGCCGGCCTGTCATCCGTGCGCCCGACGGACGGACGCACGAACTGGTTCGCGTGTGGCGCGTCCCGCGCCACACGGGTCCTGGCCGGCATTCGGCGCGCAGCGCCGGCCTTCCGGCGTTCTGCCGCGCCAGCGAGTGTCTTCATCGAGGCGACTCTACCGGGATGCGGCACGCGGGCTGCATCGCCTCGCCGCTTCGCGGGCTCGGCCCGGATGCCGGCCGGAAGGCCGGCGCACCCAGTGTTTGCGGCTACACTTCGCGCGTTTCGGCTACAGCCACATCACGACAAGACGACGATAAGGAAGGGAATCCACCATGGGTCTGCTCGACGGAAAGGTTGCACTCGTTACGGGCGCCGGCGGCGGTCTGGGCCGCACGCACGCGCTGCTCCTGGCGCGGGAAGGCGCCGCGGTCGTGGTCAACGATCTCGGCGGAGCTCGCGACGGCACTGGCGCGGGCACCTCGATGGCCGACCAGGTCGTCCAGGAGATCAAGGACGCCGGCGGCCGGGCGGTCGCCGACTACGGTTCCGTCTCGGACGGCGACGCCGCTAGGGCGATGGTCCAGCGGGCCGTGGACGAGTTCGGCAAGCTCGACATAGCACTCAACAACGCCGGCATCCTGCGCGACAAGTCGTTCAAGAACATGACGGACGAGATGTGGGACATCGTCCTCGACGTCCACCTGCGAGGCACCTACCTCGTGACCAAGGCGGCCTATGACCAGATGATCGAGCAGGAGTCCGGCGGCCGGATCATCATGACGAGTTCGACTTCCGGCCTGCTCGGCAACTTCGGCCAGACGAACTACGGCGCCGCGAAGGCCGGGATGGCCGGCTTCATGCGCTGCCTGGCTCTCGAGGGCGCGAAGTACGGCGTCACGGTGAACCTGCTCGCTCCCGCCGCCTGGTCACGCCTGACCGAGGACGTCATGCCGGAAGCGACCGCCGAGCCGCTGGCGCCCGAGAAGGTCTCTCCCGCCGTCGTCTGGCTGTGCACCGACGACGCCGCCGACATCACCGGCCGCATCTTCGCGGTCGGCGGCAACACGGTGACCCTGCTCGCCTGGCAGTCGTTCGAGATCGCGCGCCGGCCCAACGACCAGGATCCCTGGAGCGTCGCCGCGATCGGCGAGAAAATGCGCGCCGCTTCCGCCAACTTCCCCGCGCCCGTCCGCTTCCAGGACTTGATGTAACCCGTCGGCGGGTCGACGACCCCGCCGGCGGGGGCGCCACCCCTTCACGCAAACGGGCGCGGTTGCAACGTTGGGTGCCGATCAGCGTAGAATGATGACCAATGTGACCATCATGGTCACGAATACGCCGGCGCCGCCCAGTCCGCGTCCTGCAGCGGACGGTCGATCCCCCCAAGAACAAGCGAGAACCGATCGATGAGCCAGCCAACCGCCGACTCCACCGCCACCTGGGAGGCCGCACTCGAAGGCCGCATCCCGCCCCACCTCAGCGAAGAGATCGAGATCTTCGAGACCCAGATCGCGCAGAAGCGCCACGGCAAGATCGACGACAAGGTCTTTGCCGAGACCCGCCTGCGCCGCGGCGTCTACGGCCAGCGCTATGACAACGGCCAGCGCCACGACGGTGTCGCCAGCCGGACCCTCGAGTTCCCATGCGACGACCTGACCAAGGGTCCCAACACGGTCTGGGACGCCCCCGGCATGCTGCGGATCAAGATCCCGTTCGGCGCGATGGACGCGGTCCAGATGGAGGCACTCGCCGACCTGGCCGAGGAGTACTCGGACGGCATCTCCCACGTCACGACGCGCCAGGACATCCAGCTCCACTTCATCCACATCGACGACACACCGGACATCATGCGGCGTCTCGCCGCCGTGGGCATCACGACCCAGGAAGCGTGCGGAAACTCGGTGCGCAACGTGACGGCCTGCCCGTTGGCCGGCGTATGCCGCGACGAACCCTTCGACGTCTCGCCCTACGCCCACGCTCTGACGCATTTCCTTCTCGGCCACAAGGACGCCCAGGACTTCGGCCGCAAGTTCAAGATCGCCTTCTCCGGCTGCGCGCAACACGCCTGCGGTCTGGCGAACATGCACGATCTCGGCGCCGTCGCCCAGCTCCGTCCGACCGGCAACGGCGACGCCAGGGGCCCGGAGCGCGGATTCAAGGTCTATGTCGGCGGCGGCCTCGGAGCGGTGCCGCACCAGGCCAAGGTGCTGCGCGAGTTCGTCCCCGAAGCTGAACTCCTGCCCCTGGCCCAGGCGGTGTGCCGCGTCTTCGGGCGGCTGGGCGAGAAGCGCAACCGGGCCCGGGCCCGGGTCAAGTTCCTGGTGGCCAAGCTGGGGATCGAGGAGTTCACCCGTCTCGTCGACGAGGAACTGGCGGTCCTCCCGCCTGACGATCGCTGGAGCGCCTTCCTTACCGACCTGTCCATCGTGGACGAGGTGCCCTCCCGGCCGGCGCTGGCGCTCGAACCCGGACCGCGGCCCGAAGGCTTCGCCGACTGGCTCGGCTCGAATGTCCAGCGGCAGCGGCAGCCAGGCTACGTGGCGGTCGCGATCAACCTGCCTCTCGGTGACCTGACCTCGACCCAGTTGCGGGCGCTGGCCGATACGGCCCGGCACTTCAACGGAGGCCATGTGCGCAACACCGTCGAGCAGAACATCCTGCTCCGGAACATCAGCGAAGCGGACCTGCCCGCGCTGTACACGGAACTTCACACCCAAGGTTTGGGCGAGCCCGGCGCCTCTTCCCTGGTCGACGTCACCTCCTGCCCGGGGACGGACACCTGCAAGCTGGGCATCTCGGCGTCGCGCGGACTCGCCGGCGAACTGCGCAAGCGCATCGCCACGTCCATCAAGACCACCGGCGTCCTCGCGGACGAGGCGGTCAAGGACCTGCGGATCAAGGTCTCCGGCTGCTTCAACTCCTGCGGCCAGCACCACGTGGCCGATATCGGCTTCTACGGCGTCAGCCGCAAGAGCGACGGCCGCACGGTGCCGCACTTCCAGGTCATCCTGGGCGGTCAGTGGAGCGAGAACGGAGGCTCCTACGGTCTCGCCGTCGTCGCGGTGCCGGCAAAGCGCATCCCCGAAGCGGTCGAACGGATCGCCGGTCTGTACGTCGCCGAGCGGGAGAAGGGCGAGAGCTTCCAGCACTTCATCGGCCGCATCGGAAAGGCCCGCGTTCGGCAACTGCTCGACGACCTGACCAAGCTGCCGACCTACCTCGAGGACCGGACCCTCTACTCCGACTGGGGCGACCCGCGCGAGTACACCATCGGTGACCTCGGCGTAGGCGAGTGCGCCGGCGAAGTCGTGACCGCGGTCGAGTTCGGCCTTTCGGCCGCCGAGCGCGAGGTGTTTCAGGGTCTGCTCGAACTCGACCGCGGCGACGCGGGTGCCGCCGCGGCGAAGGCCTACGCGGCGATGCTGCAGGCGGCGCGCGCCCTGATCACGACGGAGAACATCGACATCGGCAACGAACCCGACGAGATCGTCGACGAGTTCCGGCGCCGCTTCCATGACACGGAGCTCTTCTTCGACCCGTACGCCGGGGCCAAGTTCGCCAACTACCTGTTCCGCATCCACGGCGACGCCGAGACGGACTCCAGCGAGGAAGCGCACCGCAGGATCGAAGAGGCGCAGTTGTTCATCGAAGCGGCCCACGCCTGCAACCAGCGGATCTCCCAGGTCCAGGCCGCCCGGGTCGCTTGATGACGGGCATCGTTCTGGACCGGGAAGCGAAAAGCGCTTCCGGTCGCGCCCTCGACCGCCTGGTCAAACTGGACCTCAAGGTTCTCGTCCGGGACCCGTCTCGCGCGGAGGCGGAGGAGTTCATCCCCGTCTTCCACCGCTGGATCACGGAACGCGTGCTGCCCGAACTGCTGATCGATGTCGCCGACTACAGCCATGTCCACGAAGGGCCCGGAGTACTGCTCGTCGGGCACGACGCGATCTACGCCTACGACCTGAGCCGCGGCGAGCCGGGATTGCTCTACAGTCGCCGGAGGGAGACGTCCCCGGAACTCGAAGGCATCGACGCGCTGGAGAGCCGGATCGAGTCCTTGCTCAAGTGCGCGTTCCGGGCCTGCGATCTGATCGAAGCCGAGCCCCAGCTCGAAGGCCGGGTGGCTTTCGACCGCCACCGACTCGAACTCAGCGTCAACGACCGGCTGTTTCCATCTGACGAGCAGACTGCCCTGACGCTCGCGAGCGCCTTCCAAAGAGCGCTGGCCGAAGCTGGCGTCCTCGATGGCGATGCCCCGGTTGAGGTGAAGCGGATCGGAGAATCCCGAGAGCGGCTGACCCTCAGGACCCGCTGACCGCGTCCGCCGCCCGCGCCACAAGCTTCCGCAGCTCGGGCTTCAGTTCCAGTCCAGCGGCGGCTTCGCGGCCCGCGTCCGACATCTTGGGCCAGGTCCGGGCCAGCACTTCGGTCGTCTTGTCAGCGCCGAGCCGGCTCGCCAGAACCTCCAGGTCGCGCTCCAGGAACACGAGGCAGGCCGCGTCCTCCAGCGTCTGCGCCTCCTGGGGCGAACTCCGGACCGCCCGCTTCAGCACCAGGTTCTGCACGCGCTCGATCTTCTCCCGCCTGTAGCCGGCGTCGCGCAGCACCGCCGCGGCAAGCCGCGCGTGCTCCAACGCCGCCGCTCGCCGCCAGGCGAGATAGCCCTTCCGCCCGGCCGGGTAGTCCGTCCGCGGCAGCTTGAAACGACGCAGATGCTGGCAATGGGCCGCAAGCATCAGGATCTCGCCGGCATCCGGATCGAGACGCGTGACCCAGGCCGCCATCCGCCGCGCATAGGCCCACTCCCGCGGGACCTGTTCGCCGTCCACCGTCTCCGTTGCCGGATCCTCCCGATGAAACAGGTCGAACCCGGCCACCGCGTTCTCGAAACGCGGCATCAGCTCAAAGCTCTTCACGGTCCTCTACTCGCCGGCCAATTCCCGCTCGACGACGAGCTTCTCCTCGGCGTTCCTCTGCAGCTCGGCAAGCCAGGCGACGTAGCCCTCAGGGGCGACGAAGGGGTGGGGATCGCCCTCGGCCCGCGACGCCAACTCCTCGGCCCGCTCGAAGATCCTCCCCATCGAGGCGTGGTTCGAGAGGTTCACGTCAATCGGGTTTCCCTCCTCGGCGGCGAGCCTCTGGATCCGGGCCACGCTGTCCAGGTAGAGGTTCGTCCGATGGACGCCCTCGAAGTTGAGCCCCACGCCCCCGAACAGGAAGGCTCGGTGCTCCTCGCCGTCGTCGCGCACCGGGAACTCCATCGACAGAACCCCCTCGGTGTGTCCGGGCGTCACGTAGAAGCGGAGCTCAGTGTCCCCCAGCTCCAGCGTGTCGCCGTCGGCGATGACCATGTCGTGGACCGGCACGTCGATCTCCCAGTCCGGGTTGTCCGGCGGCAGCTCAGCCAGCTCCCAGTCCGCCGCGGTCATGCCGACGCGCGCACCGTACGTCTCCTGAAAACGGGCGGCGCCGCCGACGTGGTCGAAGTGGCCGTGACTGACCAGCACGTACTTCAGGTCCGCCGGGTCGTGCCCAAGGGCCCGGATGCCGTCGATCGCCGTGTCGATGTGGTCGCCGTAGAGCGCATCGATCAGGATCAGGCCGTCCGTGGTCACCAGCAGGTAGCAAGAGACCCACTGGATGCCTATGTAGTAGAGGTTGTCGAAGATCCGGAAGGGCTCGACCCGCTGGGCGACCGGATCGTTCAGATCCGCCCCTTCCGGATCGGAAGACACGGCCGGCTCGGCGGTCGCGGCGTCCGTTTCGGCCGCGTCTTCAGCGATCGGCGAAGTCGCCTCGCCGCCGCAGGCCAGCGTGCCAAGCGCGACAAGGAGCACCGCCAGAAGGGCTGAAAAGGAACGTGTCATCCCGCGAAGTTACCACGCCCCGATAGCCGATCGACGGCCGATGAGAGCCGCTACCAGCTCTCTCGGTACGGCCTCAACTCGACGTCGAAGCTCCAGGCGGACGGGTCCTGGTGGGCGACGTGCCAGACGTTCTCGGCGATCGCATCCGGCTTGATGAAGAAGTCGTCCGGCTGGTCGGGCATGCGCTGGCGAGTCCACTCCAGGTCGATCACCGCGTCGATCACGAAGTACGCGACGTGGATGCCCCGCGGCCCCAGCGTCCGCGCCATCGACTCGGCCAGAATTCGCTGCCCCGCCTTGGTCGGGGCGAACCCGGCGAAGCGCGGCATGCCCCGGCGAGCCGCCGTGTTGCCGGTGACCATGATCGCGCCGCGCCCGGCCTCGATCATCGCCGGCGCGACGGCGCGCGCCAGGTAGAGCAGGCCCATCACGTTGACTTCGAAGTTGGCGCGCAGCCGCTCCGGCTCGATCTCCAGGAAGTCGCCGAAAGCGCCGCCCACCGCGTTGTGGACGAGCACCGACGGGGCGCCCAGGTCCCCGCCGACGAGCGCCATCGTCGTCCGCACCGCCTCCGGGTCCGACACGTCGCAGACGTAGCCGCGCGAACCCTCGATCTCGGACTCCAGGGCCTCCAGTCGCTCAGCGCTGCGCGCGAGCATCGCCACCCTGTAGCCGCCGGCCGCAAAGCGACGGGCCAGCGAGGCCCCGGTTCCGGGACCGACGCCGGAGATGAGGCAGACCGGTTCGCTCATGCGGCGCCCGGACACTACCGGATCCGGGCGGCAGGGTCCGACCCGCGCGCCCACCAGCATATAGCCATTCCTGTATGATTTCCGCTGTCGAGTCAACCGCCATCTTCCCGGAAAGGCCACGATGACCAGCCCACGCACCTGGACGCCCCGTTTCCTGCTGGCGGCAACGCCCATCGCCCTGCTCGCGGCAGCCTTTGCCGCAACCCCGGCGGCGGCCGAGCGCGGCGACTTCTACGTCGGCGCGTACTTCAGCCTGGCCGACGTCGAGGTCCGGTCGAGCGGGGCGTTCGACCAGATCATCGACGGTGACGAGAACGCCCTGAGCTACGAGTTCGGCTACCGGTTCCACCCCAACGTCGGCATCGAGGCCGGCTACCACGACCTGTCGAAGGTCGACGGTTCGATCCTGCCCTGCGCGGAAGGCGTGCCGTGCTCGGAGATTCCCATCAAGGGCAAGTTCAAGGGCCTGACCCTCGCCGTGGCGCCGCGCTTCGAGGTCGGAGGCCGGGTCGGCGTCTTCGCCAAGGCGGGCCTCGTCACCTGGGGCGCCAGCATCGAGGACGCGGCCGACAACCTCGATGTCGTCGTGGACGATCTCGAACGAGGCGACACGATGTTCGGCTTCGGAGTCGACGTGAGGATCGTCAACGGACTCTCGGGGATGGCGAAGTGGGAGTCGATGGGGGACGTCGAGCTCGTCTCGGTGGGCGTTCGCCTGACGTTCTAGCCAAGTGCTAGCGTCGGCGCATGACCGACATCACGCCCTACCGCATCGCAATCGACGACGAGCAACTGACCGATCTGCGCCGGCGGCTGGCCGCCACGCGCTGGCCTGAACGGGAGACGGTCAACGACTGGACCCAGGGCATCCCACTCGCCTACACGAAGGAACTGTGCGAGTACTGGGCGTCCTCCTACGACTGGCGCAGGCTGGAAAGCCGCCTCAACGACCTCGACCAGTTCAGGACCGAGATCGACGGACTGGGGATCCACTTCCTCCACCTCCGTTCCCGGCACACGGGCGCCGGGCCGCTGGTGCTCACCCACGGCTGGCCGGGATCGATCGTCGAGTTCCTGGAAGTGCTCGATCCGCTGCTCGACCCGACAGCCCACGGCGGCTCGGCAGAGGACGCCTTTCACCTTGTCGTCCCCACCTTGCCCGGCTTCGGCTTCTCGGACAAACCGGCATCTCCCGGCTGGAGCGTCGAGAAGACGGCCGATGCCTGGGCTCGGTTGATGGCGCGCCTCGGCTACGAGTGGTACTTCGCCCAGGGGGGTGACTGGGGCGCCGCGGTCAGCACGGCGATCGCGATCCAGGATCACGAACACTGCCACGGCATCCACGTGAACATGCCGACCGTCGGCGTCGACCAGAGCACGATGGGCGACCTGACGGACAACGAGAAGGATGCCCTCGCGGGGATCCAGCATTACCGCGACTGGGACTCGGGCTACTCGAAGCAGCAGTCCACACGGCCGCAGACCCTGGGTTACGGACTCGTCGATTCGCCGGCCGGCCAGGCGGCGTGGATCGTCGAGAAGTTCTGGTCCTGGACCGACAACGACGGCCATCCCGAAGATGTGCTCAGCCGCGACCAGTTGCTCGACAACGTGATGATGTACTGGCTGCCGGCCTGCGGCGCCTCGTCGGGACGCATCTACTGGGAGAGCTTCGGCAAGGGCGGCAATGACCCGGTCGAGATTCCGGTCGGCTGCAGCATCTTCCCCAAGGAGATTTTCCGCGCTTCGCGCCGCTGGGCCGAGAAGCGCTACCGCAACCTCGTGTACTGGAACCGGCTGGAGAAGGGCGGACACTTCGCCGCCTTCGAGGTGCCGGACGTCTTCGTCGGCGAGTTGCGGCGGTGTTTCCGGGAGATGAGGGCTTCCGGGAGATGAAGGCCTGAGCTGACGACAAGCCGTCAGGCGTCGTCGACGCTGGCGCGGAAGCGCGGCGGCTGCCGGTGCTTCGTCGCCTGCTCGAAGGCCCAGGCAATGCGGATCAGCGTCGGCTCACTCCACGCCGCGCCGAAGAACGAGACGCCGACCGGCAGGCCGTGGACGTGGCCGGCCGGGACGGTCACGTTGGGATAGCCCGCGACAGCCGCCGCGCCCGAACTGCCGACCGAGAAGTGGTCGCCGTGGACCAGGTCGGTCACCCATGCCGGGCCACCGCTCGGGCCGAGGATGGCGTCCAGACGGTGCTGGGCGAGCGCCGCGTCGAGCCCCTCCTCGCGGGATAGCCGGTTCGCCGTATCGCGCGCCGTCTGGTAGGCGGCCTCGGTAAGCGGCCCCTTGCCCTCCGCTTCGATCAGGATCTCCTGACCGAAGAAGGGCATCTCGCGCTCCCCGTGAGCCTCGTTGAAGGCAATCACATCCGCGAGCGACGCGACCGGAGCGTCATCTCCGAGCCCGGCGAGGTACTCGTTCAGACCGGCCTTGAACTCGTAGAGCATGGCCTCGTACTCGTGCCTTCCAACTTCTCCGCGATGGGGGATCGGCGCGGGGTCGACGATCTCGGCGCCCAGGCTCGCAAGCACCTGAATCGCCTCCTCCATCAAAGCGTCGACGCGGCTGTCGCGGTCGAAAAACTGACGGCCTGTGCCGATCCGCAGCCGGCTCAGATCGGCGGCTCCGTGCTCGCTTACGTCTGCCGAGCGAAGCTCGCTTAGATCTGCCGAGCGAAGCTCGCTTAGATGACGCGCCAGGTCGGTCGGAGTCGGTGAGGAGGCCGTGGCATCGTCCCGCGGATCCGCCCCGGTCATGCCGCTGAGCAACGCCGCCGCGTCCGCCACCGTCCGCGCCATCGGACCGGCGGTGTCCTGCACCGCCGAGATCGGAACGATGCCGCTGCGGCTGACCATGCCCACGGTCGGCTTGATCCCGACCAGGCCGTTCGCCGATGACGGGCAGATGATCGAGCCGTCGGTCTCCGTGCCCACCGCGGCCGCGCAGAGATTCGCCGACGTAGCAGCACCGGACCCGGAACTCGAACCGCACGGATTACGATTGAGGACATAAGGGTTGCGGCACTGCCCGCCGCGCGCGCTCCAGCCCGAACTCGACCGGTTGGAGCGGAAGTTGGCCCACTCGCTCAAGTTCGCCTTGCCGAGCAGAACCGCGCCCGCCCGCCGGAGCCGCGCCGCGACGAAGGCGTCCCGCGGCGGAATCGACCCCTCGAGCGCCAGCGAACCCGCCGTCGTCGTGTTCCGGTCGGCGGTGGCGATGTTGTCCTTGAGCAGGATAGGGACGCCGTGCAGCGGACCGCGCACGTTGCCCGCGGCGCGCTCCGCGTCGAGTTGTTCCGCGATCTCCAGAGCGTCGGGGTTCGTCTCGATCACCGACCGTAGCGTCGGCCCCTGCCGGTCCAGTGCCTCGATCCGGTCAAGGTAGAGCCGCGTGATCTCCGCACTCGTCCGCTCGCCGGACACCATCCGACCGCCCAGTTCCGCGATCGTCGCCTCCTCGAGCTCGAAGGCGCTCCCTTCCGACTCGGTCTCGTCCTCCGGCCAGGCGACCGCATCCCGCTCGGCAGGCGAACAGGCACCGCCGACGACCGCCGACGCACCGAGAGCACCGGCAGCGGCCATCATCTGCCGTCGCGTGGCCCCGCCCTTCTTGCTCATGCTCACGACACTACAGCGGCATTGACGCGCACTACCCGATGACGTCACTATGGCGTCATGCCGAAGAAGATCCGGGAGTTGGCCAAGGTGCTGGAACAAGCGGGTTTCCGGCGCAAACCCGGGAAGGGCAGCCATCGAAAGTACATTCACCTGGATGGCAGGCAGCTCGTGCTGTCGGGCAAGGACGGCGACGACGCCAAGCCCTACCAGGAAAAGCAGGTGGCGAAGCTGGTGAAGCGATAGGAGGGTGAGTCATGGACACGAAGCACTACAGCGTCTTGATCGAGCGGAGTGATGAGGATGATTGCTTCATCGGCAGCGCCTGGCCTCTTGTGGGCCAGTGCTGCCACGGAAAGACGCGAACCGAGGTTGCGGGCAAGCTGGAGGCGATCATCGACGACTTGCTGGCCGATCCCGACTGGCTCAAGAACGTGCCCGAAGTCGTAGCCAGGACGTACTCCGGCCGGATCACGCTGCGCGTCAGTCCCGAAGAGCACAAACTGCTGGCCGCCCGATCGGCCTCACGGGGAATGACCATCAACGGCTACCTCAAGGAGAAGGCTCTCGACTAGGCGGCGGAGTTACGCCCCGGCGACGGTGGGCTCTCGTTGCGCCCACTCAATCCCAGCCCCCACAGCCATGCCACCGCCGCTCCCAGGGGCACGTACCAGGGCCACGCCAACAGTTCCCCGCCGGGGCCCTCCGCCCAGCGCCACAGCGCCAGAACCAGTGCGACGCCCGCGAGCAGCAGGAGGCCGCCGCTGAACCGCCCCCGGCCGTCCAGCCGCAACCACGTTCCGAACAGCACGGCGCCGCCCACCAGGCAGACCCAACCCGCGGCCGGCTGGTGCCAGGCGACGGCGAACACGGCCAGCACGGACAGCGGCCCGGACCACACGAAGCCGCGACAGTCCCGGCCGAAGGGCGCAAGCGCAAGAACGACCGCGGCCATCAGCGCCCCGCCCGTGTAGCCGGCCATCGCCAGCGCCAGGTCGAGCAACGCGTCGTACCGCGCCGCGACCTCGTCCATCAGCAGCGAGGTCACGCCCAGTACCAGACCCCAACCGAGAACCAGCAGCCGGGCCAAGCGCAGACCGTCACCTCCCCGAACGCGCGTGCCAAGGAGCGAGGACGTGGTCTGCGCCAGCGCGGCGAGGATGGAGTCGAGACTGGAAACAGCCGCGGCCAGCGCACCGGCCACGACCAGGCCCTTCAGGCCGACAGTGACCGCCTCGACCGCGAACACCGCGAACACCCGATCGGGCTGCTCCGCCACCATCGCCGCACCGACGCCCTGAAGCGGCGCCTGCTCGTAGTAGGCCCACAGCCCGATTCCGACCAGCGCGAACGCGAAGGAAACGAGCACGGACACGCTGCTGGCCACGACCGCACGCTGGGCATCCCGCGCATTCCGGCAGCAGAAGATGCGCTGGGCCATCAACTGGTCGGTGCCGAAGGCCGCGAAGCCGCCGACCGACGCGCCGATCAACGCCGCCCACAGGGTGTATGGGGTCGAAAGGGAGGCCGACAGGTCGAAGAGCGTGAACTTCCCCTCCGTCCAGGCATCCCCGAGCGTCGTCGCGATTCCGGCCTCGATCTCCCGCACGACGACGCCGAGACTGACCGCGACGCCCACGAGGAACAGCAGGAACAGCGCCGCGTCCGTCCAGACGACGGCCGCGATGCCGCCGAGCCAGGTCCACAGGATGGCAATGCCGATCACCGCGGCCACCGCGGCCACGTGGGGCGGTACGCCAGTCGCTCTCTCAAGCCAACCCAGCTCCCGGTGCAGCAACACCCCGAGCACGACGGCCGAGAGATAGACGCGAGCCGACTGGGCCAGCACGCCTCCAAGCCAGAACAAGCCGGTCGCCGTCTTCCGGACCGCCGCGCCCGAGCCGCCGAGCCGACGCTCGATCAGGTCGTACGGGCTCATCACGTCGTACCGGTAGTACGCCGGCACCAGAAAGCGCGCCACGAGCAGCCGGGCGGCGACGTAGCCGAACAGCCCGATCTGCAGGTAGGTCAGGTTGCCGCCCGGCCGGTGGACGATCGCGGGCAGGCTGATGTACGTGACGGCGCTGATCTCGGTCGCCACGAGGGACGCCGCCACCGCGTACCACGGCAGGCTGCGCGAACCACCGAAGTAGTCGCGCTCCGTCTTCTGGCGCCGCGACAGCGATCGCGACAGCAGGGTCAGGCCGACCAGAATCGCGACGAGGATCAGCCAGTCGAGCGGGCCGAAGCTGCCCCGAAGCCCCATGCGGACTTACCCGGAGGCGAGCGAAACGGCGGGAATCACTCGCCGCCGGCGTAGACGTCGCCCCGCGTGTTCGTGGCAACCCGGTAGAGACCGCTACGGGCGGTCATGTACAGCGTGCTGCCGTCACCGCCGAACGCGGTGTTCGCCGGCAGCTCGGCCGGCGCGATCGTCCCCAGGTGTCGGCCGTCCGGACTGAACACGAGGACGCCACCCGGGCCCGTTGCGAAGACGTTGCCGTCGACATCGACGGCCAGCCCGTCCGGCGCACCGGGCGCCTCCATGTCGCTGGCGTCGAAGAACATCTCACCTTCGCCCAGGGTCAGGTCGTCGTTTACCGCGTACTTCTTCCAGTACCGGTTGGGCGCCGCGTCGGAGTTCGCCACGTAGAGGACCGTCTCGTCCGGGGACAGTCCGAGGCCGTTGGGCCGGGTCTGACCCGTCTCGAGCAGGGTCACCGTGCCGTCCGGATCCAGGCGGTAGATGCCGTTGTGGTCCTGCTCCTTGTTCTCCGATGCGTCCTGGCCGTCCAGTCCGTACGGAGGGTCGGTGAAGAAGGCGGCGCCGCTCGAGTGGAACACGATGTCGTTCGGGCTGTTGAGCCGTTTACCGTCGTAGCGGGCGGCCAGGTCGACCCGCTCGCCGTCCAGCGACATCGCGGACACCACCCGGTTACCGTGCTCGCACAGGACGAGCCGGCCATCCGGGTGCAGCGCCAGGCCGTTCGAGCCGCCGGTGCCGCCGGTATCGGCGTCCTCGGCCAGGACGGGTTCGAGGAACACGACCGCGCCCTCGCCTTCGGACCAGCGGTAGACCTTGTTCTCCGGGATGTCGCTGAAGTAGAGCCGCTCCGGGTCGCCGGGAACCCACACCGGGCCCTCGGTGAACGTGAAGCCGTCCGCGACCTTCTCGACCACGGCGTCCAGCGGCACCAGGTCGTCCATCGCCGCGTCGTTACGCAGCACCGTGCCGTCCGTCGCCGCTGCCTGTGTCGCATCATCCACCATCGGTTCCGTCTCCTCCGTCTCGCCGCCGTAGCCGCAACCCGCGGCCACCACGACAGTCACTATCGTCATTCCGGCCAGTGCCTTCTTCATCGTCCGCTCCCCTCGTGTCAAACCGCCCCCCAAGCAGGACGATTCAGGATAGCAACCGGGATCCCCGCGAGGCGCAACTCCGCCACCAAGTGCGTACCCGCGCAGCGGCGTGCGCAACTCCGCAACGAAGTGCGCACCCGCTATTCTCGCCGCGTTGTCTCATTCGCCTGCCACGGACACCGTGCGAGCACTCAACCTTGCACCGGCGGCCCTGCTCCTGGCGGCTCTTCTCGTCCTGGCGGCAACGTCCGCCTGCCAATCTTCCAGACCCGCCGCGCACTTGTCCCCACCAAGATCGGAAGACCCGGCCACCGCGGCGCCCGTGCTTCGCGACGCCGCGCCCGAATCGGCCGGCTTCAACCCGGAACGGCTGGAGCAGGCGGCCGACCTGCTGGAGCGGGCGGTCGACGACGGCGTCACTCCGGGCGGCGTCCTGCTGGTCGCGCGGCGCGGAACCGTGGTCCTCGACCACGCCGCGGGGCGCTTGACCTACGACGAAGGCTCGCCCGCCGTCACCCCATCGACGATCTACGACCTGGCTTCCCTGACCAAGGTCATCGCGACGACGACACTCCTGATGCGCCGGGTCGAGGCGGACGCGCTCGACCTCGACGCTGCCGCCGCGTCCTACCTGCCGGAACTCGAAGGGTCGCCGGTCAGCCCAGCCACGCTTCGCGATCTGCTCGCCCACTCGAGTGGTCTTCCCTGCTGTAGCGAGTTGTTCCGGGAACTCGGCGAAGGCCTCGACCGCGACGAGGCCCGCGGCCGCTACCTGGAGCACATCGCCGGCACGGAACTCGCAGTCGCGCGACGTGAACGCGCGATCTACTCGGACCTCGGCGTGCTGCTTCTGGGTGAGATCCTGGAGCGCGGCTCGGACCGCGGCCTGGCCCAGCAGGTCGAGGAGGAGGTCCTGGAGCCGCTGGGGCTGATCGACACCGGCTACGTCCCGCCGGAAAAGCTGCGCGAGCGGATCGCACCCACCGAATTCGATTCGTGGCGCGGTCGACTCCCCCACGGCGAAGTCCACGATGAGAACACCCTCGCGCTGGGAGGCATCGCACCCCATGCCGGACTCTTCGGCACCGCCCGCGATGTCGCCGTCTTCGGCCAGGCGATGCTGAACGGCGGCGTGTACGGCGAGCGGCGGCTCGCCGATTCCGAGACGGTCGCCCTCTTTACCCGCCGCGCCGGACTCGTCCCAGGCAGCAGCCGAGCGCTCGGCTGGGACACGCCCTCCGACCCAAGCTCCGCCGGCCGCTACTTCTCCGCACGCTCCTTCGGCCATACCGGCTTCACCGGCACCTCGCTCTGGATCGACCCGGAACTCGATCTGATCGTCGTCCTGCTGACGAACCGCGTCCACCCGACCCGCGAGAACATCGCGATCAGAAGACTCCGGCCAGCGATCCACGACGCGATCGTCCTGGCCATCGACGATCGCGAGGTCGAGCCGCGCGACGGCGGCTGAACCTGAACTGTCGTCAGCGGCAGGAGAACGCGGACGTATCGGTGCGGGTGGCGGCGGTCTGGCCGGCGTTGTTGCCGCTGGTCCATGTTCGTCCGTCGGGCGCCGTGACGACGAGGTTGAAGGCGAGGTCGGTGACCGGCGCCACGAACACCCACTGGTGGCCGTTGACGCCGCAGCCGTCGAGGACCTTGACGAGCACTTCGACGTTCTCGCGGTCGAAGAAATAGAGCAACGCCGACGACCTTCTCTGCAGCCCCCAGTCGGAGGCCGGACGTGGCTCGCCGTCGGGCAGCACGAAGCACATGTCGATCCGGTGGCCGGCTTCGAGTTCGATGCCCGGGCCGGCAGCCTCGCAGGCCGGCGCCGGGTGATCGTCGCGGGACTGGAGGGCCGCGTTCGGCGCCGGACGCGGAGTGGCGTGACTGGCCGGTGTGGATCCGCTTTCATCCCTGTTCCCGGCCGCCACCGTCGAAGCGGCGCTGGCCGTGCCAGCCCCGGTCTCGCACGGGAAAGCCGCGGTGTCGCTGGTCGTCTCGGCGGTGAGGCTCCGCGGATTACGGTGGGTGAATCGCCGACCGGTGCTCCGCTCGATGATCTCCAGGTCGAAGGCGAGGGTGGTGACGGGGGCGATGAACACCCACTTGTGGCCGTTGATGGCGCAGCCGTCGAGGACCTTGACGAGCACTTCGACGTTCTCGCGGTCGAAGAAGTAGAGGAGACCCGAAGCAGTGGCTTCGAGGTGATAGTTGGACGCGTCCATCTGCGCTCCGGCCGGCGTCTCGAAGCACATGCGCACGTCGTAGCCGCCGTTGAGCGTGGCGGCGACTCTGCCGGCCTCGCAGTCGGTCTGCGATCCGGGTTCTGGCGGGGCGCTCACCGAGAAGACTCCGGGCAGGCTGAAGGAGACGCCCGCCGGACCCGCGGCGCCGACGCGGAAGACGTGGCCTCGGCCCGGTTCGAGGTCGTCCAGGGTCACGGCGGTGGCGTTCGCGCCGAGCGTGCGAGAGGCAGTCCAGTCGTCCTGCGAAACCGGCCGGTGCTCGACGACGAAGCCGGTCTCCGAGATGGAGTTGTCCCGCCATGTGAGCCGCACGCCGCCGGGTCCGACAAGCGAGCTGTCGAGATGGGTCGGCGGGGCAAGCGCCAGGGAGATGGACGCCGACTCGCTGGTCGAGGAACCCGCTGCGTTGACGGCCGCGACGAGGAAGCCGTGCACGACGCCGGCGTCGAGGTCTTCGATGGTGGCCTGATCGGCGCCGGCGGGAACCGAACGAAGCGCGGTCCAGGGATCGTCGCCGGCGCGGTGGAGAACGACGAACCCGGCCTCGCCGCCACTGTCGTGATCCCAGGTGAGCAGGACGACGCTGGCGGTCAGAAGCCTGGCGTCCAGGTTCCGGGGCGCAAGCGGCGGGCCAAGAGGCGCCGGCGTTTCCGCCGGAGGTTCGGGATCGACGACCGTCACGAAGACCTCGCGGCGGGCAGTCAGTTCGCCGTCCGAGGCGATGACGGCAAACAGGTAGGCGGGGCGGCTCTCGCGGTCGAGGATGGTGGAGGGCCGCAAGGCAATCTGCGCGGTTGCCTCATCGATCTCGAAGTACGCGGCGTCCGCTCCGGCGAGCGAATAGGCGAGATCGTCGCCGTCGGGGTCGATGGCCCGGACCGGCGGACCGACGTCGCCTCTGGCGTCCTCGGCCACGACCAGCGGCAGCGGCGTCGCCGGCCGGAACTCGGGCGCGCGGTTCAAGGCCGGCGTCGGAACGGGCGGATCGGGCGGATCGGGAGGCGGCGATGTGACCGGCTCGGCCACGTCCGTCACCGTGACCGTGAAGGACACCGTGCCGACGATGCCGTCCGCGTCCGTCGCCTTGACCGTGAGTTCGTAGACGTTGTCGCCGTTCGCGTCGGCCGGGGCTTCGTGATCTCTCGCGACCATGGACACGACGCCCGTCGCGCTGGTGATCGTGAAGTCCGCCGCGTCCGTGCCATCGAGCGTCCAGGTCACCGCGCCGCGGTGGCCGGAGACGGTGGGGGTTGCGGAGGTGAACTCCGCGTTCTCCGCCACGGTGGCGTCGGCGAGACCCGTGATCACGAGAGTTTCGCCGAGGTCGGTCACGGTGACCGTCACCGCGCGGGTGGCCGTGAGCGGCGGGCTCTGGCCGTCGGAGACGCGGACGTTGAAGCTGTAGCTTGCCTTCTGCTCGAAGTTCAGCACCGTGCCGCTGCCGACCGAGAGCTGACCGGTCGAGGAAACATCGAAGGCCCCCGCGTCCGTACCGGTGAGGCTGTAGATCAGCGCCGCGCCTTCCGGATCGGACGCGGTGACCGGCGGCGAGCCGATGTTCCCCGTCGTGCCCTCGGCGACGGACAAGGCGAGCGTCGTGGCGGTGGCGAAGCGCGGCGCCTCGTTGACGTCGGTGACGGTGACCGTGAATGAGACCGTGCCGACCACGTCGTCGGCATCCGTCACCTTGACGGTCACCTCATAGACATTGTCCGTGTTGTCGTCCGCCGGGGCCTCGTGGTCCCTGGCGATCATCGACACGACGCCGGTGGCGCCGACGATCGTGAAGTCGCCGGCGTCCGTGCCTTCGAGCGTCCAGGTCACCGCGCCGTTGTGGCCGGAGACGGTAGGGGTTGCGGAGGTCCAGGCGGCGTTCTCCGCCACGGTGGCGTTGGCGAGGCCGGTGACCGTCAGCGTCTCGTCGATGTCGGTGACGGTCACCGTGACCGCGCGAGTGGCGGAAAGGGCCGGGGTCTGGCCGTCGGAGACGACCACGTTGAAGCTGTAGGTCGCCTTCTGCTCGTAGTTCAGCACCGTGCCGCCGCCGACCGAGAGCTGGCCGGTCGAAGAGCCCTCGAACGCCCCGGCGTCGGTGCCGGTGAGCGAGTACCCAAGCGAATCGCCGTCCGGATCCG
>LXNI01000583.1_pt1 | contig 40544 bp, 35 predicted proteins | sample 809091 | NCBI WGS metagenome assembly LXNI01 (sample SAMN04870527, study PRJNA318959) | sponge metagenome | biome: 01000161; feature: marine sponge reef; material: water | host: Sarcotragus foetidus | place: Greece: Milos, Mediterranean Sea | collected 2013-05-29 | depth 5-7 m
CGGGGCGGCAAGAACCCCGCATATCAGGCCGTTTTCGGGCCTCGAAACGGCGCCGAAGCCGTCAAAAAACCGCCAACCCGCCTCCCCAAGCGCAGTTTGGGGCCTTGTTCAGACCTTCCCTAGTTTGCTAACAAGGCGGCTAGCCCAATTCTGCCTTCGATATTCTTCCGATACGCAGAGTTGGGCAATGCGAAAGTAGTCAGGATAAGCAGCAAAGAGCACATAGCCAACCAGTTGGTCGTCATCTGTCTTGACGCCAAAAGCCCCTCCTTTGCGGAGATATTTGCGAAGGGCTTCCCGGGGCAAAAAACCTAGTGTGCGGCTGTAACGCTTCATGAGCGTGTCCACCGAGCCTAGGTCATTAGTTGTCAGTCTTGAAATCTGCATGAACGGCTAAGCAAGCGGTAACAGTCACGCTGGCGAGGTTGCAGAAGCCAGCCGTGGCGATTGTGTGCAAGGTGCGCGTCGAATCGGTGCAGAAACGTATGCTTTCCGGTTCGCAGCTGTCGCCACGCCAGCTGTGCATGTCAGGAACCCAGGACTGCGTCCACGCCGGCGCGGAGTTCGTCGGCGCTGAGCCGCTGCGTGTAGTCGGTGTTGGTGTGGCCGAAGCGGATCATGCCTTCGCCGTCGATCAGGTAGGCGGCCGGTATGGGCAGGGCGTGATGGGTTTCGCCGGAGGCCTCTTCCAGATCCACGCCGTATTCCTTGGCCTGGCGGTAGTAGTCGTCGGAAATGCGGAAAGCGAGTCCGAACGCTTCGGCAGCGCTTAAGCGGGCGTCGGACAGCAGTGTGTAGTCCAGGCCCTCGGCGTCGCCGTGCAGGGCCGAGGCCAGATTCTCCGGGCTGTCGGCGCTCAGGAAGTACACGTCCATGCCGCGGTGTTCCAGTTCGGGCACCACATGCCGCAGTTCGGCCAGATGTGCGTTGCAATAAGGGCACCAGCCACCACGGTAGAAGATGAGCATGGCCGGGCGTTCGAGTGCGCCGGGATTGAACACGAAATCGCTGCCGTCGGCGTGTCGGGCGGCAAACGCGGGCGCCGCGCCGCCGGCGGGCAGGGGATTGGTCTCCTCGGCGCTGGCCGCGATTTCCGCGCGCGCGGCGCCTGTGCATAGCAGCAAGCCAATGGTCAGGGCGAAAAGAGCTTGGGATTGCTTGATGCGCATGTCATTTCTCCGGTCGTGCGCGCATTGTAAGGCTGTGTCCCAATAAAATTCATGGCTATGGCGAGCGCGACCCCGAGGCATCTGAATGAGTGGCTGCGCCATGCGGCCCGGCTGCACCCCAGCGAGATCGACCTGGGGCTTGAGCGGATCGCACAGGTGATCGGCAGGCTGGATCTCACGCCGCCTCCCGCTCGGGTGGTTACCGTGGCCGGCACCAACGGCAAGGGCAGCACCGCGGCGCTGATTGACGCGGCGCTGCGCGTGAGGGGAGGGTTGCGTACCGCGCTGTATCTCTCGCCCTATCTGCAGGATTTCGGGGAGCGGGTGCAGATCGGCGGCGCGCAGGCCGACCCGGCCAGTTTGAGCCGCGAGTTCGAGCGGGTCGAGGCGGCGCGAGGCGACATCCGGCTTACCGAGTTCGAGTTCGTCACGCTGGCCGCCTTCAGCCTGTTCAGCCGGGAGGGCTGCGACGCCTGGGTGCTGGAGGTGGGGCTCGGCGGCAGGCTGGACGCGGTCAACGCGATCGACCCGGACGTAAGCGTGATCACCCGGATCGCCATGGACCACGAGGACTGGCTCGGCGACACGCTGGACTCGGTGGCGGCCGAGAAGGCGGGGATCCTGCGCGCCGGGCGGCCGGCGTTCTATGGAGCGGGAATCGCGCCGGGGTCGATTGCCGACCGCGCGGCGGAACTGAAAGCGCCGCTTTTCCAGGCAGGCGTCGATTTCGATTTCGAACGGCAAGGCGAGCGCTGGGACTGGCGCGGCCGAACCGTCCGCCGCAACGGCCTGGCGTTTGCCGATCCCGCCAACGCAGCCGAGCTGCCCAACGCCAGCCTGGCGTTTGCGGTGCTGGAACGCCTCGCCCCGGATTGGGTCCCCGATTCCGGCGACTACCTGCAGATCCTGGGCGCCGGGCGGTTGCCGGGCCGGTTCGAGCGACTGCGTTACGCCGGCGTGGAATGGGTCCTGGATGTCGCGCACAACCCCGATGCGGGGGCCTGTCTGGCAAGGAGCCTCAAGGCCTTGCCGCTACGTCCGGCCATCTGGGTGTTGGGCATGCACGGCGACAAGGACGTCAGCGGGTTTGTCTCCGCCTTGCCGCTGGATGCGGATGACCAGGTGATCGTTACCCGCGTGGACTGGCCGAAGGCGTGTTCCCCGGATGAACTGGCCAAGGCGCTGGCGCGGCATCCGCTTGCGAGGCTATGGCTGTGCGAGTCGGTGGCGGAAGCCTGCCGGCAGGCGGCGGCGCTGGCGGGCGCCGATCATCGTGTGGTGGTGACCGGGTCTTTCAATACCGCGGGGCCGGCGCGGGAGTGGCTTCAGGGGCGTAAGGGATAGGCCGGGGCCGGCCTGCACGGCGGAGGGCGGGACGCCCTCGTTCCCAGGGGGGACGCGCCTGCTTCCAGGAGGAACAACCCCGTTCTCGGGAAGATAACTGCAATATCGCTGTGAGATCGACGGAGTTAGCGGAAGATCAGCCCAGTTCGTAGATGCGCAGGACGTTGTCGCGCATCAGCTTGCGGCGGGCCTGCGGGCGTAGTTCGAGCGCGTCGATGTCCTGCACCGTGCGCTCGAAGTCCAGCACCGGAAAGTCGGTGCCGAAAATGACCTTGTCCTGGCCGAACGAATTGATGTAATGCCGGAAGCTGTCCGGCCAGTACTTCGGCCGGTGCGCGTCGCAGCCGATGAAAACGTTGTCGTGCTTCCACGACATGGCGATCATCTCTTCGTGCCAGGGAATGCCTACGTGAATGCCGATCAGCTTGAGTTCGGGGAAGTCGCAGGCCACGGCGTCCAGCGTGATCGGCCGGCCGACGCTGCGGCGCGGCGCGTCCTTGGCGTAAATCATCGATTGGCCCACCTGCATCTGGATCGGCACGTCGAGTTCGCAGCACTTGGCGTAGAACGGGTAGTAGCGCGCGTGGTCCGGCGCCAGCTCGAACCAGTGCGGGTAGAGGTGCGCGCCGACGAAGCCCATGTTCTTCACCGCGTCCTCGAACATGCGCACGCCTTCCATGCCCTGGGTGGGGTCGATCCCCGCCAGGCCGGAAAAGCGGTCGGGGTGTTCTTCGCAGGCGCGGGCGACGATCTCGTAGGGCAGGTGATAACAGCCCGGCAGTCCCACCTGGCCGGTATGCGGCGCGATCAGGAATGCACGCTCGATGCCGGCGGCGTCCAGCCGCTCGATCATCTGTTCCAGCGAGAGCCCGCTCATCAGCGGGCTTTCCGCCTTCATCTTGCCCACAAAGAAATCGCCCTGCCAGCCGGGCCGGTGCGACAGGGCCTCGGGCGTCCAGATGTTGACGACCGCGTCGATCGCCCGGTAATCGTGATTGGGTTCGCTCATGCACCGCCTCCGTTCATGCGCAGGCAATTATCCTTCAAACGCGTGCCGCTCGCAGGGTAGCTCGCTGCGTGGGCTTTATACTCTTGACTCACCTGGGGGGCGGCCCTTCGGCCTGAGACCCTGTCAACGGGGACCCCTTGAACCTGATCCGGTTAGTACCGGCGGAGGAACGAGGTATGAAGCTTTTCCGCAACCGCAACTTCATTGGCCGATTCGCCGCAGACTCGCTTTGCGTACTGCTCGCCGGCGCTACCGCTGCCGTTTCCGCGGCGCAGCCGCAGCAAGCCTCGCCGGAGGAAGCGCCCGGCGGCGTGCTGGAGGAACTGGTGGTCACGGCCTCGCTGAAGGAGGTGCGCAGCCTGGACCTGCCGACCAGCGTTACGGTGCTGAACGCGGAGACAATCCGGGGCTCGGCGGTGCAGCACTTCGAGGAGCTGGTGCAGCTTACGCCCAACCTGCACTGGTCCGGCGGATCGTCCCGGGCGCGTTATTTCCAGGTGCGCGGAATCGGCGAACGCTCGCAGTACGAAGGCGCGCCGAACCCCTCGGTGGGTTTCCTGCTGGACGACATCGACTTTTCCGCCATCGGCGGCGTGGCGACGCGCTTCGACCTGGGCAGCGTGGAGGTCCTGCGCGGGCCGCAGGGCACGCGCTACGGCGCCAACGCGCTGGCCGGACTGATCTATGCGCGCTCGCGCGAGCCGGGCCGGGACGCCGAAGCCGAAGCCGAGCTTTCCTTCGGCAACGACGATATGCGGGCTTTCGGACTGGCCGTCAGCGGGCCTCTGGGCGAAAAGACCGCCGGCCGCGTGGCGGCGCACCGGTACCGGGCCAACGGCTTTCGGCGCAACGCCACGCTGGACCGCGACGACACCAACGGCCGGGAGGAGTTGAGCCTCAGGGCCAGGCTCAATTTCGATCCGGCGCCGGGTCTGGCCCTGAGATTCACGCTGCTGCATGTCGACCTCGACAACGGCTATGACGGCTGGTCGATCGACAATCGTCTGACTACGTGGTCGGACCGTCCCGGGCGCGATTCGCAGGCGTCCACCGGCGCTTCGCTGCGCGCCGAGCTGGAACTGGGCGGTGGCCACCGGCTGGTGAGCATCACCGGCGGGGCGAGCTCCGATATCGAACACAGCTATGACGCCGACTGGGGAGAAGACGCCTACTGGTCGGAAATCGTCGGCTTTGCCATGCAGTACGACTACAGCTCGCGCACCCTGCGCGAGCGTAGCGGCTTGAGCCAGGAATTGCGCCTGCTGTCGCCCGCGGACGCCGGGCTGGACTACGCGCTGGGGGTGTGGTTCCTGAATCTCGACGAGGACAATGATCGCGTCGACCGGGGCCTGTACGCCGAGCCGGGTTACGCGCCCGGCCCCAGCGAGGACCGCTCCCGTTCCAGCTACGGCGCCGACAGCCTGGCGCTGTTCGGCGAACTTTCGCGCGCGTTCGCCGATGAATGGCGGGTAACCGTTGGCCTGCGCCGGGAACAGCGCGACGCCGACTACGATGATTCCAACGGCGAGCGGTTCTCGCCTACGGACGGCATGACGGGCGGGCATGTCAGCGTTTCGCGTCGGCTCGGCGATGAAACAAGCGTTTACGCTCGCGCAGCGCGCGGCTACAAGGCCGGCGGGTTCAACCTGGGTCTGGCGGGCCAGGGGCTGACTTCCGCGGAACTGGTCTATGAGCCGGAGTTTCTCTGGAACTACGAACTGGGCGCAAAGGGGCTGTGGCTGGACGGCCGGCTGCGCGGCGAGCTGGCCGTCTTCCATTCGCAGCGCGCCGACGTGCAGGTGGACACCTCGCGGCAGCTTGACCCGCAGGACCCCAATACCTTCGTCTTCTTCACCCGGAATGTCGGCCGCGGCTATAACCGCGGCATCGAATTGACCCTGGACTACGCGCCGAACGAGGCCTGGCGCATGAGCGCCGCCCTTGGATTGCTGGACACGGAAATCACGCGCTTCCCGGGCCGCCCGGAACTGGAAGGCCGCGAGCAGCCGCACGCGCCGGGCTACGGCTACGCGCTCGGGGTCCGCTGGGGGCACCCGCAGGGCTGGTTCGCGGCCGGCGAGCTGACCGGAAAGGACGGCTTTTACTTCTCCAGCAGCCACGACCGAAAGTCGGAGGTCTATTCGCTGTTGAACGTGCGGGCCGGCCGAGCCTGGAATGGCTGGGAAGCATACGCCTGGGCGCGCAATCTTCTTGACGAGTATTACGCGGTCCGCGGGTTCTATTTTTCCAACGTGCCGCCGGACTGGCCCGAACAGGAGTTCCGTCAGCAGGGGGACCCGCGGCACTTCGGCGTTACCATTCGCCGGTATTTCTAGGACTATGCGCATCACCGCCGAACTCAGCCTGTATCCGCTGGCCAGCGAGGAGCCCATTGCGCGAATCACCGGATTCATCCGCGATCTGCGCGAACAACCGGGCATTGAAGTGCTGACCAACCAGATGAGCACGCAACTGCGGGGCGAAATGGCGGACGTCCAGCGGGCCGTGGATGCCTGCATGAAGGCGGTCATGGAGTCCGGCGACCGGGTGGTGCTGGTTGCCAAGTACCTGAACGCGGATCTGCCCATCCAATCGCCGCCCGAGATCTAGGCGGCGGGCCGTTCAGCTCGAACCTGCCCTGAGAGCGGCGCATGGAAATCATGACGGTCCTGGAGATCGCGGGCGTCGCGCTCGGCTTCGTCTACGTGCTGCTGGCCATACGCCGCCATATCGCCTGCTGGCCGGCGTCCTACCTCGCCTCCGGGCTGTTCGTGGTGGTGTTTCTCGATGCCGGCCTGATGTTCCAGCCCTGGCTGCAGGTATTCTACATGGTGATGGCCGTCTACGGCTACCGCAAGTGGCGCAAGGGAGCGAAGAAGCCGGCGAAGCTGGGATTCTGGGGCTGGCGCAACAACGTGATCGCGGTGGCCGCGCTGCTGGCGGTCTCGGTCCCGATTACGATCTACGGCGCGCAATACAGCGAATCGTCCCTGTTCTTCATCGACGTGGTCACCGCGCTGGCGGCGCCGCTGGCCACATTCATGCAGGCGCGCAAGTACATCGGCAACTGGATCTGGTGGATCGTGCTGGACTCGATCTACGTGGCGCTGTACCTGGAACGCGGCCTCTATTTCACCGCCGTGCTGTATGCAAGCTATCTGGTCCTGGCGTGGCTGGGCTACCGGTCCTGGCGCAAGGCCCTGCCGGCGTGAACCCGGCGCCTCGGCTCCCCGAACATCCCGATCTCGGGGACATCCGATTCATAAGCCGGCTGTCTGGCGGCGGAGGATGGAACGAGACCTGGCTGGCTGCGCGGGGTGAGGAGCGGCTTGTCATTCGGCTGGACACGCCCGCGGTTCGCGCGCTAGGCCTGGACCGCGGCGCCGAGACCGCCGTGTTGCGCTCGATCGCGGGCCGCGGGCTCGGTCCGAAACTGTTTTACTCCGATGCCACCCGGGGCGTGCTGGTAACGAGCCTGCTGGAGGGACGCACATGCACTCCGGCCATGCTGCGTCACCCACGCAGGTTACGCGCGTTGGGGGCATTGCTGCGCCGGCTGCACCGGACCGCGGCGCCGCCCTCGGTGACGGAGCCGCTCGACCTGAGGCGCGCCCTGGCCCTTTACGCTTCCATCCTGGGCGGCGCGTGGGCGCGGAGAACGGCGCGCGCCGCCTTGCGATCGATCAAGGCGGCTGCGGGAGGACGCCGCGGGCCGGCGCTGTGCCACAACGACCCGGTGGCTCAAAACGTCTTGTGCGGACCGGCGTTGCGGCTGATCGACTGGGAATTTGCCGTGCCCGGCGACCCGCTGTTCGACCTGGCGGTGGTAGTGGGCCACAACAGCCTCAACGAACGCGAGGCCCGAACTCTGCTCGCCTCAGCCCGGGGCCGCGCACATCTTTCGGATTGGCGCGCCCTCGGCCACCTGGTGGATGGCTATGAAGATCTACGCCTTCTGTGGGAGGCGGCGGCCCGTAAGGCAATGGCATGAGTTCTCATGGCCGGGCGCCGGAGCGACCGTCCGGCCCGGAGCTTCCGTTCGCTTGAGTCTTCAGGACCCCGTCAAAACGAATAGCGCGAATCCCAGCGTGATGGCCGCAAGCGAAAGAATGAGCGTGGCCAGCACGCCACCCTGTATCCACAGGGCGCGATACAGTTCGCCCCGCGTAATCATGCTCTCAGTGACCCTGTTCAGACGCGCACTGATATCCGCAAATCCGGTCTGCGTTTCCGTTCGAAGCTCTGCCAGATCAATCCTCCAGTCAGCCCGAAGCTCAGCCGCATCTCCCTTATTTTCGGCGCGCAGGCCCGCCAGGCCCTCGTGCATTACCGCCCGCAGTTCCGCCAGGCCCTCCTGCGTTTCGGCGCGCAGGCCCGCCAGGCCCTCGCGCGTTTCCGCCCGCAGTTCCGCTACGTCTTCCCTGGTGGCCATTTTGGTCTCCACCACGAGCCGGATGCGTTCCAGATCCTTGATTACCTGTGCAGTGGGTGCGGTGGCCTGAGTCACGACGGCAACCATGGCCTCCGCTTGTTCGGCGGGGCAGCCGGCCCTTTCGAGTGTCTGTATCGCCTCATGCGTATCGAACGATTCCCCGGTCATTGTGATCCTCCTTGAATATCTACCCGGACAGTCCCTGTGACCGATCCTTCTGAAGCGCATTCTTACCGCTGACGGGGCCGTACTGTCAAGCTCCGTGCAAGTGCGCGGTTTGATTAGCCGCCCCTGATTCTTTATGCTCGCCCGCCATGAACGACGCGGCATTTGACGTGCGCGAGCGCGTAACCAGCATCATCGACGGCGAATCCGTGGGTGTGTCGCGGCGCGGGGTGGACTTTCCGATCGTCAACCCGGCCAGCGAGGAACCCAACGGCGTTCTGCGCGAGGCCGATGCCCAGGAAGTCGATGCCGCCGTGCGCTCGGCGCGCAAGGCCTTCGAGACGGGCCCCTGGCCGCGCATGGGCGCCGACGAGCGCAAGGCGATATTCCGCTCCATGCACGAGGCGCTGCACAGGCGCCGCGAGGAACTGGAGTTCCTAGACAGCCTCAACACCGGAGTGCCCATCAGCCAGGTCCGCGCCATGCACGTGGCGCGCGCCGCCTACAACTTCGAGTTCTTCGGCGAGGTTCTGAGCCAGGAATCCGGCGAGGTCTATACGCAGAACCCCAACTACCTGACCTACGTGACCCGCGAGCCGGTCGGCGTGGGCGCCATGATGGCCCCGTGGAACGCGCCGATACCGCTGGCTTCGATGCGGGTGGCCACCTGCATCGCCTTCGGCAACACCTGCGTGCTGAAGCCGTCCGAATACACCCCGCACTCGATGCAGCGGATGGTCGAGATATTTCACGAGGCCGGCCTGCCGCCGGGCGTCGTGAACCTCGTGAACGGCCGGGGGCCGGTTACCGGCACGGCGCTGGTCACGCATCCCGAGGTGGACATGGTGGGATTCACCGGGGGATCGGAAACCGGAAAGATCATCATGTCGGAGGCCGGCAAGTCGCTCAAGCCGGTGCTGCTTGAACTGGGCGGCAAGTCCGCCAACATCGTGCACGAGAGCGCCGATCTCGACCGCGCGCTGGACGGCTCGCTGATCGGCATCTTCTCCGGCAACGGCCAGCAATGCCTGGCGGGTTCGCGCATCCTGGTACAGAAATCGATTGCCGACGAGTTCATCGAGCGTTTCGTGGAACGGTCCCGCAAGCTTCGCATCGGCGACCCGCTCAAGGCGGAGACCGAAATCGGACCGCTGTGCTTCGAGAACCACATGAACCGCGTGTTGTCGTACGCGAGCCTTGCGCGCGAGGAAGGCGCGAAGTTGCTGACCGGCGGGGGAAGGCCCGAGGGCATGGAGCGGGGCTGGTTCGTGGAACCGACGGCCGTTCTCGCCGACGACAACTCGGCACGCATCTGCCAGGAAGAGATCTTCGGCCCGTTCGCGACTTTCCTGGTGTACGAAGACCTGGACGAGGCGCTCCGCATCGCCAATGACTCGGAGTTCGGCCTGGTGGCCTACCTGTGGTCGCAGGACCTCAACGTAACCATGCGGGCGGCGCGCGAGCTTCGCGCCGGCACGATCTGGGTGAATACGCCGATCTACCGGGAGCTGCGGGCGCCCTTCGGCGGCTACAAGCAGTCCGGCATCGGCCGGGACGGCGCCAGGGGCAGCCTGGAGTTTTTCACCGAGCCCAAGACGGTGAGCATCCCGCTCACCGACTTTCCAATGCTCAAGATGGGGGAATGAAAGATGACCAGTGACCTTCCGGTGCGCGTGCAACGCACCAATCTCGTTGTCGCCGACCTGGAACGCGCTTATCGCGTCTACCGTGACATCCTGGGCTTTAAGCTGGATTTCACGCTGGGGCACCGCCCTGAATCGTATTCGTTTACGGTGTTCCGGATCCCCCGGGAGGCCACGACCGGGTTCGCCGCGCTCAGTTCCAGGGACCAGGTCCGCAGCCTGGCGCTGACCGAGATCAAGGGCGTGGAACTGCCCGAGCCCAACCTGCCGAGCAGCCACGCGCTGGTGCTGGAAGTGGACGATATCGACGCCGTCGTGGAGGGCGCGCGCGCCGAAGGCCTGCACGTCTTTCCGGAGGAAACGCTGCGTACGCACGACGGCCGCGTGGGCCGCGAGATCGGCATGCTTGATCACGACGGCCACCTGATCGTGCTGTATTGCATCCTCGAAGCGTAGTCCGGGAGGGAGGTCGTCCCGACCTCCAGAGGGCGAGACGCCCTCTCTCCCAGGAACGGTGAATACCGTAGCGAAACTCGTTCAGGACCCGGACTTCATCCGGCTGCGCCGTCTTCAGCGGCGCTATGCCTTTGCCATTGCCGGCAGCGTGGTGGCGTTCTACGTCAGCCTGGGCGTGGTGATGGCCTACTGGCCGGAAGTGCTCGGCATTCGACTTGTGCCGGGCCGCTGGATCACCGTCGGACTGGTCTGGAATGTGCTGGGCCTGATCGGCTGGTTTGCCGCTACGGCCACCTATGCGGCGCTCAGCACCCGCCGGCTGACGCCGTTGCGCGCACAAATCAGGCAGCGCCATGGCTGGAATACTCCCGATGGCGCCTAACCTGGCTTCCATCCTCACGTTTGTCCTGATCCTCGGGGCCTCGCTGTTGATCACCTGGCAGGCGGGCCGGCGGACGCGTTCATCTTCGGAGTTCTATGCGGCTTCGCACTCGATTGGCGGCTTCAGCAACGGGCTGGCGATCGCGGGGGACCACCTTTCGGCCGGAACGCTGCTGGGAGTGACCGCCGTCATCTACACGGACGGCTACGATGGCCTGATCTACATGACGGGTGGGGCAGTGGGCTACCCGCTGCTGATGTGCCTGCTCGCGGAGCGGCTGAGAAACCTGGGCAGTTACACCTTTGTGGACGTGTTGTCGGCACGCTTTCGCGAAACCTCGATCCGCGTGCTGGCGGCCACCGGGACGCTGGTGGCCGCGGTCCTGTACCTGATATCGCAGATGGTGGCGGGCGGGGCGCTGTTCGAGGTGCTGTTCGGAATCCGCTATCCCTACGCCGTCGCCATGGTGGGTGGCCTGACCGTGCTCTATGTAAGCGTCGGCGGAATGCTGGCGACCACCTGGGTGCAGATGACCAAGGCCGTCTTGCTCATGTTCTCGATCCTGGTGCTGCTTGCCCTGCTCATGCTGAACCTGGGCGAGGGCCCGTTATCGTTGCTGGAGTCGGCGGCGCGCGTGCATCAGCGGGGCGAGGAGTGGCTGAGCCCGGGTCAGTTCCTGCCCGACAGGATCTCGATCTTCGCGTTTGTCCTGACCGGGCTGGTCGGCATGGTCGGACTGCCGCATCTGTTGATGCGCTTCTTTACCGTGCCCGACGCAAAACAGGCCCGCCGCTCCGCGGTGTTCGCCACCGGCTACATCGTGACTTTTTCCCTGTTGCTCTGGATTACCGGGCTCGGAATCATCGTGCTGCTGGCCGGGAACACGGAGATCCTGAACGAGCAGGGCGGAATGATCGGAAGTACCAACATGGCGATCATGCATGCGGCGCAGATCGTCGGCGGCAACGTCCTGCTGGGCTTCATGGCCTCGGTGGCGTTCGCGACGCTGCTGGCGGTGGTCTGCGGACTGGTGCTGGCGGCTGCCGCTGCGCTGGCTCACGACCTCTATACAGGCGTGCTCAAGCGTGGCCGCACCGACGACAAGACGGAAGTCCGGGCGTCGCGGATCAGCGTCGTGGCACTGGGCGTGGTGGCCGTGGCGCTGGGGATTCAGTTTCGGGGACAGAACGTCGCCTATCTGACCGCGCTCGCCTTTACCGTGGCCGCCAGCGTGAACACGCCGGCGCTGGTTGCTGCGCTGTTCTGGCGCGGCGCCAGCGCACGCGGGCTGATCATCGGCGGCTGGGTGGGCATGGTCGTTTCGGTGGTGTTGCTGGCGCTGAGTCCGGCCGTCTGGGAAGGCGCCCTGGGGCTTGAGAACGCGCCCTTCCCGTGGATTTATCCGGGGCTGTTCTCGATTCCGGCCGCGGCCCTGGTAATCGTTGTAGTATCGCTTGCAGACCGCAGTCCGGGCGCAATGATTGGACGAAGCCGGTACGATGAACTGCTGGCGCCATCCGTCCTCGGGCGGCGGGATACACCTGTGATACGGCACTAGCGCCGTGTCACGACACTGAAAGGCAACGAACTCATGGGACAGCACTCCAGGGCGGATGTCGCGGCAATCTATCATTCGCCGCTGCTGGACCTGGTTTACAGGGCAGCCACGGTGCACCGTGAGCATCACGCTTCGGGCGAAGTACAGCTCTGCACGCTGCTGTCGGTCAAGACCGGCGGCTGCCCCGAGGATTGCGCCTATTGCCCGCAGGCGGCCCGTTACCACACCGGCATCGACCGGCACGGCCTGCTGAAACTTGACGCGGTGCTGGAAGCCGCGCGGGAAGCCAAGGCGGCGGGAAGCACCCGGTTCTGCATGGGCGCCGCCTGGCGCGAAGTGCGCGACAATCGCCACTTCGACGAGGTGCTGGAGATGGTTTCCGGCGTCCGCGACCTGGGGCTTGAAGTCTGCTGCACCCTCGGCATGCTCACCGAGTCGCAGGCGCAGCGCCTCAAGGAAGCGGGCCTGTATGCGTATAACCACAACCTCGATTCCAGCCGCGAGTTCTATCCCGAGATCATCGGCACGCGCGTCTATGACGACCGCCTGGAGACGGTTGCCAACGTACACAAGGCCGGCCTTTCCGTGTGCTGCGGGGGCATTATCGGGATGGGTGAAACAGTGGATCAGCGCATCGACCTGCTGCACACCCTTGCAACGCTGCCCAGTCCTCCGGAGTCGGTTCCGGTCAACGCGCTGGTCCCGGTACCCGGAACGCCGCTGGAGGACTGCCCACCGGTCTCGACCTGGGAAATGGTCCGGATGATCGCCACCGCGCGCGTGCTCATGCCGAATGCCATGGTGCGCTTGTCCGCCGGGCGCTCGCGCATGAGCGCCGAGCAGCAGGCCCTGTGTTTTCTGGCCGGCGCCAATTCGATTTTCACCGGCGAAAAACTGCTCACCACGCCGAACCCCTCGTTCGACAGCGACGAGGGACTGCTCGAGCTTCTGGGCCTTACCGCGAGAGAGCCGTACACTCGGCAGGACATCCACGTGTCTGCATGAGCGCGGCGATTCGGGCAGGGGCGCGGGAGCGTCTCGCCTGCCACGCGCCTCAATGAGCGCTGCAGTACTGCACGCCATACAGGAGGCGCTCAGGCAGCGCGAAAAGGCCGGCCTGTTGCGCAGCCTGAAATCCGCGCCCGCCGGCGTGGACTTCTGCTCCAACGACTACCTGGGTCTGGCCCGCGACCGGCGCCTGCGCCGCAGAATAGCCGCGCTCGCCGCCGAAAGCGCCGAGAGCGCCGCGCCGCAGGGAGCGACCGGGTCCCGGCTGATTTCCGGGAATCACGCCGCGATCGGGAAACTGGAGGCTCGGCTCGCCGAGTTCTACTCGTGCGGGGCGGCGCTGGTTTTTTCCAGCGGCTTTGCCGCCAACCTGGGCCTGCTGGCGAGCCTGGGCGGCGTGGTCAGCACGCTGGTATGCGATCGCCTGTTGCACGCCAGCGCCATCGACGGCGGCCGCCTGAGCGGCGCGAAGCGGGTGATCTTCGCGCACAACGACATGGGCGACCTCAAGGCCTGTCTCAATCAGCTGCACGCCGGCGAAACCGCGGCGGTCGTGGTCGAGACGGTGTATTCGATGGATGGCGGCTTCGCACCGCTGGCCGAAATCGCGGCTCTCGCAAAACGGCATGACGCGGCAATCGTGGTGGACGAGGCGCATGCCAACGGGGTGCTGGGGGCCGCAGGGCGCGGCGGTGTGGCGGCTGCCGGGCTTAAGGATCAGGTGCTGGCCCGGGTGGTGACTTTCGGCAAGGCGCTGGGTTTGCAGGGCGGCGCCGTGCTGTGCTCGAAGGACCTGCGCGACTACCTGGTGAATTTCGCCCGGTCTTTCGTGTTTTCCACCGGCGTGTCGCCCCTCTGGGCGGCGAGCGTGCAAGCCGCATACGAACTGCTTCCGCGCCTGAATGCGGAACGCGAGCGCTTGCGGGGCAACGTGGCGTATTTTCTGGAGCGTGCGGCGGAATCGCCGTGCCCCTGGCTGCCCAGCGAGTCGTGGATTCAGTGCCTCATGGTTCCGGGCGCGACCGAAGTATGCCGGGTGGGCGCGGTGCTGCGGGAGCGGGGACTGGCGGCGCTGCCGATTCGCGCCCCCACGGTGCCCGAGGGCCAGGAGCGAATCCGCTTTTGCCTGCACGCATACAACACGCACGAGGAGATCGACCGGCTGTTCGCGGCGGCGGACGAAGCAATGCCTGTGTCCGGCGTCGCATAGCCTGAATTCGAGGACCGGCCTCGGACTGGACGGCGCGAATCTCGAGGGCGGTGGAAGCGCCGCGGACGGGAAATTCGGAATCGGCCGTCCGCCGAATGCGTTGCTCGAAGGCTCGATATAATCTGCCCCCTTGCCTCCAACGGTACCCGCTCATGAAGAACATTCTTGCCATTTGCGCGCTGGCCTTCGCCGGCGCCGCCTTTGCCGCCGACGAGCCGCTTGCGGCCGGTTCGACGGCCCCCGACTGGACCCTTCCCGGCTCGGATGGAAACGAGTATTCCCTGGCCGAACTCCGCAAGGACGGTGCCGTGGTGCTAGCCTGGTTCCCGAAAGCCGATACGCCCGGATGCACGCGGGAGTGCCAGTCGCTGACGAAAAACGGTGACAAGATCCGTGAATTCAAGGTCAGCTATTTCATGGCCAGCGTGGACTCGATCGAGGACAACACGGCCTTTGCACAGAAGTACAGCGCTGACTTTCCCATCCTGTCGGACGAAACAAAGGAAGTCGCCAAAGCTTACCGGGTGATGAGCGCCTTCGGCTTTCCGAACCGCCATACGTTCTATATCGGCGCCGACGGCGGGATACTGGCCGTGGACCGCAAGGTCAACGCCGATACCGCCGCCGAGGACATCGTTGCCATGCTGGAGCAACTGGGCGTTGAAAAACGCGGCGCGCAAGCCGCTGCCGCCGGCCGTTAGCGCAGTAATCCGCGCGCGGCTTCGCCACTGCGGGCGCCACGATCAGACGGGTTTCGGCCCAGCTGCCATTTGCGCACCGCAAACCCTGCCTGCGTGGCGCCAGGCGATACGCGGTTCCTGACCCCCTTTTCGAGGTCCTCCGGACAACCCGCGCACCCGGCTGCAGGGTGGGGAAAAGATGCAGGGTTACACGATAGCGGGGATTGGCACGGGCGTTGGCAAGACGCTGGTTTCGGCGCTGTTTGTGGAGCGGCTGGGGGCAGCGTACTGGAAGCCGGTGCAGGCGGGCGGGCTTGCGCATACGGACGCCATGGAGGTGCGCCGGCTGGTCACGAACAAACGCGCTCGAGTCCTGCCCGAGGCCTATCGGTTGAAGGCGGCGATGTCGCCGCATGCCGCCGCCGCAAGAGAATGCATTACGCTGCAACGCGAACGGCTTCAGCTTCCCGAGGTGGACGGGCCGCTGGTGGTGGAACTGGCGGGCGGCGTGCGCGTTCCGCTGGCCGTGGGCGTGCTGAACACCGATCTCATGGAAGACTGGGGCCTGCCGGTGGTTGTTGTAGCGAACTATTACCTGGGCAGCATCAATCACACGCTGCTGACTGTCGAGGCGCTACGGGCGCGGGGCCTGCCGCCCGCCGGGATCGTGTTCAGCGGCGAAGCCAATCCCGATAGCCGCAGCGTCATCCTGGAAGCGACCGGTCTAGCCTGCCTTCTGGATCTGCCGGCGCTACCGCGGCCGGTTTCGCGCAAGCAGGTGAGGCGTCAGGCGGCGAGAATTGCGTTATGAGCGGCGCCCCTTCGGACTCGGGCCAGGAATTCGACCTTGATTTCGACAGGCAGCATATCTGGCATCCGTACGAGTCCATGCGCAATCCCACGCCGGTCTATCCGGTGGCCTCCGCCCGCGGCGTGCGCCTGACGCTTGCCGACGGGCGGGAGTTGATCGACGGTATGTCGTCGTGGTGGTCGGTAATCCACGGCTACAACCACCCGGTGCTGAACCGCGCCGCGCGCGAGCAGATTTCGCGTATGCCGCACGTGATGTTCGGGGGGCTCACGCATGCTCCGGGTATCCGTCTTGCGCAACGGCTGGTCGATATGACTCCCGGCGATCTCGACCGGGTCTTTTTCTCCGATTCCGGTTCGGTGGGCGTGGAGGTGGCGATCAAGATGGCCCTCCAGTACTGGCGCGCCCGTGGCATCGAGGGCCGGACCCGTCTGCTGACCATAAGGCGGGGCTACTACGGCGACACTTTTCATGCGATGTCGGTCTGCGATCCGGTGACCGGCATGCACCATCTGTTCTCCGGGGTCGTGCAGGAACAGCTCTTTGCGGACGCGCCGCGCGTGCCGTACGGCGGAGAATGGGACCGCTCGGACCTGGGTCCGCTTCGAGGGCTGGCCGAACGCCACGGTGAAGAGATCGCCGCGGTGATCCTCGAGCCCATCGTGCAGGGCGCCGGCGGGATGCGCTTCTATCATCCCGAATATCTCAAGGGCGCCCGCGAACTGTGCGATCGTCACGGGATCCTGCTGATCGCGGACGAGATCGCCACCGGCTTCGGTCGCAGCGGCGAATTGTTCGCCTGCGAGCATGCCGGCGTCGTGCCCGACATCATGTGCGTCGGGAAAGCCCTGACCGGCGGCTACATGAGCCTGGCGGCCACGTTGGCCCGGGGGCATGTTGCCGACACGATTTCCTCGGCGGGAGGCGCGGCCGGCGTGCTCATGCACGGCCCCACCTTCATGGCCAATCCCCTGGCCTGCGCGGTCGCGAATGCGAGCGTGGAGCTGTTGCTTGGATCGCCCTGGCGCAAGCGCGTCGCCAGGGTCGCACGCGAATTGCGCCGCGGTCTTGCGCCATGCCGCGAATTGCCGCAGGTGGCCGACGTTCGCGTGCTCGGCGCCATCGGGGTGGTGGAGATGCGCAAGCCCGTGGACATCGCCCTCGCGCAAAGCCGCCTGGTGGAGCGCGGCGTATGGGCACGGCCGTTCGGCAAACTGATTTACCTCATGCCCGCGTACGTGATGACCAACAGCGACCTGCGTCAGCTGTGCGCCTCCGTCTGCGAGACGGTCGCCCTGGAACCTGCCTAGCAGGCCGTGGCGGAAGCCCCGCTGCGTTCGACCGGCCATGCATCGCGGCTGGACTGCGTTGCTCGTCGCTTGCATATGCCCGATATGCGCGCTCCTCGCGCCTTGCCAGCCGCGCGCCTGCCCGGTCTCGGCGCGACGCGGGATTCCGCCACGGCCTGCTGGGCCGGAAACGGGTACCATCGGCATTCCAATGTCAGGAACGCTTCGGGAGAACCCCGGGAACGAGGGCGTCGCGCCCTCACTTGCACATGAGTGACGAGCTGCTGTACGAAAAGGACGGTCCTCTGGCCGTGCTGACGATCAATCGGCCCCGGGAGCGAAACCTGCTGGGCCGGATCGGCGACGGCGCCTTGTTCGAGAAGGCGGCTGCGCGAGTACAGGCGGATGCCGCCGTGCGTTGCGCCATCCTTACCGGGGCGGGGTCGGCGTTCTCTTCCGGCGGCGACGTCAAGGCCATGCGTGACCGCAGCGGCGCCTTCGAGGGCGGATCCGCCGAATTGCGCGAAAGCTACCGCAAGGAGATACACTGCATGGTCCGCGCCCTGTGGAACCTGGACGTGCCGCTGATCGCGGCCGTCAACGGACCGGCGATAGGGTTAGGCAACGACGTTGCCTGTATTGCCGATATCCGACTGGCGTCCGAGAAAGCGCTTTTCGGGCAGACGTTCCTCAAGCTGGGCCTGATTCCCGGCGATGGCGGCGCATGGATTCTCCAGCAACTGATCGGCTATTCGCGCGCCGCGCAGTTGTTGCTTACCGGCCAGCTCATCAATGCCGAGACCGCCAGGGACTGGGGCCTGGTCAGCGAAGTGACCGCCCCGGACGAACTGCTGACCAGGGCCCGCGAGCTCGCCGGCGAAATCGCGAAGCAGCCGCCCGTGGCGCTGCGCATGGCCAAGCAACTGCTGCGCGCCGGCCGACAGGACCGGTTCGGATCGGTAATGGAAATGTCGGCCAACCTGCAGGGCATTCTGCAGCGCACGCGTGACCACGACGAGGCGCTGGCGGCGTTCTTCGAGAAGCGCCCGCCCGAGTTTACGGGCAAATGAATTCCCGTCCCGGGAGCCGAATTCCGACTGGCATGCGGTAATTCACGAAGGCGGGCCGGTGCGGGCCTTCGACCGGATGATGCCGGCCTTAGGAGATGCCCTGCCCGACGAGGAGATCTACGCCATTCTCCGGCATCTCCGCAATTAGTGCCCTTCGTGCATCAGGCCGGCCTCCACGAAGTGCAGCGCGTAGGCCAGGCTGATTCCCACCAGGAAGGCGCAGATCAGCTTGAAGCGGTCGTGGGAGTGAAAGTGAATTTCGGGCAACACGTCGCTTAGCGCCACACACAGGAAGGCGCCTGCGGCAAAACACAGCGCGTAACCTGCCAGTTCGCCTCCCCAGGCGGGCGCCAATTGCATGCCCAGCCAGAAAGTGCCGAGAGCCACAATCGGGCAGAGCAGCGCAAAACCGACGTTCACGAGATTGCGTGTTCTTCGCCCGTAGCCGGCCGAGCGCATGATGCTGAGAATCGAATACGCGTCCAGGGGCTTGTGCAGCAGGATTGCCAGGAAAACGCCGAGTCCGGGCAGCGCTCCGACTGCCGTTGGCTGAGCGCTCCCCTGTACGCTGGCCCCCAGCGCGATGCCCTCGGTGATCGTGTGGATGGCCAGGCCAAGTGCGATTCCGGCCACGCTGCGGGCGCCGATCGCCGCATGGGAGTGCCCCTGTTGCTCGTGCAAGGCCTGCGCTTCGCCGCTGAAATCGTGCTGGTGAAACTGGAAAATACGCAGCAGGCCGACCATGAAAATGATACCCAGTGCGGTCCACAGCATGCCCTGCTCAATTTTCTCGGGGCCGGGTATCAGCTCCAGTCCGTGCGGGAGCAGGTGATACAGGGCAATTCCCAGAATGAAGCCGGCAACAAGGCTCATGATGACCTGTGTGCGGGTGTGTGTAAGCGTGCCGAGAACGGAAAGGCGCCCTCCCAGCACCGCTGCGCCGAAGATCGCCGGACAGTAAGCCGCAAGGAGTAGCAGAAGCGGGTCCATTTGCGCGGCTAGTCTACGCTTGCTGTCAATACCCCAGAGGCATTGACATTTCATGTTCACTGCTTGCTTACATGCAAATGCACATGCAATTGACCCGGCATGGGATCATGTTTAGGATTGATGCCCCTTTTGTGGAGGCTGCCGTACGCGCCGGGTTGTTCGACCGCGGCGGCAAATTAGGAGCAAGAGAAATGGCTGATAACTCACCGACCGGAAGTTACGTCCAGATGGACGCCGTGGATTGGGTGGATTTCCCGCAGGGTCTGTGCGCGGGCGATATCAAGTGGAAGCTGCTGCACGTCTCTCCGGAGGCGGGCGCCTGGACCGCGATCTTCGATTGCAAGGCCGGGTCGTCGTTCGCCAAACATATCCATATGGGCCCCGGCGAATACTTCCTCACCAAGGGCCGCATGCATGTGCGCGGCGGCACCGACGAGGGCGGCGACACGGCGGTTGCGCCGGGCTACGGCTACGAGGCCTGCAACGCCCAGCACGACCACACCGAGTTCCCCGTGGACAGCGAGTTCTACATGACCTTCCTGGGCCCGCTGAACTTCCTGGACGACGACGGCAACACGATCGCGCTGGTCGGCTGCAAGCAGGTGCTCGACGCCTGGAACGCCACAGCCGGAGGCTGATCCTCCATTCTTTCATGTTATGGCCCGTCGCGGACACGGGCCGTAGCGTCACGTTGTACGCCCACAGGCTTCGCTTGACAGCCTGTGCTATTGTGTTGAATGGCCATGTTGGGCGTTCGCATCAAATACAGCGCGAGTATCCGGCGCCTTGCCGTTGTTACGGCTTTCGCGTTGTGCTCGGCTGCGCTGCACGCCAGCCATCACTGGGACGATTCAAGCTGCGCCGAGGACGCATGTGCGGTCTGCCTGTTGACCGATTCAGGCAGTGCCGCGAACAGCGTTACGGCCTTTGCTCTAACGCAAGCTGCCGATCCGGCAGCCGTTCCTTCGCTCCGGCCGCTGGTTCTTGTCCCCCGGCCACGAGACGCCCATCGGCCCCGAGCTCCACCCCGCTCCTGATCGCACTACATTCAAATCGCGCGGTGTCCGCTGACGCCGCGTGACGGTTTTGTGATTCAGGAGATGGTAGATGAAACACCTTGAGTGTCTTTCTGCGGTCGCGCTGCTGTGCATCGCGCCTGCGGTTCTCTCGCAGGAACAGGCGGACGAGAACCAGTCCGAGGCGATTGAAGAAATCGTGATTCTCGGACACCCGCTGTCGGCGGAAGGGCTAGCTACGCCCGCGGACGTCCTCACGGGCGAGGAGCTGGAGCGAAAATTGGCGGAGACCCTTGGCGCCACGGTAGCGGGCGAGCCGGGAATCCATAACGGTTCCTTTGGAATTGCCGTGGGCCGGCCGGTCATACATGGCCTGGGCGGCGCGCGCGTTCGGATCATGGAGGACCGCATCGACACGATGGACGTGTCGGTTACCAGCGGCGATCATGCGGTCACCGTGGATCCCTTCATCGCCGACAGGGTAGAGATATTCAAGGGATCCGGCACCCTGCTTTATGGGTCGGGGTCAATCGGCGGAGTGGTTGACATTCACACCGGGCGCATTCCCCACGTGGCGCCGGACGATTTAAGCGGAAGACTGGATCTGCGCTGGGCGGACAACGGCGATGCGGGCAACGGCTCATTCCGGCTGGACGGCGGCACGGACAACTTTGCCTGGCATCTCGACGGTTTTCGCCGCGAGTCCGATGATTATGAGATTCCGGGCTACGCCGAATCGGCGCTGTTGCGGGCCATGGAGGAAGAGGAACACGAGCACGAAGAGGAAGAGCACGAAGAGGAAGGCCACGAAGAGGAAGAGCACGAGGAGGACGAGGAGGCGTTCGGAGTTTTGCCGGGCAGCGCCCTGGACATGACCGGCGGGGCTGCCGGATTCTCGTTCATAGGCGAGCGTGGATTCATCGGCATTTCAGTCAGCAACCTGAGCGGGGAATACGGAATACCCGGACATGCACATGACCATGGACATGAAGAGGAGGAGCACCACGAAGAGGAGGAGCACCACGACGACGAGGAGCACGAGGAAGAAGAGCACGACGAAGAGCACGAGGATGAAGAAGGCAATCCCTTTATCGACCTGAAGCAGACGCGTGTTGACCTCGAGGCGGCCCTGATCGACCCGCTGCCCGGTTTTTCCACTCTGAACCTGCGGCTGGGCGTCAACGACTACGAGCACCTGGAGATCGAGCCTTCCGGAGAAGTAGGGACGGCCTTCGACAACCAGGCCTGGGAGGCGCGTGTTGAGCTGACCCACCTTCCGATTGGCGGCTGGGGAGGTGCAGTCGGTCTGCAGCTCTCCGACCGGTCGTTCTCGGTAGTGGGTGAAGAGGCCTTTACTCCGCCGGTTGATTCACGCGCGATGGGCGTGTTCTGGGTGGGCGAACGGTCGTTCGACAGTTTCGCCATCGAGGCAGGCGCCCGCCTGGAGAATTTGGAACATGAGCCTGTAACCGGCGCCGATACGGACTTCACGACCTTGAGCGCTTCGCTGGGAGCGATCATGCCGCTGGACAATACCTGGACCGCTACCGTGCTGGCAGATTACTCGGCGCGGGCGCCGGTGGGCGAAGAATTGTTCTCCGATGGGCCGCACCTGGCGACCCGCAGCTTCGAGATCGGCGATCCCGGGCTCGACGAAGAGCAGGCGCTGAACTTTTCGGCGACGCTGCGGGGAACGGGCGCGCGCTGGTCCGTTTCAGGGACGGTGTACTACACACGGTTCAATGACTTCATCTTTCACGCCGCGACCGGTGAGGAGATGGACGGGCTCGACGTGCGCAGGTTTTCGCAGGCCGACGCGACCTTTGCGGGACTGGACCTGGAAGCTTCCCTGATTGCGGCCGACTGGGGCGACGCCACGCTGGAGCTGCGGGGCTTTTTCGATACCGTGTCTGCCGAACTGGATGTGTCGGGCAACGACAACCTGCCACTGCTGCCGCCGGATCGTTTCGGCGTCGGCCTGTCGTTTAATTCGGGAGCCTTCAGCGCCGACCTGGACTATGTGCGCGCCTCGGAGCAGAACAGTGTCACGGAATACGAACTCCCGACCGAGGGATACGGGGACCTTCGCGCTTACGCAAGTTACGGAATCGAACGTGGCGGCACGCTGACGGAACTGTTCCTGCGCGGCAGAAACCTGACAGGCGACGAGCAGCGCCACCACACCTCCGTCGTCAAGGACCTGGCGCCCGCACCCGACCGCACAATCGAGGCGGGATTGCGGGTAAGGTTCCAGTGATGTCCTTCTCCAGTCGTTTCCAGCGCCGCATGCGCACGCATAATGCAATATTCCGGCCGCTCGTTTACGCCATGGCGATCTGTGGCCTGGCTCCCGCCAGCGTGCCGGCGCAGCATGTGCATGGCGTTGTCGAACTGGGTGTGGTGGTTGAGGGCGGCACGGTAGCGGTATCGCTGAATGCGCCGCTTTCCGATGTGGCCGGCTTCGAACATGCGCCGGAGAGTGATGAACAGCTTGAAACTATTCGGGAGGCTGCCGCGATGTTGTCGAACGCAGACGCAATGTTCGGACTGGCGGACTCGGCGGATTGCAGGATTTCGGACACGTCCGTCGAGGGGCCGGGGTACGTCGTTCAGCACCTTGCGGAAGGCCATGCCGACTCGGCGGAGAGTGACGACCACCACCACGATACGCATGATTCGCAGGGCATCGAGACCGCCCACGATGAACATGCGGAATCGGCCGGTCACGACGATCACGATTCCGAACAACACGAGGAAATAAACGCAAGTTACGAATGGGTATGCGGCAATGTCTCGGATCTTGAGTCCCTCGATTTGCGTTTCACGGAGAGTTTCGCGAGCGTCGAAACGATTGAGATTCAGATTCTCACCTCTGCCGGAGCGCACGTGACGACGGCTGAAGGGCGAGTGGCGTCGGTTTCCCTGTCGCCGCGCTAGCAGCCGCCCTAGTAGCCATGCCAGGCACGGCCACCAACCCGGAGAATGCGATAGCCATATCGGGACTGCGTTTCGGCTACGGTTCGGACGATGACATCCTGGCCATTCGCGAACTCAATGTCGGGACGGCGCAACGGGCATTCCTGTTCGGTCCCAGTGGATGCGGCAAGAGCACCCTGCTCGCCATGATCGGCGGGGTACTGGTTCCGCGTGAGGGCAGCGTCGCCATTCTGGGTGAGAATCTCTCCGGCATGAACAGTGCGGCCCGTGACCGGATTCGCGCGGACCATGTCGGCTTTATCTTTCAGCAATTCAATCTTGTGCCGTACCTGTCGGTGGTCGAAAACGTATCTCTGCCGTGTCGCTATTCCCGGCGGCGGCTCAAGCGCGCCATTGACGCCGATGGTTCCCTTGAGAAATCGGCGGCCCGGCTGCTTTCGGCGCTCGGAATCGGCGAGGAGCTTCGTTCGCGAAAATCGACGGATTTGAGCGTTGGGCAGCAGCAGCGTGTCGCTGCCGCACGCGCTCTGATCGGGCAGCCGGAGCTGGTTCTCGCCGACGAGCCCACCTCGTCTCTCGACGCGGATCGTCGACGCGAGTTCATCAGTCTGCTCGTGTCCGAGTGCGGCCGGGCCAATAGCACCGTCATCTTTGTCAGTCATGATGCTTCGCTCGCGACACACTTTGACGTCGCGATCGATCTTCAGCGGACCAACGCCGCGGGGCGCCATTCAAATGCTGCATAACATCGGCAACGCACTGACGCTCGTCTTCAAGAGCCTGATGAACCGGCGTGCGACGGCCGCCTTGACCGTTGCATCGATTGCCGTGAGCGCGGCCCTGCTCTCCGTGGTGGACCGGGTCAGAACAGACACGCAAACCAGCTTTGCCAACACGATCTCCGGCGCCGACCTGATTATCGGCGCGCGCAGCGGCGATCTGAACCTGCTTCTGTATTCGGTTTTTCGTATCGGCAACCCGACGAACAACATCGCATGGAGCAGCTACGAGAAAATCGGCGCCCGACCGGAGGTGGACTGGACCATTCCGATTTCCCTGGGAGATGCGCACCGCGGCTATCGGGTCCTCGGAACGGACCTCGGCTATTTCGATCATTACCGGTATGCCGATCGACGGCCGCTGGCGTTCCTGAAAGGTGGTCCGTTCACCGCACCCACCGATGCAGTTATCGGCGCGGAGGTCGCCGAGCAGCTTGGATACGATGTCGGCAGGGAAATCGTCGTATCTCACGGACTGGCGGATACGAGTTTTCTTACGCACGACGAGGATCCGTTTACGGTCAGCGGAATACTTGCGCGCACCGGCACGCCCGTCGATCGGACCGTCCATATCAGTCTGAGCGGCATGGATCTGATCCATTCAAATGGCGGTGGCGATCGCGTTGCGATGCCCATCGCCGGTTACGAGCCGGGGGCAATTACGGCATTCCTCGTCGGGCTCGAGTCGAAGACATCCATATTCGCGCTGCAGCGGTACGTCAACGAGTTCGAGGACGAGCCAATGACCGCGGTCATTCCGGGCGTGGCGTTGCAGCAACTCTGGGGCCTGATCCGCGTTGCCGAATACGCGTTGCTGGGCGTGTCGGCGATGGTCGTGCTGGCCAGCGTACTCGGATTGCTGGCCACGCTGCTGGTCAGCCTGAATGAGCGCCGCCGCGAAATGTCTGTCTTGCGTTCCGTCGGAGCGAGGCCCGGTCACATTTTTGCACTGCTGCTTTCGGAGGCGGCAATGCTTGCGCTTCTCGGCGCGCTGTCCGGACTGCTGTTGATCCAGCTCGGCATCCTGGCGATACGGCCGTACGCACTCTCGGAATTCGGCATTCAATTGAGCGTTGGACTGCGGCCTTTTGATCTCTATGTGCTAACGGGTATCCTTGGCATGGCGGTTCTTGTCAGCATCATTCCGGCCTGGCGGGCATACCGGAATTCGCTCGCCGACGGTCTGACGGTAAGGCTTTAGCAAGGAGGAAACATGACCATTTCGAACCGAGTCATTCGGCGGGGGCTCGCGGTGACGCTGGTCCTCGGCGGAATTGCTGTTGCGGACGATGCCCGCGAGCTCACCTGGGACGATCTGATTCCCGATTCGAGAATGATCGAGCAGCCGGGGGACGACTCGTTCGACGGCGCGTTTTCGTTGCCGACCTTGCCTACGGGCGTTGTTGAAGAGCTCGACGGTGTCCTGGTGAAGATACCCGGATTTATCGTGCCGCTGGATATTTCCACAGAGGGCAAGGTGAGCGAATTCCTGCTGGTGCCTTATTTCGGCGCATGCATTCACTTTCCGCCGCCCCCCGCCAATCAGATTGTGTACGTAACGGCGGAAGAGCCCCTTGATCTCGAGTCGACCTGGGAGCCGATCTGGGCGACGGGCGAACTCAAGACAGAGTTTCGCGAGTCCGATCTCGCTTACTCGGGATACACGATGGCGGTTCAGGCAACCGAAAAATATGAGTACTAGCCGACAAATGGAACTTTGAGATTTCGTGATACTCTTTTTCCCGGGCGTTTCGCCCCATTGGGGACTCTTGGGAGAAAGGGCATGAAGAGACTTTCGCTTTCTTTGGTGCTGACTGGCACTGTGTTGTTCGTATTCGTCAGCGTTGCCGCCCCACCAGTTTCAGCCCAGGGCGCGGCCTCCGAAGGCGCCCTGGAAGAAATCATCGTGACGGCCCGAAAACGTGATGAGTCGCTGCGCGAGATTCCGGAATCGGTTTCGGCCATTTCGGGATTCGAGCTGGAGCAGGGGCACATCAGCCACATCAACGACATCGGGCTTAAGGTCACCAATCTGAACCTGTCCGCCCGCGCCGACGGCAATCCCAACGTGACGATCCGAGGCGTCGGTTCATTCGGCAACACGCATGGCGTCGGCTTTTACGTGGACGGCACGCAGATCTTCGTGGACGCCTCCGCGGAATTCGGCGACATGGAACGCGTCGAAGTGCTGAAGGGTCCGCAGGGAACGCTTTACGGCGGAAACAACATCGGCGGCGCGGTCAAGTTCGTGACCAGGCGTCCGGAGCTGGGAGAAACCAGCGGCGAGCTGGAAGTCGAAGCCGGCGGGCAGAGCATGATCAACTTCGAGGGAGTGGTGAACATACCGCTGGGTGACGCCGCTGCCGTACGCGTGTTCGGCTATTCCAAGCAGGACGACGGCTTCGTAAAGGCCGTGGCTCCCGAGCGTCGCAACGGCCGGTCCAACGAGACCGATACGCTCTGGCCGTACGGGATCCCGGCGAACAATCCGGGCGCTCCCAACATGTACCGCGAGGACGTGACCGAGACGTGGCGTGAGTATCCGAACGAACGCGACGAAGTCGGCTTCCGCGTTTCCCTGCAGGCGGAACTGGCCGAGAACACCTCGCTGTACGCGGCAGTGCGCTACAACGACCTCGACGCCGGCAACAACAACTGGCGCGTGGAAGACGGCAACAACCTCACTTACAACCGCGATCGCGAACTTACGTTCGCCGGCCGCAATGTACGGGAAACTACCGGGGGCCTGCTGGAGTTGAGCCACGACATTGCGGGCTTGGGCAACTTCACCTATCTCGGAGCAGTGACCGATGCCGAAGGGTTAAGAACCACCGACCTGGATGTCAGCTCCGAAGTGGGTTTCGACCTGGTGCGTCCGGAGTTTACCGACGTCCAGACCCACGAGTTCCGCTTCACTTCGGAGGGCGAGGGGCCGCTGGAGTGGCAGGCGGGCGCCTACTACGCACGCTGGGAGAACGAGTGGGACTCATGGGCTACCTTCTACGGCACTACCGAAGTGTTGTGCCACCTGTTCGGCGACTGCGGCCGGCCCGGTTCCCTGGGAATCCTGGAACCCCTGGGTCCGGCGGAGCGCAATGCGCTGCCCAGTACCGATGCGGACCCGCGTCTTGGCACGCCCGTGCAGACGCCGACTTTCGAGCAGGAAACCACGAACCGGCTGTACTTCCCGTTCGAGAACCGGGACCGAGAACGCACCAACCAGGCCCTGTTCATTACCGCGAGTTACCGGGTAGACGACCACTGGGAGATCGGCATCGGGGCGCGGCTTGACAAGTGGAACGCCGATACCCTGGATCGCAACCGCGATTACTGGGTGACCACCACCGGCTTCTATCCGAACTACGAGAACTACCTGGAGCAGGGCGGCACCGAGTTCCTGCCCAAGGCGTCGATTTCCTACTTTACCGAAGCCGGCACGCACCTGTACTTCAGCTACGCGCGCGGCTTCGAACCCGGCAACTACAACCTGTACACCCAGGAGGGGATACCCTCATTGGTGCCGTACCAGAAGGAAACGGCGGACAACTACGAGGTCGGAATCAAGACCTCTCTCATGTTGGGTGATCGTCCCGTTGATCTGAACGTGGCGGCGTTCTTCATCGACTACACCGACCGCCAGTTCGAGTTGCAGAACCAGATTTCGGTGGGCGGCATCATCGAGAATATTCTCAACGCCGGAAGTTCCACGCAGTACGGCGCCGAAATGGACTTCACCTGGGCCCTGAGCGACGAGCTGACCATCAGCGGCGGCGCCGGCCTGATCGACGCTGACTTTGATGAGGACAGTTCGGTGTTCGACGTCATCAATCGCTTCAGCGAAGTCGACAGCCATTTCCCGCCGTGGATCTCCAAGAGTTCCGTGAACCTGGCGGCGCAATACCGCAAGCCGCTGACTGGGGGAATGGAGCTGCTGATACGCGGGACCATGCTGGCCAAAGGACCTTTCTGGTTCAACACGGAGAACACCGTGAAGCATCCGGGCTTCCAGGTGTTCAACCTGCGGGTCGGCGTGGAGACCGACCGGTGGTCGCTGGCGCTCAACGTGCGCAACGTTTTCGATGAGGGTTACTACACCGACGGCTCGGTGTGGCCTGGGGACTCGGTGCCGGGACGGGACCGCAACGATCCGATCGGCTTGACCTTCAATCCCGTAATCGGCACGCTGGGCCAGCCGCGCCTTGCGACGGTTATTGCGCGGGTCAAGTTCTGAATTTCGATTGAGGAGGTCAAATGTCCGGCGAATCCACCGTTCAGGAAGGGCAGGTCGTATCGGTATCTGAGACAAAGGGCTACGTCATGAACCAGACGATGTTGCGGATCAGGGATCCGCAACGGTCGCTGGATTTCTATTCCCGGGTCCTGGGAATGACGCTGATCAAGGAATTCCGGTTTCCGGAAATGGAGTTCTCGCTGTATTTCATGGGCTACGTCACGGAAGACGACGAGCCCATTCCGGACGGCGCGGAGGCGCGCGCGGCTTATGCCTTCCGTCAGAAGGCGATGATTGAGCTGACGCATAACTGGGGTACCGAGAGCGACGACGATTTTCCGGGCTATCACGACGGTAACGCCGACCCCCGGGGCTTCGGCCACATCGGGCTGTCCGTGCCGGATGTCTATGAGGCCTGCAAGCGCTTCGAGGAGCTGGGCGTGGAGTTCGTCAAGCGTCCGGACGACGGCAAGATGAAGGGGCTGGCCTTCATCAAGGACCCGGACGGCTACTGGATTGAAATCCTCGAAGCCAACAGCTGCGGCTCAATGGCCGTTCGAATGACCGGCTGAAGGGACGCGGCCGGACTCGCTCGCCCCTGCCGGGAGGCATCAGCTCAAGCCGTTTTCCCGCCCCTCTCTTCCGGGAGCGTTGGAGCCAGGATGGCGGAACCGAGCCAGGGATGGCGCCTCCCGGAAGAGAGGGGCGGGAAAACGGCGAGGGAAGACGCCCGGAGTACGGGTTTATGCCGGGATAACGCGGCCGGGGTTGAGGATGCCCCTGGGGTCGAGGGCGTTTTTCAGGCGCCGCATCAGTTCGAGTTCTTCCGGGCTGCGCGAAAGATGCAGGTAGTCGCGCTTGAGCACGCCGATACCGTGCTCCGCGGAAACAGAGCCGCCGTGGGCGCCGGTGAGCCGGTAGCCGATATCGAAGATAGTCTTCAGATCGCCCTCGCGGCGCGTGCTCACGAAAAGGTGCAGGTTGTTGTCGCCGATGTGTCCGAACACCAGGTTGATGGCGTCCGGTAACGCTTCCTTGAGCTCCGTGTCGAATTCATCCAGAAACGCTGCCATCTCGGCGATGTCCATGCTGACGTCCAGGCTGGCGTAGGGCAGCAGGTCGGCGGTGATTTCCGCCACGCCGTCGCGAATGTTCCAGAACGATTGCCGGTCTTTTTCCGACTGGGCGATTGCGGCGTCATCGATCAGTCCGTTCTCCAACGCCCCGGCCAGGACTTCTTCGAATCGCCGGCTGTCCGTTTCCTGGTCCGAGCCTTCCGCTTCCACCAGCGCGTAGATCGGGTAATCCCGGTCGAAAGGCGAACGCAGGCTGTCGCTGTGCCTGATCACACGATCGAAGTAAGGCGACCACATGACTTCATATGCGCTCACCGAGCCGCCGAGTTTGCCCTGCAGCTCACGGAGCAGCGAAACGGCAGGATCGAACGAGCGCACGGCGCACAGGGCCGTGCAGGTGCTCTCGAGTTTCGGGTAGAGACGTAATACCGCGCGCGTAATGACGCCCAGGGTTCCTTCCGTGCCCACGAACAACTGTTTGAGGTCGTACCCCGCGTTGTTCTTGAGCATCTTGTTCAGGGAACTGATGACCGTGCCGTCCGCCAGGACCGCTTCCAGGCCCAGCACCAGGTTGCGGGTCATGCCGAAGCGGATCACCTGGTTGCCGCCGGCGTTGGTCGCGATCGCGCCGCCGATATGGCAGGAACCGCGCGCGCCGAAGTCCAGCGGCAGATGAAACCCCGCGTCCAGCGCCGCTTCCTGTATTGTCTGGAGCGGCGTGCCCGCCCAGGCGGTGATCGTCATGGCGGCCGCGTCCAGTTCTTCGATGCCAGTCAGCCTTTCCAGCGACAAGGCGACCTCTCCCGCCTGCGGCGTGGCGCCGCCGGCCAGACCCGTCATGCCGCCCTGCACCACCACCGGCTGGCCGAGTTCGTGGCAGGTTTTCAGCAGGCGTGAAACTTCTCCGGTGGAGCCGGGTCGCACTACCACCGACGGGCGGAATGGGTTCTCAGCCGTGAAGTCCACGCTGTAGCGCTCACCCACGGAATCACCGGTCATCAGGGAATGGCCCTGTTGGCGTAGAAACTCGATGGTGTTTTCGCTGAGGAGTCCGCTCATGCCGGATTTCGGTTCGCGCCGTGAGGCTTCGGGGCAATCAATTATGGCGCAAGCAAAAGCGCCGCGGAAACGCGCCTGCTTGATTCAAGCCACAATTTGTGGAGAATCAGTATTCCGGTCACAAATGGGAGATGCCAGGATGCTGAAGTTTTCGAGAAACTTGGCGTGGCTTGGGTCAATAGCTGCAGTGTCGGCTATTACCGTATCGTTGCTGCCTTCCGGCACAGCGATGGCGCAGGAGGGCGCCGCCGGGGAATTCGAAGAGATTGTGGTTACCGCGCGGAAACGCGCGGAGAGCCTGCTGGAGATTCCCGAATCCGTTTCCGTGATCACGGGCGCCGACATCGACCGTCAGAACATCAAGGGCCTGGAGGACGTGGGCTTTCAGGTTCCCAATCTGAACCTGTCCATGCGTCTTGACGGCTTCCCCAACGTGTCCGTGCGCGGATTGGGTGCGTTCGGCAATACACAGGGCGTGGGCTTTTATCTCGACGACGTGCAGCTTTTTTCCGATGCGTCCTCGCGCTTCGGAGATCTGGAACGCATTGAAGTGCTGAAAGGGCCGCAGGGAACGCTTTACGGCGGCAGCAACATCGGCGGCGCGGTCAAGTTCGTCAGTGCCCGGCCCGATCCCGAGTCCATGTTCGGCCGCGTCAAGGGCGTGGCGGGCGATCAGGGTGTCCTCGACATTGAAGGCAGCCTCAACCTGCCGCTGGGACAAGGCGATTGGGCGATGCGGGTATTCGGCTTCTGGGTCACCAACGACGGCTACCTGCACAACCCGAATCCACCCCGCCTGAACGGGATCGCCGGTGACAACGACGAGGACATCGGCAATACGGAAGAGTCCGGCGTGCGGGTATCGCTGGCCGGACCGCTGGGCGACAACCTGTCTGCTTACGTATCCGTGCGCTGGAACGACTTCGAAGGTCCGAACAACACCTGGATCCGGGAGCTGGACGAGAGCAACCTTACGCATCCCAATGTCGTGCCATCCAGCACCAACCCCCGCCACGAACGCGACACTACGTCAGGCATGGTGGAGTTGGTCTGGGAGCTGCCCGGTTTTGACATCACTTCGGTGTCCTCCTGGACCACGACTGAGAGTTTGCGCTATACCGACCTGGACCAAAGAGAGGAGTACCTGCTGTCGCTGTTGCGGCCGGAGGACATGGACGTGCTTACGCAGGAAATCCGCTTCACGTCCACGAGCGAAGGCCCGTTTCAATGGCTGGGCGGCGTGTATTACTCAAAGTACGACGAGAAGATGGACTCCGACCTGATCTGGTACGACACGGTCATCTTTGCGGACGGCAATATCAACGGGCCGCTGGGTTGCGCGGCGGGACTGACGTGCACCGGCGTCTGGGCGGGCGAGACCGTTACCGAAGCGGAAGAAACCGGCGAGGTTGCGATGACTCCGTTCGAGAAGCGCATTCGCGACAAGAGCCATCTGGCAGCCTTCATTAACGCCACCTACGATATGGGCGAATGGGATTTGAGTGTGGGACTGCGAGCCGACCGCTGGAAGAATGAAACGCTGCGCTTCAGCACCAACCACACGGGCAGCGACAGCGGCACGGAGATTCTGCCCAGGGTGTCCTTAACACGTTGGTTGAGCGAGGATTCCATGCTGTACGGTACGGTCGCCCGCGGTTTCGAGCCCGGGGGGTTCAATATCAGTGAGGACGTTCCTGACTACTTGCCCGCGTTCGATTCCGAGGACGCCACCAGTTTCGAGGGAGGCTGGAAGGGCCGCCTCATGGATGGCCGGGGGTCGGCGTCGATCGCGGCCTTTTTCATCGACTACAACCAGCGCCAGATCGAAACGCAGATTCCCGCCGAGGGGGCCGGCATCGTGGAATTGATCAACAACGTGGGCGATTCGAAGCAGTTCGGCGTGGAGGCGGACTTCAGCGTGGCGGTGAATGACGCGCTTTCGCTGTTCGTGTCCGCCGGCTGGATCGAGGCCGAATGGGACAGCGGTACGAGCGTGGTGTCCGGGGCCGACGCTGACGGCAATCCGATAATGAAGGACATCGGCGGAGACACGCCGCCGGTCACGCCCGACTTCAACTGGAACGTGGGCGCCGACTACGTGCAGCCGCTGGCCAACGGAATGACGTTCAATGCCAGCGTGCAGGTCAGTCACAACGGCAAGTACACCGGGCTGAGACTGTCCGATCCGGCTGGCGTGAGCGTGGTCAATCCAAGCTTCACGCTGGTGGGCGCTCAGTTCAGTGTTGCCAGCGAACGATGGGAGTTGGCGTTGAACGTTGAAAACCTCCTGGACGAGGACTACTACACCGACGTTCAGACCTTCCCGGATTTCTTCTTCCTCGACGGCGACGCGGACGAAATCATCGTGATCGGCACGCTGGGGCAGCCGCAGCTAATAACCGCGAGCGTGAGCTACTCGTTCTGAACGGAACCTGAAGTTCGGCAAACGCGAAAGCCCGGCAACCCCGTGCTTTCGTTTCAGGAGCGGGGGCGGGTCGCTTACGCGGCGGCGATGATGCGCTCCACCGCGCGCGTGAGCACCTTCATTCCCAGCACGATGTCCTCTTCGCGCGTGTCTTCGGAGATGTCGTGGCTGCGGCCGCCGATGCTCGGCACGAACATCATCGCGGAGGGAATCAGGGGCGCAAGCATCGTGGCGTCGTGCCCGGCGCCGCTGGGCATTCGCAGGCTCGATGCGCCCAGGTCGGCGGCGGCCTGTTCCAGGTGGCCCAGCATCGCCTCGTCCATGGGATTGGGGAGGATGCCGGCGCCGGCGACGACTTCCGCGGAAACGCGATGCCGCTTCGCCACGCGCGCTGCGCTTTCCTCGATGTATTGCCGGATGCGATCAAGCACGGCCTCCGACGGATCGCGATACTCCACGCCCAGCCGGGCCTGACGGGTCACCACGTTGTAGGCGCCCGGGTCCATCACCGCGACACCCAGGTTCCATACAGTCCGGTCGCTGCCCTCCTCGCGGCAGTAACGCGCAAGGTCGTCGGCAAAGGCATACAGCGCCGCAGCCGCGTCCCGGCGCAGTCCCATCGGCGTCGTTCCCGCGTGGTCGGCCTGGCCGGTGAAGATGACCTCGCAGCGGGCCACGCCCACGATGTCGGTCACCAGTCCGATTTTTCTGCCGGCCGTCTCCAGCACCGGGCCCTGTTCGATGTGCGCCTCCAGGTAGGCCGCGTGCCGCCCCGGCTCGCAGCGCAACAGCTCGCGCCCCGCGTAGCCGGCCGCCAGCAACGCGCTTTCAAGGCTTTCGCCGCTTTCGTCGCTGAGCTTGCCGATATCGGACTCGTCCACTTTGCCCGTGAACGCGGCGCTGCCCAGCAAACCGGCGAACCGGCCTTCCTCGTCAATGAACGAAATCACCTCGACGCCCAGGTCGTCCCATCGGCCGCTTTCGACGAATGCACGGGCGATCTCCAGACCGAAGATCACCCCCATGGAACCGTCCAGCCATCCGCCCTTGGGCACCGAGTCGGTGTGCGAACCGATCAGAATGTGCCTGCGGCTGCCGGGAGTCCGCCCGGCCAGGCTGCCGATTCCGTCGATCCGGGCATCAAGCCCCGCCGCCTGCATTCGCTCAAGCAGCCAGTCGCGCGCGGCCAGGTCTTCGGGCGTTAGCGAGCGCCGGTTGACGCCGGTACCCAGCTTGCCGAATTGCGCCAGCGCCCGGAGGTCCTCCAGCATTCGCTGCGGTTGGATCGGCAGCACCACGCCACCTCCCGTTAGGGGAACCGCCAGGCTATTTCTTGCGCTTCAGTTCGATCGTTACGTGGTTCTCTTCACTGACCTTTCCGTCCTGCATGCTCCACCACCGGGTGGTCAAATGATCATCGCCGCGGAAAATATACTCAGCCTGGTGCATGTGTTCGGCTTCGGGCGAGGCCAGGTTGGTGACGCTCTCGAACCGCAACTCAAGGCGGTTTTCGTTATCCGTGGCTTTCACTTCCATACGGGGCTGGTTGCCGGCGGCGCAGTAGTGAGTCATCAGCACCCGGTCGCCGTCGGCGTGGTAGATGTTGACCATTTCGTATCCGTCGGGACTGCCGGGAGCCATCACCTCCACCAGTGCGGAACCGCCCGCCGTGAGCCGGAAGGTGGAGCCGACCATCTCGGTTTCCGCGCCGTTCTCATCCAGCATGATCCAGTCGCCTTGCAGCGCGGCGAGTCTGTCCATCACGCTCTTGTCATCCGCCGCGGCGTTTCCGCCCGCCAGCAATAGCGCCAGCAGCGCCGCGCCGCAGATCTCAGTTCTGTTCTTCATGGTGTCCTCTCAGTGTTGACTGGTCAGTCCAGCAGCAGGCCGCCGGATATGTTGGTAATCGTTCCGGTCATGTGTCCGGCGTCGTCCGAGCAAAGGAAATCCGTCATCGCCGCGCATTCCTCGGCGGTACCGAGCCGGCCCAGCGGCGCCCGCTCGGCGAGAAGGGCGCGCCGTTCCGGCCCAAGCCGGTCCAGCATGGGCGTATCGATCGGTCCGGGAGCGATGGCGTTGACCCGTATGCCGTCCGCCGCCCACTCGCGGGCGAGGTAGCGCATAACGCCGATAATCCCGGCCTTCGCCGCGGTGTAGGCGGGGCCGGACAACTCGTTGCCGCCGTTGATCGCATTGGTGGACGAATACATCAGCATGGCGCCGGCGGTCTGCTTCAGATGCGGATGCACGGCGCGCGCCAGCAGAAACGTGGAAGTGAGATTGACGTCCATCACCCGGTTCCAGTCCTCCAGCGACACGTCCACGAACGGTCCTTCGCCGGTGATCCCCACGGTGTGCACCACCCAGCGCGGCGGTCCCAGTTCCTCGGCGCAGCGCGCGACGGCGTCTGCGACCTGCCCTTCGTCGGTCGCTTCAGCCGGCAGCGTCAGGCCGGTCGGCGCCTCCTGCCCGGGCAGCACCATGGCGCCGACCCTCAGGCCGCGCTCCACGAAGCACTGAACGACGGCGGAACCGATACCTCCCGCCGCACCGGTTACCAGCGCGCACTCCGCGTCACTCACGGTTTGCAGGCCATAATTCACCCTGATTTTACCTGTCTCATGACTGCTTCAATGGTTTCCTGCGCGGCGCCTGGAGACTTGGACGTTGCGGTTAGCGCACCGAATATACGCTGGTAAATCTTGGCCTCGGCGACATCAATATAGGCGGTGTCGTTATCTTCCACGCTCACGCGAGATAAGCGCTCCTCAGCGGCATCCAGTGAACTGTGACGGTGCGAGTCGTGGTGGTTACCGTTCAACAAGGTTGAACGTGCTTGCCGCACGCGAACTAATGCCTTCGCTACCAGTGCACTGGCATCATCGTTGGAAAGATAGCCTGACTCGGCGAGTTGGCACGTGTCATTAACATCGCCGAGCAGCGACTGCAGTCTGCGCCACCCGTTGCGCGCCCTGGAAGCCTTCCGGCACCGCTCAGCAATTCTTCGGCACACCGCCCCAAGGTGATTTTCAAGATTACGCAACCGCGGCCCGGGTTCAAAGTAATCGCGTCGCGCATTTGGAACGATTGCCGGGTCTAGCACATGCACTTCCCCAACGCACCAGCGATTGAAGCGCTCCTCGGGGAACAGGTGGTCAAGTGCCTTCTCGTCGCCGACCTGAATGTTTCCTGCCCGAGCGCGGATTCCGCGTATGCCAAGCTTTTGAGGAATGGCGCCCAGGTACGATGAATGTAGTACCCATCCGACGGCTGCAACCTCCTTGCCGCTCAAGGAAGGAATACGTATCCGCTCTAATTCATTAAACCGATCCTTCCTGTCACCGGAAAGCCAAAACGTGTCGCCAAACGGTCGCGTGACGGGCGCAGTTTCACCCTCAATTTCAATATGCATCGCCAACGGTCGCTGGCTGGCTTCGAAGACGCTCTCGATTTCCTCCGCATACGTGAAATCATGCCGCATTGGCACGGGGCACACCTCGCCGATATAGGTTCTAACAACCTTTTCATTAAGGAGCTGTCCTGCAGCGTGACGGCCGACGCCATCGATCTTTGCCTCAAAGAACCGTTCTGGGCGCTCAAGGTCTGTTTTCGTATCGATGGTCACGCATTCGCTGATCGCCTCCCAACTCAACGCCGAGTTGAGCGCCAGTTGATTTACTCTCGCGCCGTCCCATGAAATCTGTGTAATGGGTTCATCAGGTTGCGACCGTGTCAAGAAGGTCACGGTTTCTGCGAAAGCCAGACCCGACAGACGTCCGATTCCCCTGAAGCCTCTGCTAAGACGCCGTGGCTTTTGACTTTGCGCCAGTGGCACTAGCGCTTCGACAGCTTGTTCGCGCGAAAGACCTGGTCCGTTGTCGAAGATCGTTACGCTACTTTCCGGCCTGTTAATGGTGATCCTGACCGACCTTCCCGGGCTATCTGAGAGCGCTATGGAATCCGCAGCGTTCTGCACGTATTCCCGATAGATGGCCAAGGGACTGTCATACATGCCCGACGTGATTAACTGGAATATTTCCGGGCCGATCTGGGTCATTGGCTCGTATTCCCCTCTCAACGAGGCTCACTAACCGGTTGCGTGTACTGCTTCGCGGTCGGCGGCGGAATATTCTCGTGAATAAAGGCCCGCATCCTCGACTATTTCTTCTTCTGGGGGCTGCCCCCATTTTGGTCCGAATGCCCCAATTGATAGCTGCGCCTCTTCATCGCCTTCATGGATTCTGTCCTTGGTGTCCAGGATATGAAAACGGATGACATCCCGAATACCGCGATCAATGCTGCTCTCGGCCGCCAAGCGGGCAAACTTCGCTCGTCGTGTGCGGGCAGACTGGCCGGACTCAGCGAGCAGCCTTGTCAACTCGCTCTCTTGACTTTCTGACAGGCGACGTCTGGCCGCCTCGTATTCATCCCTAATCGCTTTGCCACCCCCGTTCTCGTAGTGGTCGCGATGGAAAATAAAGGCGTGAGGCAGAGTCAGCAATCGTTCGAATTCCGCTTTGTTTGCACCATAGGCCCGTGCGAAAAACTCCGCACTGCCGCTCACAATTCCTCGCGTCGCCTGCAACATGATTTGAAACGACCGCAGGAAGTAGGGATTCCATTTTCTTCCCACATGCGACCTGTCCTTCAGAGTCACCGGCTGATACCGCATCGGGAAGGACCATATGCGGATCCCCAAATCGTGATTCAATTCGATGTTCAGCCGCATTCGTTCGTGCAGATCCGCCGGAGAATCCATGAAGTTGTAGAGCATGTAATTGGACAGATTGACAATCGAGTTCTCGGCCGCCATTCGGACGGCCTGCTCGTATGTCTTGCGCATACCCACATGGTCGAAAGCGATTCGCAAGGGGCTGATACAGATCGTGGCCATCTCGCGCAGGAAAATGGGTGACTTGACCAGAATTCTGGCATCAACTCCCTGGTTAAAATCGACTCGCCTCTTGACGGGCGCCGAATCACCGCGCTGAAGTGTTGCGCCCCGAATAAACCCCAGGTCACGAATTTCGGCAATGATCTCCTTGTACCGAGGCGCAGCCGTGACGTTGTTGTCCATTAGTATTAGATCCTTCTTCTCGCCGTGCGCCTGCGCCACTCCAGCCACGAGATTGGAAAGCGGTGGCATATCGCGTTGCGCGCCCTCCAACTTTGGCACCCCGCAGAACTTGCACTTGCGCACGCAACCACGGGATGCGTAGCCGAAATAGGCATCGTGAACGGGATATTGGTATTCCACCTGCTCCAGAATCGAATAGTCGGGGACGCGCTCCTCAATTGGCGTTCCAAGAAGGTCGTCGGCGCCGAATTCCCCCTCATCGCTGCTCAGTTGAAGTGACGCAGCCGGCGAATGGTCCAATAAGCCCTTGATAAAGCGGACCCCCGCCCACTTCGGTTCGGCCACGTATTCCTCGTGCATAAGGGAAGCGGCGATCCCACCTACAAAAACGCGCTCAGGCTGTCCACCAGCAGCTCGAATTGCAAAGTCAATGGACTTCGCCGTGCGATTCCACTCAAAACTGAATAGCGTGGTGACGTAAACCCGGTCCCAGGCCGAACCAAAAACACGAGGGTCCTCTCCTTTCACAAAGGCTACCCGGTCGCCGCGACCTTGCGGCCCGTGATAGGCCGCTAGCTTCATCAGTCCCAGAGGCGGGTACTTGTTCCGGTACCCAGGTTCCACTAGCAGGATGTGTCGCCGCGTCATCCGGTCGTTCCGGCTTCCATAATCTTTGCGATTCTGTCAAATGCGCGCCGCAGCTTGCGCACATCTTGCTTGAAGGCATTAAAGCTATTGTTGTCCAGCCCCTTCACTTCCTTTGCAGACACGTCTTGCAAAAGTTCCGTAGCGCGGCGAACTTTCGTTGTCGCCTTGCTGACCGTTGCCCGATTGTAGGCCTCTTCCAGTTTTAGTTTGCCACCCATCAATTGCTTGAGCACCTTCGGTTTCTTGAGAACCACCGGCAACTGTTTTCTCATCTCCTGCGCCGTGAATTTCCCATTTGAGTTCCTTATTGTGTGCAATAGCCAATTGCGGAATTCCAAGGCTTCCTTTTGCGAAGGATGCAAATTCTTGCAATCGAGGTATTTGCGTTCAGTAAGATCGGCTAGATTCTGCCCCTGATTTAGCTTGTTTCGAATGTCGTGATTGCGTTCTATTACATCGTAGAAGCTGAAATTGGACTGTTCCTTGTCCTCATTGTCTGCCATCCGTTGAATGACTTTCACACGCTTGCGAAGAGTCGACTCCGACTCACTGAATATTCTCGCCATGTCCTTAAAGGAATATCCATTCTTTTGTCGAACGAATGCGAAGTTAGCCTTTTCGTACGCAGACCACTTCGTTTTTCCCTTAACATGAATTTGGTTCTGATATGCGTCCTGCTGTTCATCGGTCAAACTGCTGACCGTGCTGCACTCTATTTCGGACCATTGGCCATTTGGTTTCTTCTTGTGCAACACTCGGTAGGCAGCCAGCCGAGAGTTGCCCTCAATTACCTCCATGGTGTCCATACGCACCAGAATAGGCTCCAGCAGGCCGCCGTGATGCTCAAGGTCGCGCAGGACATTGGTAACGCTCGGTTCCTGCCGGATTGCTTGAAATATCGCCCGTTGTTGCTCCTCAACTTCCATATCTTCAAAGCCTGGTTGCCCATGGGTGCAGGCGTACACCCTTGGGTTGTTCCGCAAGAACTTTAGTTGGAAAATGTCTATCCGCTCATTGCTGACGAGAATGTCCTTGTCGAGAATTCTTATTGTTTGTGCGGTCATGTATTCCCCTGTATCGGTACGGGTCGGTCATTGATTCGGCGGCGCCAGAATGCGGCTTAGCGCGTCCTTCAAGTTGGCAGTGAAACCGTGCTGGAATTCCGCAAGGCGAACGTCGCCTTGCGTCAATTGAGCTGCCTGATGCTTGGCATTCAGCAGGGCGTCCACCCACTCATCAATACTTTCCCCCACCATCAGATTATGCACGGAGCACTCAAGCTCTTGGGATATGCGGTGAATCCGGTCCTGAGCCTGAAGATAGTCATCAAGACTGAAGCCACGGTCGAAGAAAATCGCTTGGCTCGCGACAGTCAGCGTTAACCCTTCCTTGGCTGCTCCGGGCGTGGCCACCAGAATTCGGCATCTGTCGTCGTGTTTGAATCTCCGGATTTCCGCATTACGATCTGCGACCGGTCGCATTCCATGCACGGCGGCTGGCGCGTACGCTCGCAACTCTCTACACAGCCAATCGACGTTATCTACAAAGCTGGTCCACACGATAACCTTGGTTGCATCGATTGCTGAGGCGCCAAGAAGATCATGCAGCTTGAGCAGCTTTGCCGGTTCTTCCTTGTAGTCTGCGTCAACGAGAGCAGGGTTGGATGCGCATTGCACCAAGCGCAGCAAACGCTTGAGCACAACCTCCGCGTCGTCAAAAAACAAGCCCTCGGGTGTGCTCAACTCATATCGCATATGGTCTCTGTATGAGTTATATATTTCCAATTGCTTGGGCTGCATCCGCACAAGATGGGTAAGGATCGTTTTGCTCGGAAGCCGAATCCCAGAGGACTTCTTGGTTTCGCGGACAGAAAACCCTTCTATCTTGGCCATAACCCCGGCGAGTTTGCGACCGTAGCTTGCTGACCGTCCAGGTTCCGCGGGCAAATCCATATCGGCTTTGAATGCGCTAAACGAGTGGCCCAACGCCTCGCCGTTATCAAGAAATTTAATTTGTGACCAGATGTCGTATGGCCTGTTGGCAACCGGCGTGCCAGTCATGATGACCCGGCGCACGAATT
>LXNI01000584.1_pt1 | contig 40531 bp, 34 predicted proteins | sample 809091 | NCBI WGS metagenome assembly LXNI01 (sample SAMN04870527, study PRJNA318959) | sponge metagenome | biome: 01000161; feature: marine sponge reef; material: water | host: Sarcotragus foetidus | place: Greece: Milos, Mediterranean Sea | collected 2013-05-29 | depth 5-7 m
CGGCGGCGGGAGAGTGGTCGGCGTGGGTATGCGTGATCAGGATATGCGAAATGGTTTCGTTGGGCTCCAGGGCACGGACAATGTTGTCGACATGTTCCGGTATCAGTGGTCCCGGGTCAATGACGGCCACCTCATCATGTCCGACCAGATAGGTCGCGGTACCGTAAAACGTAAACGGCCCCGGATTGTGAGCAAGCACCCGCCTTATCCCTGGTGCCACCTTTTCACAAACACCGTAGCGGGGGGTAAAGCGTTGATTAAATTGAATCATCAGCCCCAGGATCGGTCAACCCCCGCAAAATGGCAAAAATCAGCGCCGGTCCGTGGTAGATCAGCCCGCTGTAGATCTGGATCAGGCTGGCCCCTGCCTGGAGGGCATTGAGGGCAGACCGGGGGCTGTCAATGCCGCCGATACCGATGATGGGCACTTCGCCTTGAAGGTTTTGATGCAGGGCGGCAATGACTTCCAACGATTGCTGATGGATTGGCGGACCGCTCAGCCCACCGCGCTCGGATTGATGCGGGCTGTCGGGGATGGGACTGCGGCTCAGCGTGGTATTCGTCGCGGCGACCCCATCGATCGCATGCCGGCGCAAGAGTGAGGCGATCTCTTGGATTGCCGACAAAGCGAGGTCGGGGGAAATTTTCAGCACCAGCGGAATCGGTTTTCCCAATTGGTCTGACAATCGTCGCCTTTCCCGGTCAAGGGCGCGCAATAAGGGTTCAAGTCGTTCTTGATGTTGGAAATCGCGCAGATGGGGCGTATTGGGGGAGGAAATGTTGATGGTGACATAGTCGGCGTAGTCGGCCACCGCCCGTAGCCCGGTGAGATAATCATCGATCGCCTGCGCCATCGGGGTGGTGGCATTTTTCCCGATATTGATGCCCTTCACGATGTCCGGGTTGGCGGTCCGCAAATTGAGGACAAACCGGTCGAGTCCGATACTGTTGAAACCGAGTCGGTTGATGATCGCCTGATGGTGTTCCAGGCGAAACAATCTGGGTTTGCGATTGCCGGGTTGGGGCCGGGGGGTCACCGTGCCCAGTTCCAGCCAGCCGAAGCCCAGGGCATGCAGGGCATTGCAGGCATTTGCCTGTTTATCCAGACCGGCCGCAAGGCCGAGCGGATTGGGAAACGTGATGCCCATCACATCGATCGGCTGGTGCCTGATTCGGTCTGAATGAAACCATTCCAGCAAGCGGCAACAGAGGCGACTTTTTGACAGCATGGCCAATCCCGCCATGGTGGCATCATGACTCGTTTCGGCGTCCAGTTGGAACAGCAGGGGTTTTAGCAAACGGGAGTACATCAAGGTTGAGCAAGCTACGGACGGTTTTGTCGTGGCCACCGGCTAAAATACTTCATCGTCTCGCAAAAGACGCCACTTGCCAACCTCGAGGTCACCCAGTGTGATCCGCCCGATGCGCACTCGCAACAATCGGGTCACCGATAACTCAACCAGTTCGCACATTCTTCGAATTTGGCGCTTGCGGCCCTCGGTGAGAATGAATCCGAGTTGTGAACCGGTGAGATGCGTCACCTGGGCCGGTTTCAATGGCCGGCCATCCAGACTGAGCCCGCCGCACAACCGAGCCACCTTTTGCGTCGTGATTTTTCCGCTGACCCACACCCGATATTCCTTTTCGATACGGCTGTTGGGTCCAATCAGCTGTTTTGCAATGCGCCCGTCCTGAGTAAAGACCATTAACCCGGTTGAATCAATGTCCAATCGACCGGCCGGTGCCAGCCCGGTGCGTTTGGGCGTGGCTTCATGGTTGAATTGTCGGTTGGTTTTGTTGATCAGTTCGACCGCCGCCGAATACTGTTTTTCCGGACTTCCGGAAACATAGTTCATCGGCTTATTGAGCAGGACGGTCACCCGTTTCCTTTGTGCCTCAATCGCTTTTTCAGACAGCGTGATTCGTTGATCGGGGCAGACCTTGACGCCCAGTTCCCGCATCGGGTGACCGTCGACATAAACCCGACCTTGCCGGATCAGTTGATCCGCTTCTCTTCGTGAGCAGATCCCCCTTTGGGACATCAGTTTGGAAAGCCGGACCGGTTCGGTTTCCTTTGGTCTTTGCCCGGACATGCATTGCCTGCTGATCAGGGTTTTACAACGGCTTCCACGGCATTGCCAAGATAGTTTTCCGGTGTGATGGACAGCAGATGCTGTTTTGCCTCATCGGGTATCTCCAGTTGCTCGACAAACTGTGTCAGCGACTGCTGAGTGATCCCCTGCTGTCCCCGTGTCAACACCTTGAGTTTCTCATACGGTTGTTGTATTCCGTATCGTCGCATGACGGTTTGAATGGGTTCGGCCAGCACTGCCCAGTTGTTGTTCAGATCGTCATTCAATTGCTGTGCATTGATCTCCAGTTTGCCCAGACCCCTGAGCGTGGAACGCATGGCCAGCGTGCTGTAACCAATACCAACCCCAAGATTGCGCAACACGGTGGAATCCGTCAAATCTCTTTGCCAGCGGCTGAGCGGAAGCTTGGTGGCGAAATGGTTGAGCAACGCAATGGCCATACCGAGATTGCCTTCTGCATTTTCAAAATCGATCGGATTGACCTTATGCGGCATGGTACTTGAACCGACTTCGCCCGACACCGTTTTTTGCCTGAAATAGTCCAACGAAATATAACCCCAGACGTCCCGGTTGAAATCGATGAGTATGGTATTGAACCGGCACAAGATGTGACAGAACTCGGCGAGATAGTCATGCGGCTCGATCTGGGTGGTCATCGGGTGGTAGGTCAGTCCGAGGTGTTCGACGAACGTTTCGGCAATCAATGGCCAATTGAGCTCAGGATAGGCCGCATAATGGGCGTTGAAATTGCCGACCGCCCCATTGATTTTCCCCAACAGGGTCTGCTGTGCCAGTTGCCGATGGGCCCGCTCGAGTCGCCACACCACATTGGCCAACTCCTTGCCGACGGTCGTCGGACTGGCCGGTTGTCCATGCGTTCGCGACAGCATGGGTTGTCGGGCATATTGTCGGGACAGGCTGCCAATGGTTTGGCAACACGTTTCCATCAGCGGCAGCAACACCGATGCAATGGTCTCCTTCAGTAAAACTGCGTAGGAGAGGTTGTTGATGTCCTCGGAGGTACAGGCAAAGTGAATGAACTCGGTGATGTTGCCCAATTCAGGCCGGCCACTGATCCTCTCCTTGAGAAAATACTCCACCGCCTTGATGTCATGATTGGTTGTTTTCTCGATCTCCTTTATTCGTCGGGCATCATCGATCGAGAAGTTCCCGGTCAGTGCCTCAAGGAACGCGAGTCCATCGGGTGAAAAGGGGGGGATTTCCGGAATCTGAGCGACATTTGAAAGATGAATGAGCCATTCAATTTCAATTTTCACACGGGTGCGAATCAGCCCGTATTCACTGAAGAAACCACGTAATGCAACCATCTCGCTTTGATAACGGCCGTCCAGTGGGCAGAGCGCGGTGAGGGCATCAAGAGCAGGCGGTTGATCTGACACGAGTACCAATTTAGTAAAATCGCCGGTCACCGATCATATCACATTCGAACTCGATTGAGCGCGAACGGGACGCCTGACCACACGCCCCGGTCAGTGCGCCTGGGCTGACCGGATAATACCGCCGCCGAGGCACACATCCTGCTGATAAAACACGATTGACTGTCCCGGTGTGATGGCCCACTGCGGCTGGTCAAATTCAATCCGTGTGCAGTCAGGGCGCATCGTTGTGATGAGGCAGGGCTGTTCACTCTGACGGTAGCGGATCTTTGTCTTGCAGCGGGCCGGTAACCGGGGTGGTTGCCCGCTCACCCAATGCACCGTTTCAGCGATCACGATTTTTTTCAGGAGGGCAGGATGATCGTGACCCTGGACCACGTAAACCAGATTCTGCTTGACATCCTTTTGGACAACATACCAAGGTGCCCCGTCGCCACCAATACCCAATCCCTGACGTTGACCGATCGTGTAATAGGCGGCCCCTTGATGGGCGCCCACGGTTTCTCCTTCGAGCGTTTTTATTTTTCCTGGCCGGGTGGGCAAATAGCGGCTGAGAAAATCCCTGAACCGACGCTCTCCGATAAAGCAGATCCCGGTACTGTCCTTTTTGTCGTGGGTTGACAGCCCCTGCTTGCGTGCGATCTCCCTGACCTGTTCCTTGTGCCTTTCGCCAATCGGGAAGTGTGCGTACCGGAGGGCCTCCTGGTCAAGGGTATGCAGAAAATAGCTTTGGTCTTTTTGGGCGTCATGGCCCTTGCACAGCAGGTAGTGGCCGTGTTGCTGCCTTATTCGGGCATAGTGTCCGGTTGCGATACCGTCTGCACCCAGATGCAGCGCCCATTTCAAGAATTCCTTGAACTTGATTTCCTTGTTACAGACCACATCGGGATTGGGCGTACGTCCTTTGCGATATTCTTCAACAAACCATTGAAAGACACGGTCCCAGTATTCATGGGAAAAATTGATGGTGTGCAGTTCAATCCCGAGTTGTTTGCAGACCTGTTGCGCGTCAGCGAGATCTGCGGCAGCGGCACAATAGGTCTCCGTGTCATCTTCTTCCCAGTTCTTCATGAACAGGCCGCTCACCTGATATCCCAGGTCAAGCAGCCTGACGGCGGCGATGGAGGAGTCCACCCCCCCGGACATCCCGACAATAATGTGATTCACTGGTGTGGAACGGTTGGACGATTGACCCGGTGCCCGGCCCGGTTCAATGAGGGCCGACGGTGCTGAGCGGTGTCATCGGGACAGTTGCCGATCAATGACCGGTGCATAGGGGAAGGCCACCCAGTCGGCACTCGTCTGGACGACTGGCAGATACCCGTTGGGATAAAACCACGAATCGATCACCCAACGCTTTCCATTGGACCGTTCCATGATCTGGCCGGCCCAGTGCTGGCGCAGTATTCCCTTACGGTACGCCTGTTCGGTGACCGTATGGTATTTCAGCAGGCCGTGTTTTTCGAAATACCGCAGATAGGTGGTCGTGTTGGTTGCTTCGTCGATGCAGTCCTGTTGTCCGGGAAAAAGTTGATCGATGTCAGCATCCGGGGGCAAATTGTAGGCGATATCCTTGTGAGAAGGGGTATGTTGACCGACAAGCACTTCCATCCAGCCGATGGCCCGCTTGATCTGTTCCCGCTCCTGTTTGGGCGTGCTTGCCTCGGGCTGGAACCAACCGAAGACTTGCTGCCATTCCGATGAGGACAAATTGACCCACAATCGGTTCTTGCATCCGAAGTCACTGCACACCGGGATACTGTTGCGTGTCGAGTCAGTGAATGGACGGTTTATTTGATGGGCTGACAGGCTGTGGGTTGAGACAAGCAGCAGCGCACACAGAATGAACAACTTCTTCATGGGGGCGGATTCAGTTTAATTGTTGAACAAGGTTCAGCGACAGGGTCTGTCCGGATTCATAGTCATCAATACATCTTAGGACAGCTTGGTTTCTCAGTTGTTCCTTGTGTCTTTGAAGCGACAGGCGGTCCATCCAGACGACTTCTGCGATGGCCGGATCGAGCGTATGTAACGGGTATTGCTCGTGCAATTCCCCATAAAAGGTGAACCGGAGATAGGTTTCATTGTTCGAGGCCACAAATTGATAGATACCACTGAGGTAAAGGGGTTCAAAACGCCATCCCGTTTCTTCCAGCGTTTCACGTTTCACGGCGTCGATCAACGTTTCGCCGTGTTCAACATGGCCGGCAGGTTGGTTATATACCATCAGGCCGTCATTGATTTCCCTGACCATGAGATATTGGCCCTCCCTGAGCGAAATGGAGGCAACTGTCACATGAGGCAACCGTCGTTCAGTCATGATCGTACTGTCACCTTAAGCCGTTATCTGATGGGATGCTGGGACGATGGAAATAGTCCGGTGCCAGCATTTCGATAAATCGTTTTGCCTGAACGGGAATGAATTTTCCACGACGCATGACAATGCCATAGCTTCTGATGGGAAAATAATCCTTGACCGGGATGGCAGCCAATTGATCTGTTTTTTCCAGGCAGATATCAGTGACAATGGAGATACCGAGGCCGGTTTCGACATACTTTTTGATCACGACCCAACCTCCCGCTTCCAGGATTACCTTGTACTGAATGTTGTATTGCTGGAATACCGATTTGATTAAGCCCCAAGTGTGCAGATACCGCGGCGGCAGGATTAGATCATATTGGGCAATGTCTTTCAAGGTGATCTGCTGTCGCCGCGCCAGGGGGTGATGAAGCGGTGTAATCAATACCGGGTTGAAATCAATCACGGGGTGATAGCTGAGATCATCGGGCATGTCCTGCAGCGAGCCGACGGCAAAATCCGCTTCGTCTGCACGTAACATGGCCATGCCCTGTGAGCCGGTGACATTGTGCAGCCGAATACGCACCCCGGGGTATCGGTCGGTGAACCGCTTGAGATAGTCAGGAAGGAGATACAGCATGGTCGATTCCCCGGCCGCGATGTTCAGAAAACCACTGTTGAGATCCTTGCAGCGTTCCGCGAAGGTGTCTCTTAAAGAATCCATGCCCTCGACCATCGGCAGGGCAATTTCCAATAAAGCCTGTCCATCCGGTGTGAGCCTGATTTTAGGTCCCCGTCTTTCAAACAGCATCGTGTTGAGTTCCCGTTCCAAGGCCTGGATTTGCAGTGAGACCGACGGTTGGCTCAGATACAGCTGATCGGCGGCGCGGGAGATGCTGCCGGTTGTTGCCGCATGGCAAAAGGCGCGCAGTTGCTTGAGTCGGTTTTGTTTGTAATAAGAAGCGGCTTTTGGCTTCATGGCGCTGCTTTGGGTTTGCGTGTCAGTCAGGACGGCCCGGTCGCCCCCGGTAATACCCGGGTGCCGGCCAGGGCATAGCACACAGGATCAACGGCCGGTTGCGGTCTGTGTGTTCGCCCCGCCCTATTCCTGTGCCTTCCATTCGTCCGGCATCACAATGCCCTCTCCAAAGAGGTAGGCTTCCATCTGCGTGGCCAGATACCGCTTGTGTTCAGGGTCCAGGGGGCTGAGCTTGTATTCATTGATCAGGATGGTTTGTTGGCGCAACCAGTCCTGCCAGGCTTCCTTGGAAATCTGTTCAAAAATTTTTTTCCCCAGTTCTCCGGGCCAGGGGGCGAAGTCCAGCCCTTCGGCCTGGGTATCGAGTTTGAGACAATGAATCATACGGGTCATGCTGCATTCCCCTGTGGTGGTGAATGGTTGAGTGTATCAAAGATTAATTTGATGGCGGCGGGTAATCCGAACCGGGCGGCGTTATCGGGATGATACCAGGCGGTGGTGTTCGGTTCGCCAATCAGGTCCGGTACGGTGTCTGTCTGACAGAGAATCGGGATGATCGTCAGATCGAAATGGGTCAGTCCGTGTTTGACTGGCGGCAATGGTTTTTCGACGGTCAGCGTGAGGCCCAGGTTGCAGTGGCTCCATCGGACCACATTGGTGGCCTCATCGAGTTCCGGCAGACACCACAGTCCCCCCCAGATGCCGGCAGGCGGTCGCTTGACGATCAGATATTCCCCCCGCCGGTTGGCGATCAGCAACATCCGGACCGTTTTCTCCGGGCGCTTGACTTTCGGTTTGGGGTGGGGGTATTGCTGCTGGCTGCCAAGCGCATAGGCCTTGCAGCCGTCTTGCAAGGGGCATGCCTGACATCGGGGACGGTTCCGCGTGCAGACGGTGGCACCCAGATCCATGATCGCCTGGGTGTAGGCCGCCACATCGTTGACCGGCGTATGGTTTTCAGCGAGTGCCCAAAGTGATCGTTCGACCGGCTGGTGCCCGGTATAGCCACCGATGGCGTAGTAGCGGGTGAGCACCCGTTTGACGTTGCCGTCCAAGATGGGATGCCGCTGGTGTTTTGAAAAGGCCAAGATGGCCCCGGCCGTCGAGCGTCCAATGCCGGGCAACTGCAAAACATCCGCGAATCGACCCGGAAATTCACCCTGGTGCTGATCCCGCACCTGTTTCGCGGCCTTGTGCAGGTTCCGTGCACGGGCATAATAACCCAGCCCGGACCAGAGGTAGAGCACCTCGTCCAAGTCCGCATTGGCCAGGCTCGCAATATCGGGAAACCGGGCCAAAAATCGCCGATAATAGGGCTTGACGGTATTGACCTGGGTCTGTTGCAGCATGATCTCCGCGATCCAGACCGAGTAGGGTGTCGGATCGTGGTGCCAGGGTAGCGACTTTCTGCCGTTGACGGCATACCATTGCAAAATCCGTTGTGTGAAAGCGGTCTCCTTGTCAACCGCTGCAGTCATCAACACAGGGGGCTTGAAAACAGGCAATCCACCTTGCCTGTTGTCGTTGAATGGACACCGGATGTACGCCGGGTCACTGGCCTGTCACGCCGGGAGACGGGCCAATTGCCCGGCAAAATGACACGCAACAAGGTGCCCGTTCCCCTGATCGTGCAAGGCCGGCGCGTCACGCTCACAGATGGCTTTGGCGTATCGGCAACGGGTGTGAAAGTGACAGCCGTTCGGGGGGTTCATCGGGGAGGGTACGTCACCGGCCAGTGGCCGTATCCGCTGTTTCTTTCCCGGGTTCGGTGCAGGAATCGCGTCGATCAGAGCCTGGGTGTACGGATGCAGCGGTGTCTCGTAGAGAGTCCGGGCATCGGCCATCTCGACAATCTTGCCAAGATACATGACCGCAATACTGTCAGCAATGTGCTTGACAACGGCCAGGTCGTGGGAAATGAACAGTAAGGAGAGTCCCATTTCCTGTTGCAGATCGAGCAACAGGTTGATGATCTGTGATTGAATGGAGACATCGAGTGCCGAGACCGGCTCGTCGCAAATGATCAGCTTCGGCTTGAGTGCAATGGCCCGGGCGATGCCGATTCGCTGGCGCTGGCCGCCAGAGAATTCATGGGGGTAGCGGTCCAGGGCGCTTTCAGACAGTCCCACCTTGACTAAAAGCTGTCTGATCCAGTCGGCTCTTTCTTCGTGGTTGCCAATCTTGTGAATCAGGTAGGGTTCCTCGAGAATTTTCGCAACGGTGTCTCTGGGATTGAGTGATTCAAACGGATCCTGAAAAATGATCTGTATGTGCCGGCGCAACTCGAGCATCCGTTTCTTGGTGACGCGTGACAGGTCCTCTCCTTGAAAGAAGACCTGGCCGGAGGTCGGTTCATGCAAACGAAGCAGGGTCTTGCCGACCGTGCTTTTTCCACAACCCGATTCCCCGACCAGTCCGAGCGTCCGGTTTTCCCCGATCGAAAAGGAAACGCCGTCCAGTGCGTAGACTCTGGCCTGTTCCCGAAACAGAATGCCGCCGCGCACCGGGAAAATCTTGCGCAAATCCTTGCACTGGAGTAGCGAATCAGTCAACGTCGGGTTCCCGCCAGCGAAAACAGGCCACCCGGTGATGGTCTGCAATCTGTTCCAGGGGTGGTCGGGTCTGGGTGCACGGCGTCACCATCCTTGGGCAACGGTTGTGAAAACGGCAGCCCGTCGGCAGTTGGTGTAACCCCGGCACCGAACCGGAGATGGTGTTGAGGCGGGTTTTGGGCGCTGTTTCAAGGTGGGGGATCGATTCAAGCAGACCTTGCGTATAGGGATGTTTCGGTGCCTTGAACAGCGTCTGTGCACTGGCCTGTTCGACCATTCTGCCGGCATACATGACGATCACATCATCGCACATTTGGGCGATGACACCGAGATCGTGGGTAATGAAGATGACGGCCATGCCATTTTTTTCCTGGAGCCTCTGGATCAGTGCGAGGATCTGGGCCTGGATGGTGACATCCAGCGCCGTGGTCGGTTCATCGGCAATCAATATGTCAGGTTCACAGGCCAGGGCCATCGCGATCATGACGCGCTGTCGCATCCCGCCGGATAACTGGTGGGGAAATTCATTGATGCGTTGTTCCGGGGAGGCGATGCCGACCTTATAGAGCAGTTCCACGGATGCGTGCAAGATCTCGGCATGACTCATCTGCGGCTTGTGCAGCTGATAGGTTTCGGCGATCTGGCGTCCGACCTTGTGCACCGGGTTGAGCGCGGTCATCGGTTCCTGGAAGATCATTGAGATACGATTGCCCCGGATCTGCTGCATCTGTTCCACCGGAATCTGGGCCAGATCCTGTCCCTCAAACAGGATCCGGCCGGATTCAATGCGGCCTGCCGGCTTCGGCAGTAATCGTAAAATGGACAGCACCGTGACACTTTTGCCGCAACCGGATTCACCCACCAGCCCGAGCGTCTGTCCCCGTTGCAGATCCAGGCTGACCTCATCCAACACGCGCACACGTGTCCCTTCTGATCCGAACGAGGTGACGAGCTGCCTGACCTGCAGTAACGGTGTGCTGTGAACCATCACCGATGCGCCACGGGATGGCTAGAGTTTCTTGTACGTTTCATCAATCTCGACAACGGGGTCCAGTTGGGTGCCTTGCTTCCTCGCCTCTAAGGTGAATGCCTTTTCCTGTTCGTCAATCCAAAACAGGCTGGGAGAGAAGGAACCGAGGCCTGTCCCGCTCAGTCGGGTCCCCTCGACCGGGGGCATTTTGAGCCATCGCCAATAGGCAAATCGCTCATAGGGCACCATAAAGGTCGGAATAAAGACGGTCTGTTCATGGATCAGGTTCTGCAGTTCCCGGGACAGCCTGACGCGCTCCGCCTTGGTGGTTGCCGTCCGATAGGCCATGATCAGCGCATCGATTTCGGGGTTGTCCAGGTTGGTGATGTTGTTGGTCTGTGGTTTATGGGCATTGTCCGAATGATAGTGTTGCCAGAAAGCCGGCCGCAGACCGGTACTCCAGCCGCTCCAGGCGATGTCGTGCTTTTTTTCGAGCACACTTTTGAAGGAGGTGGAGGGATCCAGCAACTGGAGAACCAGGTCGATCCCGGCCTTCTTGGCCTCTTCGCGGAGGATCACGAGCCGGTCGGTGTGTTGCTTGGTGGAATAGTTGACCACCAGACGCAGCGGCTGGCCGTCTTTGACCCGCACGCCCTGGGCATTGCGATTCACCCACCCGGCCTGGTCAAGATACTCCGCGGATTTCTTCAGATCAAAGGGCAGCGGCCGGAGCGATTCATTACTGTATTCTCCGTAGCCGGTATAGTGGCTGGGCAACCGAAAGTAATCCTTGCGCAGGATCGTATTGATGACCTTGTCGATGTTCATCGCATGTGCGAGGCCTTTTCTGACCCGGCGATCACTCAATATCGGCTTGTCCGTGTTCAGCCACATTCCGACGGAGGGCTGTGGCGAGTCAGTATAAAACCACAGCTTGTGAATATACCCGTTGTCGTATTCAATTCCCCGGGCTCTTTCATGCCACCAGACGGGGAACGTGATCGAGAAGCTGTCCAGCTCACCCTTGAGGAAATGCTGATAGGCCACGTTCAGGTCACGAATGACCGAGATTCTGAATTTGTCGACATTGTAGCGGTGACGAAAATAGCGTTTGTCCTTGGCCCACCAGTCGGTCTTTCGCTTGAACTCAATCGACTTGCCCTTTTTGACTTTGCTGATCTGATATGGACCGGTATTGGGCTCCGGGGTCCAGTTATAGCGTTTGACCCAGTTTTCATCCAACTGATGAAAGTGGGCCGGTGTCGGGCCGATTCCGTAGGCGAGAATCAAGTCCTCTTTCGGTTTGACCTTGGCGCCGATCACCGCAATGGTGTAATCGTCAAACCGGATGACATCCTCGATTTCGGTACTATAGTGATTGTTGTACCACGGCGCGACAATGTGCTTGGAGCGCATGAACGCCAACGTGAACAGGTAATCCTCTGCCGTTACCGGTTCGCCATCCGACCATTGTGCCTCCGGGTCCAGTTTGTAATAAACGGTCCGTCCATCTGCGTCGTAAGCCCAATGGGTGGCTAACTGGGGAATCAGATCAAGGGTATTGGGATGAATGCCGACCAGGCTGAGCTTGTTGGCATCCAGGTAGCCCCGGAAACTGCTATTCGAATCCGGGCCAACAGTGCGCAAGGTCAGCGGAAAAGACAGGATGAAGGTTCTGAACGTCCCGCCTTTGACCGCCTGTGGTGAGGCAAACAACGGGGCATCGTTATTGGTTTCCCAGACCAGTCCTTCCGGCAGCACAGGCGAAGGAGACGTGGCCCGGGCAGGCGAATGAATCAGTGTGATGACACAAAGACCGATGGCCAGCAGGCGAACGGGCAGCCACAGGGACCGACGTCGCTGACGACTGTTTTTGAATCGGTCCGGGTTATGGGGCAGGGTGGTTTTCAGCAGCATGATTATTCGTAAATGGTATGTTTTTTGGGATCAAAGGCTTCTCGAACTGCTTCGCCGATGAAGGTCACCATGGTTAACACCAACACCATGGCCGTCACCACCGAAATGACGATCCATTGCGCGTCCAGACGGTCTGTGCCCTGCTGCAGCAGTTCGCCCCAACTCGGGGTCGGTGGCGGCAATCCGAAACCCAGATAATCAAGCGAGGTGAGCGCGGTAATGCCACTGGCCACGCTGAACGGAATAAACGTTATCACAATCGAAATGGCATTGGGCAGAATGTGGTGAAAAATGATTCTGCGACCGCTGGCGCCCAGTGCCCGGGCCGCCAGCACATATTCCCGCTCCCGCTCCTTGTAGGTCGCAGTTCGCATGTACCAGGTCATGCCAACCCAGCCGAAAATCATCATGATCAAGATCAATGTCCAGAAATTCGGCACCACCAGCGAGGCCAGTATCATGATGACGTACAACACCGGGACATTGCTCCAGATTTCAATGAGGCGCTGAAACAACAGGTCAAACACCCCTCCCCAGTAGCCCATCAGGCAGCCGATGGCAATACCCATTGTAAAATTCAACAGCAGCAGAATCAGTGAAAAGCCGATGACAAGCCGAAAGCCATAGACCAGGCGTGCCACAATATCCCGTCCGGCGGTGTCGGTCCCCAGATAGTGCTTGTCTGCCAGCGAGGGGGCATACGGCGGATAGCTGCCCTCGCGAAAGTCGGTTTCATAGGGACTGAAGGGGATAAACGGCATCAGCACCCAATTGCCGCTTGCCTGTTGCTGGAATTGTGCTTGCAGGTCGCGGTAGTTGGTCTCGTAGTCGTAGTCCAGTCCAAACGTGCTGCCAGGGACAATGCCGCCATACGTGGGGAAGTGATAGCTGCCTTCATAGTGGACCACCAGGGCCCGGTTATTGACCCACAGTTCTGCCATGGCGGACAGGACCAATAGAAAAACGAGGAAAATGGCCGACCAGTATCCTCTGCGAACGGATTTGAACCGCCGTAATTTTTGATGGGTCAGTGGGTTCATTCAAATCGCACCCGCGGGTCGATGATGGCCACACAAATGTCGGAAATGATGTTGCCGATGAGAAACAGCAGCGACGAAAGGGTCAAGATACCCATCACCACCGGATAATCACGTTCCAATAGCGATTCATAGCCGAGCAGACCGAAACCATCGATGTTGAATATTTTTTCAATCAGAAATGAGCCTGTCAGCACCAGACTGATGGTGCCCCCGATGCCGGTGGCAATGGGGATCAGGCTGTTGCGGATCGCGTGCCCGAAGACAGCACGGCGAAAATTCAGCCCCTTTGCGATGGCGGTACGGACATAATCCGCTGAAATATTGTCCATCAGCGAGTTTTTCAGCATGAAGGTGACTACGGCAAAACTCCCTGCAACATAAGCGATCAAGGGCAGGGCGGCATGGTAAAAAATGTCTCCAATCTTCTGCCAAATGGTCTCGAGATCGTCAAAATCATCGCTGACAAAGCCCCCCAGCGGAAAAACCTCCCAGTGCGAGGCAAACGCGACCAGCAGTCCGATACCGACCACGTATCCCGGGATCGCATAGCCGATAAAGACCAGTATTGAGGTGATATTGTCCATCGACGTTCCATGCCGTATCGCCTTGACAATGCCCAAAGGGACGCAGACGCCATAAGTGATGATCAACGTGGCCAGTCCGTAAAAGATGGAGATCGGAAATCGTTCTGCCACAATGTCCCAGACCGGCTCGCTGTAACGCGATGAAGTGCCCAGATCCAGTTGTACAATCTTCCATAACCAGGACAGATAGCTGAGCAGGACGGGCTTGTCGAATCCATAGTAGGCCTGTAGTTCGCGGATCTGCTCGTCAGATAACGCGGCGCCACTTTGCTCGGAGGTGTCAACGAATTGACTGCCTTCCTGCTGGGCGATCTGGGTCTGCAGCAGGATTTTCTCGACCGGGCCGCCCGGAACGAAACGGGTGACGGCGAATACCAGCAGGGTAATTCCGATAAAAGTCGGAATAATCAGCAGAAACCTGCGGATAAAATAGGCCGTCATGGATTGGATGGGCGGTTATGCAATGTCGATCTCTTCAGTAGACAATAGACGATAGAAACGGTTCAGCCCGCAAGTATAATCAGGCTACTTGCTGTTTGCCACTGTGGCTCTTTTGGTGGGACTTGCGCTGTAGGGATTTTTTCAGATTTGGGGGTAGTGAATCGACAACAAGAGGAATAATATCATCGATAACAACAGCTCAAAGGATAGCATAATCGGGGAGAGATTTCACTTCATTTCCGGGGGTTTTCGGGGAGTTGGGAGAGCGCATTGGACCGATCAGGGACAAGCCGGCACGGGGCGGCCCCGGCAGGCTGGTGGCCGGCCGGAATTCCGGTGGAATCGAGGGGTTTGGGCCTACCCGGTATCGGCCAGCGGGACCGGTTCGACCAAAGAGCGCATCCGTTGTCCATGACCGGCGTGGATGCTGGCCAGTGCCAGGGCCATCATCACCGCCAACGCCAGCCCGACCCGGGTCTGCATTTTCGCCCGCCCGCGGATAAAGTATTTTTGAGGTCCCGGAAAACCGTTTATCTACAGGCAGTTAGCGACAGCGCAATTCCCGCAAACAGTATATTCCCCCGCCCCGGTTTTATAGTGTCATCTTGGGCCAATCACAGTCTACTCTTCAACTCGAATTCTTCAAGTACTCCAACCAGGTCAGCCAACGGAGCCACCTTTCTATCACTGCGAATTTGACGGGCCGCCCCTCCGTAAATGACAGCTTTGGAGGAAATATCCGGAATCAGTTTGGCAACTCGATTGAGTGAATGAAAATAGTCGGAAGCAATTGTAGACCCGGATTTGATCTCTATAGCGCCAATACCGGAGCTCGTCCTGTAGAAAAGGTCACATTCCAGCCCCCGGGCATCGCGGAAAAAGGAGAGATTGGATTGACGGCCCTGATTGTAACGATGCTTGAGCGCCTCCGCGACGACCAGGTTTTCAAAAAGTGCTCCACGCAAGGGATGGGTAGCAACCTGCCCGGCCTGTTCAATGCCAATCAGATAGCTGGCCAGCCCAACATCGTAGAAGTAGAGTTTGGGCGACTTGGTCAGACGCTTTCGGAGATTGGCGTGAAACGGTTGTAGCTGGAAGACAATGTAGCTGGTTTCCAGCAGCGTAAGCCACTCTCTCGCTGTCGTGTGGGATACACCGGCATCCGCGCCCAGCGAACTGAGATTGAGCAGTTGCCCCACTCGTCCGGCACACAGACGGACAAAGAGTCGAAAGCTGGACAGGTTGCGTATCTCACCCAACCGGCGCACATCACGCTCGACGTAAGTCTCTAGGTAATCACCGAGCGCCTTGTGCGGGTCAAGCGCCTGGTCATGAATACGAGGATAGAACCCTGAGTAAATAATATCGTCTACCGAATTGGTGGCGCCAGTCCGGTTCCGTTCAGCCAGCGAGAATGGCAACAGACGAAGTAGCGCTGTCCGCCCCGCCAGAGACTGACTGATTACATTGGAAAGCCTGAACTGCTCACTACCCGTCAACACGAAAAGCCCATTGCCGCCTGTTTCGTCAGCCAGTACCTGGAGCCAGGATAACAGGGCGGGAACATGCTGTACTTCGTCTATAATGGCGCCCCCGTCGAGTTGGGCGAGAAATGCGCGGGGATCCGATTCAGCAAAATGCCGTTGGTCGGGCGCCTCCAGATTGGCATATTTCAGATCAGGGAAAGCAGCGCGGCAAAGCGTGGTTTTACCGGATTGCCGCGGTCCGGTCACAGTAACAAAAGGATACTGTTGAAACAATGTGGTCAAGTGGGGTGTGATCTGACGTTCAATCATGCCAGTTAAAATACCAACAGATCGTGAAAATTGCAAGTAATACTTTCATATTACACAGTTCCACTGCGGTAATTTAAGTAGCTATCCCGGAACAATCAGAGGTTTATTCCACAACCAACTGGAAGAGACCCACTGTCCGCTGACCACCGATGGATACCACCGGGACGGTAAACGCGGCAAACCACCGATAGTTGATGGGCTGTTAGGCAGTGCCGACGGTTGTCCGCTGGCGATCGAGGTGTTTGAGGGCAATACGGCGGTGGAACCGCAGACCCTGGTGGACGACACCGTGGCCGAGATCACCCACCCGGACTTTCCCGGCGAACGACTGCTGGTGTGTCTCAATCCAAGGCTGCGCGCAGAGCGCGCGCGCAAGCGCGAGGCGTTGACCGAGGCCACCGAGGCAATCCTGTTGCACATCCAACAGATCGTTCATCGCAAGGGGTCGCGTTTGCGCGGTGCGGTGGCCATTGCCCGGGTGCGGGCCCATGTGTTCCTGTGTCTGCTGGCGCTGCATGTGCAGTGGCATCTGCGTCGCAAGCTGGCGCCGTTGTTGTTCGAGGATGAACAACCTGATCAGGCCCGGGCACACGGGGCCTCGCCGGTTCAAAAGGCCGCGGTTTCCGACCACGCAAAACGCAAGGCCGCGAGCAAAAGAATCGAACACGGCCTCGCGGTGTCGAGTCTGGATACCCTGCTTGATCACCTGGCGACGCTGACCCTCAACGAGGTGGTGATGCCGGCTTAACCCAACCGGCCGCTGACCTTGCTGGCCGAGGCCACGCCGTTACAGCAAAGGGCCTTTGAACTGCTCAATGTCGATCCCAACCCCGGAGCAAATGTTGCCATAAGCCGACCACCCTGAATCCGCCGACATCCCTTGTAGGATAAGGGTTCTTGCTGGATTTGGTCAGTGAAGTTCAGTTTAGACATACTCCCTATCGCATTACTTCAAAAAGCGTTCAACCATGAATGGAGACAGATCCACGCTCGGTTGATGGCCGAGCGCCAGTTCCGCGGTGACCTTCCCCACGCCCGGTCCGACACCGAAACCGTGACCGCTAAAGCCGGTCGACAGGATCAACCCGGGAATCTTGGCCACCGGACTGATAATCGGCAGTTCATCGGGCGTGACATCGATCATCCCTGCCCAGCGCCGGTTTATCCCGATCTCACCCAGGGACGGAAAAACCTCGCCCAGACGTTGTTTGGCTAGGCGCAGCAGTTTCAGATTCGGTGCCGGGTTCAGTGCCCGTTCTTTCTCAAAAGGGGTGATTCGGTCCAGGGAAATGGGGTTGGGCCAGCCCCATTCGGTCATAAAACGTTGGTTCACTTTCAGTTGTATCCCTTCCTTGCTTGCCTTATAGGCCGCAAGGTATCGTCGAAAGAACCGCAGGTAGTCGGGGGTGATTTCGCAGTCAAGGATGCCGCCATAGGCGACACTGTAACCACCGTCATCACGTCGTCGCATGCCGAGGCCGTTGCTCCAGATGGATGATTGGGAAACAAGCGGTCCCGGCTGAGTCGACAGGACCGATCCGATCACTTTCAACTGGGGGAAAAGCACGTTCAGGCTGCGGCAAAAATACGATGACCAGGCACCCCCGGCACACACCACGGTCGAGGTGTCAATCGGGCCGCTTTCCGTGATCACCCGGCTGACGGCTCCGGCCGACAGTTCCAGGCCGCGCACCGCCGTATTCTCCAGAATACAGGCGCCGTTCGATGCTGCCTGTTGGGCAATGGCCCGGGTCGCCCTGTCGGGTTCGGCTCTGGCATCGCTCGGCGTGAACAGCGCGCCTTCGTTGGGTGGTGACATCTCGGGCAAATGCTTCTTCAGTTGGCTGACGGTCAAAAAACAGGTATCGAGCTCAAATGTCTTGGCGAGTTCCAGCCAGGCCAGATTGGCCTTCAAACGCGCATCGTCATCGGAAAAGTACAATGTTCCACCCACATGAAAGCCGATATCGACCGGTAGTTTTTCGGCCAATTGATGCCACAGCCGCAAACTATGGATCATCAAGGGCAGTTCAGAGGCATGCCGCCCCTGTTGTCGGATAAACCCCCAGTTACGACTCGATTGTTCGCCTGCGATGACCCCTTTTTCGCATAAAACGACCGAGGCCCCTGATTGGCTTAGATAATAGGCGGTTGCGCAACCTGCAATGCCACCGCCGATGACAACGACATCAGCCCTGTCCGGTATCTCGATCGTCATGAGGTCTCAGTTTGTTGTGAATGGGCACGAGGAGCGATCGGTCTATGCAGTCGAGTTGGCCGTCCAGGTAATCCCCTGACCGGTCGGTTGTTGATGAGAATTATACGGCCATCATATAAGACCATTCTACCCACTTCCTGTAAAGTGGAAAATACAGCGCAAGCCGTATCTCGTTCGTCTCGCGATGCCTGACAATCCCCGCATACTGTTCCAGCTGTTGCCGATAGCGCTGTTTTTCCCGGGCAATAAATGCATCAATGTCCGGCCCTTCGTGTCGACTCGTTTTGAAGTCGATAATCCAGCGGACTCCATCGGCATCAATAAAGGTCCGGTCAATGACGATATTGCGTATCTGATCGTCGATGATGCCTGACAGGGCCCACTCGGATCTGATGTGGTGATGACGAGATGAAAAAATCCATTCTGCCTTTGGGTCGATGCGAATTTGCTGCAACACGGTATCAATCTGTGTCATGGCATGGGGCAGTTCGCTTGGCGGTATTCCGTTTTCCATCAGCAGACCCCTGGCCTGGGAAATGAGGGCATTTTTATCACCCTGCTTCCACTGTTCCCATCCAATGGCGTCGATTTGTTGCAATAGCCGGTGAACGGTGATGCCCACGATTCTCGCCGTTTCCCCCGCCCAGGAGAACTCGATCATCCGGTCATCCGAGGTAACTGTTGGCTGGCGAATCAGGACATCGTCTGGCAAGGTGCGGGTTTGAAAACCCGGGGGCACTCTGCCCAATTGACGTGGTCGCAAAACCGGTTCCACCTGATCGGGCGTCGGCGGATCGACGGTGTCCGGACAGTACGGGGTCTGTTCCGATGAGTCCGACTGCCATACCGGCCAGATCAAATGCAGCAGGGAGGATGAAGCGGGGGGGGTGACGGTATCGCCGCTCCTTTTCAAGGTGGCAAAGAGATGGAGTTTATGTCTGGCCCGGGTACAGGCCACATACAGCAATCGGCACAATTCATTGCGCAGGCGCAACTGCTCCACCTCACCGAGAAACCGGTAAAATCTGTCTTCCTGTCCGCTGGCGGGTAACAGGGCAATCAGGATTTGCTTGGGGAGCCGTGTCCAGCGCAGCAATTCGTGTTCCGGACGACGGGGGACCTTTTCCAGCGCCGGAATGATCACCGTATCAAATTCAAGTCCTTTTGCCTTGTGGATCGTCAGCAACTGAACCGGCGCTTCAATTGTTGTCTTGCTCCAAAGCGGTTGCACGGCCTCGGACAGCGTCTCGGCGCTGATGAAATCAAAGGTCGATTCGAGTTGATCGAGTAGTTCAAAAAACAGCGCACAGTCGGCCAGGTATTCTGCGGGAATCAGTGCCGGGGCGCCCAACGAGAGCCAGGCAGCCTCGACGCTTTGTCTGATCGGAACCCTGCCCCGGGTCGACAGGGCCGCATCAAGCGCCTGGCAGAGGGTTGACAGTCGCGCCTTGGCTTCAGTCGACAATTGTGCGGTCATCGCGGGTTGCCGGATCAGTGGCGGGAGGGGTTGACTGTGGTCCAGTCCGGCGATCAGTGAAAGATCCGCAAGCGTCAAGCCACACCAGGGTGCACGCAGCACTGACAGCCAGGCGACGCGGTCAGCGGGCTGGATCACAATTCGGGTAAGTGCGATCAGGTCCTGGACGGCGGGCTGGCTGTGCATGGTTTCTGTATCCACCGACTGAAACGGGATGCCAGCGGCTCTCAATGCGGGTCCGATGTGCAACAGATGGCTGCGACTTCGGCCGAGAACGGCAATGGTCTGATCCGGATTGTCCTGCAATTCCGACCGAATGAGATGACAGATGGCGGACGATGACTGTTCTGTGGAGCTGTTGAACAGGCTGTGCAGCACCACATCACCGGCGGTGGATTGACCGCTGGCCGGTACCGCAGGGCTGTACCTGACGGCACTGTTCACGACGTCATTGTGGGACGGGAATATCGCTGCGAATGCCGTATTGAACCAGTTGACCAGTCTGGCGCCTGATCGGAAGTTGCTGCTCAATGTCAGTGGTACCGGCTTGATCAACTCGAAACCCTGTTGCTGGATTTCCAGAAAATGACCGACATCGGCCTCCCTGAACCGATAGATCGACTGCATCGGATCACCGACCAGAAAGAGTGTTCGACCATCCCCCGGGACCCAGCCTTCGGTCAGTTTTGACAGCAGTTCAATTTGGGCCAAGGAGGTATCCTGAAACTCGTCCACCAGGATGTGCTTGATCTGGTAATCCAGCGACATGGCCAGATCAGACGGGGAATCGGTGGCACCCAGTGCCATCTCTGCCCGTTGCGCCAGCTCGATATAATCGGCTTGGTTGTTCTCCTTGAACAGCAATCTCAGTTCCGCTACGGCCAGCGGAAGCAGTCGGAAAAGCGACGCCAGGGTGCGCCACTGCTGATCATCGAAGTGACCCGAGGGCAGTTTCCCGATGATCACCAGTGAGTCAATCACGTTTCCTTTGCCTCGCAGCCGGCTGAGCACGCCCAGCATGCGTCTTTTCAGGACCTGGTTGCTGGGCGGGAATCCGTGGTGCTTGTTGACAGTGGCACGGACGGTTCCCGTTTGGGTCAGCAGCAGGGCAACCAGTGCCTGCCATACGGGCAGTGCCGAGGTATCAGGTGCGGGAAAATGGTCAAGCAGGTGCTCACAACGCCGCAACGGGTGGTCCGCTTGGGTGGCTGCCAGTTCCACGATGGCCTGGTTGGCGATAGCGGTAATTTCCTGTTTCAATGCCGCTGAGAGCAGGGAATCGGCGTGCTGGAGAACCGACGTGATCACGCTTTGCCACATGCCTTCGAATTGTTCCCGTGATCCCTCGGGAAGGCCACGCATCCAGCGGTCCCGTTTCGCCAGCATGGCCGCAATCAGCGCCTGTGCCCTGGAAAATCGCATATCGACCAGTTGCAGAACATGCAGACAGTCTTGTGCCCAGTCGGATGCTTGTTCGATATGATCCAGTGTATTTTTTGCCGCTGTCAGATACAACGGAGCGACGTTTTCAATGAGCGTCGGTACCCCCCCGAAGCGGGATGACCAGGGCATGTGCCTGACGAGGTCGAAACAAAGCGCATCAATGGTCTGTATGCGAAGACGCCGGGGGTTGTGGAGCAGATTCCAGTCCTTGAGCACGTCATTTTTGAGCGCGTTTTGTGCCGATGAGAGGCGCTTGCCATTCGTCGGACTCCGGGAGGCCTCGGCTTCCTCATTGAGCGCAGACACGATACGTTCCCGCATTTCCGCGGTGGCCTTGCGGGTGAACGTGATGGCCAGTATTTCCTCCGGTTGCTCAACCAAAGACAGCAGCAACAAGTAGCGCTCGACCAGCAGGCTGGTTTTTCCGGAACCGGCCGGGGCCTGAACAATGAATGATTGCGCCGGATTCAATGCCTCGTTTCGTTGCGCCTGATCGCAAATCGGCATGCTAGTGGCTCCTGCGGATATCGTCGATACGGCACAGTCCATGCAGGTCGCAATAGGTGCAGCTATGGGCGCGAGCCGGGTCCACTGCGGCTTTTCCCGATTGGAAGTCTTCTGCCAATTGACCGAGGTGTGTGCACCATTGCTGTTGCATATCGTCCCAACTGATATGCCGGTTCTTGAGGTGGTCGGTTTTTTCCAGTGGCCAAACGCGGATCCCGCCCGTCGAGTTGCTGTGAAAGTCGTCGCTGTGGCTGATGCCCTTGTAGCCACTGTGGCCTTGACGGATGTGACCAAACGCCAGGACGGTCAGTTTTTCCGATTGATCCTGTGCACAGGCCATCGCGTAAAGGGGCAGCTGGGGCGCCTCCGGCCGTGTGCCAAACCACTGGCCCAGGCCGGCAGGAAAACCGGTTTTGTAGTCAATCAGGGCAAGGGTGCCGTCTGCAAGTTGATCGATACGATCAATTTTCAGCTGCAAACGCAGCCCACCCAGCCACAGGGACATCTGCTTTTCCAGCGCCTTGATCTGAAACGGCTGGGTCCGGTTTTTTTCGATCTCGAACCAGTCCCGCACCAATCGCCCAAGCCAGCGATACTGGAATTGCAGAAACTGTTTGCCGTTGCCGCTGACAAAGGCGTAGCGGGCACCGGCTTTGGCCACGCTGTCGTGGATCACTGTTTTGAGTTGATCGGGCGTCATTGTCTCCAGTTGATCGGAAGTGCGGATTCGACTCCAGGCGTCTTCCAGGATGTCATGGATCAATGAGCCCCATGCCAGTGCATCGAGATCCTGTGACGGGAGGGGTCGGCCCACGGCTCCCAAGCGGTAGCGGGCGTACGCTCTGAAGGGGCAGGTCGCCTGGTCCTGAATCAAGGCAGTTCCCCCCCGAATGGGCGGGGCCTCGACAGCCAGTCCCGTGTCATCATCCAGCCATTGCAGTTCGGTATCGTTTTGCAGGTACTGTGCCAGCGGGGGTGGGGCGTACTCCGACTGGCTGTCCGATTCCGGGAAGAGTGGACTTGGGGCCAGTTTGACCTCTTGTTCGTGACAGTGTCGGCTTAAAATCAACTGGTTGGTGTCACACTCGATCCGCGTTTGGACGACCTGGGCAAGCTGATGGTTGGCTTTGACTGAGGATCGGGGGATACCGGCCCGTTCCTGGACCGGTCTGGGGATGAAGGGTGAGGATTGCACGGTGGTCGGCCAGGCCTTTTCCGACAATCCGCCGAACCAGACGGCATCGAACTGGAGACCGGCAGCCTCCCAGACATCGACAACCGAGATCGGCACATCAGCAGTTTCAGTCTGGAAGAACTGCTGTGACAAATAGTGCCTGACGACCGACAAGGCGACCGGATTGCTCGCCCGGTGACTGACCAGATCAATGGATTCAATGTGGAACAGGTGGCGGTGAAAGGCGGATACGGTTTGAAACTCGTCCGTGTCGAGTGTTTTTTCTCCCGGCCAGCCCGCCGTCTCGAGAAAGGCCTTGTAAAACGAACCCCAGTTCTTGAACGTCTGGGTGGCGTTCTGGGTTTTGATCAGGTTCTGCAATTGGCGCAACACGGCAAACAACGCCGGGCAGGCGGGTTGGCTGCGGCGCCTGCGCAATTGTCCAATCAGACTGGAAAGACCGACTTGGTAGGGGAGGTGCCGCCGTGCCCACCACTCGAACTGACTGCGGTGATCGCGTTCAGTTTCTGCCCCCGCGATATGGGGGCACAGGAATATCCTTGCCCAGTTTTCGTATGATAACGGGGTATTGAGGCTCAATTGCAGCAATCGCAGTGCCGAGTCAATCACGGGGAACTGCGTGAGCCGCTTGCCGAGCGAGATGTGAAACGGATAATCGGCTTCTGACCCGGGTTCAAGCAGTTTCCCGGGACACAGTACCTGGATCAACGCATGCCGTATCACGGTGCTTGACTGACTGAGATTGGGAACGATGATCCCCAGATGTTGACCGGGCTCGCGTTGTTGTTCCACTCGTGCCCAGTGGGCGGCGGCCCGCCACTGGGCTGCCTCATCCTGATATTTGAGGGCGGCCGGAGCGGCATCACCCGTGTTCTTCTGAGCCGGCATGATTTCAACCGTGATCCCGTGATCCTCAAGACAGCTCACCAGGCGCTGTTGTTGTGGCGTGATCTGGTCAAATCCAGCGAACAGCAGGTGGTGTTCAGGCAACGGATGGCTGGTTTTTGAAGCGGCTTTGGACGGTTGTCGAAAGGACAGAATCTGGATGATCGCATCAATCAATTGTGCAGAGTCAAGCCAGTTTTTATCGGCGCATAACTGTCGAAATCGGTTTGCCCAGCGGGCAAAGCTGCGATGATCGGGTTGAAACGAAGTGGCACACTCAGCCAGGTCGATGTCCCACTGATGAATCAATTTCCAGGCCTTGACTGCGGTGCTGGCGGTTGAGGTGATATTCCACAGCGGCTGGTTGTGATCCTCGTACTGGCGGATATCTTCGCGAATGATGTGCCCCCAAACCAGATTGCGTTGTAGGTCATTGATCAGTATCGGGGTCGGAGGATGGTGGAGCCGAAGAGTTTGCCAACTGCGTTTCAGCCAGCTTTCAACAGGCAGTATGTCGGCCGATTCCCAAGCCGATTCCCCTTCGCTCATCTGCCTCAGGTTGTAATGATGCTGATACTCCCGGGCCAGCCTGCGTGTGGCGGTGACAATGGTGGTTCCGCTTGCAATGCGGGCCTGAACCACTGCAGGAAGACGGGACCGCAGTGGGGTCATCGTGCCTTGATCGCGGATATGCAAGACGACAATCAGATCTCCCGATCAGTCGGATTGGGAATGGTAGGCTTTCTCAATCTGGTCCATTTTCCCGGCGAGTTCGATGTCAAGGTTGGTGATACTGCCGGTGTGATGCGTGACCAGGGTCACCTCGACATCCTTGTAGACATTGGACCATTCCGGATGATGATTCATTTTCTCGGCCGCCAGAGCCACCTGTGTCATGAATCCGAATGCTTCGCTGAAATCACGGAAACGGAATTGCTTCTGCAGTGTCCGGTCTCTCCGTTTCCACGGATATCTGTTGGACTGGTTCAGTGTCTTTAGGGCGGTTTCAAGGGCCTCTTCGTCGAGGACAGTTCGGTTTATCATGTGTGGCAAACGGATTGAGTGGATGGTTGTCCACGACAGCTCGTCAGCATGACGGCAAGCGTGGTTGGAGAGACCGTGAGCCGGTTCATATCAGTGATCTTAGGCTGGCATCGGCCCAAAGCGGACCACTGATTACCGGGTTTTCAATCAGCGTGAGGACGGCCTGTGCAATCTCCTGTGGCTGAATCAGGCGGCCGAGCCCCACAAGGGGCTTGAGTCTGCTTTCGAAATAGTGGTCCGGGATGGATTCGACCATCGCGGTGTCAACCAACCCCGGATGAATGATTTTTACCTGTACGCCGTGGTAAAGGCCTTCGACATTGAGCGTGCTGGCGACCGCATTGAGCCCGGATTTTGTGGCGGCGTAGGAGACTTGCCCCCGGTTACCTCTCGATGAGACCGAGCCGATCAGTACGATGGATCCCTGGATCGATTCATCGGATTGCCATTGACCAAGACCCTGTCGTGCCCGATGTTCGGCCATGCCGGCGATCAGTTGCATGGCCCAGTACGTGGGATGCGTCAGATTCACGTCGAGCACCTGCCTGAACAGGGATTCCGGATAAAGTTCCGCCTTTCCGCTGTCGGGGTTGAGTTTGACCGCCATGGCATCGCGCAGGATGCCGGCCGCGGGAATACATATCTGCACGTATTGATAGCGATCTGCCATTTCACAAAAGACCGTTTCCCTGAAGCGTTGGTCGGTCACATCCCCTTGAAATGGCAGGGTCACATCCGCCCCCAGGGCATCATTCATCTGTTTGGAGATCGTCGCGCAGCGATCTGACCGATCGACGATGGCCACCGCTTTCGCGCCCTTGTCGACGAGTGCCCGGACGATGGCCAGGCCGATACCACCGGTTGCGCCGGTGACAACGGCCACACTGTTTTTAATTTGCATTTATTCTTTCAATCAGCCACATGGGTCAGACATATAGAATACGACAAATTGAATGACAAGTCCTCTTTTGATCGGGCAGTGTGTCGCCGATGAGGGGCGGCTTGGTCGGTGGGTGTCCGGGCCCGGGAATTCCGATTCAAGCGCAATGGTGAGCGGCGTTCAGCGGACGGGCAGGTCGCGAATCCGCTGCCCCGGCACAGTGCAGTCAATCGGTTAAGACAATCGCAGTGTGATTTTCTGTGGTGTAATTTTCCCAATTTATTTATACATTTTGTTATAATCCGCCCGCGCTTTTCCAGCAGGTGGCGGGATTTGGGGTGATGGCGTTGTCTGCTTGATCCGGAGTTGTTAATCGGTTTTCCCATTTTAACGAGGTAATACATGGCGGACGAGCATGTAAATTCGGAACGACGACGTTTGCTGACTGTCGCGACGACCGGTGTCGGTCTGGCCGGCGCGGTGGGCATGGCGATTCCTTTCGCGGGCAGTATGGTCCCCAGCGAGAGAGCCAAATCGGCCGGTGCACCGGTCGAGGTTGATATCAGCAAACTGGAGTCTGGACAGCAACTGACGGTCGAATGGCGGGGCAAGCCGGTCTGGATTATCCGCCGTTCCAAGGAAATGTTGGCACATTTGTCGGAACTCGATCCTATTTTGCTCGATCCTGATTCCGAGCGCCAACAACAACCTGCTTATGCAAAGAACCTGTATCGTTCCATCAAGGAGGAGATCCTGGTGCTGGTCGGTATCTGCACCCATCTGGGTTGTTCTCCAAGCTATCAGCCGGACATCGGAGCGGTAGCCTTCGATGCGGATTGGAAAGGGGGATTCCTGTGTGCTTGTCATGGGTCAAAGTTTGATATGTCGGGGCGGGTATACAGTGGTGTGCCGGCACCGAGCAATCTCGTTGTGCCACCGCATCAATATCTGACGGAGACCGTGCTTCAAATCGGCGAAGATGGGGGGTTGGCGTGAAGAGTTTCATGGCGTGGCTGGATGAGCGATTCCCAGCGACCAAGGTGTTCAAGGAACACGTGTCGGAGTACTATGCTCCCAGTAACTTCAATTTCTGGTATTTCTTCGGCAGCCTGGCGATGGTGGCTCTGGTGCTGCAGATTATCACCGGCATCTTGCTGGCGATGAACTACAAGCCGGATGCGGAACTCGCCTTTGCGTCGGTTGAATACATTATGCGGGATGTCTGGGGCGGTTGGTTTGTCCGCTATATGCACTCCACCGGTTCTTCACTGTTTTTTATTGTTGTGTACCTCCATATGTTTCGCGGATTGTTATACGGATCGTATCGCAATCCCCGAGAACTGGTATGGATCTTCGGCATGATCGTTTACGTTGCAATGATGGCAACGGCTTTTTTCGGTTATCTGCTGCCTTGGGGGCAAATGTCATACTGGGGGGCGCAGGTGATTGTCAATCTGTTCGAGACCCTGCCGCTGATCGGCGGTCCCTTGTCGGAATGGATACGCGGCGACTATGTCATTTCCGATATCACATTAAACCGTTTCTACGCATTTCACTATCTGATTCCGTTTATCCTGGTGGGGCTGGTTTTCCTGCACATTGTGGCGCTGCACAAAGTCGGCTCCAACAATCCGGATGGCGTCGAAATAAAGAAAGGGCCGAAAGGAAACCAATGGGATGAAAAGGCACCCGCCGATGGCATTCCTTTCCATCCGTATTATACGGTCAAGGACCTCATGGTGTTGGTGGGTTTTATGGCGGTCTTTTTTGCGATTGTGTTCTTTATCCCGGAAATGGGTGGGTATTTTATTGAGCAACCGAATTTTGAACCGGCGAATCCGTTAAAGACGCCCGAGCATATTGCACCGGTGTGGTACTTTACGCCGTATTACGCCATCTTAAGGGCGGTTCCCAGCTTTGCGGGCACGCAGGTGTGGGGAGTGCTGGTCATGGGGGCGGCGATCGTTGTGTTTTTTCTGTTGCCGTGGCTCGACCGCAGTCCGGTCAAGTCGATCCGGTACAAGGGATGGATGTTCAAATCATTCCTGACCCTGTTTGCGATTTCCTTTCTCGTGCTGGGGTATCTGGGTACGCAGCCACCGACCGGCGTGTTGACCACGCTGGCGCAGATATTCACGGTCATTTATTTCGCGTTTTTTCTACTGATGCCCTTTTACAGTAAAGCGGACAAAACCCGGCCTGTTCCTGAGAGGTTGACAAAATGATCATCAGATTCGTTGCGTTAATGTTGCTGCTCGCTCCGGTCATCGGGATGGCCGCCTCGGCCCCGAAAATGGCGCTGGACCCGGTAGAAATCTCCCTCAAGGACAAGGTGTCGCTGCAAAGAGGGGCGCAGTTGTTTGTCAACTATTGTCTCTCCTGTCACAGCGTACAGTACATGCGGTACAACCGGATGGCGGCCGACCTGGATATCCCCGAAGACGTTGTCAGGAAGAACATGTTGTTGAGCAACCAGAAAATCGGTGATTTGATGACCACCACGATGTCGCAAAAGGATGCGGTGGACTGGTTTGGTGGTGTGGCGCCACCGGATCTTTCACTCACCGGGAGACTGAGGGGAGCGGACTGGCTGTATAATTACCTGCGAACCTTTTACTTGGATGAGACAACGGCCAGCGGATGGAATAACGTGGTGTTTGAAAATGTGGCGATGCCCCATGCCCTCTATGAACTGCAGGGGTTGCAGCGAGCGGTCTTCAAGACCGTCACCGACGAGCAGGGTATCGAATCCAAAGTGTTTGACACATTCGAGATGGTGAGACCCGGAACAATGACCCCGCAGGAATATGATGAGGCGATGAGGGATCTGACCAACTTCATGGTCTATGTGGCCGAGCCTGCCAAGATGGTGCGTGTAAAGTACGGCGTTTGGGTGATGCTGTTTTTGGCGGTGTTTGGCGGGCTGGCCTATGCACTCAAGAAGGAGTACTGGCGGGATATCCACTAGCCGCGCGCGGGATTCAACGACCCCATGAGTATTCATTCCTCATTGACAGACCGGCGTCCGGCGATGACGCTGCTATCGGGGGCACTTGATGTCTTCAGTCATTGTTGTCGAGTGGTGCTGCTTGAGAAGGATATTGAGTGCAATATCGAGTACATCACGGCGCGGACCGACCCATCCAAAATAGGTGAGTTCAATCCTTATGGTGAAACCCCGACGCTGTTGGAACGGGATGTTGCGCTGTATGACATGTCGGTCATTCTGGAATATCTGGATGAACGATTCCCTCACCCTCCGCTGATGCCGGTGGACCCGATCATGCGTGCCAAGACCCGATTGATGGTATCGCGTCTGATCCGGGACTGGATACGACCACTCGGCAAACTGGGCGAGAAGACCGTACCACCCACGCTGCCTGTGCCGCTCAAGGCCAGTATTCAGGATGGGTTGACCGCGTTGTCCACCACTGTTTTGGTCGGGAACAAGTATTTTTCGGGTGACGATTTCACCCTGGTGGATGCCTATTTCGGCCCTTTGTTGTGGCGGCTCGAGTGGTTTGACATAGCATTGCCCAAACAGGCCGGCTCCTTGCGACAGTACAGTGATCGATTGTTTTCCCGTCCAACGTTCTACGATAGCTTGAGCGAGCAGGAAAGAGGGTTGCGTTAGCCGTGGTCTAAGGGGGTTGCGTGAAACAAATCAGGGGGCCCATGGACATCGAAAGTCATCCGCCTGATGATGCCAACAGGCTGTAATATTTTTATTCGGGGACAAACGTGACGAACAATTCCGACGGCATTGCGGATAACGGTATTTCGAACAGTTCCACCAAGCCCTATTTATTACGGGCCATCCATGAATGGGCGATCGACAACCAGTTTACTCCGCAGATTCTGGTGGCGGTCTCTGCCCCGGGCGTGGTGGTTCCCGCTCAATATGTCACCGATGGTCAAATCGTACTCAATATTCACCCCCGTTCGGTTGATGAACTGGTGCTTGGAAACGAATATCTTTTGTTTTCTGCCCGGTTTGCACGGAAAATGTTCAAAATAACCATTCCGGTTGCAGCGGTTTTAGCCATCTATTCAGGAGAAAACGGACAGGGTATTTTTTTTCGAGCCGAGGGTGACGATGTGCCGCCTCCCGTTCAAAGGGACGAAGCGCCGCCGGAGTCAAAAAAACCCCGGTCGGGGCCGCCTTCTCATCTCAAGTTGATCAAGTAGCGGAGTTCGTCAGATGGATTGGAAAATACGGGAAAGCGCAGCGTGTGGGGGCAGCCAGGAACCGGTGCTTCTGGCTGTATTGTAGGGTTTTGGCCGCTCGGCGGATGAGGATGTGATGAAACAATTTCGGGGTACCACCATTTTATCGGTCCGCCGGGGAAATCAGGTCGTTATCGGAGGGGACGGTCAGGTTTCGCTGGGCAATACGATGATGAAAGGCAATGCACGCAAGGTGCGGCGGCTATATAAAGACCAGGTTTTGGCCGGATTTGCGGGGGGCACCGCAGACGCATTTACCCTGTTCGAACGATTTGAAGGCAAGCTTGAGAAACACCATGGACAACTGGTCAGGGCTGCCGTGGAACTGGCCAAGGACTGGCGGACCGACCGGATCTTGAGACGATTGGAGGCTTTGCTGGCGGTCGCGGCCAAGGATGCTTCGCTGATCATTTCCGGCAATGGCGATGTGATCGAACCGGAGCATGGCGTGATGGCGATTGGGTCCGGGGGGGACTATGCCAAATCTGCCGCGATTGCGTTGTTGGAAAATACCGACTTGAGTGCCCGTGAGATTGTGGAAAAGGGGCTTGGGATTGCCGGAAAAATCTGTCTTTATACCAATGACCATTTGACCATCGAGTCGCTGGAACTAAACTGACCGGAAGGATGAGCCCAACCCATGAGTGAAATGACTCCAAGAGAAATTGTCGAGGAGCTGGACAAATATATTATCGGCCAGAAAGATGCCAAGCGGTCGGTTGCCATCGCGCTGAGAAATCGGTGGCGGCGGATGCATGTTGACGAGACATTGCGTGCAGAAATCACCCCCAAGAATATCCTGATGATCGGCCCCACCGGAGTTGGCAAGACCGAGATAGCCAGGCGTCTGGCGAAGCTGGCGAAAGCGCCTTTTATCAAGGTGGAAGCAACCAAGTTTACCGAAGTGGGCTATGTCGGCAGGGAGGTCGATTCGATCATCCGGGACCTGGTCGACATGGCGATCAAGATGAACCGGGAGGAGGCGGTGCAAAAGGTCACGCCCAGGGCGGAAGATGCGGCCGAGGAACAAGTCCTGGATATCCTGCTGCCCCCGGCCCGGGACGGGGACAGTGATCCTGAGGGTGCGGCCAGGCAGCGATTCAGAAAACTGCTTCGCGAGGGCAAGCTGAATGACAAGGAAATTGAGATTGAGATCAGCAGTCCGAGTATCGGTGTGGAAATTATGGCGCCCCCGGGAATGGAGGAGATGACGAATCAGCTGCAGGGCATGTTTCAGAACATGGGCGGCAATCGGAAACGCTCACGCACCGTCAAGATAGCCGAAGCGATGAGGCTGTTGACCGAAGAGGAGGCGGCGAAGCTGATTAATGAAGAAGAAATCAAATTGTCCTCATTGCAAAAAGTCGAACAGCATGGCATCGTTTTTCTGGATGAAATCGATAAAATTGTCGGGCGTTCGGCCGCGGGAGCCAGCGGAGCTGATGTCTCCAGGGAAGGGGTGCAGAGGGATTTGCTGCCATTGGTCGAAGGGTGTACCGTCTCGACGAAATATGGCATGGTCAAGACGGATCATGTTTTATTCATCGCCTCGGGGGCTTTCCAGTTGTCGAAACCTTCCGACCTCATTCCGGAGTTACAAGGCCGACTGCCCATTCGGGTCGAGTTGCGTGCGTTGACCACGGAGGACTTCACGCGCATTCTCACCGAACCGGATGCGTCACTCACCAAACAGTATGAGGCGCTGATCGCAACTGAGGGTATGACGCTTGAGTTTGCTGAAAACGGCGTGAGAAAAATTGCCGAGGTTGCCTGGCAGGTGAATGAACAAACGGAAAATATTGGCGCAAGACGGTTGCATACGGTCATGGAACGGCTGCTTGAAACCATTTCGTTCGAGGCGGCAGACCGATATGGCGAACACCTGACGGTGGATGCGGACTATGTCGATCAGAATCTAAAGGAACTGGTCGAAGACCAGGACCTTTCGAGATATATCCTGTAGTTCATCGATGTGTCCAAGCGCTGGAACCCTTCGCGCTGAGCGAGGCCCATGGGTACTGCTGGAAGCACCGACGGACAATGATCCTGGCGCTTCGCTGTCCTTCAGGACCATCCGATTCGGCTGGAGGGAGGGTGGTCGAAGACTGGTACCCAGGTCGAAAACAACGATGCAGATGAACCACAATGAAATGTGCAGCACCCATGATCGGGATCGGTACGGCGGGTGACCCTGCATCGCAGTGTCAGCATAACAAGGATCGGATGCGCCGCGCCGGTGCCTGGATCAAACGCAGTGAACAGAAAGGGACGAAGGACATCGAACGCTTCATGTTCCTTTGGATTGCTTTCAATGCGGCCTATGGAAACGAAGCGGCACTGCGTGATTTCGTCGAGGGAAAAGGTGGGAAAAAGAGTGAATCCCACCGCTTCAAAGCCTTTCTCGGATCCGTCGTGGAGCAGGATCGATCCGATGTTCTGGGAAGGATCATGTGGGACGAATTCTCCGGCTCGATTCGTGAACTGCTGAACAATCACTACGTGTTCCAGCCCTTCTGGAAGGCTATCTGGGGATCAGCACGGGATGGCAATTGGCGGGTGAAGTTCCAAAATAGTGTGCGCAGAGCGAACAGGGCCGTGGAGAAACGAGACATCCTCACTGTCCTGTTGATTGTGTTCGATCGTCTCTATGCGTTGCGCAACCAGATATTCCATGGCGGTGCAACCTACCCAAGCGGCTTTGGACACGAGCAGATCCGGGACGGTAGCCGAATTATGGCCTCTCTCATACCGGCGGTCATCGGCATCATGCAGCAGGATATCAACCGTAACCCGGACTCGCAAACCTGGGGCAAGGTTGCGTATCCGCATATCAACGCCGCACCGAAGTAGGATTGACTGCCCCAACACGGCAAGCCGCTATTGACCCCGATCCGGATTTTGGAGGCAGCGATAGGTGTGTTTTGTCCCTATCGTGATGGAACTAATAAATATTTTGGCACTCTAACGTGTTGAGTGCTAAAATTACCGGATAGTGAACAGAGGAGTTGATAAATGACTCAGAATTTACCCATTGCGATCAACATTTCCACCAGTGAGAATCTGGTGTCATACATGCGCGCAGTGAATGCAGCACCGATATTGACTGCAGAAAGAGAGCATGAGTTGGCGTTGAAGTATCGGGAAGAGGGTGATCTTGAAGCCGCAAAAGAACTGGTGTTGTCCCATTTGAGGCATGTGGTCAAGGTGGCGAGAGGATTTATGGGATATGGCCTTCCGCTGACCGATTTGATTCAAGAAGGGAGTATCGGGTTGATGAAGGCGGTCAAGCGTTATGACCCGAACAGGGGGGTTCGTCTGGTTTCTTTTGCAGTGCACTGGATCAGAGCGGAGATCTATGATTATGTGTTGCGTAACTGGAGAATGGTCAAGGTTGCCACCACAAAAGCGCAACGCAAGCTGTTTTTCAATCTGAGAAAGTCCAAAGCGCGGTTGGGCTGGATGAACGACGAGGAAGTGGAAAAACTGGCCAATGAATTTAATGTTGAGACCGCGACCGTGAGGCAGATGGAATCTCGACTGGGCAGTACCGATATGGCATTTGATGCCGTTGTCGATCACGATGACAGTGAAGACCATCTGGCGCCATCACAGTATCTGGGCGACAGTCGGTACGATCCGGCGAATGTTGTCAGTCATCATGAGCAGACAGCCCAAACGACTGAGCACTTGACGCTGGCGCTGTCCAAATTGGATCAACGGAGCAGAGACATTGTGACAAGGCGCTGGTTGGAAGAGGACAAACCGACCTTGCATGAGTTGGCGGATGAATACGGCGTTTCGGCAGAGCGTATTCGGCAGATCGAAAAATCCGCTTTGGACAAAATGAAGAAAGTGATTTCTGTCTGAGTTTGCGTGTCAGGCCCGATTTTGGAAAAGGACCGCAAAGGTGCTTTTCAGTCGTCAGTGCAGTGACAAGGACTAAAAGAGCGACTCCACGCTGCCATTTTGCTCGATGGTGTTGACAAGGGCCTTGTTGGTGATCGTGTTATCGGGTTCGGTGCCTGCGAGGTAATATTCGGTATAGCCGGCCGGGTCGTCCTCATCGGTCACCTTGCCGGTTTCCTTGCTGATGAACCGACTGGAGATATTGTCAGGTACGCTAACGGGCCGCTCGGGGAAATCCGCAAGGACCAACCCCATGAAGTCCACCCAGACGGGCAACGCGGCACTGGCACCCGATTCCCGGTTTCCCAAATGAGCGGGTTCATCGAATCCTATGTAGATACTGGTGGCTACATCGGGATTGAAACCCGAGAACCAGGCATCGCGGAAGTTGTTTGTGGTGCCGGTTTTCCCCGCCAGATCAGTTCGATTCAAAGCCAGTGCTTTCCTCCCGGTACCGGACAAGATGACCTGTTTCATGATGTTGGTGGTCAGAAATGCGTTTTGTTCCGAGATGCCCTGTATTTCCTCTTCACGAGTTTCACTGTCGATCTGTCTGGCAGGCGCCGGCTCGCAATGTCCGACCCGGTCCAGACAGGACGACTCATCGGGTAATGGCAAACTCAGCTCGTTGCCGTTGTTGTCCTGTATCTTTTCGATCAGATAAGGCCTGATACGTTTCCCGCCATTGGCGAGTACGGCATAGTACGAAACCAGTTCCAACGGAGTCGCTGCCGTTGAACCCAGTGCCAGAGACAGGCTTTTGTGCAGTCGGGATGGGTCGAAGCCAAAACCCGTCAGGTGTTCAATGGTATTGTCAATGCCCATTGCCCGAAGCAACCGCACCGAAACCAGGTTTAATGACAGGCTAAGCGCCTTGCGAAGCCGGGTGGGTCCGAAAAATTTTTTACTGTAGTTTTGCGGGCGCCAGATGCCTTCCAGATCGTCTTCAACGACGATGGGCGCTGCACTTACCTTGCTGCTTGGTGTAAAACCATTATCCAATGCGGCAGAATAGATAAACGGCTTGATATTGGAACCGATCTGTCGTTGTGCCTGGGTGGCACGGTTGAATTTGCTCAAGTAATAGTCAAAACCACCTGACAACGCGAGAATGGCACCGCTGTGCGGGTCGATACAGACCAGGGCACCCGATATCACGGGCAGCTGGGAAAGCCCCCATTGATCTGCTGTGAGTTGTCTGAGATAGACCGTGTCACCCACCTTCAGGACATCACTGACCCGGGTCAATTTCGCCCCCAAGGCATTTGGCCCGATATATTGTCTGGCCCATTGAATGTGTTCCCAGTCGATCGCCACCTTGCCCTGTTTTTTTGTGACTGCCGAAAACTGTTGCTCCTGAATATCCGTTACGATGGCCGGGACAATATCGCGACTGGAAGCGAAACGGGAAAGATGGGCGTCGAATAAGGACTGTTGGACACTGTCCGGCTGATCGATGATTTTGTCCATGCTGAAATGGTCTATTGCCCCCCTGAAACCATGCCGCATGTCGTAATCCAACAGTCCCTGTCTTAATGCCATATTGGCTTTCTCCTGGTAGGTGCTGTTGATTGACACGGTGACATTGAGTCCTTTCTGATAGACGGTTTCGCCGAATTGGCTGATCATGATTTGACGGGCCATTTCCGCAATATAGGGCGCCTTGACATCGGTGTCGACGACATGGCGCGTGGCGGTAATCGGCGCCTTGAGCGCGGTGTGATAACTCAAGTCGTCAATCCGACCCAGCGCATGGAGTCGGGTCAGGACATAGTCGCGTCTTTCGGCGGCGCGTTCCGGGTTAGAGATGGGGTTGTTGCGCGAAGGCGCTTTGGGCAAGCCGGCCAACATCGCAATCTCCGGAACGCTCAGGTTGTGCAGGCTTTGCCCGTAGTAGGTCTGGGCGGCGGCGGCGAATCCATAGGATCGGTGGCCCAAAAATATCTTGTTCAAATACAGTTCCAGTATTTCATCCTTGGTGAGCGCACGCTCCATATTGAATGCGAGCAGAATTTCCTTGAGTTTGCGGGTATAGGTTTTCTCCTGACTCAGGAAAAAATTCCGGACCACCTGCATGGTGATCGTGCTGGCCCCCTGCGCTTTAGACTGACTACGGAGATTACTGATGGTTGCCCTGACGAGGCCAAGAAAATCAACCCCGGTATGATGATAAAACTGGTCGTCTTCGCTGACCAGTATGGCATCAACCAAAAGGGAAGGGGTGTCATCAAGTTTGACGGGTATTCTCCGTTCATCACCATATTCGGCAATCAGTTTGTTGTCTTTGCTGTAGATCCTAAGGGGGATGTTGAGCGGGATTTTCCGGACTTCTTCGACTGTTGGCAGATTGGGTAATAGGGTGGCCGAGTACAGCGCCAGGCCAATGGCCATCGATACCGCGAATAGCACACCGAATGAAATTAATTTGGCAATCAATTTAAATATAAATTTCATACAGCCCTGCGGTGGATATGCGTCACGGTTATTCGGGTCGGCAGGATTTCCCATGGAGGAGGGAAGTCCCAGTCAAACATCTCGCTCGCGAATATTATAGCCTCAAATTATGATTCAAAAGTATCATCCGAAGGCGGGTGTCACGTAAGTTATGATCATGGATGACCGATCGTGATGCAAAGATCAAGTCAATTCCTTCCGGTCCCGGTATGATTTGGGAACACAGCTGATTTCACAAATGGGTCAATCGAGTTGCCGGAAAGACGCCCCGCAGTCAGGGTATAAGCGATGGGGTGGAATGGTTCGAACACGTACCGTGACCGTGTGGGGAAAGGCAGACTGTCTCATCCGGGAGAGGACGAAGTGCCCGGTTTCAGACACCCCAAAGCGATCGGCGAAAAAGTCCGCAACGTTGGCTGTTGTGCAGAGCCTTGGAGGATTCCGGCAACATGTCTCTTGAAATCGGGACCAGAACCTGTGGTGATACGGTTAGCTGCCCACCGATGCGCTTGATAAAGTGTATCGGTTATGCGCATATCGCCACAAAAAACAGTCTCTGTCAGTCACCGTGAAGGCGAACACGGTGACCACTAAGTATATAATTCACCATTAATGACAGAGAAAACAGGGTGTCAGTCCAACAGAATATCTACTTGATCGGTTTGATGGGTGCGGGAAAAACCACCGTTGGGCGGAATCTTGCGCGTTTGATGAAACTGACTTTCATTGATACCGATCAACAGCTTGAGCAAAGAACAGGTGTCTCTGTCTCCTATATCTTTGAGATGGAGGGCGAGGAAGGTTTCAGGGAAAGAGAATCGAATTTGTTGAAGGAGATTGGTCAGAAAACTGCTCATGTGGTCTCAACGGGAGGGGGAATTGTTCTTAGGCCCGAGAATCGGTCCATGATGAGAAGGTCGGGCACGGTGATCTATCTCAGTGCCCCGTTTGCGGTTTTATGGACGCGACTGAGGCGATCCAAAACGAGACCCTTGCTCGTAACAGAGGACCCACAGAGCACCCTTCGTCAACTTATGGAACTACGTGAACCACTCTACCAGGAAGCGGCGGATATAACGATGGATGTCGATACCGGCTCCGCAATCAACATGGCGAGAAGCATCCGACAGAAACTACAGGCATGAAAACAGTTCACGTTAATCTGGGTGACAGAAGTTACGACATCCGTATCGCACGCGGTCTGCTGGGGTGTGCTGATGAACTGCTGCCATGGATCACTGGCAATCAGGTTGTGATTGTCACCAATACGGTGATTGCAGATCTTCGTTATCTGTCCCAAGTCGAAGCATGTTTGGAAAATAAACAGGTATTCAGGATCGTATTACCGGATGGAGAGCAGACAAAGAACCTGAAAACACTGGACTCCATCATTGACCAATTATTGCGCATTCCCTGTGACAGGAAGGTGACACTGATTGCCCTCGGTGGTGGTGTTATCGGAGATATGGGCGGGTTTGCGGCAGCCTGCTATCAACGGGGCGTCCCTTTTATCCAAATACCAACGACGCTCCTTGCACAGGTTGACTCATCCGTCGGGGGGAAAACCGCGGTTAATCACTCACGGGGGAAAAACATGATCGGTGCGTTTTATCAGCCCCGACGCGTGATTGCGGATCTCGATACGTTGTCAACACTGAGTGATCGGGAGTTTGCCTCCGGTGTCGCTGAGGTCATCAAGTACGGGTTGATTAATGATCTGTCTTTTTTCGAATGGCTGGAGAAGAACATCACTTCGGTGATGCGCAGGGAATCCGCATCGCTTGAGTTCATCATCGCGCATTCTTGTATCAGCAAAGCCAATATTGTCGAACAAGATGAAAAGGAAGCCGGAAAACGGGCTTTGCTCAATCTGGGACATACGTTTGGTCATGCGATAGAAACCGGGATCGGGTATGGCACCTGGTTGCATGGCGAAGCGGTCGCGATGGGAATGATGATGGCTGCAGACCTGTCAACCCGATTGGGCTGGCTGGAGGAAAAGGAACGACAACGAATCAAGGCAGTGCTCACAAGGGCATCTCTTCCAAGCGACCCTTTCTCCGGCCTCGATCAGCAAGTGATGATCGAATTGATGAAGCGGGACAAGAAAGTACAGGACGGCAGTTTGAAACTCGTTTTGCTGCAGGGGATCGGCGAAGCAGTGGTGACAGATTGCTATAGCGCATCGGCCCTGCGCGATACGGTCAAGTTCTATACTGCCTCATAGGTCAGGCGACAGGTCAAACGCCAATACGGTCGGCGCACATGGCGTGCGTTTACAGGCACGCCATGTGCGGTTCCCGAGTATTGAAAATCCAGTCAGCCCGGTACTTTGTGGCCGGGGATTATGAACCCGGGTTGTTGGGGGGAAAGACCGCCGGGACAAAATTCTGATCGTCCATCGGGGGTCGCACATAACTTTTTGCAATCGGTGGTCTTTCTTCCAATGCGATTTTCTCTGGCGTCAAGTCTTGGTAGTCGATCAAACTCAACAGATGGGAAATGCAGTTTATTCGTGCGCGTTTCTTGTTGTCGGAATTCACGACATACCAAGGTGCCTGCTTGATATCGGTATGCGCAAACATGAAGTCTTTCGCCCGGGAATATTCCACCCAGCGTTTTCTTGACTCCAGGTCCATCGGGCTGAGTTTCCACCGTTTGGTCGGGTCATCCGTACGAGACTGAAATCGTTTTTCCTGCTCTTCATCACTGACAGAGAACCAGTACTTGATTAGTTGTATGCCGGACCGGACCAGCATGCGCTCGAACTCAGGGCAACTCCGCATGAATTCTTCATATTCTTCATCAGTACAAAATCCCATGACACGTTCAACACCGCCCCGGTTGTACCAACTGCGGTCGAGAATGACCATTTCCCCGGCTGCCGGGAGATGGGCCGCATAACGCTGGAAGTACCACTGGGTTTTTTCTCTTTCTGTGGGTGCAGGCAGTGCGACCACCGAACAGATTCTCGGATTCAGGGATTCGGTGATTCGTTTGATCGTGCCGCCTTTGCCTGCGGCATCCCGACCCTCGAATATGATCACTATTTTGAGTTTTTCATGCTTGACCCATTCCTGGAGTTTTACTAGTTCGATTTGCAACCGTTGCAGTTCTTTTTCATATGCAGCTCTTTCGATTTTTTTTCTGCTGGGTTTATTCATTTGTAATGCCTGTTTAGCGTATACCATGGTTCTCTGATTCTTATGGAATCAGTTCCCTCCAGAGATGAATCCTACTCGGATTGTGTCTGATTGTCCAATATATCAACATGTTGTGTCTGCAACATATGGAAATGCCCGGTTTGTCCGGCCGCGATGAGGCCAAGGACGTCCGGTCGCTGACGGCGGCGGTGCGGCAATGCCTCGATGACTCACCTGAGCCTTTCACCAAAGGAGGGATGTTGTCCAACCGCTTGAGTGAGAGACTGGCGTGACAGGTGCAGGTTGTTCCTGACCTGTAAACCCATAAACACGTAATCAATACCTTCTCCCCCTCGAACTGGCTTATTGAACCTTTGGGACAGGCATCCGGTGACGTATCAAAAACCATCGGTTTTGATACAGCTAAAAATTGTACATACTTCTACCTGGAGCGCATGATCGCGGCGGCCAGGACCGGGCCGAGTATGTACACTTCGGGCCGGAACTGTACATACCATCTGAATCCAAAGAATGAGGGTTTTTTAATGAACGGTTTTGGTTGCTTGTGCTATGTAATCGCGGGTATTTTGTTGATGATAGTAGGATTGTTTTTTTTGGCTGTGATCGGATGAACTCTACCAGGCGGGCAAAAAGGCCGGTTCAGATCGATTTTTCAGGGCCAGCCTATCAACACGGTTCATTGATTGGCTGGGTAGGTAGCAACGTGGCCCTTGCCCAACGGCCACGCACCACAATAAACCAACGGAGACAACCGACATGAGCGAAAACGAAACCCCGGACAAGTTGACGTGGAAGGATGTCAAACAGGCCACCCAGCAGGTGGTCAATGAAATTCCCTTTATCAAGGGTGAGGACGTGCGCACAGCGCGGGTACAGCGGGCGTTGTTTTTGTTGACCGGCCAGACCGTAAGCAAAAGCAAAATACGTAAATGTCAACAGTCCTGGATACAAAACCATATTTGGGCCGGGTTGCATCATCTTTACCCCGATGTGTACCGCCCGCCTGAAACCAGGAAACGTCAAGTAGTGCTGGATACGGAAACGACCGGACTGGACCCGAACG
>LXNI01000585.1_pt1 | contig 40503 bp, 19 predicted proteins | sample 809091 | NCBI WGS metagenome assembly LXNI01 (sample SAMN04870527, study PRJNA318959) | sponge metagenome | biome: 01000161; feature: marine sponge reef; material: water | host: Sarcotragus foetidus | place: Greece: Milos, Mediterranean Sea | collected 2013-05-29 | depth 5-7 m
GTCCACCTCGGTGGGGTTGCCCGCCGTATCGGTCACCGTCACCGTGGCGTTGGCAGTGTTTGCGTTTGCCGTGTCCGGCGTGCCGCTGATCGCGCCCGTGGCGGCGACGATGCTCAGCCCCGATGGCAGACCCGTGGCGCTGTATTCGTCAACATCGGTGTCGCTCGTGCTCGGGCTCAGCGCCGTCAGCGCCACACCCACTGTGAGCGAGTCCGGCGCCGTGTAGCTCACCGAGGGCGCCACCAGATCCACCGTCAACGCGCGAGTGACATCCGCCGGGGACGTGAACCCGGTCTTGGTCGCCGACACCGTGACGTCGACGCTTGTACCGGTGATGTACGCGGCATCCACCGGCACGCTCACCGACCACACTGCCGTGCCTGCGCCGTCGTCCGTCGAGGTCGCCGTCAGCGCGGATTGCGAACCAATGACCACGCTCACCGCAACGCCCGACTCCGTACCGGTGTCACCACCGATAGTGAACCCGGCTGCCTTCTCCTCAATGTTCACCGTATCATCCGAGGCAATGTCGCTCACGTTCAGCACCAGGGTATCCAGCACCGACACGGTGAAGGTCGCGGTGGTCTCGTTGTAATTGGCCGTGGCCGCCGCCGTGGCCGTGATGACGCATTCGCCCACCGCCACCAGCGTCAGCGCCCCGCTGCCTGCGTCCACTGTACAGACCGTAGAAGGTGTGGCCGTGTAACTGACCGCGCCCAGCGCACCGCTCGGGGCGGTCACCGTCGGGGCGTCGTTCCCGAACGTCACCGACGAGGCGCTGTACTGGAACCCGGTTAGCGGCTGCTCTCCCTTGTCTACCGCCGGGAATGTGATGTCCACCTCGGTGGGGTTGCCCGCTGCATCGGTCACCGTCACCGTCACCGCGGCGGTGTTTGCGTCTGCCGTGTCCGGCGTGCCGCTGATCGCACCCGTGGCGGCGGCTATGCTCAGCCCCGACGGCAGACCCGTGGCGGTGTATTCGTCAAGATCGGTGTCGCTCGTGCTCGGGCTCACCGCCGTCAGCGCCACACCCACCGTGAGCGAGGCCGGCGCCGTGTAGCTCACCGAGGGCGCCACCAAGTCCACACCCAGTGTGCGCGTGATATCCGCCGGGGACGTGAACCCGGTCTTGGTCGCCGACACCGTGACGGTGACGCTCGTTCCGGTGATATAGGCGGCATCCACCGGCACGCTCACCGACCACACCGCCGTGCCCGCACCGTCGTCCGCCGACGTCGCCGTCAGCGGAGTCTCCGTGCCGATCTGCACGCTCACCGCAACGCCCGACTCCGTACCGGTGTCACCGCCGATAGTGAACCCGGCTGCCTTCTCCTCAATGTTCACCGTATCGTCCGTGGCAATGTCGCTCACGTTCAGCACCAGGGTGTCCAGGACCGCCACGGTGAAGGTCGCAGTGGTCTCGTTGTAATGGTCGGTCGATGCCGCCGTGGCCGTGATGACACACTCACCCACCGCCACCAGCGTCAGCGCACCGCTGCCCGCGTCCACCGTACAGACCGTAGAAGGTGTGGCCGTGTAACTGACAGCGCCCAGTGCACCGCTCGGGGCGGTCACCGTCGGGGCGTCGTTCCCGAACGTCACCGTGGCAGCGCTGTACTGGAACCCGGTCAGCGGCTGCTCGCCCTTGTCTACCGCCGGGAATGTGATGTCCACCTCGGTGGGGTTGCCCGCCGTATCGGTCACCGTCACCGTGGCGCTGGCGGTATTCGCATCCGCTGTGTCCGGCGTGCCGCTGATCGCGCCCGTGGCGGCGGCTATGCTCAGCCCCGACGGCAGACCCGTCGCGCTGTACTCGTCAACATCGGTGTCGCTCGTGGTCGGGCTCAGCGCCGTCAGCGCCACACCCACCGTGAGCGCATCCGGCGCCGTGTAGCTCACCGAGGGCGCCACCAGGTCCACACCCAGCGTGCGCGTGACGTCCGCCGGGGACGTGAACCCGGTCTTCTCCGCCGACACCGTGACGGCGACGCTCGTACCGGTGATATAGGCGGCATCCACCGGCACGCTCACCGACCACACTGCCGTGCCTGCGCCGTCGTCCGCCGAGGTCGCCGTCAGCGGAGTCTCCGTGTCGATCTGCACGCTCACGGTCACGCCCGACTCTGAACCAGTGTCACCGCCGATGGTGAACCCGGCCGCCTTCTCGACAAGGTTGATCGTATCGTCCGTGGCAATGTCGCTCACGTTCAGCACCAGGGTGTCCAGCACCGCCACGGTGAAGGTCGTGGTGGTCTCGTTGTAATTGGCCGTGGCCGCCGCCGTGGCCGTGATGACACACTCGCCCACCGCCACCAGCGTCAGCGCACCGGTGCCCGCATCCACAGTACAAACCGTAGAAGGCGTGGCCGTGTAACTGACCGCGCCCAGCGCACCGCTCGGGGCGGTAACCATCGGGGCATCGTTCCCGAACGTCACCGAGGCGGCGCTGTACTGGAACCCGGTCAGCGGTTGCTCGCCCTTCGCCACCGCCGGGAATGTGATGTCCACCTCGGTGGGGTTGCCCGCTGCATCGGTCACCGTCACCGTCACTGCGGCGGTATTCGCGTCAGCCGTGTCCGGCGTGCCGCTGATCGCGCCCGTGGCGGAGGCTATGCTCAGTCCCGACGGCAGACCAGTGGCACTGTATTCATCAACATCGGTGTCGCTCGTGCTCGGGCTCAGCGCCGTCAGCGCCACACCCACCGTGAGCGAGTCCGGTGCCGTGTAACTCACCGATGGCGCCACCAGGTCCACACCCAGCGTGCGCGTGACATCCGCCGGGGACGTGAACCCGATCTTGGTGGCCGACACCGTGACATCGACGCTCGTACCGATGATGTACGCGGCATCCACCGGCACACTCACCGACCACACTGCCGTGCCCGCACCGTCGTCCGACGAGGTCGTCGTCAGCGCCGATTGCGATCCGATGACCACGCTCACCGCAACGCCCAACTCCGTACCGGTGTCACCGCCGATGGTGAACCCGGCCGCCTTCTCCTTTATGTTCACCGCATCGTCGTCCGCAATCTTGTCGAGATTGAGCGACAGTTCCGGTGCAGTCTCGTCCTCGGCGATCGTGAGCGTCGTCGCGGTCACATCGAGATTGTCTTCGCTGCCGGACACCGTGATGGCCTTGTCGCCCTCGTAGACCGAATCGTCAGTCGGAGTGAGGGTGAAGGTCGCCGTTCCCGTGAGCTGTCCGGCACTGATGGTCAGGGTCAGATCCTCGACCGTCGCGTAGTCCGTGCCCTCGGTCGCCGCATCGCCGGACTTGCCGACCGAGACCGTCACCGTGGCATCCGTTGTCCGTGGCGCACCGTTGAGTGTTCCGGTCACGGTCACACTGGTCGCATTCGCATCCTCATCCACCGCCGAGGGCGAGACGCTCAGCACGACCCGGGTGGAGGTCTCCTCGTTATCATCCACCCTCACGGTCACATAATCCGCGATCAATCCGTCATAGCCGGTGTCCTCGCTCGCAACCTCGTTTGTGAGGTTCACGGTGTCGGAGTCCCCGTCGTCGTCCTCCCTGGCGGTCACCTTCACCGTCTGCGCCTGGTTCCAGTTGTCGGACATGAATGTCAGGCTCGTCTTGTCCAGCTCCAGGTCCGTGCCCACGTGGCCGGCGATGGTCACACTCACAGAAGCGCTCGGCTCGCTGGCAAGCCGCATGCTATAGGTGGCGCTGGCCCCCTCGATCACGGTCAGATCACGCGTACTCAACACGAGATCCCGCTCATCGTCGTCGTTGATGATCACCGTGGTCCCCACCACCGTCGGGGCACCTCCGGCAACCTCTCCGCTGATGGAGATGTCCTCACCGGGTTCAACAACGTCGTCGTCCTTCGGTGTCAGCGTGAAGGTCGCGGTCTGGCTCTGCTGCCCGGCACTGATCGTCATCGTGAGATCCGCGACGGTGTCGTAGTCGGTGCCCTCGGTCGCGGTGTCAGACGAATCCCCGACCTGAACCATGATGACCGTATCGGTTGCCCTCGGCGCTTGGTTCAGTCGGGCGGTGAGGGTCACCGTGCTGGCAGCGCCTTCCTCGTCGACATTGGTCGGCGAGGTGCTCAATATCACCGCCGCCGAAGGCCTTTCGTCCTCGACCACGGTCACCGAGACGGCAGTCACCGTCACGGAGCCGTAATCGCCGCCGGATACCTGGTGCGAGATGGTCGCTCTGTCCGTATCTCCGTCCACATCATCCGCTGCGCTCACCGTCAGCGTCTTCGCCGTGTTCCAGTCGGTTGGCGTGAAGGTCAGCGTTGCCGGGGCCACCGTCACATCGGAATCACCCTGCACCGAGTGGGTCAGTGTGACATCGCCGGTGGGCTTCGAGGTCAGCACCAGGGTGTAGGTCGCCGAGTCGTCTTCGTCCACGCTGAGGGTCGTGACACTCGGTTTGACGCCGCGCACATCGTCTTCGCTGATCGTCAGCTTCGTCCCGGTAACGCTAAGGTCGCTGACCGTCGTGACGCCGGTCACGGACAGGGTCTCGTCGCCCTCGAACACATCGTCGTCAGTCGGCGTGAGCGTGAAGGTTCCCGTGTGCGACTGGCTGTTCGCCGGGATGCTGATGGTGAAGTCGCTTACCGCCACGAAGTCCGTGCCCGCGGTCGCCGTATCCGAACCGACGCTCACCGTGACCGGCGTGGCGGTGTCGCGCGTGCCGGCATCGAGCGAAGCGGTCACCGTCACCGTGGTGGCCGCGGCATCTTCGTCCACCGACGTGGGCGCCACCGCAAGCGCGACGCTCGTCGATGCCGAATCAATATCGGTGACCTTCACTGCCAGATTGCCGGACACCGACCCGTAGTCCGCGCCCGAGCCCGTGTGCGTGAGCGTGAAGTCGTTGTCATTGGTATCCGCGTCGCGCCCGGCGGTGAGTTCAATGGTTTTCGGCGTGTCCCAGTTGCTGGCGGTGAAGGTCAGGGACGTGGGGCTGGGGGTCAGATCGACACCCAGTCCGGGCGCGGGCGTGACGGTGACCTCGCCGGTTGGTTCGGAGGTGAGCGCCACCGTGTAGCTTGCGGTGGCTTCCTCCGCCAGCGTCAGGGTCGCGGGCGTGAACGCCAGTCCGCGCCGGTCGTCCTCGTTAATGGTGCCGGTGACATCAAGTGTCGCTGCCACGCCGACAGTGCCCTGGCGCGTCCATTCAAGGGTGATGGTCTCGTTGCCCTCGTAGACGTCATCGTCGATGAGCGTGACCGGGAAGGTCGCGGAGGTCTGGCGCGAGGGCATGGTGAGGGTCGCCGAGCCATCCGTTGTGATCTTCTGGTAGTCGCTGGCGCTGGTCGCCGAACCGCCGATCCCGGCATCGACGAGTTCGTATTGGACATCCCCTTCCACGCCGCCACTGAAGGTGAGGACGAAATTGAGCGTGCCCGCATCCTCGCTCGCCGAGACCGGGCTCATGGTCGCCGTGGGGGCCGGGTCCTGATCGGGGCCGGTGTGGAAGAGCGATGCGCGGATTTCGTCTCTTACACTATTGTCAGGAGGACTCAGCACCACAGGCGCGGACGGATTGCTCGCAATCACGGTGAAATTGCCCGGGCCATCGGGTTCATGGATTTCGTCGTCGAGCACCGTTACCGTAACGGTTTTCGAAGTTTCACCAGCTGCGAAGGTCAGGGTGCCGCTGGTGGAGACATAGTCTTCGCCGGCGGTTGAGGTAGTGATGGTGTCATCTGTTTTGTAATCCACGGTCACCGCCTGGTCGAGCGCGGTAGACAGGTTCAACTGGAGTTCGACCTCGTCCGATGCCTCGGTGATCAAGGTGATTTCTTGGTCCCAGCGGAAAAACGGCGCGGCCCGCGTCACCGTGAGCACGTAGTCCTGCGTGGTCACCCCGTCCTCTGCGGTCACCGTGACCGTGACGCTGTTGGCCCCGTACGCCATGTCCAGGGTCGCCTGATTCGGCGTGCTGGTGTCGTCGTCGCCGGCGATCGACACGCTTGCCCCCGCATGCGTTGTCCCGGCGCTCAGGACCACGCTGGTCACGGGCTGCTCGACATCGGCGGCATAGCTGTAAGTAGTCGAAACAAAGCTCGGCGTCAGGCCGACATTACTGCCCGCGACCTGGACACTTAAACTCGTCAGAGTCGCATCCGTGGACGCGGCGTCATTGTTGTTGATGGTGCCGGTCGCCGTCTTCGCTGTGCCGAGTACCGCGGGTGAGGATGGGTTCGAGAGAGTGACCGTGAAGGTTTCATTGACCTCATGGACCGTGTCGTCGCCGGTGGCGATGGATATGGTCGCTGAAGTCTGGCCGGCGCTGATCGTCAGGGAGGCGCCGCTGGCCGGGGCGGTGTAGTCCGCGCCGTCCTCGTGGTTGGTGTCCGAGGTCGCCGTGCCGTTGGTCGCAGCATAGTTGACTGTCACATCGGTCGCCGCCGCCGGGCTCAGGGTCACGGTGAACACAATCGCACTGCCCTCCGTGGCCGAGGCGTTGGCGATGGTCAGGGTCGGGGTTTCGTCGTCATTGATGGTGCCCGTCGCCGTGGCCCTCGCGAGGCTCGCGTTGGTCTGGTTGCTGAGGGTCAGCGTGAAGTTTTCGCTGCCCTCGCCGACCGAGTCATCCGTCAGACTCACCGACACGGTCTTGGTGGTCTCTCCCGTGGCGAATGTCAGGCTGCCGCTGGTACTGGTGTAGTCGCTGCCCGCAACGGCCGTACCGTCCGCGGTCGCGTAGTCCACGCTCACCGTCTCGGTAGTCGCCGCGCTGAGCGACACGGTGAACACGAGTGTGCCGGCATCCTCCGCCGCCGTGACATCCTGCACAGAAATGCCGGGTTCCGGGGTGTCGTTGCGCACCGAGCGCGTGCTGATCGAACCGGCGCTGTTGCCCCAGAGATCATCGATCGGGTTGCTGCCCGACGTGTGGCTCAGGGTCACCGTCTCCCCGTGCAGGACCGCGCTCGCCAGTGTGAGGGTCACGCTCGCTCCGCTCACAGTGACATCCGTGACGGCGCGCACGCTGCCCGCCACGGTCACCGCGAAGTCGCTCGGCGCCGGCTCTGAACTCGGGTCAAGATGCTCGGCGACGCCGGCCCTGCGCTCAAAGGTGAGGACCAGCTCGGCGCCATCGACCACCACGTCATCGGTTGCCGCCAGTACAGGCGGCGTTGTGTCCGCTTCCTCGCTGAAGGCAAACTCGTCGTGGCGAATATTCACGTTGCGCCCGTTCGCATCCTGTATGAGCGCGCCGCTGTGCACCAGGCCGGCGGCGGTGCGCAGCGCTCCACCGCTGCCCAGGTTGGTCAGCACCTGAATCCTGGTTTCATTACCCGGTACATCCGACGGCACGGTCCAGCGGAACACCAGCGCCCTGCTGTTCGAACCGCTCACATAGCCGGCATTCTGTACTCCAGCGGCGTCGCTGGCCTTGAATGCGACAACCGGTGAACCGCCGGCCAGATCGACGGTTACCGTCTCGGAGAAAGCGACCGTGAATTCGATCGTCTCACCCGCGGCGTAGATGCCCGGTGGCGTGGTCACAGCGGCGCTCGAGGTAATCGTGATGCCGGACACGACCCGGGTGCGGATCGGCGGTCCTACCCGAAATGCGTGGGTCAGGTTCGCGGCGAGGTCCGAACCCTGCTTGATGATGGTACCACCGTTGAGATCGATGCCGTTTGCGTGAGTCCGCAGAGCCCCCCCATTCGCTGCTGTCTCGTCGTCATCGCTGGCAACCACCGCGCGCCTGAACACCAGGACGCTAGCCGTGCTCGCTGAAGCGACGTAGTCCGCATGCTCCTCCCTACGGTTCGCCCGCTCGAAAATGAGTTCCATGCGCGGCGTTCCGGTGACCACCACGTCCCTGTTGAAGGTCACACTCACCTCGATGGTATCGCCTACCCCATAGGACCCGCCCGAGGGCTGGGTAAAGTCCACCTTTATGATCCCAGGCTTCACCTCGTCATCGTCGTCGATGGTGCCGGTCGCCGTCCTCGCAGTAGCGCTGCCGAGTACAGCGTTGGAAGAGGGGTTCGAGAGCGTCAGGGTGAAGGTCTCGTCGCCCTCGTCGTCGCTGTCGTCGATGGTGTCGATGCTGATGGTTCCGCTTGTCTGGCCGGCGGCGATGGTAAGACTCGCACCGCTCGCGGCCGCGGTGTAGTCTGCCCCGGCGGTCGCCGATACGTCCGCGGTCGCATAGTCCACAGTGACATCCGCCTCGGTTATGGCGCCCAGGGACACCGTGAACTCGACCGCGCTGCCTTCCGTCGCCGTGGCGTCGGCAATGGTGAGCCTCGGCGTGTCGTTGTCGGCGATGGTGGCCGTGGCGGTCGCCGTGCCGATGCTGGCGTTGGATGCGTTGCTGAGCGTCAGCGTGAAGGTTTCGTCGTCTTCATCGAGCCTGTCGTTGCTGATGGGAACTGAGACGGTTCCGGTCCCGTTGCCCGCGGCGATGTTCAGGGTGCCGGATGTCTCGGTGTAGTCGGTACCGGCCGTGGCGGAGCCGGCGGAGGTTGCGTAGTCAACGCTCAGAGCCTCGTCGCTCTCCACGTCGAGGTGCACGGTGAACACGGCGTTGCCGGCGCCTTCGCCAACACTCAGGTCCGCTACCGAGAGCACCGGCTCCGGGCTGTCGTTGCGCACGGCGCGCGGAGTTATGTTGGGTGCGTCGTTGCCCCACAGATCGCGGATGCGGCTGCCACTCTGGTTAGGGGTGTATTGCACCCTCACATCGGCGTGGCCGTGGCCGATGGCGCTATCAAGCGTGAGCGTAAGCTTCGCGCCCTGGATGGCGACGCTGGACACCGAGGCCGAGTGCGACCCGTCGTACACGACGAGGAAATCACCTGTCGCCGGCAGGGAGTTCGAGTCCAGGTGCTCCGCGACGCCGCTGGCGCGCTCGAAGGTGAGCGTCAGTTCGTCGCCGTCGACGACCGCGGCCCCGGCGCCGCTTATCAGCGCCGGTGCGGTGGTGTCGGCCCGCACTGAAGTGGATTGGCTTGCATGGCGCAAGTTCACTGCCGCGCTGCCCGAATCCTGGATCGTGCCGCCCTTCAGAATCAATCCGCGGTCAGTCAGCAGAGTACCACCCGAACCCGCGTTGGACGGCACGCTGATGACGGTCTCGTTGCCTGGCACGTTGGCCGGAACGGTCCAGCGGAACACCAGCGCCGTGGAGCCCGTCCCGCTGCGATAAGCCGCTTCCTGGCGCCCGCTGTCGCTGGCGATGAAGCTCAATGCCGGTGTGCCGCCGCCCGCGTTCACGGTCACGGATTCGGAGAAGGTTACCGTAAAGTCGACGTTCTCGCCCGGCCCGTAGATGCCCGATGGCGTGCTGACGGTGGGAGTGGAGGTGACCGCGATACCGGTGATCAGGCGCGTGCGCAGGTTCAGGCCGGATGTCGCGGTGTGAGCGAGGTTCGCCGCGATGCTGGTGTCCTTGTTGAGGATCGTGCCGCCGTTCAGTTCCAGAGCGTTGGCCGCGACTCCGATTCCATTGCCGTCGTCGTCATCGGTCACGGTCACGGTTCTGCGGAATGCCAGCACTGTATCCGTGCTGGCGCTCGCGTTGTAGGCCGCGTAGCGGTTCGCGGCGGCCGTACCGTCGAGCAGTAGCGCCACGCGCGGCGAGCCGGTCACATCGACCGCCTGGTCGAAGGTGAGGCTCAGTTCGATGACGTCACCGGCGTTGTATACCCCGTCGGACGGCAGGCTGGTGAAGGCGGCCGATGTGATCGTCGCCTTGACCCTGTCGTCATTCTCGATGGTGCCGGTGGCCGACGCCGGAGTCCCCAGCGTGGCGTTTGACGAAGGACTCGAGAGCGTCAGGGTGAAATTTTCATCGCCTTCGTCGACGTTGTCGTCGCCGGTGGAAATGGAGATCGTGTTCCTGGTCTGACCGGCGGCGATAGTCAGGGTGGCGTTGCTCGCCGGGGTGTAATCCGCCCCGTCCGCGTGCTGTGAATCCGAAGTCGCCGAGCCGTCGGTGGTGGAATACTGGACCGTCACATCGGCTGAGGCGGCGGGGTCGAGGCTCACCGTGAACACGACCGCGCTGCCCTCGGTAGCGCGCGCGTCGGCGATGGTGATCGTCGGCAATCCGGGCGTCGCGGAGACCTCGGCGGACGGCGTACCGTCATCGACTCCGCTGCGCGTGGCGATCACGCGTACGTCGTAACTCGTGCCATCGGTGAGGCCGGAGATGGTGTGGCTGGTGGTCGAGCCGGAGGAGATAGTCGCCTGGCGGCTGTCCGTGGCCGCATTCGCGAAGGTCTCGGCGCCGGACTTCCATTGCACCTTGTAGCCTTCTGCGCCAAGTACCGACGTCCAGTTGACTGTCACTGAAGCCTGGCCCGGCGTGAGGGTGACGCCCGTCACCTGCGGCGGCGGGCTGTCGTCGTCGACGATGGTCACTGTTGAAGTACAGCCAGCCGAGCAGATGGCCACCCCGGGCGGCGCGCTCCCGGAGCTAATGGAAATCTCCAGGGTTTCGCTGCCTTCGACATCGTTGTCGTCTGTCAAGCCGAGGGTGCGCGCCGCGGACGCCACGAATCGGTCACCCGATGCCACGAAACCGGTGACCGGGATAGTTACCGCTTGAACATCGAGGAAGGTGTAATCGACACTTCTTGTCGCTGTGTCCGGGGTTGACCGCATAACCAGGAGGAGATCCTCCATGTTCGTCGTCGGCCGCGGCACGCCCGCCGCGGTTTCCGCCCTGATTGCGATGGTCTGGTTGCCGGCGTTTTCGAGAAACTCGTAGCTGGTCTTATCAAGGGTGATATTCAGGGCCGGATAGGTAGCGTTCAGATCGACGCTGACCGAATCCGCACTGCCGGCCTCGTAGCCGACGCCCGTGGCGATGCTCGCGGTCAGCGTGCCGTCGGCGCCGACGTTGTCTCTGTAGTCGTCCGGCGAGAGTCTGAAAGCCCCTTGGGTCTGATTTGCCGCGATGGTCACGGTTCGTGTCAGTTTGTTGGTCACCAGGAAGCTCTGCGTCTGCTCAAATTCGATATTTACCGTTAGCGGCGCGGCGGAATCCGGCGTTCGCGTGACGGTGAACGGCAGATTCTCGAGGTACATGGTGGATTGGGAGACACTGCTCGCGATGGTGACGGTCGCAACCTCCCGATTCAGGGTCAGGGTGTAGGCGCCGTCCGGCCGCGGCGATCTCGACGCCGTCACAGTAATCACCGTCTGGTTGCCGGACAGCGCCACCTGGTGACCGGCGACCTGCGTGTCCGCATCAGCGGGCGAGATGGTCACGCTCCCACCCTCGGCCCCGGTGGCCGCCACGGTCACCTGCTCCAGGCTACCCGCAAAGCTCGCCGTGTAGGCTCGGGTGTTCTCGGCGAAGGTGGGCGACAGAGCAAGCGCGGAACCACCGCCCGTGACCCCGAGTGCGCTCAGCCGGGCCGCAGACAGCGTCTGGTCGCCACGCACGCGGTGGCCTCCCTGTCTGGACAGTTGCGTTCCAGAGATGACGGCATCGCGCTGATTGGCGGTCGTCTTGATGGTGGCGCCGTTCAGCTTCAGGGCATTGGCCGGAATCGCGAGGCCGTCGTTGTCGCGGTCCGAGGCCCCAACGGTGTGCGAGAAATTGAGGGTCCGGTTGCCGGTCATGTCGACGTAGGCGAAATCCCGCTCGACAGTGGGACTCGGCGGGTTGAAATTCACTTGCAGCGTCGGCGTTCCGCCGGTGGTATCGAGCGTGACGTCTGCATCGAAGGTCACCGCGACGGCGATGGTCTCGCCCTGCGCGTATGTGTTATTGGTGTGAAGCGGCGTGGAGGTGACTCTGACTTGGCTCACACTGGCCTCGTTTCGATCAACCCGAACGGTCTTTTCACCCGCCGTCACGCTGTCGTAGCCGCCGCCGGTACCTGTGTGGGTCAGGGTAAATTGCCCGTCCGCATCGGTTACCGTAGCGGCGGCTGTCACGCTGACGGTCTGGTAAGTGAACCAGTTGTCCGGGGTAAACGTCAGGCTCGATGGATTGGGGGTGAGTTCGTCGCCACCGCCTGCGATGGCGACGGTCACGTTGGAGCTTGGACGCCGCGCAGGACGGACCGTGTAACTGCCCGATCCACCTTCGTCGACGGTGACGGTTCCGCCCGTGAACTGATAGCCGAAGGCGATATCGTCGTCCTCTTTGAACGTCCGCAGGATGGCATGGGGCGCGGTGACATAGCCTCCCCCGGTAGCGGAGTGGGAGAGTGTGTAGGTATCAACGTGTGCCGTGTCACCGTTCTGGATCGCTCGCACGCTAACCTGCTGTGGCACGTTCCAATTGCTGGCGGTAAAGGTCAGCGTCGCGGTCTTGGAACCGGTGTTGGGCGGATTGCCGTCTCCCGCGAGGACTCGCAGTCGGTTTGGCGACGCCGGTACGCGCACGATAGATACCGTTGCATCATTGTTGTTCCTCGGCTGGGTCGCCAGCCTGACCGTATAGGTTGAGTAAGCGGTATTCGACTCCAGCACCTGCAGGAAATCCGGGTTTAGCACGATCCCGGGTACGCTCACGTCCACGATGGAAACCGTCATCTCTTCCGTGACGCCCGCGTAGTCGCCGCCGCTCCCGGTCCAGGTAAGTGTTTCTTCGTCGTCCACCAAATCGGAGTCCTCGGCCGCGGTGACCGTGACCGTCAGCGGGGTGTCCCAGGCAGCGGGCGCGAATTCCAGTTGCGCCGGGGTGACCGTCAGGTCCGTACCCGCATGGCCGCTGACATCGAGCGTCACCGTAGCCGTCGGCCGGGTCTCCAGTTCCACGGTGAAGGTAGCGTCCGAGCCTTCGTCCACCGAAATCGACGTGTCGGAGATGTCGATTCCGGGCCCGTCGTCATCCGTCACCGTGACGGTGAGGCTGCCGGTGACGGACTGGTAGTTTCCGCCGGCGGCGGTATGGGACACGTCGACCGTGGCGGTGACGGCGTCGGCGTCGTCGGCCGCGGTCAGGGTGACGGTCTGCGTCGTGCCCCAGTCGCTTGTAGTAAAGGTGAGTTGGGCGGGGCTGGGCGTCAGGCCGGAATCCGCATCGGGCGTAACCGTTACCGTCACCGTCTCGCTCGGTACTGTCGCCAGCGCTACCGTATATTCGGCGTCCATGTTCTCGGTAACCGAGAGGCTGGAAACCGACAAGGTCAGCGCGGACGCATCGTCGTCGTAGATGGTTCCGGTCGCCGATTTCGAACTGCCCAGCGCGACCTTATCCGAAGGACTGGGACTGGACAGGGTCAGGGTGAAAGTCTCGGGGGTGGCTTCATCGACCGTGTCCTGCGTGGTGGCGACGGTGATCGTGCCGGTGGTGACGCCAGCAGAAATTGTCAGCGTCCCGGACGATGCCGCAGTGTAGTCCGAACCGGCAGTCGCGGTGTCGTTGGCGGTCGAGTATCCAACCGTCACGTCGTGGGACAGCGCCGCGCTGAGGGTGACGGTGAATTCGACGTTGGAGCCCTCGACAGCCGAGGCGTCCGCGACGCTCACCGTGGGCAATGGCGCGTTGGCGTAGCCGCGGAGGCCGAAGCGCAGGGCGCGGTCTACGGAACCAAAAAAACCGTTGCCGCTGTACATGTGGGTGCCCATACTCCAGTCGGAAAGCCCTGAAGAGTTCACCGCATCGCTAGCGATGGTAGTCCAACTTGGACTATCCGAGCGACCTTGGTTCACCACCACCCAGTAAGTGGTGTCAGGATCCAAACGAGTGTTCGCGGGCGCTGTCAGTGACTCGAAAACGGGCGTATAAGTTCCGTTAGAAATCAAAACGCCTTCCCAGTCTCCGGATCCATCGTCGAGATCGGCAATCTTGGTTCCGGGCACGCCTTTGTTGTCTTCATTGAGGGTGGCGTAGGTACCTGATCTGGCGGAGGCGGCGAGAGCGAGATACGGCGAAAGCCTGACGGCTGTGAGCGTATAGCCGGTGGGGTTCGCACCAGTGGTGAAGCTGTTGGCGGCTACTTGATCGTTCGGGCTCGCGATGTCCTGATTGTCAATACCATCATTCGAAATCAGGGTGCGCGACGACTGGGCATGTGCCAGCGCGGCCGGGAGCATAGAGAAGGCCAGCATGGCGATCGTCAACCATTTTACCCGGCGTCGGGGTGCTACGCGCAACGGGCCACCCAGGCATCGAGCGGCGGTGAGTCGTTCATTGACGGCGATGTCGGTTTCGCTCCGCGCGGTGGTCGCCGCGGCATGCGTTAGTCGTCCAGCGATGTCGATAGCTTTGTGCCCCTGCCAAAAATCACGACACGAGCGCGTGCCTCTTGCGAAGGTTTCACGCACATCGGTCTATGGTTAAGTTTCGTGACAAAACAAAGCCCGCGAATCTTCAGGCAGGCTTGGGAGCGCATTCTAAACGTTCTATAAGATATATGTAAACAATTGTATTGTATTAATTTACTTAATAGTGAAATTTTCTACCCGGTAATCTGTAACCAACAGCCTGTTCGTGCAGTGGGTGTGTGCGGGCGCTGAGCGAACCTCGTCGTAAACGCGGTCAAACCTGGCCGTGACGTGACGCGTGTGCGGGCGCTGGAACAGGAGCAGGAAGCCTATAAACAGCAAATTAATTTGCGTGTCGCGTGTGCGAGCGATGGAACAGGTGCGCGCCTTTTAATTCGAGGGCAGCTTTGCAGAGGGCAGCATTGGCATCCAGATGCTGTATGGGTAACTTCAGAACCCGGATTTCGGGTCAGACACCCCGTACGATGCTATTAAACACACACTATTCCCGACCCACAGCAGATGGCTTTGGGGTGTTCGTTTGCGCAAGCCTAATGTCGGAGCGCCGAGCTGGAGGAGAGAGACTACAGGCTCTCGGGGGAAGCGCGGGAATCCCGGAGGGACGCGCAGACGCTGAAGCAAATGAATGCCCCAAAGCCATCTGCGAACAGCCTCATTAATAAAACGATCTACCAAAAAAGCACAACATCCGACCCACAGCAGATGGCTTTGGGGTGTTCATTTGCGTAAGCCTAATGTCGCAGCGCCGAGCTGGAGGAGCCAGACTACAGGCTGGCGGGGGAAGTCTAGCCGTTCGGGTTTTTAGCGCAAATAATGGCATTTTTGACGCCAATTAATCAAGTCTACATAAGGGTATATATCTATACATATTAATGACATAGGGTATTTTGACCGTTTTGCTGCCCCGCAGGTTAGTTTTAAATTAGTCCCATTTATGGTGTAATTTAAAACTAACTGCCAATATTCATGGAAATTATGTGTCAGTAGCGCCCATAGATTTGCCTGAATTCAGTACCACTATCAGCTGGATCGCTTGTCGCAACACCATGTGCGCCAACTTCGGGATATGTTACGAAGGGCACAGGGAGCCCGGGCAGAGCAGCGTTTCAGATACGCATCTCACATTATCTGCCATTGACAACGGCCGTGTTCGTGCCACTTGCAGGGAATGCGGTCAGTCCTTTTACATTTCCCGAGGGTCTTGAGCTCGATCTGGACCACTGGGACACCATTGATCAGGAGTATGACGTCATAGCGGTGATGGCTGTTGTCCGTATTGATGCGGAGCTGATTGACGACCTCGAAGTGGTTCTTACACCAGTCCTTGATGTTGACGAGGGTGTAGTTGAGCGGTGTGCCGTCTTCGCGGATGAACGCTTCCCGGTTCCGGAGGGAGCGTGCGGCTTCGTATACATCAGGCCTGACGATCTCATCGAGGAGTCGCTGGAACTCGCTGTCGGTGAGTGTGACGCGATTCAGGGCTTCGAACCTTTCCCTGAAGTTTGCTTCAAGCGTTGCTCGATCACAGATGTCGGGGCGATATTCGTACTTTAGGTCCTGTAGCTTCGTGACAAGGGACTCTTCAAGAGTGCGTTCGGGTGTAATCATCGCCATCGCGGGGACTCATTCCTTTGGGAATTATGTGTAGCAAAATCTGCAAGCCATGCGGATAATTGAAAGGCTTTACCACTTTTCAAGTTAGTATGTTATTGCCAATTCAGATTTTGTTGGCTCTCTGTTTTCACTCCGGGAACGAGCGGGGTGGTTTTTACTGGCTGATTAAGTGCGTTCGTAAATGCGTCTTTGGAAACAAGATCTCGCTCAATATTATCAAACTGATTATTTTCCAATCCTCTTTCCTCGTAGTACAAGCATTTATTTGGCAGTGTCACGATATACGGTATAACTGTCAATCACGAAGAAGCGCAGATGTACCACAACCGATCCGTTAAAGATTGATTCTTAGACGAGTGTCAATACGACCAGTAAGGATAATTGTCGCTGAACAGGCAAACATCGTTGCCCATGGATGGGCTTCAAACTATAGTGTTAAATCGTAAAAAGAATTTGGTGAATTATATATGGCACCCCAACAACAGCCAGATGACATCCTGACGAGAATGAACAAGGCATTGGGATATCATCAACGGAAGGATTTTTATTCCCGAGAAGAATGGGGGTCCTATGATTTTAAGGATGTCGAGGAGAACTTAAATCCCGTCATTACGTTACTTACATCTTTGATGAATCACCCATTAGAGCCACTACCAAACAGCATCATCGACAGAATGGACAGTCTACTTAATGAGTTTATCCGTGTGTTAGAGGACATTGACCAGTTCAATATTCAAGATCCCAATGCAAGCAGAACTCGCGAAAGGCTGGCAGCCGTGGCGTGTGAAAGAGCCGAAGCTCTGTATACCCACGTAGCGACATGGCTACCATTTCTTGCTCACCAGGTTGCTGGAATCGACCAACACATTCAACAAATCACAGAATCTGAGCAGAAAGCTAAGGATATTCTTGCAGCCGCAGAGACGGTCCATAAAGAAAAGACGGAGGAATTTAATGTAAAAAAGGAAGAAATTGATAGCATAATGACAGTAGTCCGCGAACAAGCTGTCGCTGCTGGAACAGGTGTGTTTACCGAGGACTTTCAAGAAGAGGCAGACAAGTTAACCAGTAATGGAATAAAATGGCTGAAAACAACCGGTTTATTTGCCTTTGCCACAGTCTGTACGGCAATTGTTTTTGCTTTCTGTTTTCAGCCTCCACCTGATGTCGACACTGGAGGTATGCTCCAACGGGTAGGTAGTAAAATTGTGCTACTCGGCATACTCTTTGGGACCACAATTTGGTGCGGGCGGATTTATCGGTCCCAGATGCACCAAGCTGCCACCAACAAGCATCGAGCGCTCAGCATCCAGACTGTTCAGGCTTTTCACCGCTCAGCCGCTGATCCAACTATCAAAGATGCTGTAGTACTGGAAGCGGCGAGAGCCATCTATGCCAACGTGCCCATCGGATTAGTCGATGACGGTCAGCAAGACCAAAGCTCCAGGATAATTGAAGTAACCAAGGCAATTGTTCCTAAGAGCACTCCGACCTAAAATGTCCTGCCTAAAAAAAATATCCTCCATATTGAATGTCGGGGCATCACGCATCAATTGCTGGGTCATCCGTATTCCAATTGACCAGCCAACGACTATTCTTGAATACAGGTCCATAATCACGACACTATGAATACACCCGAGAACCTGCCACCCGTTGCCACACGGCGCGGACTGAATGGCTATTTTGTCGACTTTCACCTGCTCCCCGAACTGTTGCACCGCACCCAACGACTGCGCGGTAAGGACGCTATACAGGAGAGACTGGGCGGTGGGCTCTATCCGGTATAAACCCTGGTATGGCTTACACTTGACAATATAATCAAATAGTGTATGTTGCGCATTCTAATGCCCCGCAACGACAGAGTACCAGTTATAGAGTCCATTCAAGAGGCTCGCGAAAATCGTCTTGTAATCTCGTATGTCACATCGACTAGGGCTGGCCACGAGATTCAAATTGCTGACGATGCGGTGCCAATAATTTTCGAACATCTTGAGGCAAATCCCGATCTCGCTAAGAATGGCGTTGATCTATTCATCCATAGTAATGGTGGTTCGGGGACAGTCCCGTGGCGCATAGTTAATCTGATTCGGCAGTACACTAAGAACTTCGCAGTTCTCGTACCACATCGCGCCTTTAGTGCTGCAACTCTGATTGCGTTAGGAGCTGATGAAATTGTTATGCACAAGATGGGATGTTTAGGTCCAATTGATCCCTCTGTTACAAATGGATTCAACCCTCCAAACCAAAATAATCCGGGACAACTATTACCCATAAGTGTTGAAGATGTAACGGCATTTTTCAAGCTGATTAAGGAAGAGGTTGGAATTACCCATGAAGACGAATTAGTGCAGGCCTTTATTGCTATGACAGACAAAGTGCATCCTCTTGCTTTGGGCAATGTGCAACGGTCTCATAGTCAGTCTCGTCTTATGGCAGGTAAATTGCTAAAGTTGCATATGGATGAAACATTGGAGCATGAAATTGACCAACTTATTGACAACCTTAAATCCAACCTCTTCTTCCATGGTCACCCGATTAATCGTGAAGAGGCCAAGAGGGACCTGAAGCTTAAAGTAATAGTCCCAGAGGACGATTTGGAGTGTAGTATATGGAAGTTGTATGTACAGTACGAAAAAGACATGAAACTTTCTGTGCCATTCAATCCGCACCGAGAGTTAAAGCTAAAGCTTGATCACGCTGACACTACAGCCAATAAACCGATAAAAGTACAGGATCTAATACAACAAATGCTGGCTCTCGCGAATGGCGGCATTGGGATCGGCCAAGGGGGGGTAACAGAGGAACAGCTTGTGAATTTGGCTGCTGCAATGGTACCGTTTGTATCGGGAGAATATGCTCTTCGAAATGAGGCGCAGCTAGACCCAATACCAGGGGTGATTATTGAGTCAGTAGGTCGCACTGACGTGTTTAAGACAGACCTTAGACTTGAGAGGAGTTTGATGCAAACCCCTGCAGGACCGCAAGATGTGGTAAAACAGGAGATGTTATGGCAAAGATGGGAACAAGAAAGCTAATACGGGAGCAGTCGTCCGGTGAGGCTCAAAGATCTTATGTCGGATTTCCAAATGTTGTACCGGCGAATTTGATTGCTAGCCCAATAATAAGTGTGCCCGTGGCAGATCTTTGCACAGGCACAGAGTACCATTCGGGCAACTCAATCATGCGTGAAGGGTTCACCACCGATACTGGGTTGCTCCCTTCGGCACAAGATAAACAAAGAGGGACAGCAAAGCTCTAAACGTCCAGATGTAATATGAAGTTCTAAATCATAAAGGACGAAAGGGGCAAGCTAGAATCCGCTTGTGCGTGATTGTGTGGAGTGATTGGTGAGTTGTTTGCTATAACTTGAACCGTTGGGTAATCTCTGTAACCTATATTTCTCAAACGTACCCTCGTTACTAAAGTACAACACTAGAATCGGCCTTACTCGCATCACAGCGTGATAGGAGGTATTTTGTTGCTCAAACTCTGCTAGATAATCGTCTCTGTAGCCGTATTATTGTGTCCTTGAGAGTGGACTTACAGCACAATCAAATACCGTGTGTGATCAGTATACTGAGTGATTAAATTGTGCATTCTGCGGGTAGCTCCTTATCAAAAATCTACAGATAATGGGCGTTCGACATAATATTCGCCAATAATCACGACACTATGAATACACCCGAAAACCTGCCGCCCGTCGCCACACGGCGCGGACTGAATGGCTATTTTGTCGATTTTCACTTGCTCCCCAAACTGTTGCACCGCACCCAACAACTGCGCGGTAAGGACGACATACAAAGGAACTGGGCAGATTTTCTGATACATAACGACCATGACGAACGCTGCCAGGCGCTTGAGGTGCAATCCCCCTCGGTCGCGAGAACTGCTGTCCACGCCTGGCGTCTGGCAACCCTGACAGGTCTGCTTGACCAGGACGGCCTCACCGAACTTGGGCATCGTGTTGTGGACCGCACGGCAGATGTTGAAAACGCGCTGGCTGTGGGTGTCCGTGACTGCATGATCGGCCAGGACGGTATTGAGATCGTGCCGCTGCTGCAACGTGGCGCGTCCATACTGGCTAGGACAAACCGTGTCTGGGCACGATGCTGCCCGGGGCTGCTCCCAGTCGAGATGGAAGCCATCATCTATTGAGCCTGTGTCGCCGCACCACGCTGCAAGAAACTCCTGGACAAACTGATTCTATGGCGCGATGCGGTGATGCAACAGCACCAAGAGCCACCGGATAGACGGGTGAGCAATACAGAGAACGCCGAGATTCATGAGGAAGAGGTTACCAACCTCTACCTGGCCCATCGGGACCTCGGGGAGGACACCCCCATGCCCTATGGCGGCACCCTGGCCATGACCCGGCTGCTGGACTTCACCGGACTGCTGCACGCAAGATACATCAGGGGGTACCTGGTCTATTTGATACCGCCAGAGTAGCAGGCTGCCTTATGCCACCACCCGGTTATATAAGGATATATAATTGTTTTAAGGCATTTTTTGTTAATTTATTTTGCCATATATGCCCGGAATTGAGAACGGCTATCCCATTTATGGCGCCTACAGGAGTCGTACCGATAAAAATTAGTACGAATTCTTTCCCAACGATGTTCACTGTTGAAAATCTATGCCAAAATCAGCCTCTTGGAAGTCGCGGTAATGTATGCGGGCTAACCGCGATGTTGTGTGCAACTTTGCTTCGGGTGCTGGAAACCGAACTACGCGAGCGAGGAGGTCTAGTACCGTGTCTGACGATATGCCCTTGGGGACAAAGGACTCCAGTGCAGGCGTTGAGAAAGAACCTCGGGAATCCCATCGCGGAGACAGGCCCGAAAAGCGTCTCGACAATCACGAACGCACTAATGACAAGGACAAGCGCTCGTACGGGAAAGAGAATTGGAAAGTTGGGATAGTGGCAGCGCTAACCAATATTGTCCTCGTTGTCGTTCTGATATTTCAAACGTCAGCCGTTCGGGATCAACTGGAACTCAGCCGCGAGACGCTTGAGACAAGTAATGCGAGCTTTTCCGACACTCTTGATGAGATGAGGCGACAGCGAGACGCCATGATTGCTCAGGTCGAGTCGGTCAAGTCGCTCACATCTACACTGGAACAGATGTTCCGAGATCAGCAACGAGCACGCTTGTCCTTTCGCGTAGAACTAGAGGTAATCGACGACGTGCAAACCGGGATTAGGATGGTGAATCCGATCGAAATTGGTGGCACAACAGAGGCTCGTCAAGTCCACTTCAGAAATTACGTTTCCACGGGCAAACCCGGACAACGGCAGTTCATGGATGACCTCGACCTAGACTGGAGTCAACGATCCTCGCATCCACTCACCGATATCGTGCCGACTGAAGTCGGAAGGCGGTTCGTTTCCCACGTACTGTCTCAAACGAGAATGAGGACCGTCGTTTCTGGAGATGAGTCGCTCTATTTCGTCGGACGCCTTGAGTACTGCGACGTTTATGGCATGTGCCGATACTTCATGAGGTGCGCGGAGATGGGGAAACAACCTGGCGTGATTACCTATTGCGGAACGCGGGTCGGCGATCTGCAGATATAGTCTCCATAAGTACTGGACGTAGGCATGGAGGCTAAGGAGGCAATCCGCTTGATTGCAGCGAGCAGATAAGCCAGTTCTAGCCGCCCTATTGGGCCGCCAGGTTAAACAAGCCGTTGGCCTAGGCAGGCCAGTGGCCAGGAGAACTCGAAATGCAGGTGTTCCCTTCGGCCATGTAATGGCCAAAGTTCGACTAAAGCGTCCGCTTTATGCATTGGGGATTCTCCAATCGATTTCTAATCAGGATCAAGTACCGCAATAGCCGATGGTCCACTTGCGCAGTAGAGCTATGGCACTCCAATCGTGTTTGTAGACGGTATGTCAATGTCAATCGAAAACTGCAGGTTTTTGACAATTGTAAATTGCTGACTTCTGGGAAATGCACTGTGGTTCAGTAGTATGAGCTCCCGTCTCAGTTGGCTCTGCGTTGCGATCTGGCTCGATCAGCTCTCGGTATGTTCCAACGGACAAGTCCAGTATGAGTTGAAACATCCTTTTGGAAATGGCACGACTCACAGCCTGTTTACACCCCTTGATTTCCTTAGCAAACTCGCTGTATTGATCCCCAACCTCGACATAATCTGGCTCCTTATCACGAAACCACGGATAATGGAGGTTCGACAGATTATTCGCCTATAATCACGACACTATGAATACACCCGAGCACCTGCCACCCGTTGCCACACGGCGTGGTCTGAATGGCTATTTCGTCGATTTCTCCCTGCTCCCCGAACTTTTGTACCGCAGCTAACGACTGCGCGGTAAAGACGCCATACAGAGGGACTGGGCAGATTTTCTGATACATAACGACCACGACGAAAGCTACCAGGCGCTAGAGGTGCAATCCCCCTCGGTCGCAAGAACTACTGTCCACGCCTGGCGTCTGGCCACCCTGGCGGGTCTGCTTGACCAGGACGGCTTCACCGAACTTGGGCAGCGTGTTGTGGACCGCACGGCAGATATTGAGGACGCACTGGCCGTGGGCGTCCGTGACTACATGATCGGCCAGGACGGTATCGAGATCGTGCCGCTGCTGCAACGTGGCGCAACTACACTGGCCAGGAAAACCATGTCTGGGCACGATGCTGCCCGGGTCTGCTCCCGATCGAGATGGAAACCATCGTCTATTGGGCCTGTGTCGCCGCACCACGCTGTCTGAAACTCCTGGACGAACTGGTTCTATGGCGCGATGCGGCGATGCACCAGCACCAAGAGCCGCCGGACAGACGGGCGAGCAATACAGAGAACGCCGAGATTCATGAGGAAGAAGTTACGAACCTCTACCTGGCTCATCGGAATCTCGGTGAGGACACCCCCATGCCCTATGGCGGCACACTGACCATGACCCGGCTGCTGGACTTCACCGGACTGCTGCACGCAAGATACAACGGGGGATACCTGGTCTACTTGATACCGCCAGAGTAGCAGGCTGACTTATGCCGCCACCCGCGGTATTTTCAGGGTGGAATTCCCTTTGCGCCGCTCCCGCTTGGGTTGCGGGATCCGCTCACCATCCCACAGGATACCCTCATAGGAACAGGGTCGCTGTGCAAAGCCCAGGCGCATGGCCGGCGTCTTACCGTCATCGCCTACTGTAATGAAGTTGTTAACCACACGAAATATGCACAGATACTTTTCAACCATTGCCGGGTTATAGGGCTGATACCTATGCCATACTGTATTCTGCCCGCTGGAAGTCCCCAGAGGGCGCTCAAATGCGTTAAATGCCCGGCGTGACATCTGAAACACATTGTCAACCGTGGCCATACCGGCCCGCAGGTACAGATCAACTATGCTGTCTTCATCCATATTCTGATCAGGGGTTAACCACGACATTAATTTTTTCGGTTCATTTATGGTCGGGAAGGGATGTTCAACCCACATGTCCTCCCACTTGCCAAAACGTTCTGCAGTTGGCAGCCGCCGTTTCATGAATTCCCGGGCCAGATTCCACCTTTCTCTTGAGCTCAAATTATTTGAGATACCGCCACGGTCATGCTTGCTATGTTCCATGATGGCTTTACGTTCATCAATCGTGAAATGCTTGGCATATCGCACATAGAATCCATGGGTCCGACCTTCCTTGACCTCATCCATGAAGGCACACAGAAATGCAGCACGGGTCATTGAGTTGATGTCCGTGTTCATCTGTAAACGCTGTACGCCAGTACGCCAGTACGCCAGCACCAGTCAGTAAGCGATGCAGCAGAAACCAGTGGGCATAAGCAAGATACGGTATATGAACCTGCAGTCCGTTATACAGGAATGGGGTACGACAGCTGCGGTCGAGATACGATAGTTCAATGTCTTCAACGTCATCGCGATTAGCGGTGTTGGCGTATAGCTGTGCTATCTGCCTGGACAGATTGCCGCGCGCGGCGCGGTTGGCGAAACGCGTATTGCGGCCCATCCGCATGTCGTCACCGGTCAGCCAGTAATGGGCATAACGCCGGAAGGGTTCCTGTTGCGCCATATCGCCACAGCGCGCCGCAGCGGTGTTGATGTCAAACGGATTGAAGCGTCCATAATAATTACATTGCATACCGAGGATGAAGCGAGTGGCGGTGTCGACACTGCAGTAAGACGAGAATTGAATATTGCGCCGGTCGAGGCGGCTGGTCCAGTTCAGGGTATAGGTTTGCGCATCCGATTGTATATTCATGTTCGCCGGCAACCGCAAGCGTCCGTCGATCAGAGCACGATCCAGCTTGCCGGAAAATGCCCGGCAGCGGTCATGGATAAAATCCAGTAGCCGGTAATAGGCTTCTGACGAGGCCAGTCCGGCACCCTTTATCGTGCCCCGCACCGGTGATTTGTTGGCAATACTGCTGAACACATCTGCCGCCTGCCGTTGTTTGTTCAAATCAAGGGATACCCGGCGGCGTTGTCTAAAGTGGCGGCCACAAGGCTTGCACTGATACCGAATCAACCCCTTTGAGGTGGTCCCCCGTCGCCAATACTGTTTCGGAGCGTCCGCAGGAGACAGTTCGTAATTGTTGCAGCCCGGATTGGGGCATCCCGGAGGGACGCGCAGACGCTGGAGCAAATGAACACTCCAAAGCCATCTGCGAACACACTCGTTAATGAAACAAGTCTCATCAAACATGACGAAGAAAATCCAGGGAAGATGGCCTGTTTGCTGCGCGACAGCGGCAGGGCAAGATTTTGGTCCGCTGAAGGCTCTCGAGCAAACGAAGCAAACCCTTGTTGCCACGTTTGATTTTCCATGACCGGATATTTTCAATGATGTTGATTTTATGGTGGGTCGTACAGGAATCGAACCTGTAACCGATGGATTAAGAGTCCACTGCTCTACCAATTGAGCTAACGACCCCAGGAACCAGGCAGTACATCAGGAATAAACAAAATATTCCAGCAGATTTTCGTCGGGCCCCGGCTGTAATGCTACAATTCACGGCTTCAGATTTCAGGAACCCGATCAATATGTCCGATTCAGACAAAACCAGTAACCGACGCCGCTATTCATCCATTGTCGTCGATGGTGTGGAAAAAGCGGCTGCACGTTCAATGTTGTATGCCGTGGGATTTACCCGGGAAGATTTCAATAAACCCCAGATTGGCATCGCCTCAACCTGGAGCAACCTTACACCCTGCAACATGCATATCAACGAATTGGCTGAGTCGGCGGCGACAGGCGTAGGCGACCAGGGTGGGAAACCCGTAACATTCAATACCATCACTGTATCGGATGGTATCTCCATGGGTTCGCCAGGAATGCGCTACTCACTGGTATCCCGTGAAGTGATCGCGGATTCCATTGAAACAGTTGTTGGCGCCGAAGGCTTTGACGGATTTGTCGCCATTGGTGGATGCGACAAGAACATGCCCGGATGCGCCATGGCGATAGCCCGCCTCGACCGCCCCGCGGTATTTGTTTATGGCGGCACAATCCAGCCGGGTAAAAACAGACGCGATATCATTTCCGTGTTTGAAGCAGTCGGACAACACGCAGCCGGCAATATTTCTGATATCGAACTGCAGGAAATTGAATCTACGGCAATACCCGGGCCGGGTTCCTGCGGCGGCATGTATACGGCCAACACCATGGCATCAGCCATAGAAGCCCTGGGACTGTCACTGCCCAATTCATCTGCCCAGGAAGCAGTATCCAACAATAAGCGGGCGGATAGCCATGCCGCCGGGGAAGCCGTCGTCAAACTTGTCGAAGCCGGCATCAAACCCTCTGATATTCTATGCACCGAGGCATTTGAAAATGCCATTACGGTAGCAATTGCCCTGGAGGGTTCAACCAACGCCGTTCTGCATCTGCTGGCAATTGCACACGCGGCGAGAATTCCGCTCACCATTGATGATTTTACCCGGATTGGCAACCGTGTACCGGTATTGGCCGACATGCGTCCCGCGGGACAATATGCCATGAGTGAACTCATCGAAATTGGCGGCATCCAGCCATTGATGAAAATGCTGTGGGAAGCCGGTCTGTTGCATGGAGATTGCCTGACTGTAACGGGTAACACACTGGCAGAAAATCTGGCCAATGTCGCCCCCTATCCAGATGCTCAGCAAATCATCAGGCCATTATCAAATCCGATTAAAAAAGACAGCCATCTGGTCATCCTGAAGGGTAATCTAGCACCGGAAGGCGCCGTAGCAAAAATCACCGGACATGAAGGACTGTCATTTTCCGGAACAGCGCGTTGCTTTACCGGAGAAGAATCTGCTCTCGCCTCGATACTGGATGGTACCGTGGTTGCCGGTGATGTTGTTGTCATTCGCTATGAAGGACCTCGAGGTGGACCTGGAATGCGGGAAATGCTGTCTCCAACCAGCGCCATCAGCGGCAGAGGACTATCCGGAAATGTAGCGCTGATTACGGATGGACGATTTTCCGGTGGATCTCATGGCTTTGTTATTGGACACATTACCCCGGAAGCCAGTGACGGCGGCCCGATTGCACTGATAGAGGATGGAGATGGCATTACAATTGATGCCGAGGAAAGAACCATCACGCTGCATATTGACGCAGTGGAAATGGACCAAAGACGAGCAAAATGGCGGCAACCGGAACCCTATACGGACCGCGGGATACTGGCCAAGTACTCACGCCTGGTGAGTTCCGCATCAAAAGGGGCGGTTACTGACCAGGAGTGATCCTGCAGGGGTCTTCCGACTTTACCGAACGCTGTAATTCATATTTCCAAACCACCGGATTCAGGGGCGGGACGGGCTCTCTGGTTGTAAAGCATATCCCGTAGAGTTGCCTTTTCCTCGTTACTCAAGTTCGAAGTGTCATTTTGAAAATCTTTGCCTACGGCCATACCTCTCTGTACCGCATCCCGTTCTCCAATCTCATTGAACCAGCGTTTGAAATATTTGAATTCGTCGATGTCCTGTCCCTGACCAGACCAACCAACCGTCCACGGGTAAATGATCATGTCGGCGATTGTATACTCTTCACCACAAATATAGCGTTGACGGTATAACTGGTTATTCAGAACACCGTAGAATCGATTGACCTCATTGGTAAACCGGTTAACAGCGTAGGATTGATCACCACTGCTATCACCGAGTCGCCGGAAATGCCCACATTCTCCGGTCTTGGGTCCCTGGTTTGCCATCTGCCATATCACCCATTGCATGACATTGTATTTGCCTCTTGCATCAGACGGCATGAACTGTCCCGTTTTTTCTGCAATATAGAGCATGATCGCGCCGGACTCGAACACCGGCAGCGGGGCGCCGCCGTCATCGGGAGCATGATCGACCAGTGCCGGCATGCGGTTATTCGGGGATATCCCCAGAAACGTCTCTTTAAACTGATCTCCCCTGCCGATATTGCATGGCACCACATTGTATTCAAGCCCGCATTCTTCCAGTTGAATAGTCACTTTCTTGCCGTTGGGCGTAGGCCAGTAATGTAAATCAAGCATTGTTAAACCTTTGTTCATAAGAGTAATACCTGAGTTTGCCATCATTCTCTGCCTAAGGAAAAGCCGGAACCCGGTTCAACTTCTGGCCACAGTGGAAGGTGGTTTTAACGGAACATTGGTCAATCTCGCCACACGGTAATCAGGTGTAGGTGATTTGTTGTTGTTTTTCAGTAGTTTATAAGTTGGTACAATAATTGTAGAATTATTTGACAAGCTGGATGTAAATTGTAACGGCAGAGCCTTCTGACACTGCAACTTATTTGGAATATGAACAGGAAAGAACAAGATGATTGATCTGATTTTACATTTATTGCTGCTTGGTGGTTTTATATTTCTGTTGGCGGAACTGGTTCCTGGAATACGTGTAACCAGTTATGGTACGGCCTTGCTGGTGGCGATCGTTTACGGAATCATCAATATCACCCTTGGCACCCTGTTGATGATTATCAGCTTCCCTTTCATGATCATCACGGTCGGTCTGTTCAAGCTGATCATCAATACTTTTCTTCTCTGGATTACCGATCAGATTATCGAGAATTTTGAGATCGTGGATCTCAGGACAACTTTTATTGCCGCCATAGCAATCACCATTGTCGATTCACTTCTGGCCTGGATATTCTGATACCGGGTAGCAAAGATACCATGCATCCTGAACCGCAGGTTGAAAACGCCGGTCCAGGCGTTAGTTACTGAATCAATCCTGATAAGAAGCGGACAGGGTACGGCGAGGGTCCAGTGCATCCCGAACCGCCTCACCGATAAAAATCAGCAGTGTCAGCATCAGACCCAGGGTGCAGAATCCTGTCAGACCCAGCCAGGGAGAGTTGATATTCGCTTTTCCCTGTGCCAGCAGTTCCCCGATAGAAGGCGACCCTGCAGGCAGGCCAAACCCAAGAAAATCCAGTGCAGTCAGCATTGTCACTGCGCCACTCAGGATAAAAGGTAAAAAGGTCAACGTTGCCACCATCGCATTGGGCAATACGTGTCTTATGATGATCTCTATGTCCGTTATGCCAAGTGACCGCGCCGCACGCACATATTCAAAGTTCCTGGTACGCAATACCTCCGCACGAACGACACTGACCAGTGGCATCCAACTGAATAGTGTCAGAATGCCCAGTAACCAGAACACATTGGGTTTGACGATACTGGCCAGGATGATAAGCATCAGGAGAATCGGCAAGCCTGTCCAAATCTCTACCAGCCTCTGACCAATTAAATCAATGCGGCCGCCAAAGTAACCCTGAACAGCCCCGACTGTCACCCCAATCATGGAACTCATGATGGTCAGTGAAATTCCAAACAATACGGACAAACGGAATCCATAGATCAGTCGAGCCAGTGTGTCCTTTCCGGAATCATCTGTGCCGAGCCAGTGCTCCAGTGACGGCTGTGCCGGTGCAGCACTCTGAAGAAACTTGTCTGCGCTTTTGAAACTGAAAGGAATGGGCGGCATCAACATCCAGCCGTTGTTCTCCCGCACAAGATTCTGCATGTAAGGCTCGTTATACAGCGCCTCTATGGGCAGTTCCCCACCGAGTTCCTTCTCGGTATAAGTAAATAACACCGGCACATAGAGCCCACCGTTGAGATAAAGCAGTATCGGCTTGTCATTGGCGATGAACTCTGCAAACAGCGATATGCCAAACAGTGCACAGAATAGATACAGGGAATAGTATCCTCTGCGATTCGCCTTGAACTGTTGCAATCTCCTCTGGTTCAGTGGCGTCATGGTTCAGTCTCTGGTATCAAAATCAATTCGCGGATCAACCAGAACATAAACAAGATCACCGATCAGATGCATGACAAGAGCAATCAGCGTCAGGCAGAACATGGTACCGAATAAAATCGGATAATCCCGTTTGATTACCGCCTCGTAACTGAGCAAGCCCATCCCGTCCAAAGAAAAGATGACTTCAATCAGCAAAGAACCGGTGAAGAAAATCCCCACGAATGCCGTCGGAAATCCGGCAATGACAATCAGCATGGCGTTGCGAAATACATGGCCGTAGAGGACGCGGTTTTCTGCCAGACCCTTGGCCCTTGCAGTAAGCACAAACTGCTTGCTGATCTCTTCCAGAAAAGAGTTCTTGGTCAGCATGGTCAGTGTGGCAAAGCCGCCGATGGTGAGTGCAGTAACAGGCAGAGCCAGATGCCAGAAATAGTCCAGAATTTTATCGATCCACCCCATCTGGTCCCAGTTTTCTGACACCAGACCCCGTAACGGGAACAGATCAAGGTAGTTCCCACCGGCAAACACCACGATCAACAACACGGCAAACAGGAATCCGGGAATAGCATAACCAATAAAAATGACAGTGGATGTCCATATATCAAACCTGGAGCCATCTCGAACAGCCTTGGCAATCCCCATGGGGATGGAAATGCTGTAGATGATGAGTAACGACCAGAAACCCAGTGATATGGATACCGGTAAACGTTCTATCACCAGTTCGATAACCGGTTTATCCTGAAAATAGCTATCTCCAAAATCAAGTTGGAGATAGTTGATCACCATGGTAAAAAATCTTACGTGAGCCGGTTTATCAAATCCAAACTGCCTCTCAAGGTCTGCGATCAGGTCCGGGTCCAGCCCATAACTCCCCAATTCCTGAGCTGATGTAGTGACATCGGTCGACGCTGACACGCCACTGTCACCGCCGCCACTGATATTGGAAGTTGTGGACACGTTGCCCATTGTCACCTGGGCAATGATCTGTTCAACAGGTCCACCCGGTGCAAATTGAACAATGACGAAATTTATCAGGATGATGCCGAACAGTGTAGGCAGAATCAGCAACAGACGCTTGACGATGTATACACCCATACTAAACCCGATGCGTTACCTTTTGGATTCTCGAACGTGCAATTCTGACATTGATGGTATGACGAATCCAATACCACGCTACCACACTCAGACAAATCGCTGTCAGAACCTGTCCTGCAAAAATACCCATGTATCCCCAGAGATAGTTACCCAGCAATGCCAGGGGAATCCCAACCACAATCATCTGCAATAATGACAGAATCAACGGCGGTACAGGCTTGCCCAAAGAATTGAATGAATGAGTGGCGATTGACATCACCCCCATGAATCCCACCGACAGAGGCCCTATGAGCAAATAATTACAGGCCGTTTCCACAACTTCTGGATCGTCGTTAATCATGCTGACAATGTATTCTCCAAAGGTGATCAGTATCAGGTAGGATATGCCACCCCACACCAGTACAAAAATATTGGAGACACGCATGGCCTTCTTTATGCGATCAAATTGTCTGGCGCCCCAGTTCTGTCCCACAACCGGTGAAATGCTAATCGACACCGCGAAGATCAGCATTATCAGCATTGATTCGATACGGGATGCCACCCCAAAACCTGCAACAACCACCGCGCCATGACCTGCCAGCAGACGGGTCACGACACTCATGGATACCGGCATGATGAGATTGGTCGCCACCGAGGGCAGACCGACATGCAGTATTTCCCGGCAGGAACCAAAGAATCCAGTGAGATCAAATAGCATCATCCGGTCTCTGACAATAAAACAGTACGCAATCATTATGCAGCTGATGTAACGTGCAATTACAAAGCTCAGCGCCGCACCCTCCAGGCCCATCTCTGGACAGGGTCCTATTCCAAAGATAAAGAATGGTGCAATCGCCACATGCAAAAGAGATCCAATTGCCATCAGATATCCCGGTGTAATTGCATCACCGGATGCCCGCATCAACGTGGTCCCAACGAATGACACGGTAAATACCGGCAGACCCATCAGCCAGATTGACATATAGGCCACTGCCAGCGGCAGAATCACGTCGCTCGCTCCCAGAAGACTGAATATCGACTCCAGCAAAAAATACGATACACATCCAACCAGCAGGCTCACTACCGTCACCAGTAATAAACAGTGTGTAGCGAGGCGTTTTACTTTCTCCCTGTCGCCCATTCCAATGGTTCTGGCAACCACGGAGGACGCGCCGACACTCAATCCCATGGAAAATCCCTGAAGTGTATATACGAGTGGGAATGTAAATCCCACCGCAGCCAGTGCGCTGGTGCCGACCTGTCCGATATACACGGTTTCGATAAGGCTGGCGACTGTAAAGGAGACCATCCCCAGCATCATGAAGCTGGTGAGACGAACCATGTGGATGGGAATAGACCCCCGGGTCAGGTCACGGTTGCTGGCAGGTGTACGATCTACACGTACTCCACCCGGTTTCGCTATGGATTCACTCATGGATTAATTGGGAAATGCAGAACCTGCTATTCTACCTGTTTTAACGTTATCAGGGGTGTTTTTACTGAATATCCAGTACTTTCAATGCTCAACGAGATTGCCACGGGTATCGTTAACGGGGATCAGACGATATCCAACAGAACAAACATCAGGTGATGCAGGCTGAGTTCGCGATCCTGCCCAAAGCGCCATTATTTACAGGCATTCTGACTTAAATTGGTAGATTGAGAGCCTTCAAAAGATAAAAGATTGTTCCCCAAACGCATGGACTTCGTACGGTCCTGACGCCTGGTAGACTTCCCGGGGGTACACTTCGACAAAGTAAATCCCGGTTTCAAAGCGGCGTGAAATGCGGTCGTTGCTGGATTCCAGGAAGTTCCCGTCAGCGTCATAGAGCGCAATACCCGTCTCCAGGTCGCCAGAAGTGTATAAGACGACATCCGTGGCAGACCAGACTACAACGCTAAAGACGTCGACATCGTAGTCTGTGTCGATCATTCCCTGCTGCGAACCTCCGATCTGCAATGGGGTCGCTGTGTCATGCGTGTCGCCATGATCTTCATCTCCAATTGCCACTCTGACGCCTCGACCTTCCAAAGTGGGAACGTGATTCGAGGTCGCATCATCATCCAGCGGATTGTGGCGCAGATCGACCAGGTCGCCTTCGTCCAGTCCGGCATTTAGGGACAGCTGCCAGATTTCCGAAATTTCATTATCCTGAAGGAGAAGCAATTCAAGGTATGTCAGACCTGTCAGTGGTGATATGTCAGCAATCTTGTTGTCGTTAATAATCAGCCAATCCAGGCCTGACAGGCCAGACAGTGGCCACAGGTCCGTAACCTCGTTGCTTTGAAGATCCAGTTGTCTCAATCCGGTCAGACCTGACAGGGAAGATATGTCCGTAATCTCGTTGCTTTGAAGATCCAGTTGTCTCATTCCGATCAGACCTGACAGGGAAGATATGTCCGTAATCTCGTTGCTTTGAAGATCCAGCTGACTCAGACCGGTCAGACCTGACAGGGGGAACAAGTCTGTAATCCCGTTATCTCGAAGAATCAGCCCCACCAATGTAGTCAGACCTGACAACGAGGATACATCCGTAATCTGGTTGCTTCCGAGAATAAGCCACTGGAGCCCAGTCAAACCAGAAAGCGGTGAAATGTCAACAATTTCGTTATTATCCAATTTCAGCCATGATAGTTGAGAGAGGCCCGATAGCGGTGATATGTCAGCAATTTGGTTGTTGGCCAGATTCAGCCAATAGACTCTTACCAGACTCAAAAGCGGTGATATATCTGCTATCTTGTTGTTCTGCAGGTAAAGCCAATCCAGGTCGACCAGACCTGAGAGTGGCAATACCTCTGTGATCTCATTATTGGCAAGATACAGTTCCCGCAGCATAGCCAGACCCGACAGCGGTGATAGGTCCGTTATCTCGTTATCCGAAAGAACCAACCTGGTCAGCCCGGTAGCGAACTCAAGACCGGTCAGATCGGCTATTCCCGATTCCCCTGCATATAACCAGTTCAACGACGCCAATTCATCTGTGGTGATGATTGCACCAGACTCCTTCCCCAGACGGTACTCCAACAAGGCTCGAAGGGCGGCATCCGGAATGTTCACTGCAGGGTCTGTTATCTGAATCCGAATGCCCCTTTCCATGAGGGCAACTCTGTGGACGTTGACCGAGTCGTCATTGAGTGGGTTGTGACGCAAGTCTATTGAGTGATATTGGTCAAGTCCCGAGTTCTCCAATAATGGTGAGATGTCCATTATTTTGTTGTTGGGAAGATGCAGCCATATCAGCTTTGTCATGCCAGACAACGGTGAAATGTCCACAATTTGATTGTTGGCAAGATTCAGCCATAACATCATTGTCAAATTAGTCAATGGTGAAATGTCCACAATTTCGTTGTTAGAAAGATGCAAATCCACAAGCAATATCAAATCCGACAGAGGTGATAAGTCCGTAATCTGGTTGTTGGATAGTTTCAGCCACGTCAGCCCGGTGGCGAACTCAAGCCCGGTCAGATCGGCTATTCCCAATTCCTCTGCAGACAACCAGTCCAACGTCGCCAATTCGTCTGTTGTGATGATTTCGCCAGACTCCTTCCCCAGCGCACGCTCAATCACAGCCCGAAGGTTTGCGTCTGGAATTTCCACAGGGGGGCCGGTTATCAACACCTTGAATCCTCTTCCCTCCAGGACGGCTCTATGGACGTTGACCGAGTCGTCATCCAGTGGGTTGTGGCGCAAATCTATTTCATCGTAATAACCTGATCCCAGGCCGATATTTTCCAACAATGGCGAAATGTCCGTTATCTGGTTGTGGGCAAGATCCAGTCGCGTCAGCAAGGTCAGGTTCGACAGCGGTGAAATGTCCGTTATCTGGTTGTGGGACAAGTACAAAGAATTCAAGTCTGTTAAGTCCGACAGCGTCGACAGGTTTACAATTTCATTGTTGGCAAGTTCCAATCGCGTCAACTTGGTCAGGTTCGACAACGGCGATATATCCATTATCTGGTTGTTGGAAAGTTCCAGACCAACCATCTCAGTCAATAACGAGAGTGGTGATAATTCCGTTATCTGATTGGTGGAAAGATACAGTTGTTTCAGCCCGGTCAATCCCGACAGTGGTGATAATTCCGATATCTGGTTATTGGAAAGATCCAGACCAGCCAACTCAGTCAATAACGTGAGCGGTGATAATTCCGATATCTGATTGGTGGATAGATTCAGTTGTTTCAGCCCGGTCAATCCCGACAGTGGCGACAAATCCGATATCTGGTTAGTGGAAAGAAACAGCCCCGTCAGCTCACTCAAACCCGACAATGGCGACAAATCTATAATTTCGTTGTCGCTAAGTAACAGTGATCTCAGTCCAATGGCGAACTCAAGCCCGGTCAGACTAGTGATGCCGAACGACTCTGCAGGAAGCCTGGTCAACCCCGCAATTTCATCCGTAAAAATTGTCTCACCGGCCTTTTTATTCAACACACGCTCAATCACGGCTCGAAGGTTGGCATCCGGGATGTTCACGGCAGGTCCAGTGACCAACACCTTAACACCTCGTTTTTCAAGTGTGGTTACATGAACGTTGATTGAGTCGTCATCTAAAGGATTGTAGCGCAAGTCTATCCTATCGCCTTCGCCCAGGCCGGAATTCTCCAACAATGGTGAGATGTAAGTAATCTCGTTGTTGGCAAGATTCAGGTCCTTCAGGTCAATCAAACCTGATAGTGGCGACACATCTACAATCCGGTTCTGGGCTAGCCTTAACTCCCTCAGTTTAACCAATCCCGTAAGCGGCGATACATCAGAAATATTATTGGAGACAAGATATAGCTTCGTCAGCTCTGTGGCGAACTCAAGTCCGGTCAGATCGGTTATATTTGAATAAGAAGAATTCAGCGAAGTCAAATCACCAAATTCGTCAGCGGTAATAGTTTCACCGGCACTCTTCCCCAACTCTCGCTCGATATCGGCTCGAAGGTTGGTGTCCGGAAATTCCACTACGACTCCCGTTACCCACACCAAAACCCCTTTTTCCTCGAGAGTGATACTGTGGATGTTGACCGAGTCGTTATCGAGGGGGTTGTGACGCAAGTCGACCTCAACCAGGTTGGAATTCTCCAACAACGGCGACATGTCCATAATTTTGTTGTACGTAATATCCAGGTTCTCCAGCTGAGCCAGACTCGACAGCGGTGTCACGTCCACAATCTCGTTACGGGCAAGATTCAGCGAGGTCAGTCTGACTAAATCAGACAGAGGCGATATATCTACAATCTCGTTGTAGGCAAGATTCAGCGAGGTCAGTCTGGCTAAATCAGACAGAGGCGATATATCTACAATCTCGTTGTAGGCAAGATTCAGCGAGGTCAGTCTGGTTAAGCCAGACAGCGGCGATATATCGACAATCCCGTTGATGTAAAGTTCCAGCGATATCAGTCTGGTTAAGCCAGACAGCGGCGATATATCTACAATCCCGTTGTTGACAAGACTCAACCATATCATTCTGGTTAATCCAGACAGTGGTGATATATCGGCAATCCCGTTGGTGGAAAGATCCAGTTGCGTGAGACTTGTCAGGCCAGACAGCGGCGACGCATCTACAATCTTGTTGCTGGAAATTCTTAGCGTCGTGAGACTTGTCAAGCCAGACAGCGGCGTCAAATCTACTATCTCGTTATAGGAAAGATTCAGCCACATCAGTCCGGTGGCTAACTCAAGTCCAGTTAGATCGGATATGCTCAATGCTGTTGCACTTAAAGATGTCAGCATAGCCATTTCGTCGGGAATAATGGCTTCACTGGGCCTCTTCTCCAGCGCAGCCTCGACTGCAGATCGAAGGTTCGAATCCGGTATATCTACTGCGGAAACGGTTAACAACAATACAACGCCGTTTTGCACAAAGACAACACTGTGAATGTTGATTGAGTTCTCGTCGAGTGGGTTTTGACGCAAGTCAACCAATGTGTTTCTTCTACTCAGCCCAGAATTCTTCAACAAGGGTGAGATGTCTTCGATTTGGTTGTTGGATAAGATCAATATACCCAAGTCTGTCAATCCTTTCAAAGGAGACACATCCTTAATCAGGTTGTTGGCAAGGTTCAATACACTCAGACTGGCCTGGTGCGATAGTGGCGACAAGTCCTTTATCTGGTTATTGGTAAGTTCCAGGATTACTATTCTGATCAAGCCTGTCAGTGGCGACAGGTCCACAATCTCGTTGTCTGTAAGATACAACCTGGACAGCCCGACCATGCTCGCAATCGGTGACACGTCCTTAATCTGGTTATTGTTCAGTATCAACCATGACAATTCGAATAAACCCGATAGCGGCGATATGTCCACAATCTCGTTATTGGGAAGGTCAACCCGCAACAGCCCGGTGGCGAATTCAAGCCCTGTTAGATCAGATATGCCCGCTCCAGATTCATCCAGTCTGGTTAAAGTCGCCATTTCGTCAGTAGTGATTTCCTCGCCGGATTTCTTCTTGAGCTGGTACTCGACCTCGGCCCTGAGATTGACATCAGGAATATCCACTACATCACCGGATACCGACACCTTGACGCCTCTTTCCTTCAAGGTGACGCTTTGGACGTTGATGGAATCATCGTTTAGCGGATTGTGGAGCAAGTCGACCAAATCACCTTGACCCAGGCCAGAGTTTTCTAACAACGTCGATACGTCCGCAATGTCGTTGTTGGCAAGTTCCAGCCGCGTTAGCATGGTCAGGTCCGACAGTGACGAAACTTCTACAATCTCGTTGTTGGCAAGATACAGTAACTCCAGTCCGGTCATGCCAGACAGCCACGACAAGTCCATAATCCTGTTGTTATTGAGATTCAGATTTATCAGCCCTGTAAGACCCGACAGCGGCGTCAAGTCCATAATCTGGTTGTTGGCGAGATACAACCACCTTAGTTTGGTAAGGCCCGAAAGTGGTGTCGTGTCTACAATCTCGTTGTTGGATATATTCAGCTGACTCAGGTTTGTCAGGCCCGAAAGGGGCGACAGGTCCACAATTTTATTATTGGCAAGATCCAACCGACTCAGATTGGTCAGGTCTGATAGTGGAGACAAGTCTGTAATCTGGTTATTGGCAAGATTCAGCGTCAACAGACCAGTGGCGAACTCAAGTCCAGTTAGATCGGCTAATCCTGATTGCCCTCTAGAGATGGACAACACTGTCAATGCCCCTATTTCATCCCTGGTAATTACTTCACCGAAATTCTTGCCAAGCGATCGCCTGACTGCATTTCGTAGATAGTTGTCTGGAATATCTACTGTGGGATCGTTTGAAAATACCTCAACACCTCTTTCCTCAAGGGTGGGGATTTGTACATTGATCGAGTCATCGTCGAGCGGGTTGTTGAGCAAATAGACCGAATCACCTTCACCCAGACCAGAGTTTTCTAACAATGGGAAGATGTCCGCAATCCGGTTATTGGACAAGATCAAAGTAGCCAAAGCTGTTATTCCTGAAAGCGGCGACAAGTCCACAATCTCGTTAAGGGCAAGAGCCAGAAAATTCAAGCTGGTCAGGTTCGACAATGAAGACAAATCCGCGATACGGTTGCGGATAAGATACAATGTTGTCAACCCGGTCAAGTTCTTTAGCGGCGATATGTCTTCAATATTGTTATATGAAATTTGCAGCACCGAAAGCCCGGTTAGACCCGATACAGGCGATATGTCTGTGATCTGGTTGTAGCTAAGATTTAGTGAAGACAGATTGACCATGTCCGATAGCGGTGAGATGTCCACAATGTAGTTGTTTGAAAGATATAGATTTGTAAGATTCACCAGGTCCGACAGCGGCGACAGGTTCCAAATCCTGTTGCTTCTCAGGTCAAGAATTTTCAGGGAAGTCATGCCTGAAAGGGGTGATATTTCCCTAATCCAATTGTTATAAAGATCCAGTCTTGTCAGCTCGACCAGATCCGACAACGGCGATATGTCAACAATCAGGTTTCTTGCAAGATACAATTCTTTCATCCCAATCAGACCCGACAGCGGTGACACGTCCACGATCTTGTTATTCCATAACCTCAGAGTTACCAGCCCGGTCAGATCCGACAGCGGTGACACGTCCACAATCTCGTTATTCCATAAATTTAGAGTTACCAGCCCGGTCAGACCCGACAGCGGTGACACATCCACAATCTCGTTATTCCATAAATTTAGAGTTACCAGCCCGGTCAGACCCGACAGAGGTGAAACGTCAGTAATCTGGTTGTTGTCAATATCCAGTCTCGTCAGCTCGACAAAGCCTGAAAACGACGATATGTCGATAATTGCGTTTTTCGATAAATAAAGCATCTCCAGCCCAGTCAGACTCGACAGCGGTGACATGTCAGTAATCTGGTTATTGGTAAGACTCAAAGATGACAGCGCGACCAAGTCCAACAGCGGTGACACGTCAGTAATCTGGTTGTTGGTAAGATTCAGAGTTGACAGCGCGACCAAGTCCGACAGCGGTGACACGTCAGTAATCTGGTTGTTGGTAAGATTCAGAGTTGACAGCGCGACCAAGTCCGACAGCGGTGACACGTTAGTAATCTGGTTGTTGGTAAGAAACAGAGATGACAGCGCAACCAAGTCCGACAGCGATGACAAGTCCTCAATCCTGTTGTCCAGCAGGAGAAGAATTTTCATGGCAGTCAAATCTGACAGTGGCTGTATATCCACAATCTGATTGTTGGCAAGATCCATGTATTTCAACCCAGTCAAACCTGCCAGCGGAGACAAGTCCTCAATCTCATTGTTAGCAAGAAACAGACCTTCCAGCCCGGTCAAGCCCGACAGCGTCGACAACTCCACAATCTCGTTGTTAGCAAGATACAAAGTACTCAACCCGGTAGCGAACTCAAGCCCGGTCAGATCGGATATTCCCGATGCTTGAGAATACAGCAAGGTCAACGTCGCCATTTCGTCCGCAGTGATGGTTTCGCCGGACTCCTTCCCCAATGCTTTCTCGACCGCGGTTCGAAGGTTGGCGTCCGGGATGTTTACTTCGGTATCGCCTTCATCGGGTGAGTCGTCGAGAGTAACGGAGAATTGCCTTTCCAGCAGTGCAGTACCCGTGAAACTGCGAGCATCCTGGTGGTCCCCGGCCATCAAGATAGATTCAGGCTGCTCCACCCTGTTGTCATGCTGCCCCCAGGCGACCGTCGATAGAGCCGTGAAGAGAAACACACACAACCTGGCGAGGGACATTTGGCGGCAGCCGATCCTGCACGTTGCAAGCATGGCAATAAATTGGCGCCGACTCCCCTCAAACATGTCGAAGAAAATCCAGGTAAGCCGGCCTGTTTGCTCCGCGACAACGGCAGGTCGAGTTTTTGGCCCGCTGTAGGCTCCGAACTGTATTTGATGACATAAACATCCTCTTGCCAAGCCTCATCCGGCAACCAACGATGGCGCCGAACCATTCCATGTACGCATGGCATTGGACATCGGGTAGTCCGTTTGGGGCTGCCCCAGGTCGGCAGTGTCAACCTCGATACGTTCGAAGTAGCAGCTCTGTTCACACAACAATACAGGTGTATATGTACTATTGCGAGAGAAGTTTATGGGGATTCCCCCCGGGTCAGATCGCAGTTATTGACAGGTGAACGGGCTATACCTGCCCAACACGGTTCGCTAAGGTTCTTCCATGGATCAATTGGAAAAAGCAGAATCTTCGTTTTGGTAATATACCTGAATATCTTTGGAGATAGTGTATGTATCTGAGTAAACGGGCATTACTGATGGTGAGTGTTTTAACTATGGCTTTATTTGGTTGTAGACAAGTTCATCATTACGGTTATGAAATTATCGAAATGGATTTAATTGGTGGTGATTTTGGTATTGATGTAGTAGGAAGATATGGGAAAGAATATAAGGAAAAAGGAAAAGATTTTTTAGACTGGGGGGCTCCGTATAGTATAACTTTTGATTATGTTGTTACTCCCAGTGACGATCTTGCTAAATTGGTGGTTAAAGATATCCAGTTAGTTGGAGAAAAAACCAGTTCTAGACACAAACTGGCCGATATACAAGGCGATAAGGTTCGTGTGTATGGCAAGCGTAAATTGATACGAATCTCAGCAGGCCCATTAACGGCAGAGGAATACGAATATCAAAACTATACGCTGAAAGCGACAGTCATTATATATAAAACAACAATGAAATTTGAGGAAAAGAAAATCGAAGTGCTGTTGAAAACGGAATATCGTAAAGAGCGGCGTAGCGATTGGTTCGATGAAAAGATGAGTGTTTAAAAAATCCAATGCCAGCTAATGTTAGCTATATTTTTTTGTTTGCTTTAATTACTTCTGCATGTGTGAATGCTAGCCCGAATATTGCATGAATAAGACGGGCAAGGCCCCCCATAATTCGATATAATTCAGGTAGTTAAGCCGATATCGAAGGAGACCTTACCCATGACAGATTGTAACCCAGAGTTTGTTCG
>LXNI01000586.1_pt1 | contig 40497 bp, 42 predicted proteins | sample 809091 | NCBI WGS metagenome assembly LXNI01 (sample SAMN04870527, study PRJNA318959) | sponge metagenome | biome: 01000161; feature: marine sponge reef; material: water | host: Sarcotragus foetidus | place: Greece: Milos, Mediterranean Sea | collected 2013-05-29 | depth 5-7 m
CACCACCATCCCCCGGTCCTTGAACGAGCCCGTCGGGTTCGAGCTCTCCAGCTTGAACCAGAGCTCGTCCAGCCCCAGCTCCCGCTCGATCGCGACGGAGCGCACGAGGGGCGTATCGCCCTCTCCCAGGGTGATGCGGGGTGTCTGTGGGGTGATGGGCAGGATCTCGGCCCAGCGGGCCAGCACCCCGAGGCGCTGCGCCTCGCTCACGGCTCGTCGGGCGCACGGAGCGAGTGGAACTTCATCTCCCGCAGCTCCTGCTCAAGCGCATCGATCTGCCGCTTTCGCGACCGTTCCTGCATGTCGCTGAATCGCGTGAACTCCTCACGCACGTGGTCCACCATCTCCGAGATGTCACGCCGGATCAGGCCCACGCGCTCGCTCAGGCCGGAGTGACGCCCGTCCAGCAACGCCGTCTCGCCCCGCGCCTCATCGAGCTCCCGGGCGAGGTTGTCCACCGCCCCCTCGACTCTGCTCACCTGCGCTTCGATGCGCTCCTGCTCATCGCGCCGCCGCCCCATCTCCGCGTGCACTTCCTCGCCCAGCTGCTTTTCGGAGCGGAGCGCCTCGATCGCCTCCTCCGCCCGGTGCGACAGCTCCCCCAGTATCTGCAGCCGCTCGTGGATGATCTCCAGGGGGCGCTCCTGTGCGGCCCGGGCCGCGGCCACCACCCGTACCTCGACCTCCTCGCTCACCTCGGTCAGGCGCTGCAATCGCAGCTCGAACTGCTCGTTCTGCTGGCGCACTTCCCGCTGCCAGTCCGTGAGCACGCTCAGCGACTGCCCCAGCTGCTCCAGCTTCGACTCGCGCGCCGCAGCCTCGGAGGTGAGCAGTTCAAGCCGGTCCTCGAGCCCGTCCAGCCGCCGCAAGGCCTCCCGCAGCTCGCGGCTGGCCACCAGCGCCTCGGCGTCGCGCGTACGCTCGCTCGTCTCCAGCGTCGATCGTGCCTCCGTGACGGCATTGCGCATCTGCTCGGCGTCCTGCGCGAGTTCCGTGACCTTCTGGGGGAGCCCCTGGTAGCGGGCGATGGTCGTTTCGATCTGCCTCGTCGCCCTCCCCTGCTCCTCGTCCTGCTCCATCGCGGCCTGGATCTGGCGGCGAAGCTGCGTCAGCTCGCGCGCGAGCACTTCATTCGCCTCCCGCTGAGCGCGGGTCTCCCCCTCCAGTAGGACGAGCGTTTCCTCGATCGAACGAAGCGCCGGTTCCGAGGTCATGTGGCGGCCTCCACGCGGAGCATCGTATCCACCTCAAGCACTTCCGGAAGACTCCGCAGCGTGTCGATCGCCGCCGTAACCGCCAGCTCGCGGGCGCGATGCGTCATCAGCGCCAGCTCCGCGGTGCCCCGCTCCTCGTCCGTTTCTCGCTGATCGACGGCTGCGATGCTCACCTGGGCCTCTCCGAGGACGCGCGCGATCTGCGCGAGCACGCCGGGCTGATCACGCACGGTCATGCGCAGATAGTAGCGCGTCTCCAACGCCCCCAGCCCGAGCGTCTCTCCGTTTCGCCATGGACCGGGGTCCCAGCGGGGCTGCGATCCCTCCGCCAGCGACCGGGCGATGTCGAGTACGTCGGCGAGCACGGCGCTGGTGGTGGGCGCCGCCCCGGCGCCCGCCCCCTGGAATGTCAGCGTGCCCGCCAGGTCACCCTGGATCTGGGCCGCGTTCTGCACGCCGTCGACGCGCGCGAGTGGTTCCGATTCCGGCAGCAGCGCCGGGTGGACGCGCGCCAGCACGCCGTCCTCGTGCCGCTCGGCGATGGCCAGTAGCTTGATCACGTAGCCCAGCTCGCGGGCGTACTGGAAGTCCTGCGGGGCCAGCGAGCGGATCCCCTCGGTCGCCACCGACTCGGGGGGCACGTACGTCCCGAAGGCGAGACCCGCCATCAGCGCGATCTTGAAGGCCGCGTCGAATCCGTCCACGTCGTTCGTCGGGTCGGGCTCGGCGTAGCCCAGCTGCTGCGCCTCCGCGAGCGCGTCCTCGAAGCTGTCGCCGCGCTGGGCCATGTTCGTCAGGATGAAGTTCGTGGTCCCGTTGATGATCGCGCGAATGGCGATCAAACGGTTCGCCGGCAGGTCTCGCGACAGCGGCGAAATCACGGGGATGCCGCCTCCCACGCTCGCCTCGAATCGCAGCGAGGCCCCATTCGTGCGCGCCAGACCAAACAGCTCCGGTGCCGCCTTCGCGATCAGCTCCTTGTTCGCCGAGACGACGTGCTTGCCCCCTGCCAGCGCGCGCCGCACGTAGTCGCCCGCGGCGCCGTCCCCGCCGATCACCTCCACCACGATGTCGATCGAGGGGTCGTCCAGCACCTCGCTCGCGTCGCCCGTGAGCACGCCCTCCGGGAGTTCGACGCCCCGCGCCCGGGTCGGGTCCTTCACGGCCACGCGGCGCAGCGCCAGCGACGCGCCCGTCTGTTCGCGGAATGCGCCGGCGCGCTCCAGCAGCGTCGCCACCACCTTCTCGCCCACGTTGCCCATGCCCAGGAAGCCGATGCCGATCTCATTTGCCACGGTCTAGCTCGCCTTTTCGATCGCCCAGTCGGCGTCGTCTGTTGTGAAGTCGCGTTCGATTGTCACACGGGAGCGCGCCGCTTCGAGCGCCTCCGCGAGACGGAGCTCCGTCAGCTCGGCGATGTGCTCGTCCGTGTACGCCCCCGCGGACTCGCGGCGCTCGAGGCGGATCACCCAGAACACTTCCCCGGCTTCTACAGGCTCAAGGAGTGCGCCTTCTTCCGCCGTTGCGAGCACTCCCTGCAGTTCAGCTTCCAGCAGGTCCGGGGGCGAGAGCAGCAGGCCGTCGTTCTGGCGCGACCCCTCGTGCAAGGAGTCCAGCTGCGCAACGGTGCCCATGTCCTCGCCTTCCTCGATGCGCGCCCGCAGGGCCACCGCCTCCTCCAGCGTGGCCGCTGTCACGACGCGGATGTGCAGCAGCGATCCCGTCTCGCCGACCTCCGCGCGCAGGGCCTCGCGCAGCTGGCGCTCCGCCTCCCGGGCCTCGGCCTGGCGGCGGTAGTGCCCGTCGCTCAGACCCGAATCGCGCAGTGCGTCCCGGTAGCGCTGGTCGAAAAGGCTGCCTCGGGAGGTGTTCGGGGGCACTCCGAGCTCGAACGCGATCGCGGCCGTCACGTCATCCTCGCTCAGCACGACTCCGCGCTCTGCCGCCGCCTCGAGTGTGAGGCCCTCTTCCTCCAGCTGCGTGAGCAGCGCCTGCGTCACCAGCAAGCCGCTCCCCTGGGGATTGGTCCTGGCAAACTCGGGCAGCCGCGCCGCGTAGTAGGAGAGCGAGAACTCCTGCGCGCCGACGCGCAGGACCACCTTTCCGGGCTGGGCGATGCTGCTGTCGTACCAGTTGTAGGCGAGCAGCGCGGCCACAACGAGCAGCGCCGCCACGGCCGTGCCGATGATCCCGTAGCGCGCGGCGCGCTGGCGCAGCAGGCCTGTGCCCTCGCCCGCCCGCGCACCGCCACGCCGCCCGCGCTGGGCGACGGGCAGGCCCGTGGTGCGATCGCGGCGCGTCATCGGGTCGCGGCCCTAGCCCCGCAGGGGGAAGATGCGAGTCTCTCGCACGTGCTGCAGCGTGTAGGGCAGCAGCCCCACGTGGCGCGCCCGCTTCACCGCGTGCGAGATCGCGCGCTGCGCCAGTGCGCAGGTCGCCAGCTTGCGCCGCGGTTCGATCTTCCCGCGGTCGTTGATGAACTGCCGCAGCCGGTCGACGTCCTTGTAGTCCACCTTGTACTCGTCGCCCGGCGAGCAGCGCACCTTGTTGCAGAGGCGGCAGAGCCGCCGCCGTCCGCCGAAGCGGCGTCCGCCGCCGCCCCGCCGGGGACGGTCCCCGGGGCCCCGGCGGTCCCGGTCCCCCGGTGGGCGCGAGTCCGGACGCGAGTCCGGGGGACGCGAGTCCGGTGGGCGCATGTCCGCGGGGCGATCCCCGCCAGCAGGTGCGGTTGCGCCGGGCCCGGCCGGCGAGGGTGTGAATGGTCGAGGTTCAGTCATGGGTTCTCCTCCCGATGGGTTTCGTGCGCTCGGGCGCACCGGGCAGGGGGACCGGCAAGCGGCCCCGTGTTCGTTTATTCGAAGGGCAGGTCGTCGAGGTCGGAGGGGGCCGAGCCGCGGCTGCCGGCGCCACTGGCGCCGCCACCGCCGCCGAAGTTGCCGCCGCCGCCACTCCAGTCGCCCCCGCCGCCACCGCCCTCGCCGCGGCGATCGAGGAACTCGATGTTGTTCGCGATGACCTCGGTGCGGTAGTGGCGGACACCCTGGTCGTCGTCCCAGTTACGGGTTCGAAGGCGGCCCTCCACGTAGAGCTGCTTGCCCTTGGTGATGTACTGGCTGATCCGCTCGGCCCGATCACCGAACAGCACCACCTGGAACCACTCGGTCTCGTCCTCCCAGTCGCCACTCTGCGACCGACGCCGGGAGTTGACGGCCATGCTGAAGTCGGAGACGGCGGTGCCGTTCGCGGTGTACCGAAGCTCCGCGTCCCGGCCCGTATTGCCGATGATCATGACCCTGTTCAGGTTGCCCATGGCTGCTACTCCTTCGCGGCGTCCTCTTCTGCCTGCGGTTCAGCCTCTTCCGCGCTCGCCTCGGGGGCGGGCGTGGTTGCTTCCTCGGCTTCGGCGGGTGCCTCGGCCTCGGCGGCGGGGGTTTCTGCTTCCACCTCAGCAGCAGGAGCTTCAGCCTCGGCGGCAGGAGCTTCAGCCTCGGCGGCAGGAGCTTCAGCCTCGGCGGCAGGAGCTTCAGCCTCGGCGGCAGGAGCTTCAGCCTCGGCGGCAGGAGCTTCAGCCTCGACCGCAGGAGCCGCCTCCGCCACGGGGGCGGGAGGAGTCTCCGTAGCTGGCGCAGGGGCCGCTTCGACCGGCGGCGCCGCGGCTACCGGGGCGGGCGGCGCAGGAGGTGCGCCTTCTGCCCTCGGACCCGTCGGCGAACCCGGACCCCGCGACCCCGCCGGCGCAAGCACCGGCCGGGGTGGCGGCAGTTCGTCGGCGCGCACCACCAGGTGGCGATAGACGCGCTCCTCGATCTCGAAGTCCGCGTTCAGCGGCGTGACCGCCTGCGGGTCGAGCTCGATCCGCGTGACAATGAAGTCCGCGTCGAGCTGCTTGTTCATCGGATAGGCCAGCCTCCGCCGGCCCCAGTGGTCGACCTCGGTGACGCTTCCGCCGTTTCGTTCAACCACGCTCGTGAGGTGTTGGACGCTCGCGTCCTGGCCGCCTTCCTCGATCACACCGAGGTCGTAGACGGCCATCAATTCGTACTCGCGCATAGCGCTCCGGATGCCGAACGGTGGGATTCCCCCAGCTCCATGGCTGGGGCGCCCGGCTGCCTGGGAAGCGTAGCACTGCCCCGGTGTGTGCTCAATGCAATGACGCCCCGCGCCAGCGCGGTGGTCAGGCGTCGGTGATGCCGGGCACCGGGTACGCCCTCGCGAACTCCGCCACTTCCCGGCGCACGCCTTCGCGTACGCCGTCGCCGTCGGGGTCCTTCAGCACGCGCACGATCCACGTCGCCAGCCGCCGCATCTCGTCCGCGCCCATGCCCCGCGAGGTGAGCGCGGGCGTGCCGATGCGCAGCCCGCTCGTCACGAATGGCGAACGTTCGTCGTAGGGGATGGTGTTCTTGTTCGCGATGATGCCCGAGCCCTGCAGGGCGTTCTGGGCCTTCATCCCGCTGATTCCCAGCGTGCTGCAGTCGATCAGGATCAAGTGCGTGTCCGTACCGCCCGAGACGAGCCGCAAACCGCCGGCCTGCAACGCTTCCGCCAGGGTCGCCGCGTTCTCCACGATCTTGGCCGCGTACGCCTGGAACTCGAGCGTGGCCGCCTCGCCGAAGGCAACTGCCTTGGCCGCGATGCTGTGCATGTGCGGTCCGCCCTGCGTCCCCGGGAACACCGCCTTGTCGAGCGCCGCCCCGTGCTCTTCCTTCGTGAGCGCGAGCGCCCCCCGCGGACCCCGCAGCGTCTTATGGGTCGTCGTCGTCACGATGTCGGCGTGTGGCACCGGCGAGGGGTGCACCCCTCCCGCCACCAGCCCGGCGAAGTGCGACATGTCGACCAGCAGCAGCGCCCCCACATCCCGCGCGATCTCGGCGAAGGCCGCGAAGTTGAACTGCCGCGGGTAGGCCGTCGCGCCCGTCACGATGATGCGCGGCTTCGCCTCCGCCGCCAGCTCCGCCACCGTTGCCATGTCGACCACTTCCGACTCGCGGTCCACGGAGTACGGCACGAAGTTGTAGAGCCGCCCGCTGAAGTTCACCGGCGAGCCGTGCGTCAGGTGCCCGCCCTGCGTCAGCTCGAGGCCCAGGAACGTGTCTCCCGGGTCCGCGAAGGCGAGGTAGGCGGCCATGTTCGCCTCCGCCCCCGAGGTCGGCTGCACGTTCGCGTGCTCTGCCCCGAAGAGCGCCTTTGCCCGCTCGATCGCGAGCGACTCGACCTCGTCCGAGTGCGCATTGCCGGCGTAGTAACGCTTGCCGGGATAGCCCTCGGCGTACTTGTTTGTCAGCACTGAGCCTGTCGCCTCCAGCACGGCGGCGGAGGCGTAGTTCTCGCTGGCGATGATCTCGAGCGTCTCCGTCTGACGCTTCTGCTCGCTCGCGATGATCGCGGCGACTCTGGGGTCACGTTCCTGTAGTGCGCTCATGCGCGCCCTCGTTGATGTGGGATGACTGGATCGTAGCGCCTTCACTATCCATGCGCCGTAAACTTGGCGAAATGCGCGACCACACCGAGCGCCTGCTCGAAGCCGCCAGCGGCGGCGAGCCTGTCCTCCTCGCCACCGTGCTCGAGCCCGGCCCGGCCACCCTTGAGCAGGGCGCCAAGCTCCTCGTCGAGCCGGACGGCGCCCGCAGCGGCACCCTCGGCGACCCCCAACTCGACGACCTCGTGGCCGCCCGCGCCCCCGAGGCCTTCCGCCGCCACGCCGCCGAGACCGTCTACGCGGGCCCCGAGGGCCTCTCCGAGCGTACCCTTCCGGATGCAACGGCCGTCTATCTCGAGGTGGTCGAGTCGAAGCCCGTTTTCCTCGTCGTCGGCGCCGGCCACATCGGACGCGCCCTCGCCAAACTCGCCGACTTCCTCGACTACCACGTCGCCGTCCTCGACGACCGCGAGGATTTCGCCGACCCAGAGCTCCTGCCCGAAGCCGACGAGGTCATCTGCGACGACTTCGAGGCCGCCCTCGACCGCTTCCCCATCAACCCCAACACCGCCATCGTGATGGTCACGCGCGGCCACAAGCAGGACGAACTCTCCCTGCGGCGCTGCCTCGGCCGGAATGCCGGCTACGTCGGCATGATCGGTTCGAAGCGCCGCACCGCCGCCGTTCTCGATCACCTTCGCGAGGAAGGCTTCGACCCCGGCGAACTGGACAAGGTGCGCACCCCAATCGGCCTCGCGATCGGCGCCGAGACGCCCGAGGAGATCGCCATCAGCATCATGGCCGAGGTCGTCATGCTCCGCCGCGGCGGCGACGGCACCCCTATGTACAACCGCCGCGGCCCCACGGGCCCGCCCCTGTCCAGCGGCCGCTAGCCCGCCCCCACCAACTCTGCCCCCTGCTCCCGGGCCAGACGGCGGTCGAACGTATAAAGGGGCGCGGCTCCAGCCCGAACGGCAGCGGCCAGGATCATCCGGTCGGAGAACCCGGGTCCGCCCTGGTCGTACTGAGAGGCAATACGTGCGACGTCATCCGCGGCCTCAAACACGAGGTCATCGCTGGCAAGGAGCGCCAGAAGGGCCTCGGCAATCTCTCCGCGCGGGAATCGGTAGGAACGCTCCAGCACCCAGGGAACCTCGATCGCAACCTCTCGACAGATGTAGCCGGGTTGCTCCGGCGTCAGACCATCGAGGAGGGTGCTCGCCGCTTCCGCCTGCTCGGAATCGTCCCTAACCAGAAAGCGCACCAGGACGTTCGTATCGATCGCGATCACGCGTCACTCGCGCCTTCCTCGATTGCACGGTCCATCTCCTCCAGTGTCACCGGGGGACCGTCGTACTTGAGCATCCCGAACAGGCGCCCGACCGGCCCCACCTTGAGGATCCGAACATCCCCGTCCTGGATGACGTACCTCACCCGGTCCCCGGCTCGCACCGAGAGGGCCTCCCGAACCGCCTTGGGCAGCGTCGTCTGCCCCTTCGCCGTAATCCCCGACTCAAGCATGAAGTTCGCCTTACTTCTCTTTCACCTGCATTACTTTAGCGTACGAATTCCACCAACGCATCTGGCCGCTAGCCCGCCCCCACCGCCTAACCACCCCACCCGCTACGATAGGTCCGTGGACGGTTTCGAGGTCTCGCCGGTCGAGGGACTGCGATCCCCCGTGGTCGTAGTGGCGTTTACCGGCTGGAGCGATACCGGCACCGTCACCACCGACGCCACCCGCCACCTGATTGATACATCCAACGCCGAACGATTCATCAGCGTCGATCCGGAGGAATACTTCGTCTTCACGGAGACGCGCCCCGAGGTGCGCCTTGTTGAGGGGGGGCTGCGCGAGATCACCTGGCCGACGAACGAGGCCTGGGTCGCGCGCCTGGCCGATACCCCGCACGACCTCATCGCCATTACTGGCACTGAGCCCAACCTGCGCTGGGAGCCTTTCGCGTCCCGCTTCGCGAGCGCAATCGCGGCGCTCCAGCCGTCGCTCGTCTGCACGCTCGTGGCGCGCCCCGCCGCCACCCCGCACACGCGCCCTATCCCCGTCAGCGGCTCCGCCGCCGACGCTACCCTGGCACGGCGCTTCGGCCTCGAGCCGTCTCGCTACCAGGGCCCCACCGGCATCATCGGCGTTCTCCATGACGCCATGCGCAAGCACGGCCTGCCGCTCGTGAGCGTCGCCGCCTCCGTGCCCCACTACCTCAGCGTCGACGAGAACCCACCCGCCACCCTCGCGCTCCTTCGCGCCCTCGAACCGATGCTCGGCTACGTCCCGCCCCTCGGCGAGCTCGAACGCGAAAGCGTCGCCTTCCTCGAGCGAGTCGAGGAGGCCTCCAGCGGCGACGACCAGATCGTCCAGTACGTGCGGGCGCTTGAGGAGCAGTACCAGGAAGGCGACACCCCGGCCGTACAGCCCGACTCCGAGCTTTCCGCCGATGATGTCCTGCGCGATGTCGAGGACCTCCTCCGCGGAGACGGTTCCTGAGCCTGAGGCTTGTCTACGGCGCCTCGCCCAGCTCGAACCGCGACAGCCGCCACGCGGCCAGCCCTGCCGCCGCCGTTGTCACGACCACAATCAGAATTGCCGAGTAGGTCGTTCCGAGGTCGGCGTCGAACACCCACGGGCTCGGGTCGCCGGCAGCTTCGGCGATCGAGGCGGTGAACTCGCGGATGCTGAAGCGCTGCACCCCCGGAGCGAAGTTCGTGATGACCGCCTCCCAGATGAAGGCGTAGGCGAGCCCCACGAACAGCGCCCGCGAGGTGAGCAGGCTCAGGAGCACGAAGAGCGACGAGTAGGCCATCGAGCCGACTGCCAGCGCGACCACGAAGCCGCCCAGGATTCGCCAGTCGCCTTCGCCAGCCAGGGCCACCGCCCCGCTTACCACCGCGCTCGCCAGCACGATGACGGCGGTCGCGCCCCACGCCGCCAGCAGCTTCCCCGCCACGATCCGCCACCGCTCCACGGGCTTCGAGAGCAGGTAGACGATGGTGCCGTCCTCGACCTCGCTGCCCAGTGCCGCGGTGGAGAGGAGCAGCGCCGTCAGCGGCAGCAGCGCGTTCACGATGAGCCCGTTCAGCAGGAACTGCGCCGCGAATTCCTCGGCCTCTTCCCCCGCGCCTCCCACCCGGAAGATGATCGCCGCCACGAGGGGAAGCAGCCCCAGGCCAGCCAGCACGAGCGTGCGCTTTTGCCCCAGCAACTGCCGCAACGTCAGCGTCAGGACGAGGCCGGTCATCGGTTCACCAGGTAGTCGAAGACGCTTTCGAGCGACTCGTCCTCGGGGCGCACCTCGAACAGCGACGCGCCCGCCGCCCGCGCCGCCCGCGGCGCCGCCGAGGCGAACGCCCCGAGCTCGTTGGTGCGCACGACGACCGTGCCGTCGTTGAGCTCGACGCCGAACACGCTCTCCTCGGCCATGAGCGTCTTCGCCAGCTCCCGGTTGTCGCTCGACCGGATGGTGAAGGTGTGGGGCCGGTCCGTCATCAGCTTGCGGATTGCGCGGAAGTCACCCGAGGCAGCCAGCCTCCCCGCAACCACCACGAGCACGTTCTCCCCCAGCCGCTCCACCTCCTCGAGGATGTGCGAGGAGAACAGGATCGTGCGCCCCTCCTCGGCCATACGGCTTAGCAGCGACATCATCTGCAGCCGCTGGCGCGGATCCATCCCGTTGAAGGGCTCGTCCAGGAGCAGCACCTCGGGGTCGTGAACGAGCGCGGCCGCGATCTTGATGCGCTGCTTCATCCCCTTCGAGTACCCGCCGGTCGCGCGGTCGGCGGCGGATGTCATGTCGACCATGCGAAGCGCCTCGATGGCTGCGGCCTCGGGGTCAGGCAGCTCGTGCATCTTGGCGCTCAGCTGTACGAACTGGTAGCCGGTGAGGAACTCGTAGACGGCCTCCCGCTCCGGCACCAGGGCCACCCGCCCGTAGATCTCGGGCGTGCCGAAGGCCGTCTCCCCCAGCACCCGCACCTCCCCCGCCGATGGCTTCAGGAAGCCCGCGATCATGTTCAGCAACGTCGTCTTTCCCGCCCCGTTCGGCCCCAGCAGCCCCGTCACACCCGGGCCGAGCGCGAAGGAGATGCCGTTCACTGCGACCACGTTCCCGTACCAGCGGGAGACGTCGAGCACCTCCACCGCCGCCTCGGGCGCCGTCCCCTGCGCCGCGCTCACAGGCTCCTCCGTCCGTAGTGCCGCAGTAGCAGCGCGATCCCCAGGGCCGTAACCACCAGTGCGAAGAAGAAATACCAGCCGCCGGCGAAGTCCGCCTCGAGCAGTGGGTGTCCATCGCCGAAGTCCGGAGCGGCATCGAAGAACCAGTAGGTGAAACCGTCGATGACGAAGAACGGGTTCAGGAAGACGCCCAGCCGGCCGATGAAGTTGTCCAGCGTGTTTACGAGGATCCCGGAGATGATGGGCAGGAAGATGAACGGCGCGATGACGCCGACCGTGGCGAAGGCGCGCCGCGGGCTCTGCGCCGAGATCACCATCCCGATGGCCGCGAAGAAGAGCGAGATGAGAATGCTGCTCCCGATGATCGGTCCAACCTGCCGCCACTCGTCCTGGAAGTACCCCCCGAAACTGTCCACGACCAGCGCGTTCCCCAGGAACAGCAGGGCCTGTGGCCCCAGGGTCAGGGCGAGCAGCGCGGTCGCCATTGCCGCATACCGTGCCAGCGCGTACTCGCGCCGGCTCAGGGCGCGCGAGAAGTAGAGCGGCAGGGTCGCGTAACGCTGGTCCCGCCCCAGCAACTCCGGCGCCACCGCCGCCAGGAACAACATCAGCGCCGCGGGCGGGAAGAAGAAGACCGAGCTGAAGTAGTCCTCCGCGCGGATGGCATCGGAGATGTCGATATCGATGAAGGCCGCTGCCATCAGGTAGCCGATCGCCGGAAGCGCCGCCACCAGCCCGAGCCCCATCGGGAACATCTTGCTGCGTGTCCGCCGCCCCAGTCCGAACGCTGCCCGCAGACCGTGTACGTACAGCGAGAGGGTCGCCTCCCGCCGCCCCAGCCGCAGCCCCTCGTAGCGGCGGTAGCCGAGGTCGTAGATGCTGCCTGTCGCGCGCTCAGACACGCTCCGCCACCGCCTCCGGTTCCTCTGGCCGGAAGATGTCCTCCAGCGACTGCCGCCGCTGCTCCAGTCGCACCAGCCCCATCTCCATCTCGACGATGCAGTCCCGAATCGCGTCGTACGGATCCACGCCGTTCAGGGCCACATGCGCGATGAAGCCCTCCCCGCGAGCCTCGAAGCCCCGCTCCGTGAGCGCTTCCGCCAGCGCCGCCGCGTCTCCCTCGACCTCCACCTCCAGCGACCCCAGCCCCGCCGTGAACTCCGCCACCGCCCCCGACCGCACCAGCCGCCCCCCGTCGATCACGACCAGCCAGTCGCACACCCGCTCGATCTCCCCCAGCAGGTGCGACGACATCAGCACGGCGATGCCGAATTCGCGGCCCGTGCGCCGCACCAGGTCCAGCATCTCCTCGCGTCCCGCCGGGTCGAGGCCGTTGGTGGGCTCGTCCAGGAAGATCAGGCGCGGGTCGTGGACGAGCGCCTGCGCGAGCTTCACGCGCTGCTTCATGCCCGTCGAGTACCCGCCCATCTCGCGGTAGCGCTCCTCGAACAGGCCCACGTGGCGGAGCGTCTCCGCCGTCCGTTCGCGGGCGGCGGTGCGGGGCAGACCGCTCACCTCCGCCAGGTGCGTCACGAACTCCGTCGCCGAGAGATCAGGTGGCAGGCAATCGTGCTCCGGCATGTAGCCCACGAGGCTCCGGATCTCGCGCCCCTGCGTGTTCACGTCCATGCCCAGCACATGGGCGGCGCCGCGCGTGGCCGGCAGCAGGCCCAGCAGGATCTTGATGAGCGTGCTCTTGCCCGCCCCGTTCGCCCCCACCAGCCCGATGACGCCCGGCTCGACGTTGATGTCGAGCGCGTCCAGCGCCAGCACCCGGGGGTACTGTTTCGTCAGGGCATGCGTCTCGATGAGGGGCACGGTTCTATCCTAGCCCCTCGCAATGATCGCGGCTGCGCGAGCGGGTCAGGCTCCGGTCAACGAGACCGGCAAAGAGGTGTAGCCCAGCACCACGCCCGTGCCCGTTTGCCGTACCGGCGCCGCCGCCGGCTCGATCGCGGCGAACCGGTCGAGCCAGGTGTTCAGCGTGATCCGCGCCTCCGCCCGCGCCAGCGGCGAGCCCAGGCAGTAGTGCGTCCCGTGCCCGAAACCCACGTGCGCGTGCAAATCGCGCTCCAGGGCGAACTCGTCCGGCTCGTCCCACTCCTCCGGATCGCGGTTGGCCGCCCCGTAGAAGACGCCCACGCGCTGGTCTGCCGGGATCGTCACCCCATTTAGCTCCACATCCCTGGTCGTCCGCCGGAAAAGCACCTGCACGGGACTCTCGTAACGCAACATCTCCTCGATCAGCTGCGGGATCAGCGAGCGGTCCTCCCGCAGCTGCGCCCACAGCTCCGGGCGCTGCGAGAGGAAGGCGATCATGTTGCCCATCAGGTTCGTCGTCGTTTCGTTCCCCGCGATCAGCAGCAGCATGCAGAAGCCGAGCACCTCCCAGTCCTCCAGCGCCTCCCCCTCAATCTCCGCCTCCACCAGCGCCGTGATCAGGTCCTCCGCCCCGTGCTGCCGGCGTGCCGCCGCCATCTGGCCGAAGTAGGCCATCATCTCCCGCGTCGACTGCTGCCGCTCCTCCGCTGACCTCGGGTGGACGCCCAGCGCGTCATCGGTCCACTTCTTGAACGTCTGGTACTCCTCCCGGGGGATGCCCAGCAGTTCCGCGATGGCCATCACCGGCAGCGGCATCGTGTAGTTCCGGACCACCTCCAGCTCGCCTCCGGGCGCTCCCTCCAGGAGCTCGTTCACGACCGACTGCAGCCAGGGCTCCAGCTCCCGGATGCGGCGCGGCGTGAAGGCCTTGTTGACCAGCTTGCGGAAGCGCGTGTGACGCGGCGGGTCGTCGTTCAGCAGCACCAGCCGCATCGAGCTGTTACTGGACTGCCCCCCGGTCGACTGCGACGAGAACGTCTCGTGGTCGGCCAGCGCGCCGTACACGTCCTCGTATCGCAGCAGCGCCCACAACCCCCCGGCTGACGACCCCGCCTCCTGCCCGAACAGGATCGGCGACTGCGCTCGCAGCCGGTCGTACTCGGGGTACGGGTTGGCGTTGCACTCGGGTGTCATCAGCGTGGTGGTAGTGGCGGTCGGTGCGGTCATCAACTCTCTCCCTGGGGGCGTTGCGGGGCTGAGTCTACCGGAGCCCTTCCCTGCGTCCTTCCTGTTTCGCCCTCGCGGGCGGGCGGGTAGCATTTCGCCACGCCCGTCTGGGCCCCGGAGAAGCGGCATGGAAGTCCCCATGGTCGTCAACGATTTCCTCTTCCGCGCGGAGAGCCTCTATGGCCCCAAGGAGGCCGTCGTCGATGGCGACAAGCGCTTCACCTACGCCGAGTTCGCTCGGCGCTGCTACAAGCTCGCCCACGGCCTCGCGAGCCTCGGCGTTGGCAAGGGTGATCGCGTCGGCATCCTCAGCCCCAACAGCCACCACTTCCTCGAGTCCTTCTACGGCACCTCCCTTCTCGGCGCCGTCCTCGTCCCCCTCAACTTCCGCCTCGTCTCCGAGGACTTCCAGTACGCCTTCTCCCACTCCGGGGCGAAGGTCATCGTTGCCGACTCCGACCTGACCGCCGCCCTCGATGCCATCCGCCCCGACCTCCCCGATGTCGAGCACTGGATCGTCGCCCGCTACGGCGACGCCCCCGTCCCCGACGGCTGGCAGGACTGGGAGGAGCTGGTCGCCGGTCAGCCGGAGACCGTCCCCGCCGATCCCGGACTCGACGAGAACGACCTCGTCAGCATCAACTACACCTCCGGCACCACCGCTCGCCCCAAGGGCGTCATGCTCACCCACCGCAACTTCTACGCGAACGCCTACCACTTCATCGCCCACCTCGGCATCAGCCACGACGACGTGGAGATGTGGACCCTGCCGATGTTCCACTGCAACGGCTGGGGCGGCGTCTACGCGCTCACCGCCATGGGCGCGAAGCACGTGATCGTGCGCGCCCCCGAGCCCGACCTGCTCTACGGCCTCATGCGCGATGAGGGTGTCACCTTCGCCTGCATGGCCCCCGCCGTGCTCGCCCGCATCCTCGATTTCGAGGACGCAGGCGAATACGAGATCGCCACCAGCCCCCGCTTCGTCTGCGCCGGCGCCCCGCCCCCCATCACCTTCGTCGAGCGCCTGGAGAAGGAGCGCGGCTGGACCTTCATGCAGATCTACGGCCTCACCGAGACCGCCCCCATCCTCACGGTGGCCGAGCCCAAGCCCCACGTGAACACCGAGGGCGATGCCCTCTACCGGCTCAAGGGACGCGCCGGCCACCCCTCCGTGGGCGTACAGCTTCGCGTCGTCGGCGAAGGCGGCCGCGACGTCCCCTGGGACGACACCGCCATCGGCGAGGTCGCGGCTCGCGGCAACATGGTCTTCAAGGGCTACTGGAACCAGCCCGAGGAGACCGCCAAGGTCGTCCGCGACGGCTATTTCTATACGGGCGACCTCGCCACCGTGAACGAGCACGGCTACATCAACATCGTCGACCGCGCCAAGGACGTCATCATCTCCGGCGGCGAGAACATCTCCTCCATCGAGGTCGAGGACGTGCTCTACCGGCACCCCAAGGTGCTCGAGGCCGCCGTGGTGGGCATCCCCAGCGAGCGCTGGGGCGAGACGCCGCTCGCCGTCATCGTCCTGCAGCAGGGCGAGGAGTCCAGCACCGACGAAATCGTCGACTTCTGCCGCGAGAATATGGCGCACTTCAAGGTGCCGCGCCAGATCGAGTTCGTCACCGAGCTCCCGCGCACCGCCACCGGCAAGCTCAAGAAGTTTGAGCTGCGCGAACCCTACTGGGCCGCCAGCGGCGGCCGGCGGGTCAACTAGAAGGACAGTGCATGCAGTGCGTTCACTGCATGCGTTGATTGCGAATCACTGCATGCACTGCTAGCGTTGCTTAGCAACGGACGTGTCGATCGGGAGGCCAATCGTGGCAAGCATCACCGTGCGGAACCTGGACGAAGGATTGAAGCGACGCCTGCGCATTCGCGCGGCCGAGAACGGCAGGTCGATGGAGCAGGAGGTGCGGGAGATCCTCGGCGCCGTCCTCCGCGAGGATCCCTCCGTGCCGCCCGAGGAGCCCCCCAGGACAGGCGCGGATCTTGCCGGCGGCATCATGGCCCTCTTCGCCCCCATCCACGCCGAATTCGGCGACATCGAACTGGAACTGCCGCCCCGCGACCCCGTGCGCGAACCGCCACGGTTCGACTAACCCTGACCGGTGATCATCGTCGACACGAACGTCGTCTCCGAGTTGCGGCGTCCGGCTCCGGACATGACCGTGGTTGGGTGGTTCGCCCGTCAACCCGAAGAAGACCTGTTCCTGACCGCCGTGAGCGAAGCTGAGTTGCGTTACGGCATCGAGATCCTGCCTGTGGGTCAGCGCCGAACCAGGCTGGCCATGGCCACCGAGCGCATGCTCCAGCAGTACTTCGCCGGCAGCATCCTGCCCTTCGACAGCGATGCCGCCCTCGCCTACGCCACGATAGCGGCCGCACGCCGAGCCGAGGGTGACCCCTTCAGCCAGGCGGACTGCCAGATCGCGGCGATTGCCCGTTCGCGAGGGGCGCGAGTCGCCACGCGAGACGTCAGCGACTTCAGCGGATGCGGCATCGACGTGATCAACCCCTGGCGCGCCTGAGCCCCGCCACTTGGCTTCCGCCGCACCCGGTAACATCCCCCACCACAGGAGGCACCCATGATCGTTATCGCCGGAAGCATCGACCTGGACCCCGCCCTGCGCGACCAGGCCCTCGCCACCGCCGGCCCCCATATCGACGGCGCCCTCGAGGAACCCGGCTGCCGCAACTACGAGTGGACCGCCGATCCCCGCGTCGCCGAGCGCATCTGGGTCTACGAGTTGTGGGACGACGAGGCATCCCTGCGCTTTCACTTCGAGAACGCCCCCTACCGCGACATGGGCGCGCACCTCGGCGCTCACGGCATTACGGGTTCGAAGATCAGTAAGTTCCGCGTCGACCTCGAGGAGCCTGTCTACGACGACACGGGCACGCCCCGCGCCGACTTCTTCACCGCCACCGGCTAACCAGACGGGCGTCTCTACGAGATCAGGATGATGCCCGCCACCGCAACGGCTACGCCCACCAGCAGCCAGAGGGTTAGCCGCTCGCCCAGGAAGATCGCTCCCAGGGGCACGGCGAAGAGCGGGGAGATGGCGCTCGCCACGGCCGCCCGCCCCACCCCCGCCTCCTGCACGGCGTAGATCCAGAGCAGGCTGCCGACCCCCGTGCCCGCCAGCCCCGCCAGGAAGAGGGCGCCGTGGTCGAAGCGCGAGATGTTCCACCGGCGGACGCTCGACCGCGGCATCGCAGCCGCCACGAAGCCCACCACGAAGGCGCTCGCCGGTAGCCGCAGCGCCGTCACCGCGATGGCGTTCTGCCCCTCGACCGCGTCCCCCAGCCAGACGGTCGCGATCGCCCAGATGAGCGCAGTAATCCCCACAAGCGCCAGCCCGCGCGGGACGTTCCCGCTGCCCGTCACCCCCGCCGCCGGCGCTCCCCGCTTCCGCCCCCGCAGGGCGACCAGGTAAACGCCCGCCAGCACCAGCAGCGAGCCGATCACCTCGGCCACCGTGATCGCGTCGCCCAGAAAGACGATCCCGAGCACGTAGGTCAGGAAGACGAAGAGCCCGAGGCTGATGGTGAAGGCGCGCGTTAGCCCCAGCGCGTTCAGCGAGAAGACGTAGAGCGTGTCCCCCAGCGAGTGGCCGACGAGCGCGGACCCGATCACCGCCAGCGCCACGCCCGCATCCATCGCCTCGAAGCCGCCCGACATGATCACGAACGGCAGGGCGATCAGCAGCGCCACCGCCCCCCACGCCCCCCGCACCGCGCTCACCGACACGGCATCGACGCGTGTCGAGGATGACGCCATGAGCGTGCTCGCCACCGCCCAGATGGCGGCGGAGCCGATCCCCGCGAGAACCCCGGGATTCACGGTTCAGCGGAGAGTCGCGGGTCGAAGGAACATGGCGGCTCTCCCTCTCGCTGCGGGGCTGCGCCCGTCCGCAGGCACCGGCAGGATAGCGCCTCCCCCTCGCCACGGGGCGCACGCCCTCCCCCCGGGCACGCTACACTGCCGCGCCATGCAGGCAGGAATCATCACCGGCAAAGAGATCGTCGAACTCCTCGAGTTCACCGAACCCACTCCCGCGGAGGACGAGGCCGTCGTCCGCATCAGCTACTGCGGCATCTGCGGCACCGACCTCCATGCCTACCAGTCGGGGGTGATGGAGAACCCCGCCGTCTGCGGGCACGAGTGGATGGGCGAGATTGCGGCCGTGGGCGCGGGCGTGACCGACTTCCGCGAGGGCGACCGCGTCATCGGCGGAATCGCCCCGCCCTGCGGTGACTGCGCCGCCTGCCGCTCCGGCTACGCCAGCGACTGCCCCCACCAGCTTGGCAGCCTCATGGGCACCGCCCACGGCGGCTTTGCCCCCGCCATCACCGCCAACGTCCGCCGCCTCACCCCCGTCCCCGATAGCCTCGACGACCTCGACGCCGCCATGGTCGAACCCCTCGCTGTCGCCCTCCACGGCGCCCGCCGCACCGATATCCGCCTCGGTGACAGCGTCGCCGTCATCGGCGCCGGGCCCATCGGCCTCCTCACGCTGCAGTGCGCCCGCGCCGCCGGCGCCGGGCGCGTCGATGTCGTCGAGCCCGTTGCCGACCGCGCCGCCCTCGCTCTCGAGCTCGGCGCCGACCGCGTTTTCAACCCGCGCGAGGACGACGTTGCCGCTGGCCTCGCCGATGTCACGGGCGGCCTCGGGCCCGATGTCGTCTTCGAGTGCGCCGGGATCGCCCCCACCATCCAGCACGCCGTGGACTACGTCCGCCGGGGTGGCGCCGTGACCCTCGTCGGCCTCGCCAACGAGGACGCCACCATCAACCCGGGTACGTGGATCTCCAAGGAAGTACGGTTCGTGGCGTCGGTTGCCTACACCCACAGGGACTTCGCCATCGCCGCCGACCTGATCGGCTCCGGACGCATCCAGGTGCGACCGCTCCACACGCACACAGCGTCCCTGTCGAACATCGCCGACGCCTTCTCGCTCCTGAACGGGGATCGCAGCCAGATTAAGATCCTCGTCGACCCCCGCGGCTAGCGTCAGGGACGCTCCAGCGCCGGGGCGCCCGGCTCAAGCGGTCCGCCGGTGGCTGCCTTTGGCCGGTCGCGGATCTCGAGCGAGGCGAAGAGGTTGAGGATGGCCCCGCCCGCCAGCACGAGCGCCAGGAGCCGGAACGCCCCTTCCCCCGGGTCCGGGCCGAGCAGGGCCGCGATCACCGCTGCCCCCACGATCGCGCCCGCGTAGCGCATCATCGAGAACGTTCCCGAGACGGAGCCTGCCACGTCCCGTCCCCACGCCTCCAGCGCCGCGGACGAGCGCGCAGGCCCGGAGATCCCGAGCCCGATGCCCACGCCGATCAGCGGCCCGATGATCGCGGCCAGTGGCGGGTCGTCGAAGAGCACCACCAGGGCGACGGTAGCGACGGCGATAACGAAGCCGCCCCCGAGCAGGAGCGGCCTGCGCCCCACGCGGTCTGTTAGCGCCCCGCCCACCGGCGAGAGCGCGATCATCGCCGCCATCAGGGAGAACAGCACGAGGCTCACGACCTGGTCGCTCACCCCTCGCAGGTCGACGAGGTAGAGCGGCAGGCTCACGAGGAACGAGTACATCACCAGGTTGGTCAGCGCCTGGCTGCTCGCCGCTGCGCGGAAGTTCCGGGCCCCGAAGAACCGGAACTCGACGATGCTCCCGCCCCTGCGCGACCGCAGCCAGTAGGCCGCCACCGTGACCGGCAGCAGCGCTCCGCCCGCGATCAGGAACGCCGGATTCTCCACCCGCGTGGCGCTCCCGATGAGGACCAGGCTGGCGAAGATGAGCACCAGCGCTCCAAGCGAAGGCAGATCGATGTTGAGAGTCGAGCGTCCGTGCCCCTTGTCCGGGCTCAGCCGCAGCAGCATCGCGATCGCCACGACCGAGAGCGGCACGTTCACGAGGAACAGCAGCCGCCAGTCCCCTGCCAGCAGCAGCGCCCCGCCGATAACGGGACCGGTGGCAGCCGCGATCGAGAGCGCCGCCCCGTTCATGCCCAGGACCGTTCCCAGCCGCGCCGAGGGCGTCCGCCTGCGCAGCACGGCGATGCCGTTCGGCAGCACCAGCGCCGTCGCCGCCCCCTGCAGTCCGCGCATCAGGATGAGCATGGGCAGGTTCGTGGCCAGCGCCGAGATCGCAGAGATGGCGATCAGCAGGACAAGTCCGATCATCATGACTCGGATCGACCCGAACGCGTCCCCCAGCCGTCCGGACACGGGCTGCATCGCCGCCACCGCCACCAGGTAGACGCTGATGAGCAGCGCCATCTCCCCCACGCCCACATCGAAATGCGACCGGATCGCGGGCAGTCCCACCGCCAGCATCGTGCTGTTCAGCGGCGTCAGCATCGCCGCGAGCGCAACCGTCGCCTGGAACTCGATGCTCCGCCAGCCGCCGTTCAGGACAAGCGCGGAGTCTTCAGCATCCGGGGCATCTTGCTGCACGCCCTCATGTTAACGACCGCTAACAAAACACCAACGCCGTTTGGACTACGAGGGTCTGTCACCCGGCAGGAACCCTACGTGCAGCAGACCTCAGTGCTCGCGTCGCATGCTGCGGCCGTTCTTTCCACGACCGGTAGCTCCTCGAGCGGCGTGATGAGCGGTCGCGCCGGCGATGGGTTGTCGTCGGTGATGGCGTAGACCTCCCAGCGCAGCCCGCTCGGGTCTGTGGCCCACACCTTGTCCTGCTCGGCGTGGCAACACACCACGCCGTCTTCGACTTCGAGTGCGTGGCCCAGGTCACCCAGGCGCTCGGACTGGGTGGCCACTTCGGCGGTCGTATCAACCTCGATGCCGATGTGGTTCAGGTCGCCCCCATGCCCGTTCTCGAACAGGATCAGCTTCAGGGGCGGGTCCGCAACCTCGAAGTTCGCGTAGCCCTCCCGCACCTTGTGCGGCTCCGTCTGGAAAAAATCGCGGTAGAAGGCGATGGCGGAGTCAATGTCCGCCACGTTCAACGCCAGTTGCACTCGTGCCATTCTGGTCCCCTGCTCGGCCGATGGACCGGTGATGTTTCTCGCTCCAGTGTATGCAGTCCCGCCGGGAACGGCGCAAGTCGGTTCGTGGGACGCTAGCGATCGGCGAGCCATTGCCGCAGGGCCTCCTGCTCGTTCGGGGGAAGCAGGTAGCCGTCGAACCCCGCTCGCCGCCGCTGCCGCGTGACCTCGTACAGCACGATCGCCGCCGTCACGGACAGGTTCAGGCTGCGCACCATCCCCGCCATCGGGATGGTCAGCCGCCGGTCGGCCAGCGCCACCGCCTCCGCCGAGAGCCCGCGCTGCTCGTTCCCCAGCATCAGCGCAATGCGGGGAGCCGCCAGCTCCGCCTCGAAGATGGAGTCCGCATCCCCCTCCGCTACCGTCGCGACCACCTCGTAGCCATCCCTGTGGAGCGCGTCGAGGCACTCGCGCGCCGAGCCATAGACATCGAAGTCGAGCCACTTGTTCGCCGACGAGGAGGTCAGCTTCCCCACCCGCCGCGGGTCGAACGGCTCCTCCTGGTCGAAGATGAGGCACACCCGCTGGAACCCGAAGGCGTCGCAGCTGCGGAAGACCGCCTCCGCGTTGTGCGGGTCGTGGATGTCCTCGAGCACGACCACGCCCCGCTGCCGTCCCGCGGCGACCTCGTGGAAGCGCTGCACCCGTTCCGGCGTCGGCACGACGTGAGCGTAGGCCTGCGGCACGCCCTCGATCCAGCCGGGGCCTGCCTGTTCGAGCCTGTTCGGTAAGATAGGCGGACTCCCTCGAATACGTCGGGAGAGGAGCAGGGCTGTGAGCGAATCGAACGGACTGGAGCGCGCCCGCGAGCTGCGCAAGGAGTACGACGAGGCGGTTGTCGCCGAGGGCCGCGAGTCCGCGGGACCCTTCATGACCGTCTCCAGCCGCCCCATCGACCGGCTCTACGACCCCACCGATGTCGCCGACCTCGACTACGAGCGCGACATCAACATGCCCGGCTCCTACCCGTTCACCCGTGGCGTCCACAAGACCGGCTATCGGGGCAAGTCGTGGACCATCCGCATGTTCAGCGGTTTCGGCTCCGTCGAGGAGACGAACCAGCGCTACCACGACCTCCTCGGCGCCGGGAACAACGGCCTCTCCATCGCCTTCGACATGCCCACCCTCATGGGATACGACCACGACGAGCCCTGGGCGGAAGGCGAGTTCGGCTCCTGCGGCGTCGCCGTCGACTCCCTCGCCGACATGGACATCCTTCTCGACGGCCTCCCCCTCGACAACATCACCACCTCCATGACCATCAACAGCCCCGCGCCCGTCATCTGGGCGCTCTTCATCGCGGCGGCGGAGAAGCGCGGCGTGCCCCGCTCGAAGCTGGCGGGCACCCTCCAGAACGACATCCTCAAGGAGTACATCGCCCAGAACGAGTTCATCTACCCGCCGCGTGAGTCGATGCGGCTGGTGACCGACACAATCCAGTTCGCCTCCGACGAGATGCCCCTCTGGAACCCCGTTTCCGTGAGCGGCTATCACATCCGCGAGGCCGGCTCGACCTCCGTGCAGGAGCTCGCCTTCACCCTCGCCGACGGTATCGAGTACGTGAAGTGGGCCCTCGACCGCGGCCTCGATATCGACAGCTTCGCTCCCCGCATCTCATTCTTCTTCAACTGCCACAACGACTTCTTTGAGGAGATCGCCAAGTTCCGCGCCGCCCGCCGCATCTGGGCGCGCCAGATGCGCGAGCGTTTCGGCGCCACGAAGTCGCGCTCCTGGCTGATGCGTTTCCACACGCAGACCGCCGGTGTCTCCCTCACCGAGCAGCAGCCCGAGGTCAACCTCGTACGCGTCGCCATCCAGGCCCTCGCCGCCGTCATCGGCGGCACCCAGTCCCTGCATACCGACTCGATGGACGAGGCCATTGCCCTGCCCTCCGACAAGGCCGTGCGGCTCGCCGTGCGTACGCAGCAGGTCATCCAGCACGAGAGCGGCGCCGCCAACACCGTCGACCCGCTCGGCGGCTCCTGGTTCGTCGAGAAGCTGACGAACGACATGGAAGCCGAGTGCAACGCCATCTTCGAGCGCATCGAGGACCTCGGCGGCGTCATTCCCGCCCTCGAGACGGGCTACTTCCAGAAGGAAATCGCCGACGCCTCCGCCCGCTTCCAGCGGGAGTTCGAGACCCGCGACCGCATCATCGTGGGCGTCAACGACTTCCAGACCGAGGAGCCCATCGAGATCCCCATCCTGAAGATGGACCCCGAGGGTGAGCGCCGCCATCTGGCCCGCCTGAAGAAGGTGAAGTCCGAGCGCAACGCCGACGCCTGGGGCGAGGCCATGCGCGCCCTCGAGAGCGGCAGCAACGACCCCAACACCAACCTCATGCCGCTCATCATCGACGCGGTCAACGTTGGCGCCACCTCCGGCGAAATCTGCAACATGTGGCGGCGCGTCTTCGGCGAGTACAAGGAGTTCGTTGTCGTCTGATGACCAACGAGCTTGTCGATCTCGCGATCTTCTCGGGGCGAACCTACCCCGCGTTCACGGAGGCGATCTGCTCCCACCTCGGGATGAAGCCCGGCGACGCCGATATCTTCGAGTTCGCCAACGAGAACATCTTCGTGCGCTACCAGGAGAACATCCGCAGTCGCGATGTCTTCCTCGTGCAGCCCTTCTTTCCACCCGTGAGCACCTCCATCCTCGAGCTGCTCATCATGATCGATGCCGCCCGCCGCGCCTCTGCCGGCCGCATCACCGCCGTCATTCCCTACTACGCCTACGGCCGCAGCGACAAGAAGGACCAGCCGCGCGTCCCCATCAGCGCCCGACTGCTCGCCAATCTGCTCGAGACCGCCGGCGCCGATCGCATCCTCACCATGAATCTGCACGCCGGCCAGATCCAGGGCTTCTTCAACATCCCCCTCGACGAGCTCAACGCCCTCTACCCCGTGAGCGCCTACTACCGCGGCAAGAACATGGATGACTACACCGTCGTCTCAACCGATGTCGGCGGCGAGAAGCTCGCCCGAGACATGGCCGTCCGCCTCGACCTGCCCATCGCCATCGTCGAGAAGCGCCGCATCGGCAACACGGGCAGCACCGAGGCCCTCAACGTCATCGGCGATGTCGCCGGTCGCAACGCGCTCCTCGTCGACGACGAGATCGACACGGCCGGCACCATGGTCCAGGCCGTCAACATCCTCCGCGAGAAGGGCGCCCGCGAGGTCCTCGTGGCCGGCTACCACGCCATCCTCAGCAGCCCCGCCATCGACCGCCTGCGCGCCGCCGATGTCCACGAGATCGTCGTCACCGACACCGTCCCCCTCCCTCCCGAGAAGCGCCTCCCAAACATGCACGTCATCTCCACCGCCCCCCAGTTCGGCGACGCCATCGCGCGCATCCACACCGGCCAGAGCGTCGGCGCCCTCTTTCAGTAGCGGCTAGCCACCTTCCCAGGCTTTCAGCTCTTCCTCCGGCAGGGGGTCGAAGAGGCTGTCGTCGAGCTTGAATCTCCCCTTCCACGAGCCGAACTGTCGCTTTCCTCGTTCCCGGTACGCCACCAGCTTCCCTACCTCCCTGCCCTCGCGCGTGATGACCACCTCTTCCCCGGCCTCGGCCCGGGCGAGCAGGTCGATAAAGTTCTCCTGAGCCTGCTCCACACTGACGGTCACCATTGGCATCTCCCTTGGGTCCTTCGCCCCACTGTTCCATCGAAACAGGTTGATACCGAACGCAACAGCCCCACTCAGCCGCGCGTCAGCGCGGCGCTCTCCTCAGCGAACGAAGCGAGCGCTCTTCTCAGGCGCCCGTGAGGGCGGCGCTCTACTCAGGCGGGCGACAGCCCGCCCCCCTCCTCCGCGTCCTCCGGCAAGAGCGCATCCCGGGCGCCGAGCTCCGCGCCCATGTGGCGCAGTTCCCGACCAAAGCGCGTCGTCCGCGCGGCGACCCCCGCGAGTTGCGTGCCCTGCTCCGTGACGCGCACCCACAGGCGCCGTCGCGGGACGTAGAACGTCACCCCCAGGCCGAGCATCGCCAGCCCCACCGCCACCCAGATGAACGTGTCCCCCGGGTCCCGCCGCACGTCGATGCCGGAGGCGTCCACCCGCCCCCCGAAGCGGTAGCGGTAGCCCGACGACGTCTCGACCGTCGCCCCCTCCGCGATCACGACGTTCCCCGCGTCGATGTCCGTGATGAACAGGAACGGACGCCCGTCGGCGCCCTCCGGCATCTGCACGTTCACGACTCCCACGGTCTGGCCCCGCGGCATGTCCAGCACCGGGATCGCCGGTACCGAGGCGATCCCCCGGAAGGCGATGCGGTGCCTACCCGTGTCCACCGCCTCGCCCGGGCGCAACTCGACCGGGTCGAGTCCCTCCCCGTCAACCAGCGCCACCAGCGTTTCCCCCTCCGCCCGCCAGCTCACGCCGTACACCGTGCCTCCCAGCGCCAGCTCGGCCAGCCCCAGGTCGCCTTCGTACCCCAGCGAAGACCCCGGCACGCTCGCCATCTGCGGCAGCGCCTGGTCGAATACGACCGCCCCGTCGGTGTCCGTGACCGTCAGCGCGGGCGTCGCCGTCGATTCGTTCTCGAAGTCGAGCACATCGTCGAAGAGCACCCGCCCGTCCGGACCCCAGATGGTCAGGTACGCGAGGTCGTCAAAGAACGCCGCCTGGTGGAAGCGGTGACCGAAGGCCGAGCACGGGTCGTTCACCGTCGCAGTGCAGCGCACCACCTCGTCCCCGCGCCGCAGCAGCAGGTCGCTGTGAAAGTCGACGATGTTCCCAGCCGCGTCCACCCCCCGGTGCGCGTCCTCCATGCCCACGAAGATCTGGCCCGGCCCCGGGTCCCCGAAGAGCGGGGCAGCCGGGCGCGACTCCGCCAGCGCCAGCGTCCGCTGGAACCCCGCGAGGCTCGTCAGTAGCCCCCCGACGAGCAGCATCAGGAGGGCCATGTGCGAGATGAAGGTGGCGTACTGCGTCCAGGGGAAGCGCTCCGCAAACAGCTCCGTCACGCCCTCGTCCTCGCGCGTGCGGGTGACCTGGTAGCGGCGGCGACGCAGCAGCCCCTCCACCGCCTCCACGCCCCCCGCGTGCGTGAACGAGGCCCGGTGCCGCGCTGTCTCGAAGTACCGCTCGGCCACGCGCATCGGTGGGCGCTGCACGCTCCGCCACGTGGGCGGGAAGCGACTGATCGTGCAGACCGTCACGGCAGCCACGATCACGAACCAGAGCGCCATGAACCAGGGGCTGTGGAACACGTCGAACAGGTCGAGCCCGTCCAGGGTGCCGGTCAGCCAGCCGAAGTCCTGTCGCTGCAGCTCCAGCCAGGCCGAGCGCGCCGGCGGGTTGCCCCGCATCTCTGCAGGCAGTTGCGGCAGCACCACTCCCAGCAGGCTCGCCAGCACCGCCAGCGAGACCAGCGCCACCGCGAACTTCACGTTCGTCAGCAGCCGCCAGGTCGCCCGCAACGGGTCGAACTTCGGCATCGGCGGGGTAGTAGCCGGAGCGTTGCTCGCCATCAGGGAAGCTCCGCCCCCAGCTCGGCGAGGTCTTTGTCGGTCAGCGCGCCCAGGTGTACCCCCTGGATGACGCCTTCCGGGTCAATCAGGAAGCTGACCGGCAGCCCGGTGCTCACCCGGTAGGCCGACGACACCTGCCCGTCCGCGTCCAGCGCGATCGGGTACGTCACCCCGAAACCGTCAGCGAACTCCCGCGCCGTCTCCGCCCCTTCCTGCTGGTTTACCCCCACCACCACCAGCCCCGGCGACTCCTGCTCAAAGAACGCCTGCAGGGCCGGCGTCTCCCCCCGGCAGGGACCGCACCACGAGGCCCAGAAGTTCAGCAGCACGTACTGCCCCCGGTAGTCCGTCAACGCGGCCACGGAACCGTCGGGCGATCGCAGCCGGAACGCCGGCGCCGCCCGCCCCACCTCCGCCGCCGGCGCCTCCCCCGTCGGGTTCAGGGACTGCGCCAGCGCCACGACCCCCAGCCCCGCCTCCGCCTCAACCCCGCCCCCATCGCCGCGAATCTCGAGGAACCAGATGCCCAACCCCACAACCGCCACGACGAGCACCGCGATGCCAAACGTGAACCCCGGCCCCGCGTATTCGCGGCGCTGCTGCGGACGTTCGTCGGGAAGGGTCTCGGCCATCACGGTCGCCGCCGGGCGGGCGCATGTGGCGCCCGCGCTCGCTTCGGAGCGTACCAAGGCCCCGCCGTGCGCGCCCCTGCGCCTACTGTGGTCGCTCGTCCGGAACCACGTGCCGGTCCTCCTCCGCCCCCCACACGCGCCCGATGACGTACAGCAGCAACACCCCGCCCACCCCCAGCACGCCCGCAATCATCAGGGTCTCCCGGATCCCGATGATGTCGGCCACTATCCCGATCGGCAGCGATGCGATCCCGAACAGGCTCCACGACAGCATGTTCAGCGACTGCACCCGCCCGTGGTAGCGCGACGCCGAGTAGGAGATCGAGAGGGCGTTGTTGAGCGACTGGAATCCCGCCGAGCACGCCCCTACCAGCAGGATCGCTCCAAGCCCTGTGGCGAAGTTGTTGGCGAAGCCGAGCAGCGTGACCGACCCCCCGAAGGCGAACGCCAGCAGGAGCTGCTGGCCCCACGCGCTCGCCCGGCCGGCGATGCCCGCTACCAGCACCACCGCGATCACCGCCCCCACCGCCTGCACCGCCGAGAGCACGCCCAGCCCCTGCGAGCCGGTGTTGTAGATGTCCTCGGCGAGCGAGGGCAGGAACGATTGGAAGGGGAAGGCGAACGCCGTCAGCACGAACGACGTCAGGATCAGCGTCGCCACCGACGGCCGGCTGCGGACGTACCTGAGCCCGTCCATCAGGTCGCTCAGCGGGGAGGTTGCCTCCGCCCGTGCTTCCGGCTCGCCGGCCGGCAGCCGCCAGACCGTGAGGATCGCGATCAGGAATCCCGTCGCGGTGATGAAGTACACGCCCCCCACGCCGATGAACCAGAGGGAGATGAAGACCCCGGCAAGGGCCGGACCCACCACGCGCGTCCCGTTCATGCTCAGCTGCTGCAGGACGATCGCGTTGCCCACCGCCTCGCGTCCCACGAGGCTCCCGATGAACGCGTTTCGCGCCGGCCCCATGAACGCGAATCCCACTCCCTGGGTGAAGCTCGCCGCGAGCAGCATCCAGAACTCCATCAACCCCACCGCCACCATGACGGCTATCCACGCGGAGTTCAGGCAGAGCACCCCCTGCGAGATCAGCAGCGTTCGCCGCCGGGGAAGCCGGTCGGCAATCACCCCACCCCACAGCGTGAACACCAGGCTCGGAGCGCCGAAGGCCAGCATCATCGCCCCGAGCGCCGTGTTCTGGCCCGTCAGGTCGAACGCCAGCCAGCCCCGCGCCACGATCTGCATCTGCATCCCGAAGAACGAGAACACCGTGCCCGTCCAGAGCATTCGGTATTGCGCGTTCTCCAGCGAGTAGAAGGTCCGCGCGAAATAGTTCGCCGGTCCCCGCAGTCCTTCGCCCGTTCGTAGCACGCGCTGTCGCTACTCGCCCGCCGGGATCCCGAGCAAGTCGGCGACCGCCTCCCACGCCGCCACCTCCACTGCCTCCGGCGCCTGCGTGGCGTCGATCTCGACCCACGACCCCTCCGGCGCCTGCGCGAGCTGCTGGCGGTACCCCTCCCGCACCCGTTCGTGGAAGGCCAGCCCCTCGCGGCCCGTCGCCGGTCCGCCGTCCTCACCCTGCTTCCGCTGCAGCCCCACCTCGGGCGGCAGGTCGAGGTAGAGGGTCAGGTCGGGCACCAGCCCCTGCGTGGCCGAGGCGTTCGCCTCCGCCAGGCGCTTCAGGTCGAGTCCCCGCCCGTACCCCTGGTAGGCGACCGTGCTCGCCCGAAAGCGGTCGCACAGCACGGTCGCGCCCGCCTCGAGCGCCGGCCTGATTACCCGGCTCACAAGCTCCGACCGCGCCAGCAGGAAGGCGAAGGCCTCCGCCCAGGGCGTCAGCGACTCGCCGAGCAGCTCGCGCGCCTTCTCGCCCGCGGGCGTGCCCCCCGGCTCCCGCACCTCGATCGTGTGGACGCCGGCCGTCTCCAGCCGGCGTGCAAGCCGCACCGCCAGCAGGCTCTTGCCCGCCCCTTCGCCCCCTTCCAGGACGATGAAGCGCCCCCCGGAACCCTTGCTCGTCACCGTCCGCCCGACCGTGGTGGTTCGGGCAGGATGCGCACGCGCCGCTCCGGCTCCTTGCCGTGGCTCTCGCTATCGAGGTTGAAGCGCCCCGCGAGCTCGTGCTGGACGCGACGGATGTAGCTGTTCGCGGGCGCCAGCTCCAGGGCGCGCCCGTCCGTGAGCACCTGCGCGATCGCCTCTTCCGTCTCGCGATACGCCTGCGCTACCGGGTCGCGGCGCGCCCGCTGTCCTCGGAACTGGAGCAGCACCTGCTCCATCTGGAAGAGCGTGTTGCTCTTGATCACGTAGATCGGCAGCGACCGCTCCTCCGCCTCGCGCACGGGGGCCGGCTTCTTCCGGTACGAGTGCCGCAGCGTGATGAGCGCATCCGCCTGGCGCAGGTCATCCACGATCTGGATGGGCACGCCCGTCTCCTGGATCGCCTGCACCAGCCGCCCCCGTGAGAGGCCGAAGGGGAAGAGCCGCGTCTCGGGCTCGGCCGCGGCCGAGCCGTTGGCCTCCTGCGTCCGCGCGCTGGCTACGGGGGCGGCCTCGTCCGGCTCCTCGGCGGCCACCGTCGCGATCGTCCCCCCGTCGGTCAGTTCTCGAACCTCCGGCGGCGCCGCGAAGCCGCGCAGCTTGGCGTCCACGGTCGCGCCCACGTCCTCGTGCAGCGCCACCCGCCGCCAGCCCTGGATCTCGATGACGGCGTCGAACGTGGGCGGCGCCATCCGCTCCAGGATCGACTTCTGCGTGCCCCGCCGCCGCGCTTCCTCGTCGCTCAGCGTCACCGACTGGATCCCCCCGATGAGGTCGCACAGGGTCGGATTCGCCATCAGGTTCTCGAGCGTGTTGCCGTGCGCCGTGCCGACCAGCTGCACGCCCCGCTCCGCGATCGTGCGCGCCGCCGACGCCTCCAGCTCCGTCCCGATCTCGTCGATCACGATGACCTCGGGCATGTGGTTCTCCACCGCCTCGATCATCACGCCGTGCTGCAGTGCGGGCGTGGAGACCTGCATCCGCCGCGCCCCGCCAATCGCCGGGTGGGGGATGTCGCCGTCGCCGCCGATCTCGTTCGACGTATCGACGATCACGACGCGCTTGTTCGCCTCGTCCGCCAGCACCCGCGCCACCTCGCGCAGCATCGTCGTCTTGCCCACGCCTGGACGCCCCAGCAGCAGGATGCTGTTCCCGCTCATTACGAGGTCCTCGATGATGCGGATCGTCCCGTAGACCGCCCGCCCGATGCGGCAGGTCAGCCCCACCACCTTCCCCCGCCGGTTGCGGATGGCCGAGATGCGGTGCAGCGTCCGCTCGATGCCGGCGCGGTTGTCGTCCCCGAACTCCCCAACGCGCGAGATCACGTAGTCGATGTCTTCCTCGTTCACTTCGCGGTGGCTGAGCACGATCTCGCGGTCCGGGTAGCGCGCCTCCGGCAGCCGCCCCAGGTCCATCACGACCTCGAGCAGCTCGTTCCGGTGGTCCGCAGTCTCCAGCTTCTCCGAGAGGCGCGGGGGCAGCGTCTCGATGAGCGCGTCAAGGTCGTCGGTCACGATCCGCTCGGGCGCCGTGCCGTTCCCTTCGGTCATCGCCACTACCCTACTCCCGCCGGGTGAACTCTGGCGCCCATCACGCCCCCGCTCCCGCCATGGGGCGCTCCGTGGCCCCAATCGTGAGGAAGTACTCGTGCAGGCGCCTGTCGCCCCCCAGCTCGGGGTGGAACGCGGTCGCCAGCAGGTTGCCCTGGCGCGCCGCCACGATCGCCCCATCCTCGAGCCGGCCCAGCACCTCGACCCCTTCCCCCACCGACTCGATCACCGGCGCCCGGATGAAGATCGCCCGGAACGGTTCGCCCTCCACGCCCGCCAGCTCGATGCTCGCCTCGAAGCTGTCGACCTGCCGCCCGAAGGCGTTGCGCGCCACGGTCACGTCCATCGTCTCGATGCCGGGCCGGTCGAGGTCGTCGACCTGCTTCGCCAGCAGGATCGCGCCCGCGCACGTGCCCCAGGTTGGCCGTCCGCTGGCGCAGAACGCCTGCAGCGGCTCGGTGAAGCCGTAGCGCAGGATGAGCCGCGCGATCGTCGTGCTCTCGCCGCCGGGGATGATCAGGGAATCCAGCGCGTCGAGCTGCTCCGGGCGGCGCACTTCCACCGACGCCTGGCCGATGCTCGCCAGCATCTCGGCATGCTCCCGGAAGTCGCCCTGCAGGGCGAGAATGCCCGTGGTCACGTCGTTTGCGTCTCGCCAGATCGTTCGCTTCCAGGCCCCATGCGCCCAGCGATTGTAGCAGCCGCTTCTGATCGCGCCCCGTCCCGAGCCGCTATCCTTCCTCGGGCAAGGAGGCGCTATGCCCGCCCAACTCACCCCGGAGGAAGTCAACGACTTCCTCGACAGCCGCCCCGGCTGGATCACGTTCACCTCCGTCGGCAACGACGGCTACCCCCACAGCGTCCCCATCGGCTACTTCCGCGTCGACGACGATGTCTACATCGGTTGCCGCGACCGCACCCAGAAGGTGCTCAACGCCCAGCGCAATCCGAAGGTCAGCCTCTCCCTTGAGAGCGGCAACACCATGCAGGACATCAAGGGTGTCCTTATCCAGGGCGATGCGACGGTGATCAACACCCCCGACGCGCTCCTCGAGCTGACCCGCGAGGCTGCCCGCCGCCGCGGCGCCCCCGAGCACGCCCTCCCCACGGAGCCGCCCCCCGGCGCCGCTTACATCAAGGTCGCGCCGACGAAGGTCATTTCCTGGGACTACTCCAGGCCGGGCTAGTCCCCATTCAGCCGCGCAGTGAAGCGGAGTGCGGCGCTCTCCTCAGCCGCGCGCCGGCGCGGCGCCGCACTCAGGCGGGCGACAGCCCGCCGCTCTCCTCGTCGGGCCACCAGCGGTAGACCCGCAGGTCGACCGTGTCCGCCCCGTCGAACACCACCCCCTCGCCTTCGAGCAGCTCACGCTGCAGGTCCGCCCCTGCCCCGCGCCCGCGCAGGCTGATGCCGCCCTTCGCGTTGATCACCCGCCACCAGGGCGTATCCGTCTCCGGGGGCAGCGCCCGCAGCGCGTAGCCCACCGCCCTCGCCGCCGCCGGCGCCCCCAGCACCACCGCCACCTGCCCATACGTCACCACCCGCCCTCGCGGCACCTCCCCCACAAACGCCCACACCCGCTGGTAGAAGTTCGGCGGCACTGTTTCAGGACGCTTCCTGCGGCGTCTTGCGATACTCCTGCCACGCGTTCACGGTGGCTTTCACGAACCGGAGGACGGCCTCGCGCTGCCCTTCCCAATGCTCCTGGTTAGATACAAAAACTGCTCGCCCAATGGTCCCGTGGGGCCAGTCTTTGAGGACAAGCTCTTTCTCAAGAAGGTTGAAGGAGTCTTGGTTCTCGCGTAGAGCCGCCACGCCAAAGCTGATGGTGACGGAGTTTTCTTCGCCATAGCCAGCGAGGACGCTGAAGTACGTGCGCGGACCACGAGCGCCACCGGACCCGACGATGTCCAATTGGAAGCTGATTCCGTGACCCCTCGGATCTTCAAAACAATTGGGGAGACTTGAACGCAGGTCATCGCACACGGTGTTGAAGAGGTCTGTCAGACCGCACTCGGATAGCCACTCGGCCAGCCTCTTGCGCCTCTCGGCGATACTGAGGCGGCCGCTCTGAGAGCCTAACGTCGCGCTGCTGCTCTCAACTTCAACTTGCCGCGCAAGCAGCGTTTCGCCCCCATGCTGGAAGCCGAAGAATGCCAGCACTGAGATCTTGATGCCGCCCGCTGACAAGAATCGCGCCATACGTTCCGCCCGCTCGTCCACACCGAGTCCTACGAGAGCCAGCTTCGGAGGTAGCAGGTCGCCCAGATCATTCCCTGCGAATCGCTCCTGGTACCACTCTTCGAAGTCCTTGACCTCCTCAATGCCGTCCGTGCCAGAGTTCTCCGCGATGAGTGTGGCCACGGCCTCTGGGGCCATGGCATTCAGCGCGGCGGCGTAGTCAATGCACTGCGTCACCGCCTCGCGAGTCGTCTTTCCCCGCTTCAACTCGAACACGACCAGCCGCCCGCCCGCATCGACGCCGAGGAGGTCCAACGGGCCGCTTTCGGTTGGGGTCTGCCTTCCCACGAGCTGTAGCCCGTGCTCCAACATTTCCGGACGCTCGACGAGCGTCTCTTCGAGGATGTCCTCCAGTTTCAAGCCCGAGACGCTCTCGACGGCTGCGACTTCTTTCCCGTCTTGCAACGCCCAAATCTTGAGTTCATCCGCCATGTTCGTGCTCCTTCGCTCCCTCACTCAGCCACGCGGCAGCGTGGCGCTCTCCTCAGGCGGGCTCGCCCGCCGCTCTCCTCAGCGATGCGGCGTAGCCGCGAGCGCTCCACTCAGGCGCGCGACAGCGCCGCGCTCTCCTCGCCTACGCCCGCGGCAGGCCGAAGCCGCGCGTCGCGATGATCGTGCGCATCACCTCGTTCGAGCCCGCCCCGAACGTCGGCATGACCGCCGCCCGGTACCCCTGCTCGATGCGCCCGCCCAGCGGCGCCAGCGCCGATTCCGGCGTCAGCTGTCCGTACGGACCCAGCAGCTTCGTGCCCGTGTGCAGGATTCGCTGCATCAGCTCCGTGCTGAAGATCTTGACCTCGCTGGCCTCGTGGTTCGGGTGCTCGCCCTGCTTGATCATCCCCAGGTTCCGGTAGGCCAGCATTTGCAGCACCTCAAGCTGCACCTTGTAGTCCGCCAGCGTGCGCGACACGTGCGCGTCATCGATCGGACGGCTGCCCCCCGGCCCCTCCTCCCGCGCCCACCGCATGAGCGCATCGAACACCGCCCGCACCCCCGACACCGTGAAGATCGAGACCCGCTCGAAGTCGAGTGCATGCGCGGCGTAGTACCACCCCCGGTTCTCCTCCCCCACCAGCGCGTCCGCCGGTACGCGTACGTCCTCCCAGTACACCTCGTTCGTACGGATGCCGGACATCGTCCAGATCGGGCTAACCGTGATCCCCGGCGTCTCCAGGTCGACCAGGAACATCGAGATGCCCCGGTGCTTCGGCGCCGACGGGTCGGTTCGCGCCGCCAGCCAGACGTACTCCGCCCGGTGCGCCGCGCTCGTGAAACGCTTGATCCCGTTGAGCACGTAGTCGTCGCCGTCGCGCACGGCGCGGAGCTGCAGCGAGGCCAGGTCGGTGCCCGCGTCCGGCTCCGTGTATCCCAGCGCGAAGTCGATCTCCCCGGCGGCAATCCGGGGCAGGAACGAGGCCTTCTGTTCGTCGCTCCCGTAGGTCATGAGCGTCGGGCCCACCTGCTGGACGCCCACCGTCGCGCCCGGGGCGCTCACGTAGTTGAGCGCCTCCTGGAATAGGTACTGCTCCTCGTAGCTGCGCTCCTGGCCGCCGTACTCGCGCGGCCACGACATCGTCAGCCAGCCCTTCTCCGCCAGCTTCCGCCGGAACTCCCGCTCGACCACGTACCGGTCCGGCGACGCATCCAGCGCCCGCCGCACCTCCGCGCTCCACTCGACAGCGAGGAAGTCCTCCACCTCGCGTTCGAACGCCAGCGCCTGCTCCGAGAAGCGAAACTCCATCGCGCCGCAGTCTACCCCGCAGCCTTGGCCCCAGCGCTCTTAGTGGTTGCTGGGCTTCGGCAGCTTCGGGATGAGCCAGCCGAGGAAGCTGTCTTCGGAGCGCGTCTGCATGTAGAAGCGCCCCGGACCCGTCAGCTTCACCACCAGCCCCTCGCCGCTGAACAGCGTCGACTTCCAGCCGCCCGAGCGACCGACGTCGTACTGCACGGAGTCGTCGAATGCGACCATGTGGCCAGTGTCGACGGTGTACGGCTCGCCCACGCCGAGGTCGATCGGGTGGATCGCCCCGTAGCTGGAGACCCAGATTGTGCCCATGCCCGTGCAGCGCAGCAGGAACAGCCCCTCGCGTGAGAAGAACGACTTTCCCCCACCCCACTTCGTGTCAATGTCCACGCCCGTGGTCGCCGCCAGGAACGAGCCCGACTGCACCAACAGCGTCTGCCCCGTCAGCTCCAACGCGATGATGTCGCCCGGGAGCGCCGGCGCCACCGTGACCTCGCCGGCCTGCTCCGCGTTGAATGTGTTGATGAAGAAGCTCTCGCCCCCTAGGACGGAGCGCTTCAGGCCCGACAGGAGCCCTCCCCCCGTGCTTGTCTCCATGGCGATGGTGGAGGACATGCTCACCATCGCCCCCGCTTCCGCCTGGATCGACTCCCCCGCGTCGAGGTTAATCATGGCGAGGGCGTAGGCCGGCCCGTACTTCACTTCGTGGCGCATTCGGTGCTCCTGCTTCGATGTCGAGGCCTGCACGAACCGCGACCCGGGCATGCGACACCTCGGCTACGATTGTGGGCCTCCGGGGCGTAGGTTACGGTAAGGCTCCGGACGCGTCCGCCGCGTCGTTGAGGAGAGGCCATGCCTTCACGCTACCGGTATTCGTTGTGGGATGGCACCCAGGAAGTCGCCGACCTCGACCCCGACGAGGTTCTCGACAACCTCTCCGACGACCTGATGAACTTTGGCGACCTCCAGCACGCCCTCCGCAACCTCCTCCAGCGCGGGATGCGCAACCCCAACGGCGACCGCACCCAGGGCCTGCGCGACCTCCTCCAGCAGCTTCGCCAGCAGCGCCGCCAGCAGCTCGATCGCTTCGATCTTGGCTCTATCTTCGACCAGCTTCGCGAACAGCTCGACGAGATCCTCGACATGGAGCGCGGCACTATCGACCAGCGCCTCGAGGAGGCGGGCGTCCCGCCCCAGGGCGCGGACGGGCAGGAGGGGCAGGAAGGCCAGCAGGGCGACCAGGCCGACGGCTCCCCCCAGGACGGCGAGGGTGACGGCCAGCAGCAGGGCGCCGAGCAGGGCCAGCCCGCAAACGAGGGCGGCCAGCCGGGCGAAGGTCAGCAGGGTGAACAGGGCCAGCAGGGATCGCAGTCAGGCGGCGCGAGTGGTGAGGGCGCCACCCCCACCAGCGAGTTCGCCGACATGCTGCGCAACATCGCCAACCGCAAGCAGGAGTTCCTCAGCGAGCTCCCCGACGACACCGCCGGCCAGGTCCGCAAGCTCCAGGACTACGAGTTCATGGACCCCGAGGCGCAGGCCAAGTTCAACGAGCTCGTCGAGTCGCTGCGCCAGGCGATGATGAACACCTTCTTCAAGGACCTCTCGGAGCAGATCGCCAACATGTCGCCCGAAGACCTCGAGCGCATGAAGAACATGACCAAAGACCTGAACCAGATGATTCAGGACAAGATGGCCGGCAACGAGCCGGACTTCGACAGCTTCATGCAGCAGTACGGCGACCTCTTCGGCGATAACCCGCCCCAGTCCCTCGACGAGCTTCTCGCCCAGATGCAGCAGCAGATGGGCCAGATGCAGAGCCTCCTCGGGAGCCTCCCCGGCGAGATGCGCCAGCAGCTCCAGGACCTCCTCTCCGATAAGATCGGCGACCCCGAGCTCCAGCAGGGCCTCAACGAGCTCGCCCAGAACCTCGAATACCTCTTCCCCACGCGCGACCAGCGCAACCAGTACCCCTTCCGTGGCGAGGAGCAGCTCGACCTCGACGCCGCCATGGAGCTCATGCGCCACATGCAGTCCATCGACGAGGTCGAGCGCCAGCTCGAGCGCACCCAGTACGGGGGCGAGATCGACGACATCGACGCCGACCAGCTGGAGGAGCTGCTTGGCCCCGAGGCCCGCGAGACCCTCGACGAACTGCGCAAGTTCCTCGAAATCCTCGAGGAGGCCGGGTACATCCGGAAGAAGGGCTCAGGCTGGGAGCTGACCCCGCGCGGCACGCGCAAGATCGGCCAGCGCGCCCTCGTCGAGCTCTACGCCCAGCTCAAGGCCGACTCGTTCGGTAAGCACGAGGTCCACGAGAACGGCTTCGGCGGCGAACGCACCGACGACACCAAGCTCTACGAGTTCGGTGACCCCTTCCATCTCGATATCAAGCGCACCATCATGAACTCGCTCCACCGCGAGGGGACGGGCACGCCCATCAACCTGCGTCCCGACGACTTCGAGGTCGCCCGCAGCGAGCTCGTCACCCAGACGGCCACCGTCATCATGCTCGACCTGAGCTGGTCGATGGCCCTGCGCGGCAGCTTCCAGGCCGCCAAGAAGGTCGCCCTCGCGCTCAACAACCTAATCTCCTCGCAATTCCAGCGCGACAGCCTCTACATCATCGGGTTCAGCGCCTACGCCCGGGAGTTGAAGGCGGAAGACCTGCCCTACGTGCGCTGGGACGAGTCCGTCCTCGGCACGAACATGCACCACGCCCTCATGATCGCCGAGCGCCTGCTCGCCAAGCACACCCAGGGCACCCGCCAGATCATCATGATCTCCGACGGCGAACCGACCGCACACCTCGAGCGCGGCCGCAGCTACTTCGCCTATCCCCCCAGCCCCATCACCATCCGCGAGACGCTCAAGGCGGTGAAGCGCTGCACGCGCAAGAACATCACGATCAACACCTTCATGCTCGACCGGAACCACTACCTGAAGGAGTTCGTGAACCAGGTCGCGCGCATCAACCAGGGCCGCGTCTTCTACACCACCCCCGACAAGCTCGGCGAGTACATCCTCGTCGACTACGTCGCCCAGAAGCGCAAGCACCTCACCGGCATCGCCGGCTAGATTCGGCAGCCAGCCTCGGGTGGAGTGAGTATGACCCTGGTCCGCAAATCCTCATCTCCTACTCAGCGAGCGAAGCGAGCGCTCTCCTCAGCCGCGCGCCAGCGCGGCGCTCTCCTAGCAATGGCAGTCCTGCTCGACCACATCAGCGACGAGCAGGCCGACCTGATCCGTCGCTCGCACGTCTTCTTCGTCGCCTCCGCCGACCCCGCCCTCGGGGAAGGCCCCGACGGCCAGGGCGCCGTCAACCTCTCCCCCAAGGGCGCCGCCGACCTCCACGTCATCGACCGCAACACCCTCGCCTACTTCGACTACGCCGGCAGCGGCAACGAGACAGCCCGCCACGGGATGGCTGGCGGCCCTGTCACCGTCATGGTCACCTCCTTCGACGAGGACGCGGCCATCGTCCGGCTCTACGGCTGGGCCCGCGCCAAACCCCTCGAAGAGTCCCTGCTCGCCGTACACGCCGAGGAGCTCCGGGCCGTCGAGACGCCCACCCCCGAGCGCCAGGTCATCGAGATAACGGTCGAGCGGACGCAGACGTCCTGCGGCTACGGCGTCCCCGTCTACGAGTACCAGGGCGACCGCACAAAGGCCCAGCGAGGCCGTCGCTACAAGTAGCCCGAAGTTGGCCAGGAATTCCCCAAAACGGACGGGGTAAATCGCCCCTCCGACCCCTACGCTGGTCCCCATGGGGCAACGAACGCGCATCCGCCCGAGCCGTGCCCCTCTCGTGGCGGCCGCACTGGTGCTCCTTGCGGCAACGGCCGCATGCGGCGGCGGGGACGACGCCACCACGTCCCCGCCGCCGTCCTTCTACCTCGAACACGACTAGCTGCCATAACTCGACCCCGTGCTACCATCGCTCAATGCTCCAAATCCACCACTCAACGAGCGCCGCGAGCGCTCTCCTCAGCCGCGCGCAGCGCAGCGCAGCGCGGTGCTCTTCTCGCCCTCAGCCGCGCGCAGCGCAGCGTAGCGCGGCGCTCTCCTAGCCCCATGCCTACAGACCGAGTCCAGCTCTACGACACCACCCTTCGCGACGGCTCCCAGATGGAGGGCATCTCCCTCTCCGTCGCCGATAAGGTGCGCATTACGCAGAAGCTCGACGAGCTCGGCGTCGAGTGGGTCGAAGGCGGCTTCCCCGGCTCCAACCCCCGCGACGCTGCCTACTTCCAGCGCCTGAAAGAGGTCCAGCTCTCGCAGGCGAAGGTGAGTGCCTTCGGCGGCACCCGTCGCGCCGGACTTACCTGCGAGACCGACCCCAACATCCAGAGCATGGTCGCCGCCGAGACCCCCGGCGTGACGCTCGTCGGCAAGGCCAGCCAGTACCAGGTCGAGCGCATCCTCGAGACCAGCGACGAGGAAAACCTCGCCATGATCGCCGACACCGTCGGCTACTTCCGCAACCTCGGGAAAACCGTCTTCTTCGACGCCGAGCACTTCTTCGATGGCTTCGCCGGCAACCCCGACTACTCCCTCCAGTGCCTCGCCACCGCCGCCCGCGCCGGCGCCGAAGCACTCGTCCTCTGCGACACCAACGGCGGCATGACCACCCCCGACCTCCTCCGCGCCATCGAGGCCGTCCAGGAGCGCGTCCCCGAAGCCCGTCTCGGCATCCACTGCCACGACGACGTCGGCCTCGCCGTCGCCAACAGTCTCGCTGCCGTCGAAGCGGGCGTCTGGCAGGTGCAGGGCTGCGTCAACGGCTACGGCGAGCGCTGTGGCAACGCCGACCTCCTCACCGTCGCTGCCAATCTCAAGCTGAAGATGGGCGTCGACATCATCGAGGACGACCAGCTCGCCCGCCTCACCGAGGTCTCCCTCTACGTCAACGAGCTGGCCAACCTCGTGCCCGACCCGCAGGCCCCCTTCGTCGGCCAGAGCGCCTTCGCCCACAAGGCCGGCTATCACGTGGCCGGCATCATGAAGGACGAGAGCTCCTACCAGCACATCGACCCCGGCCTCGTCGGCAACAGCCGCCGCGTGCTCGTCAGCGAGCTCTCCGGCCAGCGCAACCTCCTCAGCAAGATCGACGAGCTGGGCATCGACTACCCCTTCACCCCCGACGAGATCAGGGGCCTCCTCAAGGCCGTCAAGGAGAAGGAGAGCGAGGGCTTCCAGTACGAGGGCGCGGAGGCCAGCTTCGAGCTCCTCGTCCGCCGCCAGATCCCCGGCTATGTCCGCCCCTTCGAGATCGAGGACTTCGTCATCGTCGAACGCCACCGCCACCGCCGGGGCGACGACCAGCGCAACGACATGCTCGCCGAGGCCATGGTCAAGATTCGCGCCGGCGACGACGAGCACCACACCGCCGCCGAGGGCAACGGCCCCGTCAACGCCCTCGACCTCGCCGCACGCAAGGCCCTGGGCAGCGCCTATCCCGATGTCCTGAATGTGAAGCTCGTCGACTACAAGGTGCGCATCCTCGACAGCGAGTCGGCTACGGCCGCCCAGGTGCGCGTGCTCATCGAGAGCACCGACGGCCACCGATACTGGACGACTGTCGGCAGCTCAACGGACATCATCGAAGCCAGCTGGCTCGCCCTCGCCGACGCCCTCGAGTACGCGATCAACCTGCCCAACGCATAAGGTGCCTGTGCTAGTATTGCGGTGTGACAAGCACGTCTGCCGCGTCGGAACCCGCAACTCGCGCCGATCTTGACGCCCTCCGCGACGAGTTTCGCGAGGACATGGCTGCTCACCGAGCAGAGTCCCGAGAGGACATGGCTACTCACCGAGCGGAGTCTCGGGAGGATATGGCCGCCCACCGCGTTCAGATTCACGACGACATGACTGCCTTCCGAGCCGAGACCCGGGAGGATATGGCCGCCCATCGCGTTCAGATTCACGACGACATGACTGCCT